>Ga0137309_100301_pt1 | contig 36881 bp, 38 predicted proteins | sample NAcewiD2O_June_FD_97179 | JGI IMG/M metagenome (GOLD analysis project Ga0137309, IMG submission 97179) | Mouse cecal microbial communities from Vienna, Austria - N-Acetylneuraminic amended D2O_June | ecosystem: Host-associated > Mammals > Digestive system > Large intestine > Cecum | place... | reverse complement strand
ACAGCGGAAGACGGGTGGTGGATCTTACATCGAGACAAACATGACCGCCGGTTCACCAGCTCTGGCTGGATACATGATGAAAAATGGACAGACCTCTCGCAACAACAAAAATGTCGGTTACCATTTCCAAATCTCACTGCCTGTGGGTGAAGGTGATGAACAGGTATGCATGGAGATAGCCCGGGAATGGATGGACCGGATCTCAGGTGGACAGGCCCAGTACGTGGTAGCGGTGCACAACAACACAAATAACATCCATGCGCATATCATTGCCGATGCGTATCTGAAAAACGGGAAGCAATGGGAAATTAGTTGGATCAAGGAAAAGAATCGCTTTCGGTCTGCTGCGGATCAGGTCTGCAAGGAACATGGCCTTAGCGTACTGGAGAACGAGTACAGCAAAGGCATGACGTACAAGGAATGGATGGACCGCAATGCACCGGATTCCAAACACGCCATGCTCAAGAAGACGCTGGACTATGTGATACCCCGGGTTTCTTCGATGGATGATCTGAAAAGCTATATGCGTGCTGTAGGCTTCAAGATCTATGACGATGTGGAAAAGCAAAAGATGAATGAGAAGTTTTTTGAGTTCACCGCTGACATCAAGATCATTGAGACGCAGTCAAACGGGGTGTATCACATCCGGATCCCGTATGATCCGGAGCGCCACAAGATCGAAGTAGACCCTACAGAATTTGAGTGGATCAAGGAGAACAAAACAGCACGGATCCGGATCCCTACAGACAAACTGCTGAATTACTTTGATCAGAAGGATAGCTTCCTGGATCGCAGGTCCTGTGCTGAGATCAAAGGCATCTTCGAGCAGAAACGGAAGAAAGGCCGGAAGGATCTGAGATTCAAAGTGCCGGAATCCAAAAAGTGTATCCGGGCAAGTCATATCTCCAGAGATGAGGATTATTCCAGAGAGGCGATCATACGGGCCATCAGTCGGAACGGACGAACAGAAACGGATCCGAAAATAGCGGCTGTGATCGCCCATCAAAATGACTGGTCCTATGCCAGGGAAGCCCGGCGTCATCTGTTCGAGGTGACAGGGATAAATGCACAGTTCCAGGGAAAGGAATTTTACAAAGTGGCGTCAAAACAGAATTACTACAAATGGAAAGCTGCCCAGATCGAAAAGCGTCTGGACAGGATGCACTACAGGAATCTGCTGGAAAAGGACCGGCAGAATCTGGATAAGCTGAAGGCCCGGCGTGCAGAACTGGCTGGCGAGCTGAAAGGCTGTCAGCAGGATCTGGAACAGTTCGACCGGGAGCTGCAGCAACTGATGCTGGATCGTGTGGAGGATGTGGCCAAAGTGGATGAATCTCTTCTGACCAAAAGGATAGAAGAGACGAAGGGGCCGCTGCTGGAACGAAAAGACCAGCTCAGGCAGATGATCAACCTGTATGACCAGCGCATCAGCAATGCGGAGTACTTCCAGAAAGAGGAAGAAAAGAAATCAGTGGAAAGAGTAAGGACAAGATGATTAGACAAGGAGGAAATGAAAATGAAAAAAGAAGAGAAATATCACGTCCCTATCCGTAACATGATGAATGACCCATGTGAGTATCAGCAGATGCGGGGATTGGCTCAGGGAATCCTTTGGGCACTAGACAGATCGCCGAAGGATGCGGAACACGCACTACATGCAGCCAGACAGATGGAAGCTGTTGCCAAAGAAGAAGGCCGGACGGAAGCGGATCTTCCGTATCTGCAGGGTTGGATAAGTGGACTCGGAAAAGTCCTGTCATGCCCGGTAGTGTTTGTGAATGATCTGGAAAAGATCATGATGGAGAGAGGACAAGATGATAGGGTTTACGCCAACTGAATGTCAGGTCATTGACCGGGCAACCAAAGCCATGAAGTCAGCTGATAAAAATCAGCGGGAACTGAAAACAGTTCGTGACCGGATGCAGGAGGTAGTCAAAGGTGGAGAAGTACTGCTGCATTTGTCCGCTGAACAGCTGCAGACACTGATCCGGGCACTGGAACGCAAAGACATGGTAGAAGACGAGAAGCACCTGACGGAGTATCTGTATGATTTGCTGCGTCTGGAACTTAGCCGCCTTCAACCGGTGGGCGCATAGAGCGCGCTCTTATCTGCACGCTCTTATTGGCTGGGCAGGCCCAGCGCTCTTATTTTTTCCTTTATTGCTACCATGGCTCGCCGATCAGCAAGGGTAAAGCTGCGCCCGCTGCGCGGCCCTTGCTGATTCGTCTTTCCGCCATGATACGAAGAAATTAGGAACGAGGTAAATAAAATGGAAGGGGGATAAACGATGATTGGAGGAATACTGATGATGAGAAGAAAAGAACAGCAGCTTATGATTTTGAAAGCAGCAGCAGATGGATGGAAAACCGGAGAATTAAAAAAAGAGGACAAAGCAGTTCTGGACGAACAGAAAGAGATGGTTGAATTAGGAGCCTGTCTGCTGAGGATCTGTGAGAGATCAGAAGGCAATACAGACCCACAACTGAACATTCCCGTTGATGAAGGAGCTGCCTGCCTGTGGCAAAAGGTACTGACCAGTTACAAAAGTCGAGACAAAGACCTGGAGGAATTGATTGATGACATTTCCTTTGCGTATGCTTTGTTATACCTGACTGAGGCTGACAGTGATTGCACAGCGCTGTATGCCTGATAGAAGGAGGATGAACCATGAGCAGCTTATTGGATCTGATGAGTGGCGGGGTCAAGTTTGAAAAGGTCAGCGTGACCGACATCCGGCCTAATCCGAGAAATTTCTACGGAGAGTCGGAAGAAGAGGAACCTTACGTTGAAGCCATGGCCCAGCTCATTCAGGAGAATGGTCAGGAAAGCAATGGAGTGGTCTATGAACAATCCGGAGAGGACGGTAAACATTACACGCTGCTTTCCGGAGAGCGCCGCTTGAAGGCCATCACGAAGAATTACGAAGAAGGAAAAGGTGATGGCCTGATGGATGTCAAAGTTGTTCCCCAACCCCAGGATGATGCGGATGAATATCTTAGACTGATCCGGAACAACGCGCAGAGAAACAAAAGCAAGCAGATCCGGGAAAAGGAAGTGGAGATTGCGTTGGGCATCTACAACCAGCTTGCGGAACAGGGGCAGCGGCCCGCAGGGAAAAAGCGGGAATGGATCGGTGCCCAGGTAGGGCTGTCTCCCCGGCAGGTCCAGAGCTATCTGAAAGCCCTGGAGAGCGCTCAGGAGGAACAGGATCAGTCCCAGGACGAAGATATCGTCCAGGAATCCAAACGGCTCACAGAGCATCTGACAGACCTGACAGGTCACAAAACAAAGATCACGAAATCGTTTGCAGTCACGATCAAGTGCCAGTCACTGGAAGGTGTCCAGGCGCTGGAAGAACTGCTGGAGAAAGGAGCAAATCAAAATGGAGTTTTTTCCGCAGTGTCTGAGACTGAGGATCGAGACGTTTCCGGTGAAGATCCTGAATGAATCAGTCGAGGCAGAAGGCATCGAATGCTGCCAGGTCATGCTGCCTCACACCCGGGAAACATATATTCCGAAGGAACTGATCAAGGAGATCATCCCCAGTGAAGAAGGGAAGAGCGTTCTTAAATTCAGGCAGTGTAATGGCCTGAAGTGGGATACGATCACGAAAACCATTGATCAGACCGATGTGAAGTTTCACCGGTTTTTCGAGAAATTCCCGCCGCTGTATCCTAATGGATTTGAAATCGTCAGCGAAGTGGTGGACAAAACAGATCTGGTCAACGCATCAGATGAAGGTTAAACGCTAGAAAGGTAAGGACAAGCCTATGTGCAGGGTTATCAATGTTTTGAGTCATAAGGGAGGATGCGGGAAGTCAGAGACAGTGCTCAACCTGGCTTACGGTCTTCATGCGAAAGGAAAGCGGGTACTGGTCATTGACTGTGACCCGCAGAGCAATGTCACATCCATCCTGACAGCTGAATCCAGCCTCACTACGGGGGATTCCAATCAGCTGCTGGAGAATTACCGAGCGCGAACAGAAACTGGCTTCATGGCTGCTCTGGCGGCCCTGGGAGAGTATGTCCAGAGTCACAGAGACAGTCGGGATATCCATGATGTCATGGAAGGGAACTGCTCATCAGAGGAGGCTATCTGCAGAACCAAATACGAGAATGTGGATATCATCCCTTCCGGGATCGAGCTGTCCATGACGGACTATCAGCTCAAGAATCGCTCTCTGGATCCGTATAGAGCGCTGCGCTCTGGAATCCAGCAGGTGAAGGATGCCTATGACTATGTGATCATCGACAACCAGCCTTTCAAGAATGCACTGACTTTCAACACGATCGCGTCCTGCACGGAGGAAAATGACCTGATCATTATCCCGACAAAGATCAATCGGGGTGGCCTGGAAGGAACCTACGAAACCATCATGACAACGATGGAATGGTTGAAGACGGATCGGCTGCCGCTGGATATCAAGATCCTTGCGACCATGGTCAACCGGAACAAGCTGGAGAAGACATGGATCGACACTCTGTCTGAGTTGTTCGGAGACAAGATGTTCCGGGCCACGATCCGCTACCAGGCAAAGCCGGTAGAAGAAGCAAGCCTGAAAAAGTCCATCCTTCTTGAGAATATGACCTCTGGTGTGGCTCAGGATTACCAGGCACTGGTAGATGAGCTTGTCGATTAAAAAGATATAAATAGAAAAATTTTAGGACGTGCCTAAATGATGCATGTTATCCTGATATGCTTTGATAGAACAAAAAAGGAGAGGCAGCTGATTGTCTCTCCGATCATGAAAGGAAGAATTGATATGACAAAACCTTGGGACCCTGATGTTGAACTTAGTATTTTGGTAAGTGAAACGCAGGCATTCACAATGACTCATATCCTTAAAACAGTGAAGCCATTCTTCGACAGGGCTGGTGTTGCAGATTTCTGTGATCGAGCAATCAAAGACTTCGAAATGATGGGAGAATTTCTTCGTGAGAAAAACCGGGAAGCAGGAATTGATGAATCAGATCTCGTTCCTGAATGTGATCCGGTAGACCACCATAGCCCCGGTCCCGGAGACTGGTTTGTGGGCCACTGCGGAAGTGTCGTGGTGAATATGGGAGAACTGCTAATGGTGGAGTTAGCTCCTAGATTTTTAACAGAAGATCAAAAGAAAGCGTTAGGAGAGAGACGTAGAGAAAGTTTTTCGGATGTTGAGGAATTCATGGGCTATGATGTCATGCAACTTTATCACGACAAGCCTGATAATGCAGACTTCAAAGACAGCGAAAAGTACTGGGCATTGTGCGATGTCTATGACGAGGAGCACCCTGAGAATGTTGAAGAGCGGGAGCAGGCCGAAAAAGAATTTTTAGAGGACAAGGCGTGGTGGGAGTCGTACCAGCGTGGCGAGGATAGTACTGCGGAAGTAGTCGAAGAAGAAGACGAAGACGAGTATTAAAAATGGCTCCTGCCTGCAGGAGCGAAGAAAGGGAAATTATGAGCGCATTACTGATTTTATGGGAGATCGTCAAACGAATGATCTTCTTCGTCCTGTGGGTGCTGTTGACAGCCGTAATCCTGCCGCTGTATGCAGTAACGCTGATCTGGGGAGTTTTGAACTTAGTCTTCATGGGTTTTTTGGTTCTTTGTGTTCTGATGTTCGTTTTCAATGAAGAGTTTCGGATGAGCCTGTTTAGCGGCGGCTGGATCGGGTTAGTAGGTGGTTTGCTTCTGTGGGCAGCTGTATCCTGCGGAGGTATTCTGGTCTACGGTCTGCTGTCTGGATTGTGGCAATGGTTGTTTGCGGCAACATTCTGCCCTGGAGAGGCCTAGCGAGCAGATTTATGCAATACTGGTATGTTACAAATTCAATAGTTTGAAACATCCTATAACATCTACATTTTGTCGTTTTTTAGATGTGCTATGATTAATCTACCAGAAGTGTATCTGGTGTGACTTCATAGCTGAAAGCGGCAGGTTCCTTCTGCCGTTTTCTTTTTACCACTTTATGAAATAGCAAGGATTATGAACAAAACAAAACTGGCCGTCATGGCGGCTGTCATGGCTGGATCTATTGGAATCGGCATGATTGGCTGTGTTGCCAATCAGTCAAACGTTGATACTGAGTCGAAAACAGTACAAAAATCAAAAGCATCTTCCGAAAAAAAGGCGAGTACCAACGAAAAGACCACCGATTCTGACAAGGACTCAAAAAAAACTGCAGATGCTGAAAACCAGGATACTTCTGATAACAAGAAGAAGCGGTCCACAGAAAAGACTGTAGAAACGAAAAACACTGATTCTGCACCCAAGGACGGCAGTAACCAGAAGACTGCAGATTCCAAAACGGAACAAGCCGATAGCCAAACAGCCGGGAACAAAACAGAGAGCAAGCCGACTTCCAACAACAAGCCCAGCAGCAGCTCTTCATCTTCCGGTACTAACAAGCCGTCTGGTTCCAGTTCTAACTCAAACTCCAGCAACAAACCGAGCACAAACACTCATTCGCACTCCTGGGAACCTGTTTACAAAACGGTTTATCATCCAGAAGAGGGGCATAATGAGCAGTATGTGATCACAGAGTCATGGACTGAGCAGATTCCGATTTATGGAATCAGTGAACGAGAAATATGTAATGGCTGTGGGGTTGATATGACTGACTGGTCTTTTGAGCAAATGAAGCAGCACACAATCAGTAATATTGATACAAACCCCATGTGTGGAGCTTGGCATTCTGAAATCATTCAGGTCATTACAGGATACGAGACAATCAATCATCCAGCCGAATATGGAACCCGTTGGGTTGTGGATAAAGCTGCCTGGTCAGAAAAAGTGGTCAGTGGCTATAAGTGCAGCTGTGGAGCAACAAAATAGAATTACCAATTAAGGTGGCGATACTGCCACCTTTTTACGTGGCCTTTTCTCATTCGGAGAAATGTAAGTCCGCATGAAGGGGTGATATTCGAAAACTGTATTTGTCGAAAGACAACCATTTCTCGCTATATAGATCAATAGAAAGGAGACCTATGAACAAGCTGAGAAATAGACTAAAAACTGGTGTCATGTCACTGATGGTGGCAGCAGGAGCTGTCCTGCCGTCAGTGACACCTATCATGGCACAGGATGATTCGGATCCTAAACTGACTGTAACAGTCGAGGGATCAGGAACCGTCCAGATTTCCGAAAAAGATTCGGAGAAGTTCCAGTTTGCATTGCCAAACAGCCCTTTTGAGGAACTAATCAAGGCTGGAACAACAGTTGAGCTGGAATGTACTGGCGACGATCAGCTCATCAAAGAACTGGCTGTTGATGACGAGATTCAGAACCTGGAGTATGGTCAGCCTACTCTTGATTTTGATTTCACGATGCCAGACAAGGATACTGATATCCGTGTCGTTTTTGAAAATGCGGTAATCCGGAAAGAAAAAACGACTAAGACAGCTGAATCTAAACCGGTTGAATCTGAATCTGTAGAAATTAAGGATGAACCGGCCGAGGTGGAATCCAAAAACGAAGAGGACACCTCTTCAGAAACAACAATCGAGCGCAGAAAGAGAATCGCAAAGGAACTGGGTGTTGAAGATGAAATCAACGAACAGGGCCTGCTGGAAAAGGATTTTTGGCAGACACATGACATCCGCTTGCTGAACCTGGAAGGTTGGAATGAGCTGTACACTGATACAGACACAATTACCATTGAAGGGGACGCCGCCATGGTCAAGGAGCGTGCAGGTAGTGTTCGAGTGCAGAGTGTGTTCTCCACGCCTTTTGTTCCAATGCCTTGGGGCGGAACGATGTCAGAGGGTTACTGGACGATGTCTAATGGTGAAACCGCATTTTGTGGAAATGGGGATCTTGCTCCTCCTCAGCCCAGTACAAATCCGACAACAAATCCTGTTTTGGTAACAAATGAGGCTGTACGCAAAGCTATTTATTATGGATATCGAGGGCCAGACAACCGCTATAAAGAGGCTGGATTCACGGAATATCAGCAGATCATCATGACGAACGATATCCTTTCGTATGCCAATAGTGGTACGTGCGTAGGGATTATCGCATTGAATGGGTACCACTGGAATGCGCCCGGTGGAATGAAGTCCTGGTATGAGAACATTCAAAAGATGCCTACACCTCCGTCAAATTACAAGGTATATAAAATCTCGTTCGAGAACTCCTCCGTACCTTCTTACTGGACAGGTACGTACAAATCACAGGACCTTTTTTATGGACGCTTTGAGCAGGAAACAGGGCATCTGGCAGTAGTAAAGCGCTCTTCGAATACTGCGATTTCCAATAACAATGACTGCTATGATCTGAACACAGCAGAATACACACTGTATTCTGATGCGGCTTGCACAAAGGCTGTCAAAGTCTTCAAACTGACAAGCGGTGACGATAATAAGGCATGGGATGGACCCTATGAGTTTGCTCTTGGGACTTACTATTTAAAAGAAACGAAAGCAGCTACAGGTTATGCGCTGGATCCGACAGTGCACACTGTCAAGGTAGAAGCCAACGGACAGACTCATCCTTCCGGATTCACAAACTGGAAAGATATTGAGATGAAAAACATCCCACAGTCTGACCCGGTGGATGTTCTGCTGAAAAAAGTGGATGCAGATACCGAACAGAGTGTACCGCAGGGTGGAGCTTCTCTGGCGGATGCTCAGTTCACTTTCAAGTTCTACGCAGGATCTAACCCGAACCTAGATGGTAACCCTACAAGGACATGGGTTATGAAGACTGATAAGGACGGCTATGTGAAACTTGCAGACACTTACAAAGTAAGTGGGGATGCCTTCTATACCAATTCCAACGGTAGACCTACATTGCCGCTGGGGACTCTTACGGTGCAGGAAACTAAGGCACCTGCTGGCTATTACATAAATAATCAGATTCATACCATTAAAATCACTTCCAAAGGGCAGACTGAGAACATCCAGACCTATAACGCACCCATCGTCAAGGAACAGGTCAATGACCTGATTCTGACGAAGGTACAGCTGGGATCCAACGTTGCGATTCCGGGAACAGTCTTCACTTGGACTAAACCCGATGGCAAAACTGAAGACATCAAGACTGACGGATATGGTCAGATCAAGATGACAGGTCTTGCAACAGGCGTTCATAAGCTCAAGGAAAAATCTGTAATGCCTGGGTATGAGCTGAACCCCAACGAATTCTCTTTTGAAGTGGCAGCAAATGGTATCACGGCCAAAACAGATACCTCTGGCAAGAACATGACGTTCACTGCTGGAACGACTACAGGTAAGTCTTACCAGCTGACAGTGGAAGACGGCCTGGAAAACTACGATTTGAAGCTGATCAAGGTCAACGAACACGACAAACTGCTGCCAGGCGCCGAGTTTACTTTGTATTCTGATGCTGCTTGCACTAAGGTTGTGGCTAAGAAAACCACAGACGCTTCTGGCATCCTGATCTTTGACGAGATCAAAGACCGGACTGATTACTGGTTCAAAGAAACCAAAGCACCGGACGGGTATCGAATCCCTGTGGACAGCAACGGAAACGTACATGTCTACAAACTGAGAGCCGAATCGACTCCCGCAAAAGGGCAGTTTGACTTCTACGTTGACGGTACCAAATACACCGCAAACAACACCTCTGGTTCCGTACATCTGGAAGATGTGAATGGTGATAAGGTTGTCTCCATCACAGTTGTCAACTACACTACAAGCAAGTTGCCGGAAACGGGATCCAACGGAACCCTGCTCCTGCTGGGAGCTGGACTGGCAGCTGTTGCTGGATACTTCGCTCTCAAGAAACGAAAAACCAACTGATAAATCACCAAGGTGGCAATACTGCCACCTTTCATTTTGTTGCCTGCGACTCCGAGTGAGCCGCTTAGAAGGAAGGAATATGAATAAGAAAAAAATCTTCAAGTCAGTGGCAATGTCCACTCTCGCTCTCGCTGCTATTCTCAACGGCCCGCTGGCTGTCGCAGCAAATGAATCTGCTATACAGATCGAGACTTATCTGAATTCCAGCAGTGCAACACCCAATGGCGTTGCATCTCTGGGAAATGGTCCTGCATCGATCACAGTAACTGGCAATGCATCCCAGACACTGGTTGGAAAGCAGTTCCAGGTATTACAGCTTTTCACTGCTCAGAACGCTGCAGGTGGCGAGTCCATCAACTACAGCTGGAACCCTGAATATAAGGTTGCTCTCCAGAATGTGGTTGGAGCAGCTCTGAACAAGACACCCAGTTCTGTGACCGAGTACATGGTCATTGACTACATCCAGAGTTTGAACACGAACCCAGTGGAAGGCGCGAATGCCAATCAGACGCTGGAAGGCAGCTACAGTGATTTCCGATACTTCGTTCAGGATGTTCGGAACGAGATCGTAAACCTGGGTCTCAAGGGTTCTGTAGTCAATGTCACCGCAACAAAAGCTGACAACTCCATCACGATCGGTGGCCTGGACTATGGCTACTACATCGTGGATGAGATCAATGTCGGCAACAACAACGAGCATTCCGCTGCGTCTCTGTGCATGGTCACTACAGCCAACCCGAATGCTTCCATGAACATCAAATCTGACTATCCGGAGCTGGAGAAGAAGATCGATGAAGATGACAACGGTATCGGCTGGAATGACATTGGTGACTACGAAATTGGCCAGACTGTACCTTACCGCTACCGGACTGCAGTTCCGAACATGAACGGTTACCACAGTTACTACCTGGCTTTCCAGGACAAGATGGATCCCTGTCTGACCTTTGATCCCTCTTCTGTACAGATCACGATCAGTGACGGCAATAAAACTTACACCCTGGCCAACTCTGAGTTCACAGTGGCTGAGAACGTGAAAGGTCTGACCTTCGAGGTAGCTATCGCAAATCTGAAGGCAATCGTGGATAGAGAGTTCCCGGCAGGTATCAATGCCAATGGCGAGAATACCTATGGTCAGAACATCGAGGTGACCTACAATGCGACTCTGAATGACAAAGCAGCTGACCAGACAGGACGCCCGGGCTTTGAAAACACAGTGCGTCTGGAATTCTCCAACAACCCGGACAGTGATGGTACCGGCGATACAGGTTTCACTCCCTGGGACACAGTTGTGGCCTTCACTTACAAAATTGATGGTCTGAAGATCAACAACCATGACAAGGTACTGGAAGGTGCCAAGTTCCGTCTCTATTCTGACGCAGACTGCCAGAACGAAGTCTTCCTGAAGAAAGGCGCCAACGGCTACATCGTTATCAACCGGGATTCTGTTGGTGGGGATGACCACACAGGTGGCAGCCGGCCTGCTGATGCAGTGGAGATGGTTTCTGATGCAGCTGGTAAGTTCGTGATCTTCGGCCTGGATCAGGGCACATACTGGCTGAAGGAAACTCAGGCCCCGGATGGCTATCGTCCTTTGCTGGATCCCATCCAGATCACGATCACACCGACATTCACGACTGATCGGGATGGTTACATTGATGGCCAGGGAGCTACAGATGCGATCCTGAAGGATCTGCAGGCGATTGCGACCACTAAACAATTCCTGGGTGGAGCAGACAACACGAAGACAGAGAATCTGGTAACTGATGTTGCCACTGGTACAGCCAACCTGACAGTCGTCAACCACGTGGGATCTAAACTGCCGGTGACAGGATCCAATGCGACCATCATCATGCTGGCAGCTGGTGCAGTCATCGGTGGAGCTGGACTGTACATGAACCGCAAGTCCAAGAAATCCGACAACAACAAGGAAGAAGAGTAATCTGAGGCATTGAGATGGCAAAGAAGATATTTTCCAAACTGCTGCTGGTGATCGGTCTGCTGTTCTGTTTCTATCCGCTGGTTGCAGGAATGTATGACAGCTGGCTCCAGAGCCAGAGCGTGTCTTCCTTTGCCTCTCAGATGCACAACAGTGATGCTGCCCAGATCCAGGAGATCATTGATGAGGCTCATTCCTACAACGATAAGCTGTTCTCTTTGCGGACCGGTATCCTGAGTCCGTCAGAGAGAAGTGACAGTGAGAATACTGATTATAACGCGCAGCTGAATTTTTCTGTCAACGGCATGATGGGCAGTCTTGAGATCCCGAAGATCGGAGTCAACCTTCCCATCTACCATGGAACAGATGAGTCAGTTCTGGCCAAAAATGTTGGCCACTTTCAGGGCAGCTCCCTGCCGGTTGGTGGATCCAATACCCGGGCTGTTTTGACGGCTCACAGGGGCCTGCCTACCGCAAAGCTGTTTACCCGTCTGGATGAGATGGAAAAGGGAGATCAGTTCTTCCTGAAAGTAGGAAATGAGACCTTGGCATATGAAGTCAGAAAGATCGAGGTCATTACTCCGGATGATGCAGACCAGCTGGATCCGGTGGAAGGAAAAGACATGGTGACTTTGCTTACATGCACGCCTTACGGGATCAATACACACAGACTCCTGGTGACAGGAGAAAGAGTCCCTTATGTTCCTGGAATCGAAGAAACGATTTCTCAACAGGGACCATCATGGCGGGAAGTGTTATTTGCGGCACTTCCTTTTCTGTTGCTGGCAGCAGCCCTTTACAAACCAATCAAGAAATACATTCGAAACAAGAAAGGAGAATAGTTTGCACAGAACAACATATGGAGCGGCAGTAGCTGCTGCAATGATGATGTTTTCCGCAGCTGGTCCGATCTGCGCACAGGAAACGACAGGAGGGGTCCCTCTTGTCCCCGATAAACAGTTAGAGACTGTGGTTCCTGGCCAGACGGGCACAGTCTCCATTACTCTGACTGATTCAGAGGATGGACGGTCCAAGGAAGGCGTTGAGCTGGGCATGATCCAGGTGGCGGATATCGTCAATGGCGATTATCAGCCACGGGACCTGTTCGCGATGCTGGATGCGGATCTCAATGCCATTGAAACTGCTCAGCAAATGGAAGACATAGCCCGGCAGTACATGGCTTTGATCGATAAGAATGACATCGAAGTCACGAGTGTCAAAACCGATATGAACGGGCAGATCCAGATGAAAGATCTGGGTGTTGGCGTGTATCTGATCTACATGATTGATGCTGCGGATTTTGAGTTTGTGGCACCTTTCCTGGTGGCCATCCCCACATTCAACGAAGTGGACGGCCAGATGAGCTATGACCTGGACGTGTTCCCGAAGCACAGCCAGCTTCCCAAGTTCGAAGTCAACAAAGTTGATTCCCAGACGGGAAAGAACATCACCAGCAGCAAGTTTGAATTCACATCTTATGAGGATGAAAACTGCAAGACGGAGATTGAGACTGTGCCCGGAGATACAGAAACTGGTACAGCCCTGTTCGAAGTGGATTATGGTGTGACCTACATCAAGGAAACGGCAGCCCCCCAGGGCTACCTCCTCAGTGATGAGGTGGTAAAGATTGAAGTCAGTGATGACGGTATCTACATCAACGACAAACTGGCCAAATCCGAAGATGAACTGCTCTACTCTATCGTTTACCAGAACTCCATGCTGCCTACCAAGTCAGGAGCGCACACTTCACTTACCACAAATGCAGCACTGTACATTGGTGCGGCTGTGGTGGCTGTAGGCGGAATGACGGTGGTCATCCTTGCAAAACGCCGGCAGAAGCACAGTAAATAAGCTCAACACAGAATCATTTCTTTGAACAGAGAGGCGAAAGCCTCTTTTGTTCATCAGCAGAATGAGACAGCTCGTTTTGCTGATGAACGGATCGGGATACCGTCTGTTCTTTTAGAAAGGAGTGATGATTTGAAAGACATTGATCGTTACCAGGCAGACGTGATGGCCCGCCTGGATAAAAAGAAGCAGGAATTGACCGCTGAAAAAACAGAAGTCAAGGAACGGCTGAAAGCCATTGATGATCAGCTTGCAGACCTGGAAAAGCATGAGGCAGGAGTGAAGAAGAGATTCGAAGCTCTGCGCAGGAAAGAAGAAGCAGCCAGGGAACAGGAAGAGGAGCTGAAAAGCTATCTGGAACAAAACGGTCTGATCCGTGAGAAAAAATCCAGGAAGCGCAAACCGGAGCCTGAACCCAATGTTGATGAGGAAGAAAGCTGGTCTCACTCTCAGGAAGGGGATGCAGACTGATGCCCGTCAAAAAATCCTTCACTGAGATCCAGCTGAAATCCGGAAAGTTGAAAGCCGGGGTGATCCTTCTGATCATTTTGGCTGCAGGATTCCTGATTCGTCTGACGCCACTTGTGCGGGTGCTTTGGGTCAACTATCTGACCTGGATCATCGTCAAGAATACAGTCAGCTTGATCGTGATCGCAGGTCTGTTGATTGCCTTGCACATCGTGGATCTGAAGCGTTTCAAGGAAACGCTGGAAAAGGAGGACAAGAAGAATGTCCACTGATTCAACGCAGGGACTGGCTACTGCTGCCCTGCACATCAGCATCCATGCCGGAGCGACATTGATAGAGACGCTGAGAAAGGCTTTGACCGCATTACAGTATGCAAATGTTAAATATGGGGAGGATCACTACAGAGATTTCCTGAAAAACAAAGGTATGCGATTCAGAACGCAGATGGGGTTTGTGCGGGTTGCTGCAGACAAAAAGTCTGATGTGGAACGGGCTGCTGTATCGAAGGATGAGCTTGCGCTGCTCAGAAGACTGTCAAAGAAACATGGGCTTGATTACTGTCTCACTCGAAAGCCACAGGATCTGCAGAAACTGATCGAACGAAAATTCTTGAAGGGGGAAGAGCTTTTGCCCCAGGAAGAGAAGATGGTCCGTGCGTTCACGTTTCGGAATTCTTCAGGTAAAACGGTGATGGATCCGAATCATCCGGAGCTTCCGCAGGTCAACTCCGCTGAATATATGTTCACGATCCGGACTGATAGCCTGGCTCATTGGGATGTGGTCTGCAGAGAAATGGAATCCCGTCTGCAGCATCCATCTTTCGATGATCGGCTCAGAAATGCTGTGAACCTGTCGAAGATTCGGGTGATCTACAAAGCGAAGCAACAGGAAAGGGCACAGGAACGATTCCAGGAGCGGGCACCCCAGGCGAAACAGTCTCCAGTCTCACACAAGGGACGAAAGGGGAGAAACAGATGAAAAGCACCGGTTTTATTGAGGCCCGAAAAGAACGGGCTGTAGCTATCAATAAGTCCTGCCATAAGCGCATCGAAGAATGCTTTGCGGGGACGCTCCAGCAGGAACAGCTGATCCTGCTGCTGCATGGTTATATTCAGGAGCTGGTACAGGATTACCTTATGCTGGCGGACGAGTATAAAAATACTCTGATTTCACAGGACCTGGAGGTGCAGGATGAGCAGGGATAAGAAAAAAGGTGGCAGCGTTGCCACCTTTTTCAGACGGGTGAAGTCTGACAAACGCAAGCGTGGTCAGCTGATCGGCAGCCTCTTTGTATTCGTTCTCGCCTTTTCCTTTGGATGGCAGCTGGTCCAGGTCTCCCGGACCGGGATCACAAATAATCTGGATCTGATCATGATGGCTGCGGAAAATATCTTTTCTGTTTCGGTTCCGCAGGGAGCGGATATGCAGGAAACCATATCTCTGTGCGCCAGGAACGTGATCAGCGGATTGCTGGTGGCTGTTGCTGCCCAGCTTATTTACTGGGCCTGCGTCATGTACTCGAATCTGGGCCGGAAGAACTACCGTCCTGGAGAAGAGTATGGTTCCGCGAAAAAAGGGCAGATTATAGACGCCGAGCAGCTGGCAGCCCAGAACAATCCGGATCCGGATCCGGAAAAGCGTGATCCGAAAAATGACATCATCCTGTCCAAACAGATTCGTCTGGATATGGATACCTGGCACACCCGACTCAACAACAACATCTTTGTTGTCGGTGGGTCCGGTTCCGGTAAGACCCGATTCTTCGTCAAACCCAATGTTCTGCAGCTGAGCAGCAATTATATCGTCATCGATCCCAAGGGATCGGTAGCGGAAGAAACCGGCCATGCCTTTGAGGAAGCTGGCTACGAGATCAGTTATCTGAACCTCGTGGATTTCTCCAAATCCATGTGCTGGAATCCCTTTGTCTACTTTCACAGTCCGGAGGATGTTCAGAACTTTGTGAAGAACCTGATTGACAACACGTCAGATAAAAATCAGACGGGCGGAGACGAATTTTTCACAAAGGCTGAGATCACCTGGCTGACGGCTGTGATCTTCTATATCATGGCCACTGCTCAGGGGACGGGGCGTTGCAACATGAACACTGTCATGCTGATGTTGGACCATTCCAAAGCTGTGGAAGAAGATGAAGATTACAAGTCCGAAGTGGACCTTATGTTCGAGGAACTGGAGGATGAGATCCGGCGCCGAAGTGATGGAAGATCTGAATTTTCGTATGCGGAACTGGCTGTTCGAAACTACAAGATCTTCAAGATGGGAGCCGGGAAAACCGCAAAATCCATTCTGATCTCTCTGGGCGTTCGGCTATCTGTGTTCAACCTGCCAGCATTGCGGCGAATCATGGAGAAGGATGACCTGCATCTGGAACGCTTTGGAGAGCCGATGGTGAAATCGCTGAATGCACCGGAAGATCTCTCAAAGGATCTGGATCGTGACACCTTCGAACTCGTGAAGAACGAGAAAGGAATCTATTACAATCTACCTAAAGACAGACTTAGAAAGAAGATCCTGTTCGTGATCATCTCTGACAGTTCAAAGACGTTTGCGTTTCTATCTTCGATCATTCTGGAGCAGTTGTATGCACAGCTTTACCTGGCTGCAGACTCACGGAAAGATCACAAGTTGCCGATCCATACACGATTCATCAACGATGAATTTCCAAACTGTGGCAAGCAGCCTGATTTCAACAGAAAGATTTCCACGATGCGGTCCCGTGAAATCAGTACAGCGGTCATCGTTCAGGGTATCTCGCAGATCAAGAGCAAGTCCTTGTATGGTGACGAATGGGAAGCTATCTTCGAAAACTGTGATACTACCCTGTATCTGGGATCCAAAGGTCCTACGACTCTGCAGGAGTTCCAGAAACTGGCTGGTAAAGAGACTGTCGCTTTGAGAAATCAGTCTGTGACAAAAGGACGGAATAGCTCTGTTTCGGAATCCACGCAGTATCTGACTCGTGATCTGTATGATTATGCCGAATTGGGAAAACTGCCAGGGGAAAGGTGTCTTGTACATATCAAAGGACACGATATCTTTGAAGATGACAAGTATGATGTTAAAAATCACCCCAACGTTGGAATGACCATGGATGCTGCAGAGAAGGAAGATGCAGCAAAGAACCATTTCGATGTTGCAGTGTATCTGGAAACAGCCAAACAAATAGAATCCTCGAGAGCCGCAAAGAAACAAAGAGAATACCGCAAGGCAAACAAGGATGCTCTGGAAAAGGGAGAGCTGTTTGCGGAAGGAGAAGACCTTTGGTCTGTGGATGAAGAAATCTTCATCACACCGGAATGCTTGCAGAATATCCAGGATGAACTTGATGATGAAGTCTTTGATCATCCGGAAACGTTTTATCCTCACGAAGAATTGCCTCACTGAGGTGGCAGTCCTGCCACCTTTTGAATCAAGAAGAAGTGAAGGTGGCAGAATTGCCACCTTTTTGAATGGAAAGGAATCAATCACATTATGAAAATCTCGACTATGAAACAGCGTGCTGCTGCTCTTGCATCTGGAACTGTACTTACGTTTTCTACTACTGGACTTTATGCAGCTCAGAATGATTTTTTGGCTCGTGGGATGAAAATTATTTCTTCCGGTCTGGTTGCATTTGGGGCTGTATGGACCATTTGGGGAATCGTTGGTCTGGCTAGTGGTTTGAACGATCATAATGGTCAGGACATTAAGCAGGGTGTTTTGCGGGCTATAGGCGGTGTCCTGATTTCAGTTGCGGCTCTCTGGCTTACAAGCATCGACTTCAACTTTGGCTGATGCCAGTTGATCAGAGGAAAGAAAGGATGGTGATGAAATGAGCATACTTTCTGATATTCAGGAATCTGCGGCGGGCTACATTGGAGAAGTCGTTGAAGGGTTTGATATGGGTTTGTCCAATCTGGTTGAAATCGCGAAAGCAGACCCCTCAACCCCCGTAGCGGGCTTCCCGACTGCGGAACTCTGGGATACAGCTGTAAGCATCTCAAGCAGCATTGGCGAGGGGATCGCAGCCTCTTTGGTGGGGCTGTTCCTGATGTTTGAACTCGCAGCGGTCTTTAATCGGTCAGATACGAAAGGCTGGGATGGGATCTACTGGATCCTGATGGCTTTCCTAAAAGTGGCTGTCATGGCAGCTATATGCAACAATATGTCGCTGATCATAACGATCGTATTTGCGGTCTCTTCGTCAGTTGTCACGGCGGTTGGAGACGCTGAAAGTCTGAATCAGGCAGCCGATTCTCTTAAGGATATTGCAGCTTCTTTGGTGGATTACTATAATGAGCAGTCATTTTTTTCTACCATCATGGGGGCTATTATGGCATTTCTTGTGAACGGTGCCAGGTTGATTTCCTTCATGCTGGCAGACGTAGTCTGCAAAATGCGTTTGATCGAGATCTATGTTTTCACTGCAGTAGCTCCAATTGCGATCAGTACACTGGCATCAAAGGAATACCAGAATATAGGGATCTCATTTATCAAGCGCCTGTTGGCGCTGGGACTGCAGGGGGCTTTCATCGTACTGGTATGTTCGATGTATGTGACCATCGTGCAGGCCACGCTTAACAGCATGGTGTCTGGTGGTGAGGTCAGCGGGCTTAATATCGGAATGATGGTCCCGCTGGTAGGGTATGCCATCCTGTTGGTCATCACGATATTCCGGACTGGGGGCTGGGCAAAATCCCTGCTGCAGGTCAACTGACAATAGATTGAGGAGAATATAATGGCAAACAATGAACAGCGGGGCATGAAGCATTATCAGGTCTACTTCACGCTCAATCAGATCAAACAGGGTGACACGATCAAGGAGCGGGAAAAGGGCCGCCAGGGGCTGCATGACCTGCGAACCAATGACCCCGAGAACTTCAAGAAGTATTTCGGAGACCGGGTTGAAGATATAGACCAGATGCTGGGAAAAGGCATCACGCTCTATCTTGACAGCCGGCGCGGCCAGGAGGGGTTTACAAAGCGTGACGGAACAGTGATCACTTATACAGAAGCTCAGAAAGAAACGTATAATCGTTCTCTTTACGTGAGAGTCAAAGTTCCTGGATTGCGGAAGCGGCAGCGGACACATGGAATGGATGCTTATGAGTTTCCCAAGGATGAAAAGGGACTGGACAGAGAAAAACATGAAGCCTACATGCAGATTCCGTTTGATAAGGTCGCAGATCAGGTCCTGCGATCAGAAGGATATTTGAATCACTACAGAGTTTCGCTGGAGGTTCCCAAGGATAAAACCTTCAATACCTATTTTGTAGGAAAACATGCAGGCCCGGATAAGCCGGGGCAGTGGGTCGATCCGCAGAGGCTGGCGGTACTGGTGTCAGATCTGAAATACATCTTTCCCTCAAATCAGAAGGAAGTGGAGAAATCCCTGCTGATCGTTTCCAAGAGGAAAGAAAAGACTCCTTCTGAACGGGGAAAGAAGAAAGAGGACAAGGAGAAAAAGTCTCCTGTCTCTGAGAGAAAGAAAGCGAAAAAGACCGGAGACAAAGCCCGGTGAAAAGGTGGCAGCGTTGCCACCTTTTTTAGGAAAGGAGAAAGTGAATGAAACCAAGTTTCGTGCCAAAGGACATTGCGGAATACGAAGAGCGGATCGCATTCGGTCTGACAGCCAGACAGATGCTCTGGGGCGGGATTGCGATTGCAAGCGGACTGTCATTCTACTGTCTGACCACACTCGTTTTGCGTCTTCCCGATGATCTCTGCATCTACGGGACAGTCATACTGGCATTCGGCCTTTTCTGGATGGGCTGGCGCAAGTGGCAGAACGTTCGCCCCTATACCGATAAGGTAAAAGCCATGTGGGCTTTCTGGCATACCAAACAGAGAGTTGTCTACACAAATGAAGAAGCGAGCTATTTGAAAGGAGGAAAAAATGGTCTGGAAAAAACGAAAAGCGACAGAAAAATCAACAAACAATACATCACAGAACACCGAAAAGAATCTCGAAAACGCAGAAAGTAAAACCGAATCCAAGCGTGATGCCAAAAAGCGGATCCAGAGGGCCAGATCTGCCCAGAACGTTATCTGCTACAAAACGATGATGGAAAACGGTATCTGTGTCCTGGACAATGACATCTATTCAAAGGCTGTCCTGTTCAAGGACATCAACTATCACATTGCCCCCGATGATGTGAAAGAATCACTGCTGGCTCAGTACCGGCAGCTGCTCAATTCTCTGGGCAACGATGTAGATGTGTCATTGGTCATCAACAACCGGCTGATCAACCGGGAGGAATTTGAAAATAACATTCTGATGCGGATGAAAGGTGATGGACTGGATGTGATCCGGTCAGAGATGAACCAGCACCTGCTGGACAACATGGCCAAAGGAAACAACTCCATCGTCTCTGAAAAGATGTTCGTATTCTCTTGCCGTGAGGCAAACTACCTGGACGCCGAAAAGACACTCAACAACCTGGAGAAGGATTTCGTCAATCAGCTCCACAACCTGGGTTGTGATCCGCAGCCAATGAATGGTGTGGAAAGACTGAAAACCATCGCATCCATCACCCGTCCCGGGAAGCCATTCAACTTCTGCTATGAGGATCTGGGTATCAAGGAAACGACAAAGGATTACATTGCGCCCTACAGTTTTGAGTTCAAGAAGGATTCTTTTGAGATGGGGGATCGCCACTGCTGTGTCATGGTACTGGGCAATTATCCGACTTACTTCGGAGACAACCTGATCTATGAGCTGACACAACTTGAAAGTAATATCGTTATCACATTCCATATGCAGATGAAGTCCAAGGAGCAGGCGCTGACAGACATCAACCGTACCTCAGCCATGGTGGACATCCAGGTCCAGGACGAGAACCGAAAATCCGCAAAGAATATGGACTTCTCCGGGACTTTGCCCCCTGGCTTGAACCAGCAGGTGGAGAATGTACAGATTTGGCGGGACTCTATTGAGAAGGGTGACGAAAGGATGTTCCAGACGCAGCTGGTCGTGTTGGTTAATGCAAAGTCTGAGGATGAGATGCAGGCTGTGAAAAAGGATGTGGAACGTATCGGCCGCCGGTGTGGCTGTGATTTCTTCACTATGGAGCTGGAACAGGAGATGGGCTTCAATGCAGTCCTGCCGCTGGGGATCCCAAAGGAAGGACTGGGCCGGAACCTGCTCACTGACAACTGTACCAACGTGATGCCATTCACATCTCAGGAGCTGCTGGAGGAGCGGAATCCGGTATTCTACGGTCTGAATGCCACCACCAGTAATATGATTCTCTGTAACCGGCGCTCTCTGCCCAACGCTAATGGATTCATTCTGGGAAAATCCGGAGCAGGTAAATCCTTCCGAACCAAGGAAGAATTCACATGGACGTTTCTGAATGATGACAATGCGGATATCATCATCATCGATCCGCAGGGAGAATACTCAAAGGTAGCGGAGCTGCTGAATGAGCATTCAAACCAGCCGCAGTGTGCTGTCCTGGAGGTGAGCACGACTTCCAACCTGCACTTCAATCCTTTCGATGGCGATATCACACAACCGGACTTTGCCCGAAGAAAGGCTGAATTCGTTCAGATCATGATGGCGGAAATGCTGGGCAATGGCTATCTGACACCAGAACAGAAATCCCTAGTGGACCAGATCGTTTTCAAGATGTATCAGGAATACGAAGGACATCTGGCGAAGAAGGAATATGATGAAGCCTTCACCCCATCTCTAAAAGTCTTCTACAACTACCTGGGAGCCATGGTTGATAATCCTGTGGCTCAGAATATGCATGCCTCTCTGTGGACCTATGTGAACGGATCCTATGACCTTTTTGCGCATCATTCCAATGTGGATGCCAATGCCCGGATGCTGATCTATGACATCAGTGAGCTGGGGGAAACGATCCGGACGCTGGGTCTGAAAGTAGTACTGGAATCCATCCGTGACCAGATCATCCGCAATCACGCCAAAGGCCGGCGGACTCTGATCTACATCGATGAGATCTATCTGCTGCTCAAGGACGAGTATTCCGAAAATTTCCTGTACGAATTCTGGAAGTGGGTCCGCAAGTTCGGCGGCTCTTGTACCGGTATGACGCAGAACGTTTCCGATATGCTTCGGTCGCAGAAAGGCCAGGCTATGCTGTCCAACTCCGAGTTTTACATCATACTGGCTCAGGACCAATTAGACCTTGTACAGCTCAAGTCACTGCTGTCACTGTCTGAGGAGCAGGTACGTTATGTCCAGACAGCCAGACGGGGAGCCGGACTGCTGCGTTTTGGCAACACGATCATCCCCTACACAGACGACTTCCCGCGGGATACACGATGCTACCAGATGTGGAACACCGATCCGGTCAAGACACAGGATCAGAAGTCTCAGGATTACTACAACCGCCGCAAGGAGGCCATGGATTTCAAGAAGGCCAGAACTCAACAGCGGGAGAAGAAAAGTATTCTGGATCTGGCTACAGTAGTGAAACGTGCCGAACAGGCCGAAGAGGAGAAAGCAGTTTCTTTGAAACAGCCTGCTGAGACGCCGCTGATCAAGCTGGTTGAAGCAGAACCGGATCCTGTCGTGATCCCGCCTAGAGAACAGTCCATGGAGAGTCTGAGGGCTGAGGATTACTGATGCTGGGGGAACTGTTCGAGATAGAGAAGATCGAACTTGATTCTTTTACATTCATTGGCCCCATGGCTAACGTCCCGACACCGCAGAAACTGTCGGTGATCAAGATGTGGGACGGCTGGAAGGAAAAGGGAGATCAGAATAAAAACAGTCAGTCGGCCAGTTTCTACCTTGATGGGAAAGTATACAGTACCGATGTGCTTCAGAATGGAACCATCTGCAGTAAGCCGACCGAAGAGAAGCAGCCAGACAAGGCAGCGTCTGAAGGCGAGAAGGTCTGTCAGGCAACCGTAAAGCTGGATCCTATGTTGATGCAGATCATCTATGATGTATATCCAGTTATCCGCAGCGGCAAGCTGGAGGATGGAATCGCAAAGCAGCTGATCGTGCATGATAAGCAGCCTACCAGAGGAATATACAAGAAAAATGGACGTTTCTACTGGAGAGAGCCGAACAGCCGTGAGTACGAATTTGTTTCGGCAGCAGCTGCCAGACTTTTCTGTCTGGCAGGGCATGAAGATCCCTCCAAAGGCAATGCTCTGGAAACTCTGGATCGGCAGGAGGTGCTGATCCCGCAGCTCAAGGGACTTAAACAGGCAATGGCATCCACGCGGTTTGCTGGTGCTCTGCAGTTTCTTGTACAGCAGCTGGGGATCGAATCTTCTCCAGCGCCAGAAGCCAGGCAGACAGGATTGTCGGACATCCTTGCCGGTGGCTGATTTCTATGAATGTGGCAACGCTGCCACCTTTCAAACACAGAAGGAACAGAATATCTGTTCCTGAAAAAGGGGCATGAATTGACGTTCGTGCCCTTTTTTCAGGAAAGGAGGAGATACTGTGAACCTGGATCGCGATATCAAGCATTACCTTCTCTGGGGTGCGGGAGGTCTGGGCGCGTTTATACTGCTGGCGGTTCTTTTCTTCGCTATGTTCCACACATCCTATCGGATCGTTCTGTCTGCAGAAGAAGTGGATTTTGGTTCTGATGTCAGGATCGTGGATCTAGTCCAGTCGGTAGGTGATTGCAAAATCATGCCGGGCGATCGGATCAGTGAGAACACGATCCAGCTTGAAGGGTATGAGATGACCTTTGACGAGATCGATGCACAGAAGTTGGGTCCCCAGGAGCTGGATGTTATTTTTTCAATCCCGGATGCGGAGGATCAGACTATCACCGTGACAGTCGTTGACAGAGAAGATCCGGTGATCACGATGGTGGGAGAAGGGCCGTTTTCCATGGATCTGCAGGATGTAAGAGATAGAAAATTTGAGGAACTGTATACAGTGTCGGATAACTGCTCAGCGGTGGGTGCTCTGGAAGTGGAATCTCACGTTCAGGAAGAGACGTTTGACTTTGGCCAGACTGTTACTGTGCGGGTCAATGCGAAAGACAGCTCAGGAAATACGGCAGAGCGATCCTTCGAGATCCGGATCAATCCAGATCCGGAAGAAGAACGGAAGAAACAGGAGGAAAAGAAAAAACAGGAAAGTGATCGGGAAGAACAGGAGGAAGCAACTGCAGATACAGGGAGCGAGACGACTCGCGATGAGCCAGTCCAGCAGCCGGCAGCCCAGCCATCTGCACCCGCTCAGACTCCATCAGTTCAGGCACCTGTTCAACAGAGCCGACCGAAACCGGCAAACAAGCAGTTCCTGTTCTCTCAGGGCTATGACATGAATACAGCCCCGGCAGCCTGTTCAGCTGAACTGGCAGCATCGGGATATCCTGGATCCTGTATCCCAATGCAGGGAAGTGACGGCCTGTATACGGGAATGCAGCTGATATTTGACTAGGTGGCAGTGTTGCCACCTTTTTTGGGAAAGGAGGAAGCGAATGAATAATCAGAACATTTTCAATCTGGTGGATGCCGGTAAAAAGGCACTGGAAGATACGATCAAGGCGGGGCCGTATGTTGCCGGTGAAGGAATTATGAAGACCGGATATATGGTCAGAAATTCGGTCAACTACACATTCCGGAATCTGTCTGAGGGAACGAGATCTGTATCAGCCAATGTCCTGTCGCAGGTCAACCGGTACACACCAGATTTCTATGATGTAGGTGCCAATGGCAAGGATCTGACTGATGACATGGGAATGTTCATTGCAGGAAACAGCGCTATGGTCATGCAGAACACAGCCCGTGCTCTGCGGATCCCAGGGAAATACGCACTGAAAGCAGGTTATGGGGTCTGGTATAACCCGCTGAGGATGAACCATCAGCAGCAGAAATTCCAGGACTTTCAGAATTCAAGTGCTGCCGCGAAAGCGACATATCAGGATATGGTCCTTGGAAAGTCCCGGAAGAATGTGATCCACAGGTCTGACCGCTATGCGAAGAACAGATACATAGACAATTACTTCACCAATTTGAGCGCCAGAGAACGTCTCATCTTGATGAAAGACAAGTTCCAGGGGGAGAAATATCTGCGTCTCAAAGGCAGATCTGAGCGGGGAGCAGAGAAATTTGCTGCAATGAAGCAGCATCAGTTTTCTTTGAAACGCTCAACTGTGGGAATGGTGAAGAACCAGTCCCGGAAGATCTCAAGACAGATTGCATCTGGAAATAATCCTGACAGTGTGGTGAACCAGACCGCTATAGCAGGTGTACAGGGGGTTCGCTACTCAGCAAAAACTGCAGCAAAGATGTATCGCCGCCGGGAAATGATCAAGAAGTATCTCAGTGCTATAGCCCATCCGATCAGAACGCTACAGGGCATAGTCGGAGTGATTGTGTCTGTTCTGTCGGCGATCTTTTCCATGGTGGCGTCTATACCAGCGGTGATTTCAATCATCGTTGCCTTGCTGCCGATACTAATTGTGGTTGTGATCGTATCGATGCTGGTTTCAACGATTTTTCCATCTGCCGGGGCGGATGAGTTTAATGCTGTCAACGTCACGATGGCAGCTACACCGGAATATGCCAGCAATGCATTCATCTATGAAGCTAAGGAAAGGGAGTGGAAAGAGAATGCAATCGTTGGTACCCTGGCCTATCTACTTGCGGAAGGAATGGGTATGGGGACGTTCACCTATGAAAGTTATATGTTTAACAATGGCCCTGGTAAAGTCACATACGATACGACAACGGACAATCAAGCGTGGGTGGAGTGGCTTTCCGGAGACGGCAAAGCCCAGGCTCTTGCACAGGACAATTACAACGCATCGAATGTGGCCATCGGGCTGGGGGTCACTCAGGAATCGAACGTTTGGAGTTATGACACTGCGAAAGCGCTCAATGCCAGTCGGCTTATTGATTACTGTATGAAACTGGATAAGCCATGGCAGGATCCGGAAACTCAAATGTCCTATCTTTTCAAGGAGAAGTTTTCCACGAGCACTGCCTTTGACCAGGATGCCAGCGGGCATGTGGATCCCACAAAGGACGATCTGACGCCGGAACAGTGGTGCAGGAGAGTAACGGCAGGGATTGGAATGCCTGGCTGGACAATGAATGTCAATAACTCATATATGAATGCACATACCTCAAAGGTTCCAGAGGCGCAGCAAATCTATAACGATTACAGAACATTCAGTTATGTAAATATGTCTGGACCGGCTGTGAATGGCAATGTGGATTTCTCAGATCTGGATGCCTGGATCAGATTGAATCCTTATTACAGCGCAGGATATTGCGGGCAGTGTACATGGTTTGCATGGGGACGGGTTTATCAGATCCATGGATTTGCCCCTAATGCCAGCGGAAATGGTTACGAATTTGCAAGGCAGCTGTATACGAATCATCCGGACAAATTCCGCTATTCCAAGACACCTGCTCCCGGTGCTGTTTTTTCGACAGAAGCAGGTGGAGGTTATAACCATGTGGGGATCGTTCTTGATGTACAGGGAGACATGGTGACGATCCAGGAAGGGAATCTGGATGGTGTGAATAATACATTTGTGGATGCACAGCGAGATTGGCAGGAGATAACGATTTCTTTGTCAGAATTGCATAGTCGATACGGCGGAGTATATTTTGCAGTCCCAATATAAGAGGAGGATTATGAATAAAGACAAACTGTTGTTACTGGTCGGTGTCTTCTCTTTCATCTCAGGATGTACCGGCGGATGTAATGTTCAGTCCAAGACAGTTATTGATCCCTTTGAGAATGTAGTTGTTACATTCGCTGGAATGGATGGATCAGGGGAAGCCCGATTGGTATCTGATGGGATTTCCTATGCCGGGGCAGACGAGGCGACTCAGAAAATGCTGGATGATATTGTCTATAAATTTTCTCCAAATAAGAATCTGGAAAATGGTCAGACGATCAAGATGAAGGTTGTTGTCAATGATGATCTGTACCAGCTGTCCAGGCTGGAGTTTTCAACTTTTGAACGGGAAATCACTGTGACTGGGCTGTCAGGTGGTGTTTCCGGTAATGAATTCCGGGTCAAAGATATCCTGGGTCAGGAACAGGAACCGGAAATCAAAGATTATGAAGAATATATCATAGTGGACGGAATCAAGATCCCTTCCGCCTGGAACCTGACGGACGAGGAGATCCAGGGATATGTGGCCATGGAGAAACAGGCACAGTCTATATCCCCTGAAGCGCTGGAAGAGGTGGTGGAAGTTCCCAAGCAGGAAGAGTGGTATCAGGGAAAATCTGAAACGGTGACGAATCGGAAATCTGCAGATTTCCTTTCAGAAGACTATGCCTGGAACGCTCTGACAGCATATAAGGATGCCTACAAATACGGGGAAGAAAGCTCTCAGGAATATACCATCAGACCACTGATCAAAGATGGGAAGCAGACAGGATACCGATGCGTGTTCCGTGGTGACGAAGATGAATCATGAGACGCGGGCCGTCATAGACAAAGTCTATGAGCATATTGAAAAGAAATCCTTTTCTTCGGTACAGAAAATGAAACGGGATCTGGAGGTTATGAAGTACAATACGGATCTGGAATGGTTCAACTGTGCCCTGATCGCACAGGCTGAACTGATCCACAATCCGGTTTTCGCCTTCCCATTTCATGTCTGGGAGCAAATCTTCCCGGACGCTAATATCCAACCCAGTGATCCGCCAGGAGATGGTCAGATCATGCTGCTTGTTCCGAGATTCTATATCACGTCTTGCAGCCTGGATTTTGATCTGATCCCAGCGTTTTTTCAGGATGCTCTTTCTATTCGAAATCTCCAATATTCCAGAGCCTCCAAAGCAGAATACAATGCGAAGAAATACCACTTGAAACGGTATAAGCTGGTTCTTCCTAAAAACTGGCAGCGCAAACTCGTGAATCTGTATCTTGAGAAAATGCCGTTTTATGATTCAAAGCACACCTCCGAAGCATCGTTCTATAGAACTGTGCTTCTTTTATGTTTCCACCAGGAGCTGATGATGGATGATGTTCCAGATCTGAAACTGGACGTGATCCCGCCATCCAGACGGATTGAGGTCTATCAGAATATTCATCTGGCAATCAGTCAATTTCATAAGGCGGTATCACAATATGGAAGAAAAAAAGTGGCGGTTGAGGGTGAGAAACTGCTGGAACGAGTCAAGATCCCGAACACTGTTTTCCAGGGTGAAGATGTGTTCAGGCGTTTGGACAAGAAGGAGAAAAGCAGTGGACGGGACAAATGAAATGATCTATTTGATGTCGCAACTGGGCTTTTTGGACCGCGAAACGTTTGCTGCTTATTTGCGCAAAGCCTATGGAAACTCAGCCGGCTACAAGGGCTTTGTGGATGACTATATCATCCACTCTCTGGATTGGATATCCCGATTTAAGTCTGATCCAGTGGATAAGATACGGGATGCAGTGGAGGACAATGAATTCTTGTTCTTCCAAGATGACAGATGACAGATGAAAGGAAAGAATATGGGTTTTGAACTGAATGATGAACAGGCGTCTTTGAGCGTCCTGGAAAACTATGTTTATTATCAGCGTACGGCTGGGGAAGACTGGTCGGTAGATCAGGATGAATCTGGCCAGATCTGCCTGACGAAAGAAGAGGATGTAGAGTATTATCTATCCGCTATCGCTGCATTGGAAAGCAATGCTGAGGAGATCGCCGATATGGCACGGTCAGCCTATGCCATGGATGCCGATTCAGTCCATATTGATATAAACGGACAGAAGGTGGAGGGGTGGGAGACCTATTTCACACTGACATTTGAAGATATGGAATATCTGGGCGTCACAGATGCAGTCAACCGTCACCAGCTGCCAAAGATGGACAAAGAGTTTGCGTCTGCAACTTTGCGTCATGCGCTGGATCACCGTTATAAGTTTTTTCCAAATGACTGCTCAAAGCTCTATGGCTACATGCACCAGAAAGGAATAGATCCGGAAATACTGGACTCACTGATCCAGACCAAGCATCTTATGCAGTCCACAGATCCCTATGGACGGGAAGGGTATGTTTTTGTGGGTGCAGATGGGGATAAAGTGAACTGCGCCAAGTTTGTGTCTTTCAATGATCAAAAGGGATTCAGCGGAGATCTGCTGGGATCCGATTACCGAAAAGGCGGGTGGCTTGTGGATGATCTTTCCCAGGACAAAGCCGGGATCCTTGTCATCTGTGAGACCCCAATCGATATGATTTCCTATATGGGTATTCTAAAGGAAAGCGGCCAGCAGGATTTCCGGAGTGTGACTTATCTTGTCCCTGGGCCACAGGAACTGAAAGCAAAGACGATTTCAGATCTCTGCAAGGAAAAGGGGATCCACAGCGTGCATGTGTTTGCGAATGAAGGTGGGGCGCTGACCAATCGTGGCAGAGAAATCAGCTATGTTGGACAAAATCTCCTGAAGGGTCTTAAGGGAACTGTGAAAGCGAAACTCTATCTTCCGGAAGGCTGCAGGAACTGGAATGAACGCCTGAATAATATCAAGCGTGGTTCACAAGTGATTGGTGGAAAACCGCCGGTCAGAAAAGTCGGGTTCAGAGGGGAGGCAAGATAAAGGTGGCAGGACTGCCACCTTTTTCTGAATTCAGATGCTGAGGTTGGATAACGAAGAAAAGAATCTGGAGCTGGTTGAGAAACTGGTGAGTCAATACCGTTCCAATGGTGATGATTGGGAGCTGGAACCATTGACGGAAGATGGAACTGTAGAACTGCGCAAAGAAGATGAGATCACAGAGTACCGAGATTTTGGGGATATTCTGGACGATCATGAATATCTAATCCGGGAGGAAGTGGAAACTTGTGCGCTTTGGTATCTCAGTGATGGTTTGGATGGATCCAAGCCTTTTCTTTCCTACGAGGATTCAGTTTATCTGGGCATCAATGATCTGGTGGATGACCAGAAAGAAAAACTGGCCCCTTTGATTGCTGCTGCCCGGGAGAAAAAGGGAAAAGAGCCTGAACGAAAAATCAGTTTGAAGGACATGGCAAAGTACCTGGAAAAGAAAGTGGACATCCTTGATCTTGCAGACGAACTCTGTGATGGATTGGTGCGTAACGGCAAAAAGACCATGATAACGCGGCAGCATGATTCCCTGGTCATCAAGCGTCGGGAACTGGTCCGGATACAGCAGCCGGATGGGACCGTGAAGGAGAAACTGTCAGGTAACCGTTTCTTCTGGAATTCTCAGGTCCCTACAGAAAAACAGCTGGCTCGGGCCAGAGAAAAGGGCAGGAAAATGCCGAAGACCAAAACCGGGGGCGTTGTCGACTTATATATGGAATTAAAGGAAGTGAGCTTTCCGCAGGCTGTCAAAGATCTCTGGGAGCAGTACGGAGATGAAAATCTCACACCTGTAAGTTATGACAATCTAACGGTCCGTGATGGAACAAAGCTCAATGCGAAAGACCGCCACAGATCTCTGTATGAGCAGCTGACAAAGCAAAAATTTCAGAACCATTCCATGGATGCAGTGATTCATTACCTGTCGGAAGTACGGGGAATCGACCGGGAGATCATTGATCGTCAGATCGATCATAAGTGTCTGTATCAGTCGGTGGATAAATTTGGTCAGCCTATGGCAACCTTTGTGGCCAGAGATAAGGACGGGTATATTTCAGGTGTGAGCATCCGCGGAACAAATCCGGGAAAGAAGTTTATGATGGACTATCCAAACTGCAACTATGATGTGGGATGGCATTATGACCCGCAATTCGATCCATCCTGTCGCTATGACAAGACACAAAAGCACTGTGACCCAGGGAAAAAGCTCCTGTGTTTTGAGTCATCAATTGAGATGATGTCTTATATGTCTATCCTGAAAAGCGAGCATAAGGACTGGACCAGATTTGCCTATCTGTCCTGTGGATCGACCACCAAATACGGATGCATAGAGGAAACGTGCACGGAGTATGGATACAAAGATGTCCTTGTCATGTTCAATAACGACAAGGAGAAAGACGGAAAAGCTGCTGGACGGGATTATGCAAATCTGGTCAAGGAGCAACTGACAGAAAAAGGAATCAGGTGTGAAGTACTGCTGCCCCGATCTGCGAATGACTGGAACGATACCCTGGTGGGGCTGCGCAACGGAACGATCAAGCTGCAGTATGCGGATGTAAAAAAAAACAAAACTAAGCCGGTCTGTGGAAAGGAGCGCTGAGAAATGGAAGATAAGGATATCGTCTGCCTGGATGTGGAGACGACAGGTCTTGACCGGGACGAGCTGGAAATACTTCAGCTGTCCATGGTTCGCGGTGATGGCCAAGTCCTCATGAACGAGTATTTCAAGCCGGAGAGGCATGAGGAATGGCCTAAGGCCATGGCGATCCATGGTATCACTCCGGAAGATGTGAAAGATAAAAAGCCGTTTTCTTCTTACCGGGAGCAGATCAATGATCTGCTGCAGAATAAGAAACTGGTCACAGGTTACAATTGTGAATATTTTGACATCCCTGTCTTGAAGAAGAACGGGATCCAGTTTCCTGCAGAAGCCAGGACATTCGATGTGATGAAGAAATTTGCGCCAGTTTACGGAGATTGGAACCAGAAGCATCAGGACTGGAACTGGCAGAAGCTGACCACGTGTGCGGCGTATTACGGATATAAGTTCAAGGCCCATGACGCACTGGAAGATGTAAAAGCGACTCTGCATTGCTATCACAGGCTGTCAGATTATCTGCAGCTTGAAGCTTCACTGGATGCGCTCAGGATCCAGAATACAGATATGCAGGCAGTGACAGGAGTACTACAGAATCAGGGTATTCGACAGGAGGTCATCCAACGGATGATCGAATCCAAAATGCTGTTCCAGGGGACAGGTCAGGATGGTAAACCTGTTGCTGTATGGATCGGGACTGATAGAAACGGAAGGCTGGAAACAGCAAAGACCATGGATCTTGAGAGTGCGGAACATCCTTCTGTAGTCCTGGAAGGAAGCAGAGAAGATCATTCCCTGATGATCGACTTCCGGAAAACAGACCGAGAGGAAGAGGATGACAGGGAATTGCTTGTTTTTGACTCCGAATTGGAAGCCATGGCTTATATGAGCATCCTTGAGCAGCAGGGGATATGCTGTATGGATTTTGCTTATCAGATCTGTGAAGATGGTGATGAAGATGTACAGGTTGTTACGGCCACCGAAATGCAGAATTACAGTCGAGTGAGTGTGATGATAGCAGGCAATGGTGTTGTACAATCTGCATCCACTGTAGCCACTCATAGTCCAGGACGATCCGGAACGATTTATGTTAAAAACGCTCAGACATGGGCAGAGATCAATCGCAAGATGCAGGAAGAAGACAAGAAAAAGCGGAAGGAGGAAAAGGCGAAAAAGGGGAATAGCAGAAAACACTGATTATCGTTGCCCTGTAAAGAAGCTGTAATGATTGGCGTCATATACTGAGACAGGGAAAGAACGAGGTGTAGAAAATGTCTCTCTGGGCAAAAGCGGATCCAGATAACGAATACAGACTGATTGTTTATCATGACCCGCGGAAAGAAAGTGAATGGTACACTGAAAAATACGACTTTATACGAGAGGTGATTGACGACTGTGAATTCAAGTCGCAGCGTAAGTTGGATATGCTGAAGGAAATGATCAATGCAGGAAAGACACAGGAAGAACTGTGTAATTTTGTCAGCTTATACCAGAGTATATGTGATGGATATTTTGAGAAGGTTCGGACCGCATTGAGAGAAGAATTGTGTGCAGAAATCCGAATAAACCAAAAACAATTTGAGAGAATAAAAACACGGGAATAGAGAATTCTGTATGGATTCAATTTTGAAAAGGTGGCAATATTGCCACCTTTTTTGAATAGAGAACGTTTAATGCCGTTGTCATCAGATTTCTTGTTTCTTAATGAATACCGTCTGATTTCTTTTAATCTGCTCGATATGATGTAATTGGAAAGGTGAACAACAACGTGAAAAAACGCTGGACCCATGCTGATTTTGTAAGGATTTATTTGCTGTGTATAATACTCTTCAATTTGAATTTTATTCTGCTTATCTGGGTAACAAAAGATCCGATCCTAGTCAGAATCTATGGATTCTTTATTCTAATAACCTTTATTTCTCTGACAGTGATTGGACGTAAAGGCTGGATTACCTTGAATAAAGGAGCGGATGAGCTGACAAACTATGCGAAGACTCCGTCAAAACAGAATGAAGAGTGGAGGGTTTCTGATAATGAAGCTAGGACTGTGGATTCTAATCGCAGGTTAAATCATGAATAAGAATAATAAGTATATGAAGAAAAGGTGGCAGAACTGCCACCTTTTCCGGTAGAAAGGAAGATATAAAATGAAAAATGATAGTAAATTAGGCACTTGTCCACTCTGTGGGGAGGATGTGATCAACAGTATGTACTCCTGGTACTGTGTTGAAAATGGCAGAAGCTGTGACTTCAAACTGCCACACAGTATACCTTATGGTTTTGGGGATAAACGGAAGCTGATCCAGCTTGAGGAAGACGAAGCGCGGATCTTAATTGGTGGAGGATCCATTGTGCGGGAATTGGTTTCGAAGAAAGGAAATACGTATCGCGCTCGATTAAAGCTGTCGATTCGAACTGATGCAGCTGGCCGCCATTGGAGCAATCTGAAATGGGATAGTTATGCTGATTAAGATTATCGACTGATTCCCCTGTCAGTACTCAGTGGCCTGTATCCTAACTTTCTCATTTCGGCATTATTTGTGCTTTTAATTCTGCTGATAATTCTGTCTTGTTCATGAGGCGTTAGATCTTTATATGCTAGTCGAACATAGGCTTTTAATAAGACCTGGTTATACCGGATTTTGATAGATTCAATCATAGCTTTCTTACGTATATCAGACATGAAAGGTGTGCTCTGAATCGTTGTATATATATTGGCTAGATTGATTCTGGGAAATATTTCCAGGATGGATTTTTCCAAATCGGGATTTGGAGAGGATAGTACTTCCTGGAATGAAAGACGTTGGCCATTTGTAGAATTGGCAAAGGGAGTAAAGACTTCTTTGCTCTTTCCAGTAAAATGCCTCGTATGGATTTCCTCGCGTAAATCGTCATCACTCATCAACGGGAATAGGGATGATCCACAGTCGTATACTGGTGCAATGGTTTGTTGACCATTATCTTGAACAGCCACTCCCCAGTTTTCCAAATGACGATCGTAATTAGCTATTAGGTAATCTACTACGAACATGTTCCAAAAATGCTTTACAGCAGCTTGCTCCAAGTCTGGATTTTCCAGTTCATGAATGATTTCATATACCCGGTCAATTGTTATTCGTCTGGTCTTGTTGCTTGTGCTCCAAGGATCGCTTGAATGAATAAACTTCATTGGATACAGCTCGATTCCATCATTTTTAAAGTCCCGACAAGCTACTGCGATAAATTCACGGTCGTTATATGTACTTTTGCCCAGGTATGTTTTTTGCACAGGTATACCTATAGACTCATAGATATGACATCCAACATATTCAGAAAATTGATTGTTTATGTAGGAGAGAGAAGAATTCTTCTCTCTGATGGGGTCGGGATATTTGAGCATGTAGACTGTACCTTTGATTGTCAGCCTCCGTTTTCTCTCAGACCCACTATAATTGCTCCATTCGTTGGTTCCAGACGAGAAATCAAGGATACCCTCTTGATTCATGCGAGGAACCCCAGAAAGTACTCCAACATTTCATCTCTTTTTTTGGTTGTTATGATGCCATCACTGGCAATTACTTTGAGTGAAGTTCTTAAAGCCATCATGTCGTTTTGCAAATCGAATTTGTCAGAGATTGATCTGCTTTTCTGCCAGCGATCAGCGTCCTGATAGACCTTCTCCATGAACTCGCCTGCATACCAGTCATAGTCTGCGGGATTATATTTTCTTTCCATATTTTGTCTCCTTGAATTGTAGTCACTTCATTCCAGGTTCATGGCTCAGGATTTATCAAATTCTAGCCATACCGAAAGTACCTAAATCACAGCTGAGATTCAAGGTGCATATCTTCTTTAGATATTGCATCCTATGTTCCTCCTGACACTATGACTGTATCATATTTCACTATTTCTTAGGCTGTCCTTTTAGGGTGGTGTTTTTATTTCCGGACAAAACGAACGCCAATTAGCCGTGTTTTCAGCTGTAGTAGCTACCGAATCGCTGTCCTTTTAGGGTACACTCTAAACGGACTTAGAAATGGGGAAGATTGGAGAAATACCAATCTCGGAGAATAGGAGATTATTATGGCCAGAATAGGGTATATCCGTGTTTCTACTGTAGACCAGAATTTGGACCGTCAAATCGCGTTGATGGAATCGCTTGGGATCGAGAAGATTTTTCAGGATGAGTCCTCTGGCAAGAACATGGACCGTCCTGGGCTCTCTGCAATGCTGGCTTATATTCGGCCAGGGGATGAAATACACGTTGAATCCTTTTCCCGGTTGTCCAGATCCACGGCTGAACTCTTGCAGACTGTCAATGATCTCATGGATAGAGGAATCCATCTGATTAGTCACAAGGAAAACCTGGACACGACAACAGCCTCTGGACGACTCATGCTGACAGTATTTGCTGCCATAGCCCAATTTGAACGGGAAATCACCCTGGAACGTCAGAAAGAAGGAATTGCAGCAGCTAAAGCCAGAGGAGTTTATAAAGGACGGGCCAGGAAGCCTGATACTCCGGAACTGAAAATGGCCATAAAGGGGTGGGAATCTGGCGAAATATCAGCTGCGGATGCGATTCGCATCAGTGGATTAAGTAAATCTGCATTTTATGAGCGTACGAAGGGGTATCTTCGTAAAAAATAACTCATTGGTCCTGTATCATCTTTCGTTAAATAGTTATCATCTTATTGCGGCAGAAATGCCGCTTTTTTATTTGGAGGAGAATAATTTGAAAAGAATTACAGCTATCTATGTACGTGTTTCTTCGCGTGAGCAGGCGTTACAGGGTTACTCTCTGGATGCGCAAGAATTGAAGTGTCGTCAGTACGCAGATCTAATGGGATATGATACTGAAAATTTGGTTTTATACAAAGATGATGGGTTCTCAGCAAAATCACTGAATAGACCTCGAATGCAAGACCTGATCAAGGGAATCAAAGATGGAAAAATTGTCCGGGTCATAGTTTACAAACTGGATCGACTGACAAGAAGCGTTACGGATGTGTATCAGTTGATGCAGATGTTTATGGATTTTGATTGCGAGCTGAAAGCTATTGTTGATAGTCTGGATCTTACCTCAGCCAATGGTCGGATGTTGGTTGGGATGTTGTCTATCATCGCCCAGTGGGAGAGAGAAGTGATTTCCGAAAGGACAAAGGATGGATTGGCAGAAAAGGTCAATCAGGGAAAATATCCTTACGGAGGCAGAGCGCCCTTTGGATGGGATAAGCAGAAAGATGGGAAACTCTGCATCAATGAAGAACAGGCATCCATCAAGAATGCAGCAGCCGACTGGATTCTTGAAGGGTACAGTTTGAGCAGGGTTTGCGAGTTGGTCCAGGAACACTATGGCTATAAACCGACATTCGACTCGTTGAAGCGTTACATGGAAGATGAAAAGAATATTGGGATTCTGGTTTATAACGGTGAGCGGAAAGTGGATTTTGTCCCTGCATTGATGGATGACAACAAGTTCCAGGAAGTCCAGTATTATCTGTCATTCCGCGCTCATCACGCACCGTTCAAAAGCAGATATATTTTCCATTCACTTGTTTATTGCACCAAGTGTGGTAGTCGCTTAGATCAGCGGTCCACGGTCAAAAAGCAAGGCGCAGAAAGAAAGAGGTATTTCTATTATTCTTGTCCCAATTGCTCGAAAAGGATCAGCCAGAAGATTCTGATCGAACAGACTTTTTTTGATGTAGCCAAGGCACTTGCCGACTGGCGACAGACTGAGCGGATGAAGAGAGTCGAAATCAGTCTGAACGCTATAAATAAAACTTGATAGAC
>Ga0137309_100292_pt1 | contig 37425 bp, 29 predicted proteins | sample NAcewiD2O_June_FD_97179 | JGI IMG/M metagenome (GOLD analysis project Ga0137309, IMG submission 97179) | Mouse cecal microbial communities from Vienna, Austria - N-Acetylneuraminic amended D2O_June | ecosystem: Host-associated > Mammals > Digestive system > Large intestine > Cecum | place... | reverse complement strand
ACTCCGTCCCACACCCTGCAAACCTTTTTGGAAAAAGGTTTGATCGAAAAACTTTTGAAAGTGCGTTGGGCACGCGAGGGCTTACGTAAGCGCGGAATATCATTCCGCAGCGAAAAATTTTATCCACGTCCCCCGCGTCTTAGGTCAAGCGTTACGCTTGCGCGTCTCGGATGCAACGTCACGTTGCCGATTGCATGTCGAAAATGCGCTTGTAAAGGCCCTCCTGCTGGGAAAGCTCTTCATGTGTGCCCATCTGGGCCACCTTGCCTCTGTCCAGCACCAGAATCTGGTCGGCGTTCATGAGGGTAGTGATGCGGTGGGCGATAAGGATGGTGGTGCCATGGACGTTCTCCTTAATGGAATGGCGGATTTTCGCGTCTGTCTCCATATCCACAGCAGAGAGGGAATCGTCAAAGATTTTAATGGCAGTGTCCTGCATCAGCATCCGGGCAATGGCTACCCGCTGCTTCTGTCCGCCGGAAATGGTCACGCCCCGCTCGCCAATAGGTGTATCGTAGCCCTGGGCGAAGTTTTCGATGGCGTCGTCAATAACAGCCAGGCGGGCATAATGCCGCACCGTCTCAATGTCCTCCCGGGCCGCGCCGTCAGCAATGCTTTCCCGGAAGGTTTTGGAGAAGAGGAAAGGCTCCTGCAGCACGATGCCGATGTTTTTCCGCAGGTGGGCAATGTCCATTTTACGGATATCCACCCCGCCGATGGTAATGCTTCCTTGGCCCTCCGGCAGCTCGTAGAGCCTGTCCAGCAGGTACATCAGGGTGGATTTGCCGCTGCCAGTGGCCCCCAGGATGCCAAAGGTGCTGCCCGCCTTTACGGTGAAGCTCACGTCCTCCAGCACGCCGGCGCTGCCGGTGTATCCGAAGCTTACGTGGTCAAATACGATGTCTCCGGTGAGGGCGGGGGAAACAGGGCTGGGGCAGTTTTCTTCCTCTTTGGCGTCCAGGATGTCGAACAGGCGGGTGGCGCTGATGGTGGTTTTGCTCAGCTCGCTGAGCAGGCGGCCCAGGTTGCGCACAGGCCACACCAGCATGGAGTTGTAAGCCGCAAAGGCCAAAAACTCCCCGGCGGTAAGCTCCCCCCGCTCCACCAGGAAGGCCCCTGCCACAATGATAACGCACACCTGAAAGCCTGCGAAAAAGTCTCCCAGGCCCCAGTTAATGCCCATCACCTTGCCCAGGCGCACCCACATGCCTGTGAATTCCTCGTTTTTCTTATTAAAGCGGTCGATTTCAAAGCGCTCCCGGCCAAAAGCCCGCACCACCCGCACGCCGGTGAGGTTTTCCTGCACCAGGGCGGTCAGTTCCCCTTCTGTTTCATCGGCTTTCTGGAACTTTTTGCCCACAATGCCGAAGAAAACGAAAGAGGTGACAAACACCACAGGGATAAAGGCGGTGACCAGCAGGGACAGCCGCACGTTCATGGCGAACATAAGCCCCAGGGAGACTACAATCAGCAGGAAAATGCGGATGCACTCCATAAGCTGGTCGCTGACAAAGTTGCGGATGAGATCCACGTCCATGGTGCAGCGCTGGATAATGTCCCCGGTCTGGTGGGAGTTGTGCCAGGCATAGGGCAGGCGCTGGATGTGCCCAAACAGGGTGTCGCGGATTCTGGCCACAGTGCCCTCGCAGGCCCGGGCCAGGTTCATGCGGGAAGAGTAGCTGCTAAGGCTTGCAATGGCGGCAAAGCCCAGGGACACTGCCGCGCATATGGCAATGCTGCCCCGGAGCAGCTCCCGCAGGGCCTCCTCCCCTCCGATGGACGCTATCCACCCTGAAAGGAAGCCGGGAAGCTGGAAAGCGTTGTCGTTTATGACAGAGTCCACAGTGACCCGGATGACCTGGGGAGTCATATAGTTTGCGATAACGGAAATGACCACCATCACCATGGACAGCACAAATTGCAGCCGGAACCCCTTGGTATAGGGGTAAAACCGCAGGATGGTGGACTTTTTCTGTTCCTTCTCTTTTTTCTTCTTTTTCATAACATATGTACCTCGTGCGCTGAAAGCGTGTCAAAATGGTTTTTTCAAAAAAGGTTCTGCGCCGCTGGCGCCATAAAAAAAGCGCGGCAAGCCAAGGCATCCGGCCCCATGACACGGAGGGGCAAAATACAGTTTGGCTATGCCAGCGCGGTTCTGTGCAACGTACAGCAGACAGCGGGCAGGAATGACGGTATAGAAAATATTAGCATAGCAGTGCAAAAAAGTCAACACTGGAAAAAGGTTTTTAAAAAATTCACAAACTTTTTCCTGAAAGCAGTTGATTTTTCTTTTTACAAAGAGTATACTATCAGCATAAATAGTTTTAAAGACTAGATGTCGCAAAAATGTCGAATCTCTGCGCAGGGGTTGTTTTCAAAGCAGCCACCGGAAAGGACGGAAGCTATGGAGCAGGCAATGAAAATGAATTTGATGCAAAAAAGAGAGCAGCAGGCGGAAAAGCGCAGGCGGCTGGGACTGCCCCGGTACACCCTGGGAGAGGAGATTTTCTCCTCTGTGTCCCATGGGGTATCGGCGCTGCTGGCAGTGGCGGGTCTGGTGCTGCTGCTGGTGTTCTGTGAAAAAACGCCTTTGAAGGTATCCAGCGTTTCCATTTACGGGGCCACCATGGTGCTGCTGTACACTGTCTCCACCCTATACCACGCTTTGGGGCTGAACAAAGCCAAGGTGGTGTTCCGCTCTTTAGACCACTGCACGATCTTCCTGCTGATAGCCGGAACCTATACCCCCATCACCCTTGTCAGCCTGGGGGGCATTCAGGGATGGGCCATGTTTGCCCTGGTGTGGGCGGCAGCGGCGCTGGGCATTGTACTCAATGCCATCAGTGTGGAGCGCTTTAAAATAGTTTCCATGATTTGTTACCTCGCCATGGGCTGGGTGGTGGTTTTTGCCATGAAAACCTTCACCCAGAACGTCAGCCCGGCAGGCTTCTGGTGCCTGCTGGCAGGGGGGCTGTGCTACACCCTGGGAGCCGTCCTCTATGGCATGGGGAAGAAAATTCCCTATATCCATTCGGTTTTCCACCTGTTCGTCCTGGCGGGCAGCGTGCTGCATACGATTACAGTATATCAGGTTGTGAAGTGAAGGGTATATACGCACTGGGGTTGCAGGGCGGTTTTCCGGAAAGGAAGCCGCCCTGCATCTGTTTTGACCAGCCTCCAAGCAGGCGGACTGTCCCAAAATACACAAAAAAGAAAGGCACTTTACAGAAAATTCAGATATTTTTTCACATTTGTCCTTGTGTTTTTCGGCAGAATGCTATATAATAGAAAAAGCCTTGCAGGGTCTGCCTTGAAAACGGTTTTTAGGGCAGGCTTTGGGGCTTGTGCAAAATACTTATGAAGCCTGTGGAAGGGGCAAACGCTTATGAACCAATATCAGGAAAAGAATATTATCAATCTGGCGGTTGCGGGCCATGGCGGGGCAGGCAAAACCTCCCTGGCGGAAGCCATGCTGTATCTTGCCGGGATGTCCGACCGCCGGGGCAAGGTGGGGGACGGCAACACGGTCTGCGACTTTGACCCCGAGGAAATCCGCCGGAAAACCTCTATCGGCGCGGCGGTTGCCCCGCTGGAATGGAAAAACAAGAAGATAAACCTGCTGGACGCCCCCGGGCTTTTCGACTTTGAGGGCGGCATGTGCGAGGCTATGCGGGCCGCCGACACAGTGCTGGTAGTTATCTCCGGCAAAGACGGGGTAGCTGTGGGTACGGAGAAAGCCTTTGAGGCTGCGTCTAAGCGGGATTTGGCGAAAATATTCTTTGTAAACGGCCTGTGCGACGAGAGCGCCCGGTTCTACCGGGTTTTTGAGGATTTGAAGGCCCAGTTCGGCCCTTCGGTGTGTCCGGTGGTGGTGCCCTATATTCAGGACGGCCAGGCCAACATCTATGTGAATTTGCTGGAGTATAAGGCTTACGATTATTCCGACGGCAAGCCTGTGCAGGTGGCCATCCCTGACATGGGCGACAGGCTGGAAGGCCTGCGCACCGCCATTTATGAGGCTGTGGCGGAGACAGATGACGCGCTGTTTGAGAAGTATTTCGCCGGGGAGGAGTTCACCCCCGAGGAAGTGATTGTAGGCGTGAGCAAGGGCGTGAAGTCCGGCACCATCACGCCTGTGTTCTGCGGGGACGCCATGCTTATGCGGGGCATGGAGCAGTTTATGGACGGGCTTGCCTGGCTTGCCCCCTCCGCCCAGGAAAAGGCCGGGGAAATCGGCACAGACGTGGACGGAGAGCCTGTGGAGCTTGCAGTCAACAGCGAGGGCGCTGCGGCGGCCATTGTCTTTAAGACTGTGGCAGATCCCTTTATCGGCAAGCTTTCCTATTTAAAAGTGATATCCGGCAAGATTTCTACAGAGTCCCAGCTTGTGAACATGCGCACCGGCAACACGGAGCGGGTGGGCAAGACTGTGATGATGACAGGCAAGAAGCAGGAGGATGTGAAGTTTATCGGCGCAGGCGATATCGGTGCCATCCCCAAGCTTACCGCCACCAACACAGGGGACACCCTGTGCAGCCCGGCCCGGAAGGTTGTCCTGGAAGGCGTGGAGTATCCCACTCCCACCTTGTCTATGGCTATTGTGCCGAAAAAGAAGGGCGAAGAGGACAAGATTGCCCAGGGGATGCTGCGGCTGGCAGAGGAAGATCCCACCATCCGGTTCCAGTCCAACACAGAAACCCACGAGCTGGTGGTAAGCGGCCTGGGCGAGCAGCACCTGGATGTGATTGTATCAAAGCTCAAGGCCAAGTTTGGCGTGGAGATTACTTTGAAGGATCCCAAGGTGCCTTACAGGGAGACTATCCGCAAAAAGGTGCAGGTGCAGGGCCGTCACAAGAAACAGACCGGTGGCCATGGGCAGTTTGGCGATGTGTGGATAGAGTTTGCCCCCTGCGACAGCGAGGGCCTGGAGTTTAATGAGCGGGTTGTAGGCGGGTCGGTGCCCAAGGGCTTCTTCCCTGCTGTGGAAAAAGGCCTGCGGGAGTGCATCCTCAAGGGGCCGCTGGCAGGATACCCTGTGGTGGGCCTGTCTGCCACCCTGTATGACGGCTCCTACCATCCAGTAGACTCCTCTGAAATGTCCTTTAAGATGGCGGCAACCATTGCCTATAAAAACGGTATGCCCCAGGCAAACCCTGTGCTGCTGGAGCCTATCGGGCACCTGCGGGCCACTGTGCCTGACGGCAACATGGGCGACATCATGGGCGAGGTGAACAAGCGCCGGGGCCGCGTGCTGGGCATGGAGCCTGCGGGCGCAGGCAAGCAGACGGTAGAGGCAGAGGCCCCCATGGCGGAGATGCATGATTTCAGCACCTTTGTGCGCCAGTGTACCCAGGGCCGGGGCAGCTTTACCTTTGAGTTTGAGCGGTATGAGGAAGCCCCCGCTAATGTGGCCCAGAAAGCTATTGAGGCCGCAAAGGCTGAAAACGGCGAGGACTAAGGCAGGAATATTGAAGCGAAAGCCGGCGCGGCGTTTAAGCTGCGCCGGCTTTTTCTGACTCTGTCAGCCAAAGGGGCTTTTTGTAAAAATCCCCTTTGGAAACCCAAAAACTTTTGAGACACACAAAGCGGCGGGGAATAAAAACGTGCTGTGCCCTGTTCCCTGCCGTTTTGATGGATAAAGGTTTTTGAAGATTGATAAAGAAAGTTGCCGAAGGCAATCTTTTGAACTTCTTTTCCTTAAAAAAGTTTCCTTTCCCGCCGGAGGCTGCCTTACAAAAGTGTAAGACAGTCTTTCCGATTTGTAATGCCGCCGTAAGGTTTTCGTAAAAACTAGCGGGTATACTGGAAGCAGAAAAAAGGAGGGCGGCGAAAGGCGGCCTTATAGAAAAGGAGTAATTGGAAATGGCATTGTTAAGCGTGCAGCATGTGAAGAAAATATACGCCACCCGCCTGGGCGGGGCCAAGGTGCAGGCCTTGGCAGATGTGGATTTTACTGTGGAGCAGGGGGAGTTCACCGCTATTATGGGTGAATCCGGCTCTGGCAAAACCACCCTCTTAAACATCCTGGCAGGGCTGGATAAGCCCACGGGCGGGGAAATCTTTTTAAACATGCGGAATATCTGCACTTTGGGGGAAAAGGAGATTTCCGCCTTCCGCCGGGATAATTTAGGCTTTGTGTTCCAGGATTTCAACCTTCTGGATACCTTCTCTATCCAGGACAACATCTTTTTGCCCCTGGTGCTGGCTGGGAAGAAATTTGACGAGATGCAAAAGCGCCTGGAACCCATTGCCCGGGGGCTGGGGATTGTAGACATCCTGCAGAAATTCCCCTATGAGGTTTCCGGCGGGCAGAAGCAGCGCACCGCCATTGCCCGGGCCATCATCACAAATCCCCAGCTCATTCTGGCGGATGAACCCACCGGGGCGCTGGACTCCCGCTCTGCCGGGCAGATACTGCAGATTTTCGAGGACATAAACAGCCGGGGCCAGACCATCCTCATGGTTACCCACTCCATCCAGGCCGCCAGCCGGGCAGGGCGGGTGCTGTTTATTAAAGACGGCCAGGTGTTCCACCAGATTTACAGAGGGGACATGGACGGGGATCAGATGTACCAGAAAATTTCCGATACCCTCACAGTCCTTGCCACCGGCAGGGAGGAAGGAGGCGCATACCATGGCTAAAGGCCTGTATTGGAAACTTTCCTGGGGCAACCTGCGGAAGAATTACCGCCTTACCCTGCCCTATCTGCTCTCCTCCACCGGTATCTGCATGATGTTTTACATGCTCTGCGCTTTAGGCGGGGGCATTGACAAAAGCGCCATGTATGGCGGCAACTCTGTAGCAGCCATGATGGAGTTGGGCGTATACGTTATCGGCATATTCGCTGTGATCTTCCTATTCTACACCAACAGCTTTATCATGAAGCGCCGGAAAAAGGAGCTGGGGATTTATAACATCTTAGGCATGGAGAAGCGCCACATTGCCCGGGTCATCCTGGCGGAAACCCTGCTGACAGCCCTTGCCACCCTTGTGCTGGGCCTGGGAATGGGCATCCTCTTTTCCAAGGTGCTGTTCCTGGCCTTACAGAAGGTGCTGGGGCTTACGGTGCCCATCGCCTTTCTGGTGCCCCCTAAAGCTCTGGCAGCTACGGTCATTTTGTTCCTGGCGATTTTCTTCCTGCTTCTTTTGTATAATGTCTTGCAGGTGCGGCTCAGCAAGCCTATTGAGCTGCTCCATGGCGGCGAGGTGGGGGAAAAAGAGCCGAAAGCCCACTGGCTGCTGGCAGTGCTGGGCGTCCTGCTGCTGGGGGCCGGGTATTATCTGGCAGTTACCATCCAGTCTCCCATTGAAGCCATGATGTTCTTCTTCATCGCCGTTGTCCTGGTGATTCTGGGCACCTACCTGCTGTTTGTGACAGGCATCACCGCCCTTTTGAAGCTTCTGAAGAAAAACAAGCGCTTCTATTACAAAACCCGGCATTTCACCGCTGTTTCCGGTATGCTCTACCGCATGAAGCAGAACGCCGCGGGCCTTGCCTCCATCTGCATTTTGTCCACCTGTTTGTTGGTGACAGTGTCCACCACCTTCTCCCTGTACACAGGCATTGAGGATTTAATACACAGCCGCTATCCCCGGGAGTATTCCCTTATCATGCAAAACCCAAACGACGCCGCAATCGAGACGATGCACACGCTGGCGGGAGAGGAGGCCGCAAAGCTGGGAGTGTCCCAGGAAAATGCCTATGAATACAAGGTGCGTATGTGGAGCACAGCCCGCACAGGCACAGACTTCCACATCGGAGACGACAGCTACAGCACCACCTATGCCATTTTCCAGGCCTGCACCCTGGAGGAGTTCAACCGCTTTTCCGGGCGGCAGGAATCTCTGGAGCCAGGACAGGTGCTGCTGTCCGACCCCCGGAACAGCTTCGACAGCCCCGCCATCTCTTTTGATGGTAAGGAGTTTTCCGTGAAGGAGACGGACTATGCTGCGGAAGGGGAGATGAACGCCGTGGTGTACGAGGTGTACACCATCGTGTTCCCAGACGAAGAAACCCTCTTGTCCCTGTTAAGCCAGGAGCAGATCGGTGTCTATAGAGCGGATGTGCCCCAGTGGTACTATTATTTTGACCTGAGCGGGGATGACGAGTCCTTGCAGGCCTTTTCCGACGCCATGGACAGACACATCGAGGAGGATTTCCCCATGGCGGGGGTAAAGTTTGAATACCTGCGCACAGACGATGCCTTTAACGCCCGGGAGGATTTCCTCTCCCTGTATGGCGGCCTGTTCTTCCTGGGCATGTTCTTAGGCCTTCTGTTCCTTATGGGGACGGCGCTGATTATCTACTATAAGCAGATTTCCGAGGGCTATGAGGATGCCCGCCGCTTCTCCATCATGCAGAAGGTAGGCATGAGCCGCCAGGAGGTGAAGCGCAGCATCCACAGCCAGATTATCCTGGTGTTCTTCCTGCCCCTGCTTGCCGCCATACTCCACCTCGTCTTTGCTTTCCCCATGCTCCAGCGGATCATGACCCTCATGAATATGGTAAACTACCAGCTCGTCCTGTTTTCCACCATCGGCTGCGTGGCCGTCTTTGCCCTGTTCTATTTCATCATCTATGCATGCACTGCCCGCACCTATTATAAAATTGTAGAGCAGGGCTGATTCCTCCGCCATAAGGGGCTTAAATAAAGCGTATGATTCCCCAAAAACTTTTGCGAAGTGCATATAACCCAATTTTACCCGTAAGGAGCTGTTATAATGATAAGCGCGATTTTTGAACTGATTAGTGCCTGCGCCCATTTTATGTGGGATCTCCTGTGCGCGCTGCTGAACCTGGGCGGGAGTTTGCTTTCCGCTGTGTTCACAGTATTAAGCTGGCCCTTTAAAGCCTTCCATGGCCTTTTGCAGGGCACCCTCCATTGGACGCCCCTGTTCCTGGCCGTCTGCTTTGTCCTGGGCGCTCTGGTGCTGGGATTTGCCCTGCTGGCGGTGGTGAACCAGTGGCGGCGGAAATATAAATAAGTCCCAAAAAGCCGCGCCTCTTGTAGAAGGGGCGCGGCTTTTTTGCGTCTGTGTTTTCCGGCAAAGCCGGCTTATAGTAAACGCACTTGAAAAAATCGGCACATCCCGGTTTTCAAGCCAGACGGCTGAGCCACTTAGTTCAAAAGAGGCATTCTGCCTCTTTTGAACTGCGTTACCTATAAACAGTCCCGCATGGTGCGTCCAGGGCCTGCAAGGGCTTCAAAGTCCTGCACAAAGGCCTGCACAGCGCTGTCGATGGCGGGATTTTTCACAAGGGCTTCCAGCACCTCTGGGGGAAGGGTGGCAGCGCCTACCCCATGCTTGCACAGTTCCAGCACCTGCTGGGAGTTTTTAAAGCTGGCGGCAAGCACCTGGCAGGGGATGCTGTTTTTCTCGAAGATGTCGTGGATTTCCCGCGCGGCCCCAATGCCGTCACAGCCCATGTTGTCGATACGGTTTACATAGGGCGCGGCATATTTTGCCCCGCACATGCCCGCCAGATATGCCTGCATGGGGGTGTATATGGCTGTGGCGGTAACGGGGATACCCTCTGCCGCCAAAAGCTTCATGGCCTGAAAGCCCCAGGGTACAGCGGGCACCTTCACAAAGGTATTAGCGCCCAGTTCTTTTACAATGCGCCGGGCCTCCTCCAGCACCTCTTCCGGGCAGGAGGACACGGCCTGGGCGTGAAGCTGGGCCTCCTGCCCAATGAGGGCGCGGATGTCATGCAGCACCTTAAAAGGCGGCTGCCCGGATTTTTTCAAAATGGTGGGGTTGGTGGTGACCCCTGTTAGGGGGTAAACCTTCCACAGGCGCTCAATGGCCTGTATGTCCGCGGTATCTATCAACAGCTTCATCTATCCATACCTTCCTGTAAAAAATTGGTTCCCCTTCTCATCAAAAGGGTTTGCAGGGGTCTGGGGGCGCTGGTTCCCATTGGGAACCGTCAGGCGCTGATTGAGCCGGCAGGCGAGACCCAGAACCCCCAGCGGGTGCCTAGAACACCTGCTCTGTGCGGGCGATGATGTCATCCTGGGTTTTCCGGGAGAGGACGTTAAAGAAAGCGCTGTAGCCTGCCACCCGGACAATGAGATCCCGGTGGTTTTCCGGATGGGCCTGGGCGTCCAGGAGGGTTTCCCGGCTTACCACGTTGAACTGGACATGGTAGCCCTGGAGGCGGTTAAAGAAGGTGCGCAGCAGGAGCATCAGCTTCTGGCAGCTTTCTTCCTTTTCCAGCAGTTGGGGGGTAACTTTCTGATTTAACAGCACGCCTCCGGTAATTTCCTTTGTGGGCAGCTTTGACACGCTTTTAAACACAGCGGTGGGGCCGTTTTTGTCGGCGGCGTGGCTGGGGGAGCAGCCTTCGGCTAAAGGCTCGCCTTTTTTGCGCCCGTCCGGGGTGGCAAGGGTGCCTGCGCCCTGTGGGACGTTGGCGGAGATAGAGCTGGTGCCCGCATAGTATACGCCGCCAATGGGGCCGCGGCCGTAACGGGTGTTGTGATACTTTTTCATTTCGTCAATATACACGTTATAGGCGTTTACCACTAATTGGTCTGCGTAATCATCATCGTTGCCATACTTGGGGGCAGCCTGCAAAAGCTCCCGGATCTCCTCATAGCGGGGGCCTTCAAAGTCTGCCTGCAGGGCCTGCCAAAGCTCTGCCGGAGATACAGCCTTGTCCTCAAAAACCACCTTCTTCATGGCGGCTAAGCTGTCCGCCAGGTTGGCAATGCCCACCTGTAAATCGCTGATAAAGTCGTATACCGCGCCGCCCTCTTTCATGTTCAGGCCCCGCTCAATACAATCGTCGGTGAGGGCGGAACAGAGGATGTCGGCAGTGTCCTGCTCCAAAACCATATCGCAGGTAGCGTCTATAATGGTACACTGGCGGCACATCTCCCGTATCACCTTATCCCAGCACTGGAGCACCTGGTCAAACGAGGTGAAATCCTTAAAGTGGCCTATGCCCTGGCACAGCTTTGTGCCAGAGGCCGGGTCAACCCCATTGTTCATGGCAATGAGCAGGGCCTTGGGGAAGTTTAAAAAACTCATGCCTGTGCAGCGGTAGCCCCACTTGCCAGGGACAGCGGTTTCCACGCATCCAATGGCGCTGTAGTTGTAAGCGTCCTCCGGCTTTACCCCTTTCTCAATAAAGCTGGGGATAATGATTTCGTCGTTGTTAAAGGCGGGCATACCAAAGCCGCAGCGCACCACCTGGATGCACTCCCGGAGGAAATCATCGGGGAGGTTTTTATGGTAGCGGACGGTCAGGTTCGGCTGGGTAAGGTGGCACCGGGCCACTGTGCGGATGATAAGCCAGGAAAGGAGGTTCGTGGCGTCTTTGCCGTCTGCTGTCTGGCCCCCCACCGTTACGTTCTGGTACAAGGGCGATCCGGCGGAAAACTGGGTGTGGCTCCAGGATCGGATCTTATTGATGGTGTAGGTTTTCAGCCACAAGCAGCACAGCAGCTCTTCCGCCTGCTCCTTTGTGATTTTCCCTGCCGCCAGATCCCGCTCATAGTAGGGGTTCAGATACTGATCCATCCTGCCGTAAGACAGGCTGTGCCCGTTTGACTCTATCTGCAAAACCAGGTGGATAAGCCATAGGCTCTGCACAGCCTCCCGGAAGGTTTCCGCCGGCTCCCAGGGCACCTTATAGAGGATGCGGCTCATTTCCAGAAGCTCCTTTTTGCGGGCTTCATCCTGGGTTTTGGCGGCAGTTTCCGCCGCTAAGTCTGCATACCGTTTGGCGAAAGCTTTCACAGCCTCTGCCACAATGAGGATGGCCCGGTAGAAATAGCTTTTCTGTATGTTTTTGTAATCTGTCAAATCCAGTGCGTCCAGCTTCTCCTTTGCCCGGCGGGCATAGTCCTTCAGCCCCAGGCCCAGCAAGTCCCCATAGTTTACCGCGCAGTGGGCGTCGCCGCTGGTGATGTTGCCCTCGGACTTGATAATGCCCAGGTCGTAATACAGCTTCGAGTGAGGCGGGAACGCTGCCAGCCCTCTGTCCAGCAGGGTGTTGTGCTCCCAGAAGGGGGCAATTTCCCGCAGCTTTTCTTTATTCTCCTCTGTGATGCGGAACACGTCCCCATCCCGTTTGTCAAAGGAGTCCAGCTCGTCTATCACCCACTGCATGGCATATTCCGGGAAAATGGGGGCGCTGCGGTTGGTGCTTGCCTGGTTCCCCGCCAGCAGGGTTTGAGGCTCAATGAAAATGCTCATGTGGGACAAAACGTTTTCCAGCATCAAAGCCCGCTTGATGGCAAGGGGCTTGTCGCTATGCTCCCGGTAAGACTGGGTGGTGAGTACAGCCCGCTCTACGCAGATTTGGGGCTGTGTTCCCAAAAGCGCCTCCCGGAAATCCGCCATCCGGGGGCTGAGCCTGCCAAAATAGTCCATATGCCGCCTTCTTTCTTTTCATATGAAAGTAAAGAGCTTTCTTTCAATTGAATAGTACCACAATTTCCATGCACTGTCAAGGCGCGGAGAAGAAAAAGGGCGCATCAGAGCAAGCATACAAAAATTTACATCTGTCTTATAAATGTGTTTTTGTACAAAGATACGGGCCGGAGAGTGTGGAGGCAGAAGCAGACAGCCATTCTTTGTCCCCAATTGTGCTGTTTTCCAATTGATAGGACACAAGAATTTAATGCCTCCTGTACAAATGTCCCTTTATAAGGCGGGCGTGCCCCCTGCCCCCTCTGCCTTGACAAATCCGGGCTGTTGGGATACAATAACAACCAACAAAAAGGAAAGAGGGGTCTGGTATGGGAACGTGTGCGGAAAACAGGAAAAGCGTGCCGGCGCTGTTTGGCAGCGCTGTGTTTAACGATGACGTAATGCAGGAACGGCTGCCCCGGGATGTGTACAAATCCCTGCGCAAAACCATAGATGAGGGCAAGGATCTGGATCTCACCGTGGCAAACGCCGTGGCCTCTGCCATGAAGGACTGGGCGGTGGAGCAGGGGGCCACCCACTATACCCACTGGTTCCAGCCATTAAACGGCATTACCGCCGAAAAGCACGACAGCTTTATCTCCCCCACCAGCGACGGCCGGGTAATTATGCAGTTTTCCGGCAAGGAGCTGATAAAGGGGGAGCCGGATGCCTCTTCCTTCCCTTCGGGAGGCCTGCGGGCTACCTTTGAGGCCCGGGGCTACACGGCCTGGGATCCCACCTCCTATGCCTTTGTAAAGGGGGATTCCCTGTACATCCCCACAGCCTTCTGCTCCTACAGCGGGCAGGTGCTGGATAAAAAAACGCCCCTTTTACGCTCCATGGAGGACTTAAGCCGCCAGGCTGTGCGCATCCTGCGGCTGTTCGGAGATGACAAGACAAAGCAGGTGATCACTACTGTGGGGCCGGAGCAGGAATATTTCCTCATTGACCGGGCGCTTTACGAAAAACGGGCGGATCTGCGCTTCTGCGGGCGCACCCTTTTCGGCGCCCAGGCGCCCAAGGGGCAGGAACTGGAGGATCACTATTACGGTTCCATCAAGCCCCGGGTGCAGGCCTTTATGAAGGAACTGGACGAGGAACTGTGGAAGCTGGGCATTTTAGCCAAAACAAAGCATAACGAGGTGGCCCCGGCCCAGCATGAGCTGGCCCCCATTTTTACCACCACCAATATCGCCTGCGACCATAACCAGCTTACCATGGAAGTGATGAAAAATGTGGCTACCCGGCATGGGCTTACCTGCCTGCTGCACGAGAAGCCCTTTGCCGGGGTCAATGGCAGCGGCAAGCACAATAACTGGTCTATTTCCACAGACTCCGGGAAAAACCTGCTGGAGCCGGGGAAAAAGCCGGAAGAAAACCTTTTGTTTTTGCTGATTCTGGCGGCGGTTATCAAGGGCGTGGACGAATATCAGGATTTGCTGCGGATTTCCGTAGCTTCTGCCGGAAACGACCATCGGCTGGGGGCAAACGAGGCGCCTCCCGCCATTATTTCCATGTTCCTGGGAGACGAGCTGACCGCCATTCTGGCGTCCATTGAAGAGGGCAGGCCCTATGAGGGCGCTCCTTCTAAAAAGCTGGAAACCGGGGTGCATGTGCTGCCGGACTTAAACATGGACACCACTGACCGCAACCGTACCTCCCCCTTTGCCTTTACAGGCAACAAATTCGAGTTCCGCTCCTTAGGCTCTGCCATCTCCATCGCCTGCCCCAACATTATGCTCAACACCATTGTGGCGGAGGAGCTGCGGCAGTTTGCGGAATTCCTGGAAGGCCCCGGGGAGCTTGCCCCCCGGGTGACGGAACTGGTGCGCAAGGTGGTGACAGCCCACAAGCGCATTATCTTCAATGGCGACGGCTACTCCCCAGAGTGGGTGGAGGAGGCAAAGCGCCGGGGGCTTCTCAACCTGCCCACCACAGTGGACGCTTTGCCCCGGTATCTGGATCAGAAAAACATCGAGCTGTTCGCCCGGCATAAAATCTATACCGAGGCGGAAATGGAGGCCCGGTATGAGACGATTATGGAGGAGTATGTAAAAACCCTGCACATCGAGGCCCTCACCATGATTGGCATGGTGCGCCAGGAGGTGCTGCCTGCTGTGAGCCGGTATGTACAGAGCCTGGCGGAGGCTGTAAACGCCAAGCGGCAGGCTGTAAGCTCCCTGCCCTGCAGGGCGGAGGCTGCCCTGATTGAAAAGCTTTCCGGGCAGATGGACAAGGCCTTTGAGCTGGTGGAGTATCTGGACGAAAAGCTGGGGAACCCCCGTTCCCGCAGCGTGAACATACTCTCTGCCGCCACCTATTACCGGGACGTGCTGGTGCCTGCCATGGAGGATCTGCGGGGCGCGGTGGACGCTATGGAGATGCATGTGTCGGCAGAGTGCTGGCCCTATCCCACCTATGCGGACTTGATGTTCCGGGTGTAGCGGTTAAATGTACTCTCCCGCCCTACGGGCGGGGGAGTACACGGACGACACTGTTCCGGGTGCAGCGGTTAAATGTAAGGCTTATCACAACATAATGGGAAGCGGCCCGGGGCGCGTCCTCCGGGCCGTTTTGTGCGCGAAAGGGAGAGGAACATGGCAGACAGCAGGCTTTTTAAAATGCTATACTACCTTTTGGACAAGGGCCGCGCCACCGCTTCCGAGCTGGCGGAAAAATTTGAGGTTTCCCAGAGGACGGTTTACCGGGATGTGGAGGCTTTAAGCGGGGCGGGCATCCCGGTTTACGCCGAGCCGGGGCGGAAGGGCGGCATCTGCCTTTTGCGGGGGTTCACCCTGGACAGGGCCGCCTTTTCCCGAGAAGAAAGGCAGGAGGTGCTGGCGGCAGTGCAGGGCATTGCTGCCACAGGATATTCGGGAAAAGAAACCCTGGCAAAGCTGTCGGCGGTTTTTCAGGCTGATATGGAAAACTGGCTGGAGGTAGACTTTTCCCGCTGGGGAAACAGCGGCAGCGACAAGGAGAAGTTTGAAGGGCTGAAAACAGCCGTGATACAGCACAGGGAGACGGAGATTGTCTATGAGAGCAGCTATGGCCAAAGGAGCCGGCGCACCATCCAGCCCCTGAAGCTGTGCTATAAGGACGCGGCCTGGTATGTAAAGACTTTCTGCCTGGAGCGGCAGGACTTCCGCGTTTTTAGGCTGAACCGCATCGTAAGCCAGAAAGTGACGGGAAGGGTTTTTGTGCCGCAGCCGTATCCGGAGCCGGACAGCGCTTTCCAGCCCACATGTCAGCGGATTTCCCTTTTGTTTGCCAAGGAGGCGGCATATCGGGTGTATGACGGGTTTGACGAGACGCAGATGGAGCGCCGGGAAAACGGGGATATCCTTGCCCGGGCGGAATTGCCTGTGGACGCCTGGTTGATTGGATACCTGCTGTCTTTCGGAACCCTGGTGGAGGTAGTGGAGCCGAAGTATCTCAAGAAAATCCTGGCCGGGGAGGCGAAAAAAATTTACGAAAAAAATAAACCATGACAGAGGGTGTCAGGGTATATATGGTATCCTATAGCCATAGCAGACAGCTAAAAAATCTTAGAACGGAGGAGAGAGACATGCAGGAAATGAACCCAAAATTCTGCCAGTGCTGCGGGATGCCTTTGGGAGAGGGAACGGACATGCAGGGCACAAACGCTGACGGCAGCAAAAACGGGGACTATTGCAAATACTGCCTGGACAAGGGGGCCTTTACCTTTAACGGCACCATGGAGGAGATGGCCGCCTTCTGCGCGCCCAAAATGGCTGCCGCCAATCCGGGCATGACAGAGGAACAGGCGGAAAAGGCTATGCTGGAGTGGTTCCCTACCTTGAAGCGCTGGAAAAAATGAACAGGCAGGAAAGAAGCAGGGCTTGGGTTTTCCAAAGCCCTGCTTTTTTCGTGCTGTTTAGAGCAGCCTCTAGGGCAGCCGGGGGGTGCGGGTGAAGATTTCCGGCTTGCCCACATATTCCATGCTGGGATAAATAATATCCAGGAACTCATCGGGAAAATAGTAATCAAAAAACTGCTGGATACCTGTGGAGGCAGGGACGCCGTTTATCCGCTCCGACTGGCGGAACACAGCGCCGGCAGAGAGAAGAATGTCTACTGCCATAAAGATGGAAACGCCAATGGTTAAGGCGCGGCCCAGCTTTTTGGGAATGCGTTCAATGGCCCGGGAGAGGACGGGGTACAGGTCTTTCAGCCAGATAAGCCCCAGCACGCCCCAGAAGAAGGAATACATCAGGTTGGTGCGGCCGCTGACATTTAAGACAGAATCGCTGTACTCCCAGGAGACTGTGCCAAAAAGGGACTGCTGCAAAAAGCTGCACAGGTATTCAAAGGCTCCGCCAATAAACATGCTGGCTATGAAAATCAGCACGTCCCGCTGGTTATACATCTTATAGAGGAACAGGGTGATGGCTACAGCCCCAAAGCCGTATACCAGGATGAAAGGCCCCAGCACCACGCTGACCCGGAGCTGGAACTGGTGGGGCGGCACCACCAGGGCATAAACTGTCTCCAGGCAGAAGCCAGCCACGTTCCCGATCATGAAAATCCAGAAAAGCTTCTGGAAGCAAAGCCCATAGGCAAAGGGGCGCTCTGCCCCCTGGGGCAGTTTTCCCTCGTATACTGCCACGGCGTTTTCGCTGCGGCGGCGGATAGCCTCAGAGGATTTGCGGCGGAACACGTTTACATTCTGCCGCAGGGCCTCCAGCTCCTCATTGTGGCGCAGGGAGTGGAGATCCGGGAAAGCCTTTAAGAGGCGCTTGTGCAGATAATTTGCCTGCAGGCCCTTTTCGTACTTTTCTTTCAGGCGGGCAGCTTCTTTCTGCCAGTCCTTTTCCAGATCCTGCACAGCGGCGGCACTGGTATACAGCCCCTGCCCCAGGCGGTCGGAGCCAGCCCGGAGCTTCATGGAAACGTATTCCAGGTTTTTCAGCTTCCGGTTCAGGCCCGCAATGGACACCACCGTAACCACGAAATCAGCAAAGAGCAGGGAGAGCATAACCGTGAGCAGCACCCAGCCGATGGAACGGGGGATCTTGTTTGCCAGCATTCCGGCAAAGGGCATAATGAACCGCACCACCGCCGCCCCTGCCAGGCCCCAGACAATGGCAAAGCTTAAACACACATAGCCCCCGATGTTGTGGGGCTTATCGGAGTAATCCCACCATTTCTGGTGGAAAACCTTTTCCAGCAGAAAGCCTGCCAGCCACTCCAGCCCTGTGCCCAGAAACATGGAGCCTACAATGAGCACAGCCAGGTTGTCCCCAAAGGGCTTCATAAGGAAGTCAATAGTGAGAACTCCCAAGCCGTATATGGGGCACAGGGGGCCATTGAGAAAGCCCCGGTTTACAAACCGTTTTTCTTCAATGGCGGCGTAGACCACCTCGCTGCACCACCCTAAAAAGGCAAATGTAAAAAAACACCACAAATAGATATACATAGATTTTTCAGGCTCCCTTTTCATACATACGGCATATTGAATGGCAAAGGCGCTTAAAAATTGGTTCCTGCCAACTTTCAAGCAGGCGGCTTATTTTAAGGCAACACCGCACAATTCCTTGCTTCCGCCTTATGCGGTATTGCTTTAACTATAGCACAAAACAGGAGGGCTTTCCAGCAGAATTTTGCGCCTGTAAAAATGGCGGCATTGTAATCTCTTTGTTGCTTGACAAAGGAAGATTCTGGCTATACAATAAGTAGTGTAAGGATGACCCCCTCTCAACAGATACAGGGGTTCCGCCTTACCCAACCCTCTAACTATATTTCCCAGGTCCGGCAATATCCCAGCCCAGGCACCTCCGGGGGCTTTACCACTCCCGGAGGCTTTCGGGCCGGGCGGAAAATGCAGGCGGCGCATGGCTTTCATGCGCCGCCTGCATTTTCCTTGTGATTATGTATCTATGGAGATGATTTCCGGGAAATCCTGGGTAAGCTCTACCAGCTTTTCCGCGTCAAAGTCCAGAGGGAAGAGCACATCCATCTTGGCCTCCACCGCTTTGTCTTTCCCCACGCTGAGATGGGTGGAGATAACCCGCACCTGCATTTCTGTGAGGGCGGCGGCAATCTGCTCTGGGGCCGCGTCCCCCTCCCTTACCCGCAGGTGCATCCGGCCCATCTTTTTTTCCTTCACCAGATGCATGGTGTGATGGAACACGTATTGCAGCACCAGCAGAATAATCGTGCTGCCTATCCCTAACACCCACATGCCTGCGCCGATGGTCATGCCAATGCCCAGGGTGGCCCAGACGCCTGCCGAGGTGGTGATGCCGGTGATGTTGGTTTTGCGGTTGAGGATAATGCCTGCGCCCAGAAAGCCCACGCCGGTGACAACGCCTGCCGCCACACGGGAGGCGTCCACCTGGACGCTGTCATAATGCACCACGTCAAAAAAGCCGTATTTGGACACGCACACCATCAGGGCCGCCGCCATGGAGACAATGGTGTGGGTGCGGATGCCTGCTTTTTTCAGCCGGGCCTCCCGCTCCGAGCCGATTGCCAGCCCGCACAGCGCCGCCACGATTACCCGCAAGAGATAATCGCCTTCTGTCAGAATAAAGCTGCCCCAATCCATGACCATTCCTCCTTAACCATAAATATACTTTATAGGAATCCATATTATACTCGATTTCAGAAAAAATGTCAAGTTTTGCAAAAACATTCTGGCAAAATTCCACAGTTTTTTGTGATAAAAAAGCGGCAGAGAGTCAGACTGTGGCTCCCTGCCGCTTTGAAGGGATGAAATTTCTGCGAATTTACTGTGCAGCCCTCCGGCATTTTTGTACGTCTGAAAATTTGGGAGAAGGCCAGCGCAAAGAACCGGGCCTGCTAAGCCGTGGGCTTCCGGCACCCCGGTGCGTCTAAAAAGTTTTTAGGATTCTTAAGGGCTTTTTACAAAAATCCCCTTATGTCCCGGAAGCCGCAGGGGGCTTACTCGGCAAGGTGTTCTTCTGTCCACTGGAAGGCAGCTTCGCACACAGCCTTTACGCAGCCTTCGTCCAGGGGGCTGCGCAGGCCTGTGGCGTGGGCCAGATCCACAAAAGTCTTGGTGCCGCCCAGGCGCACAAAGGACATATACTTCTCCCAGGCAGCCTTGGCATTTTCCAGGGACAGGGCAAAAACCTGTAGGGACATGACCTGAGCCATGCAGTAGTCAATATAGTAGAAGGGATAGAGGTAAATGTGGAGCTGCCGCTGCCAGCCCGCGCCCCGGCCATAGAAGGGAAGGCCGTCAAAGTCGATATAGGGCCGGTAGAGCTTCTCCAAGCGCAGCCAGGCTTCGTTGCGCTGCTGGGGGGTATACTCGGGGTGCAGGTACATCTCCTCCTGGAAATGATCCACCAGGCAGCCGTAGGGGATGAACAGCAAAGCGTCCTCCGCATGGGAAAGCTCGTATTTATCTGTCAGAGACCCAAAGAACAGGTGGTGCCAGGGGGCGGTTAAAAACTCCATGCTCATGGAATGGGTTTCCGCGCCCTCCATGGTGGGGCAGCGCAGGGCATGGATATCTACAGTTTGGCCCGCGATATAGTCGGCAAAGGCGTGGCCCGCCTCGTGGGTGAGCACGTCCACGTCCCCGGAGGTGCCGTTAAAGTTGGAGAAGATAAAGGGATAGCCGTAATCCTCTAAACCTGTGCAGTAGCCGCCAGGGGCCTTGCCCTCCTTTGCCAGCACGTCAAACAGATCGTTTTCAAACATCATGTCAATGAAAGAGGCCGTTTCCGGGGAAAGCTCCTGATACATTTTCTTTCCCGCCGCCATAATTTCCTCCGGCGTGCCCTGGGGGGTGGCAGAGCCATCCTTGAATTTCAGGGCGTTGTCGTGGAACTTGAAGTCGGAAATGCCCAGGCGCTTTGCCTGGCGCTCTTTCAGCTTCAGGGTCAGGGGCACTAAGTCCTGCACCACTTGCTGCCGGAAGGCCGCTGCTTGGGCCGGGGTGTAGCAGTTGCGCTGGCGGCGCAGGGCGCCTAATTCCACAAAAGTTTCAAAACCCAGGGCCTTGGCCTGCTGGGTGCGGTTTTGCACCAGCTTGTCGTATAGCTCATCGAACCGGGCGCGGTTTTCATCGAAGAAGCCGCCTTCCGCTTCCAGGGCGGCCCGGCGGGTAGCCCTGTCTGTGCTTTCCTTATAGGGGCCAAGCTGGGCAATGGTCATCTCCTTGCCCATAAAGGGCACCCGGGCGCTGGCATACAGCTTCTGGTATTCTGTGGTGAGCCTGTTCTCCTCCTGCATGAGGGGGATGATTTCCGGGGAAAAAGATTTCAGTTCCATCTCCAGGTTTAAAAACAGCAGGGAACCCAGCTCTTTTTCCAGTTCCGGGCGCAGGGGGGATTCCACCAGCGCCTTATGGAAGGCCTGAAGCTTTTCCTCCAGCAGAGGGGCCTGCTCGTCGTGGTAGGCCTGCTCTGCCTCATAGAAGGCGTCGCGGGTGTCCACTGTGTTGCGGATGGAGCAGATGGTGGCCTGTGTGCTTACATGGGACAGAAGCTGCTCCTGCTCCTTGTAGACTGCCACCTGCTCCGGGGCAGTCTGTGCGGCTTTCAGCCGGGCGGTGAGGGTTTCCAGATCCTGGTAAACCCGGGGATAGTCCGGCCGTTTGTAGGGCATATCGGGGAATTTCATAGCGCGCATCCTTTCTTTTCTGTTTGCTTTGAGTATACTGCCCTGAGGGGCGCAAAGTCAAGAAAACTTGCGGGAATTTTTGGTGAATCTTTGTGTTTACAAAATGTTTAGCAAATTGACATGCACTGTTCAGAGAAATGTCACATTTATGGGGTATCATAAGGTCGTGGTCAAAGGAAGCGCGGCACAAGCTTTACGCAAAGCCGCCTTAGGAAGCCACAAACTCTTTTTCATCATATCCTCATTTTAACTCCTTACTTCCTCTTAGAAGAAGCCGGCAGGACACCCACCTGCCGGCTTCTTTCCTTTGCGTCTGGCGGCGTTTGTCTAAACTTCGCAATTTTCAGTTGATTTGTATAGGGAAATAGTATATAATGTTAGAGCATGTTTGCACAAGGCAGCCGCACATGTCCTTAGAAGCTGTACCGATAGGATTGGTGCGAAGATTTTTGGGGAAATTTTGTGGGGTTCAAGGCGGAAACCGCAAGAAATACTTGCGTATTTCGAGGATTTCCAACACTGAAGCCCGCTAAATTTCCCGAAAAGGTTTGTGCAGGAGCCTATTGGTACAGCTTCTTAATTTAAGGGGCTGTATGGTTCCGCCGGTGCAAACACCCGTTGAAAATCGCGCCCTGGAAGGAAGGATACACGTTATGGATATAAACAAAAAAGAGCAAATCGCAGAGTTGAACCTGCCCCGCACCATCCATCTGGTGCCTTTAGACATCATAAACGGCTTTTCCGTGCGCCCCGGGTTTTACGAAATAAACGGGGCCACCGCCATTCCTGGCGGCGTGAACTTTACGGTGCATTCCTTCAGCGCCACGGGGATTGAGCTGGTGCTGTTCCACAGGGGGGAGAAAGAGCCTTACGCAGTGCTGCCCTTTCCCCAGCACTACCGTATCGGCAACGTGTATTCCATGATCGTGTTTAAGCTGAACATGGAGGAATTTGAATACGTCTACCGGGTGAGCGGGCCTTACGACCCGAAAAAGGGCCTTATCTTTGATTCTACCAAGGATCTGCTGGATCCATACGCCAAGGCTGTTTCCGGCCAGCGGGAGTGGGGCAAGGGAGATTTCTGGCAGGAGAACAGCTATCGCGCCCGGGTGGTGAAGGATGACTTTGACTGGGGCAACATGAAGTCCCCCCTAATCCCCATGGAGGATCTGATCATTTACGAGCTGCACGTCCGGGGCTTTACAAAAGACCTTTCCTCCGGCGTGCTGCACCCCGGCACCTTTGAGGGCCTGATGGAAAAGCTGCCCTATTTAAAGGAGCTTGGGGTAAACGCCGTGGAGCTGATGCCCATTTTCGAGTTTGACGAGATGCAGGACTCCCGCATGGTAGACGGGAACATGCTCTATAACTACTGGGGCTACAGCACCGTCAGCTTTTTTGCACCCAACACCAGCTATACTGCCAGCCAGGAGTATAACCGGGAAGGCAACGAACTGAAAAAGCTGATCCGGGAGTTTAACAAAGCAGGCATTGAGGTGTATCTGGACGTGGTGTTCAACCACACCGCGGAGGGCAACGAGCAGGGGCCTTTCTTTTCCTTCAAGGGCTTTGACAACAATATCTATTACCTGCTGACGCCGGACGGGCATTATTATAACTTCAGCGGCTGCGGCAACACCTTAAACTGCAACCATCCCATTGTCCACCAGATGATTATGAACTGCCTGCGCTACTGGGTCACCACCTATCGGGTAGATGGATTCCGGTTCGATTTGGCCTCCATCCTGGGCCGCAACGAGGACGGCAGCCCCATGGATAAGCCTCCTCTTTTGCAGGCCATGGCTTTTGATCCCATTTTGGGGGATGTAAAGCTGATTGCCGAGGCCTGGGACGCAGACGGCCTGTACCAGGTGGGCACATTCCCTTCCTGGAACCGCTGGGCAGAATGGAACGGGCGGTACCGGGACGACATGCGCCGGTATATCAAGGGGGATCCTGGCTGTGCCCAGGCTGCGGCCCTGCGCATTGCCGGATCCCGTGACATTTATGCCGAGAATGTCCGGGAAAACGCTTCCGTAAACTTTTTCACCTGCCATGATGGCTTCACCCTTTATGATCTGTATGCCTATAACTATAAGCATAATGAGAAAAATGGCTGGAACAACACCGACGGCGCCAATGACAACAATAGTTGGAACTGCGGCGTGGAAGGAGAGACAGCAGACGGGGAAGTGAATGCCCTGCGCATGCGCATGATGCGCAACGCCTTTGCCCTCCTGATGTGCAGCCGGGGTATCCCCATGTTCCTTGCCGGCGACGAATTCTGCAACACCCAGTTTGGCAATAACAATGCCTACTGCCAGGATAACATCACCTCCTGGCTGGACTGGTCGCTGCTGGAAAAGCACCGGGATATGTACGATTTCTTTAAGTATATGATTGCCCTGCGCAAGTCCCACCGGATTCTGCGGGCCAACATGAGCGGCGGGGCCTGCGGGTTCCCGGATGTGAGCTTCCATGGCATCAACCCCTGGCACAACGGGCCTTTCTCCAAGGACGATCACTATGTGGGGGTGGCTTTCGCCGGATGGGACAAGGAAGCTGGGCCTCAGCTTGTCTATGTGGCCTCCAACGCCTACTGGGAGGATCTCACCATCACCCTGCCCCCCCTGCCCGCCGGCCTTTGCTGGAATATGGAAGCAGATACCTGGGAAAGCGCCCAGCGCCCCCGCCCCTGCCCGGAAGGGCGGTTTACCATCCGCCGCCGCTCTGTAATGGTGTTTACCGCTTCGGCCTCCCATTAAAACGGCGGAAAAGCCCTTGCAGGCAAGAAAAAAACGGCACGGGATTTTTCCCCTGCCGTTTTCCCTTTTTCTGCCGGTCCGGTCATTGGATTGAGCAATCCAGATAGTGCTCCAACTCCTCGTCATCCCGCTTTCTGTCCAGATACAGCAGAAGCGCGGATAAAGAGGCTACAACGGCCGCTATCGCCGCCACAACTCCAATGAGAATAGCCAGCTTGCTCCCTTTTTTCATAAGACGGGCACCTCCAGAACTAGTATGCATATCCATACTATAATCATACTCACTTTTTGCCCAAAAGTCAACCGGAATATGCGGGAGAGGATGCCTGGGCGAAAAACCGCAGCTTTTCCAATGTCATCTTGGGCCTCAGCCAGGCCGGGCCTGGCTGAAAACCGCATAGGGCGTGTACCACTGCCAGAAGATGTCAAAGCCCCCGCTCTCCATTTGGGACTTTGCCCCTTCATACAGACGGGGATTCCTCCCTCTAGGAGGAGTGCAGGCCAAAACGCATTTGCCTGTTTGAAACCAGCGACAAAACCGCCTGCTTGAAAATCGTACATACCGATTTTCAAGCGCGTTTACTATATTATCCAAAGGCTGCCTGGTTCTGCACAGGGCTTGCGCGCTTTTCCAGGTTGGGGAAGCGGCGCTCTATGGCCGCCAGGGAGATTTCAATGTCCTCCTCCGCTTCATTTGCGGAAAAGGCCCCCACTGTCACCATGTCCTTCTCCCGGATGGCGTTCCAGGAGAAGGTAAGCCCTACATAGGGGGAGCAGCGGCCCGCTGCCATGGACTTGATGGTCATCACAGGCTTTTTGGCGTTGTGGATAATGGAAGCCACTGTCTCAATCTCCACCTGCATTAAAAAGCCCATGCAGTTGAAAATCTGGATATATGTCTGGACATCGTAGCCGTTTTTGTCGGAATAGACCACCAGCTCCGGCATATGGGCGGAAAGCCCCGGCACCATGCCCGCGTCCCGCACCATCTTGGTGTAATCGTCCAGCCGGGGAATCTGCCCCAGGTTTTTGTTCACAAGCTGTTCCACGCAGGAGTGGTGCAGCAGGCACAGCTTTGCCCCCCGGCTGGCGGCAGCCTTTACCATGCGCTCCGCCTCCCGGCGTGCTTCAGGGGTGTCGTCCACATTCAGGGTGGGGGTGTCTATCATGACAATCTCCCGGCCCATATGCTGTTCCGTCTCCTTCACAGCCTTTGTCAGCTCTGGGGAAAGGCCGAAGGGGGCCATAATGCTGTCAACCCCGTGGCGGAGATAGGCCTCCAGCACAGGCCTGAATGCCTGGGCGCTGTCATACCGGGCCTTAATCATCTCGTCGGCAGAGACGCTGGTATGGCTCCAGCCTAAGAGCCAGTTTGTGCCGATGAGCATCCGGGAGAGGGATATCCCCTCCACCTGCGTGCGTGGGAACTGCTTTTCCATAACTTTTCTGCTCCTCTCGTTTTAATTGGACTTTTGCGGAATTTTTTCAGCGCTAGAAGACCTTGGGACGCTGTCCCAAACCCTGCAAGGGGCCTAACGCCCCTTGACCGCGCAATCTGTCCAGCGCCATCTGTTTTCCAAGAAGGCTATATATTTTGAAGTATGCATTTCATGAATGGTATTTTTAAGTGCGGCGGCTGTATGCCTCCCCCAGCAGCACCTCTGCCGCTTCAAGGAGGGAGGAAATGGTGTAATCGGGCGGGTCTATAAAGGCGGGGATTTCCATAAACCGGTTCGCGGGCAGCCAGGCTGCCGCCATGCCGGCGCTGTGGGCGCACAGCACGTCAAAGGGATGATCCCCCACATAAACGCTTTCCCCAGGGGCCGCGCCCAGCTTTTCGCAGGCAAGCTGCAAAATCCGGGGGTCAGGCTTATAGAGGTTTACCTCTTCGGAAATTACCATACAGCCAAAGAAGCCCTCCAGCCCCATGTCCGCTAAAACCTTCCGCACGCCGCTGTGGTTGTTGCTGACAATCCCCAGGGACAGGCCCTCTGCCTGCAGCCGCCCCAAAAGCTCCTTGGCGCCGGGCATAAGCTGGTATTCCTTTTTATAGTCCCTGCCGAAAAGCTCTGTAAGGCTTTGGCAGGCTTTCTCCCCCAGGCCCAGGGCGCGGCGGTAAATGCCTGTGACATTCTCCAGATATTCCTCATCTGCCATGCGCACCCCTGTTTCGTTCTCCTTTTGGATTTGCTGCCCCTGCCACAATTCGCTTTCAGCGTAGGCCTTCTCCGCCTCGTCCATTGTAAGGGACGGGTTCTCCCGCGCCGCCAGCTCATAAACTATTTCAGCAATGGTAGGTTTTTTTATAAGCAGGGTGTTGTCAATGTCGAAAAGCGCGCAACGGTACATATGCATCAGCTCCTTTTAAAATATGTCAAACAGGCGAATCCCCTGCAGCCATCACGAGAACACCTTTTCATCCTTGCAGGCAGGCAATCCCAGGGCCAGCAGCATCCCCAGGCCTGTGAGCACCGCCAGGCACAGGTACAGCACCTGGATGTTCCACTGGTCAGTGACAAAACCCCCGGCATTTTGCAGCAGGATAATGGACACGCTGTTTAAAGAGTTTATCACAGAAAGGCCTGTGGTGGTAAGGCTTCCGGGCAGGAGGTTCCGCACCATTTTCAGGGTGATCATCTGGAACAGGGTGGAAGCAATGGCCTTGATGGACACCATCACCGCCACCACCACCAGGGCGGAACGGGAGAACCCGTAAAACAGGAACTGGACAGTGATAATGGCAAAGCTTGCAAGCATGAGGGCCTTGCCGGAAAACTTATCCATGTATTTGTGGGAAAACAGGATGAGGGGGATTTCAATCAGCGTGCTGAAAAACAGCACCGTGCCCACTGCCCCTGTGGACACCCCCAGGCTGGAAAGCAGCACAGGGGCAAGGTTCATGTTCACCCCGGAGCACCCGGCAAACAGGAAGGCCGCCAGCACATACAGCAGGAACTGCCTGTTCTGCACCAGGGAGGAAAGAGGCGGCTTCTCCCGCTTTTCTGCTTTTTCCGCCTTCTTTTCCCCTTTCTCCTCTGTGCCCGCAAACCCCAGGGCCGTCAGGCCGCAGGAAATGAAGAGGGCGGCAAACAGCACCATGGGCGGGTAAAGCTCTACCGCTACGCCGGCGCACTGTGCGCCCACAGCATACCCCAGGGTGCCCCACACCCGCAAAGCGCCGTAGCGGTATTTGCTCTGCCCGGCCATGCGCTCCGTAATAGGCATGATGGAGTTGATAAAGGACATAATAAGCCCGTCCAGCAAAAACAGCGCCCAGGTGGCCCGGCACACGGCGAACACCAGCCCCAGCACCCCCACCCCCAGAAGCAGCAGGGTGCTGATAAGCCGGGGCCTGCGGGTTAAGTCGTTTAAGTATCCCACCGCCGGCACCATGGCAAAGGAGAAAAGCCCGGAGGCCGAGATGATGAAAGACATTTCCGACGCAGACTTCCCAATGCCCGTCAGGTATACGGAAAGCACAGAGCCGAACAGGGCCATTGCCATGAAATAGAAAAAGAAGGTCAGCACATAACAGAAATAACTGCCCTTATACCGGGGAAAAAACTTTTTCACATTACCTCTCCTCGCTGGGAGCAAGGCCCCAGGAACCCCCTGACCCGCGCCCGATACTCTCCTCCTTATTACAGCCGAAACCGCAGGGAATGTCAAGCCCTTTTCCAAATTTCACAAAGTTTTTCCCTTTCCCCCGGCGAAGCGCCCATGCCATAAAAAACCGCAGGGGCAGGCCCTGTCCCAAAGGCCTTTTCCTCTTGGCAGATGGGAATTTTTATGCTATACTATGGGCTGTGAAGAAAGCCCCCTGGGGGAAGAATACAAAACAAAAGAAGGAGCAGACTATGGAAATTACAAAGGACATCCGGTATGTAGGCGTAAACGACCATCAGGTAGACCTGTTTGAGGGCCAGTATGTGGTGCCAAACGGCATGGCCTACAATTCTTATGTGGTGCTGGACGAGAAAACCGCTGTGTTCGACACAGTGGACGCCCGCTTCACCCATGAATGGCTGGACAACCTCCAGAACGTCCTGGGGGACAAAAGCCCGGATTACCTCATCATCCAGCACATGGAGCCTGACCACTCCGCCAGCATCCACAGCTTTATGCAGATGTATAAAAGCACCACCATTGTCTCCAGCGCAAAAGCCTTTTCCATGATGGAGCAGTTTTTCGGCACAGCCTTTGAGGACAGGCAGATAGTAGTGGCCGAGGGGGACACCCTTTCCACAGGCCGCCACGATTTTGCCTTTGTGGCGGCCCCCATGGTGCATTGGCCCGAGGTGCTGGTGACCTATGATAGCACAGACAAGGTGCTTTTCTCTGCCGACGGCTTTGGGAAGTTCGGCGCTTTAGACGCGGACGAGCCTTGGGACTGCGAGGCAAGGCGGTATTACATCGGCATTGTGGGCAAATACGGCGCCCAGGTGCAGGCCCTTCTGAAGAAGGCGGCGGGCCTTGACATCCAGGTTATCTGCCCCCTCCATGGCCCGGTCTTAAAGGAAAACCTGGGGCACTACCTGCATCTGTATGATTTGTGGTCCTCCTACACCCCGGAGAGCGAGGGCATTGTCATTGCCTATACCTCTGTGTATGGCAACACCCGCCGGGCTGTGGAGCAGTTTGCCGAAAAGCTCAGCCAGAAGGGCTGCCCCAAGGTGTCCCTGTTCGATCTGGCCCGCTGCGACATGGCAGAGGCTGTGGAGGACGCTTTCCGCTACAACAAGCTGGTGCTTGCCACCACCACCTACAACGCGGAAATCTTCCCCTTTATGCACACTTTTATCAACCACCTCACCGAGCGCAATTATCAGAACCGCACGGTGGGCTTCATTGAAAACGGCACCTGGGCGCCTATGGCGGCGAAGGTGATGAAGAACATGTTTGCAAAATGCAAGAAAATCACCATTGCCGAGCCTACCGTCACCATCCGTTCCGCCTTGAACGCGGAGAGCAGCGAAAAGCTGGAGACTCTGGCCCAGGAGCTGTGCCAGGATTATATCGCCCAGCACAGCGAAACCGCCGACAAGCACGACATGACCGCCCTCTTTAACATCGGCTATGGCCTGTATGTGGTGACAAGCAACGACGGCAAAAAGGACAACGGCCTGATTGTGAACACCGTCACCCAGGTGACAAACACCCCCAACCGCATTGCCGTCACCATCAACAAGGAAAACTATTCCCATCACGTTATCAAGCAGACCGGCGTGATGAACATCAACTGCCTCTCCCAGGACGCGCCCTTCTCTGTGTTTGAGAATTTCGGCTTCCAAAGCGGCCGGACGGCGGACAAGTTTAAGGGGGAAGAGGTGCTGCGCTCTGACAACGGCCTGGTGTTCCTGTCCCGGTTCATCAACTCCTTCATGTCCCTGAAGGTGGAGCAGTATGTGGACTTAGACACCCATGGCATGTTCATCTGCAGCGTGACAGAGGCCCGTGTTATCAACAATGTGGAAACCATGACATACACCTACTACCAGAACTTTGTCAAGCCCAGGCCCCAGTTAGAGGGAAAGAAGGGCTTTGTATGCAAGGTGTGCGGCTATGTATACGAAGGGGACGAGCTGCCTGACGATTACGTGTGCCCGCTGTGCAAACACGGGGCGGCAGACTTCGAGCCGATTGGATAACAGTGAGCATATAAAAGAAGCGGCCGGGTTTCCCCGGCCGCTTTCCGTTTAGATAAAGGCTGTCAGGATATGACTGTAACCGTATCAGGGAACTCGATGGAGTCCACAACGGTTTCGATGCCCAGCACCTTTTCCTGATAGCTGTTGGTGAGATAGACGCTTTCATAATTAAAGCGCACGTCTGTAGGGCCTGTCCGCACGATATCGTACATTTCGCCCCGCACCTGAACGGTGGCGATAAGCTCCTTGTTGGGATGGGGCATGGACGCGAAATCCCCCACGGCAATGCTCATGAATCTCCCGTCATAGCCCTGGTTGTCCTCATAATTGGGGCCGTCATACAGATCCAGCGAGACAAAGCCATCTCCCTCGGAGGAGTCGTAATAGCAGTTATCCTCCCAATGTCCGGGCAGGTATATGGTAAAGAGCAGCTCGTCCTCCCAGTCGTTGTATTCCAGAGGGATTACCTCCAGCCCGCCGGGATCCTTTGTCCCCACCGTGTTTTCACAGAAGCGCATAAGCATGGCCGCGGCCTGGGCGCGGGTGGCGTTTCCGTTGGGATCCAGCGTGTCAGCGCCTGTGCCGTTAACCAGGCCGGAGGAATTGGCCCAGCGCAGGGCTTCCATGGCGTACCTCTCGATTTTATTATAGTCCATGAACTTCGCAAGGCTTACCGCCCTGGAGGTATCGTACCCTTTATAGCCTGCATAGCGGTACAGAATCGCCGCCATCTGCGCTCTGGTGATGGGAGACTCCGGGGCAAACAGGTTGTCCCCAACGCCATTTACAATGCTGTTGGCAGCAGCCCACCGGACGGCGTCGCTGAAATAGTCCGAGGGCTTCACGTCCTGGAAGGATGCGCCCCCTGCTGGGACAGGCTTTCCCTCCAGCCTGTGCAGGATGGTGACGAGCTGCCCGCGGGTGGTTTTCCCCTCCGGATCAAACATGCCTGAGCCGACGCCGTTCATAAGCCCGTTTCCCGTCACATACTCCACTGCTCCGGCATACCATTCGCCGGCGGCAACGTCTCCATAGGCGGCCCTTTCTGCCGCAAAGGCCGCAGCCGGGCACACTGCCAGCAGCAGGCACGCTGCCAACAGAACGGACAAAGCTTTCTTCATCATGAAAATCCTCCTTTTATGATATAAAAAATGCGCAGCCGAAGCCGCGCACGAAAAACGCATGGCTCCGATTGCTGCGACACAATTGCCTTTGCACTTTTAGTCTTAAACATGCGAAAGGAGAGCCTGCGTTTTTGCCAGATGGACAAAGACGCGGGTTAAGACTAAAAATATGCAATTGTGCCGCAGCCAGATTATACCATACCCGAAAAAAAATTTCAAGTATCCAGAAAAAAAGTACTCTGAAAAAGGGCTTCCGCCGCTTTATAGTTTTATGCAGGGGGATCGGGCCGGGATTCCGCCGCCAGCAGGGCCAGGGCTGTCCAGAAAAAAAGCGCTGTGGTACACATGGAAATGCCGAAAAAGGCCTGGATGCAGTATCCCAGGCACCCGGACCCTAAAATAGCGGCGCCGGCGCCGGTCGGGGCCTGGGCAATCCAGCGCTTTGCCAGCAGGATCAGCAGGGAAAGATACGCGCCCAGGGCAAAAATGCCCTGGTGGTAGAGGATATTGAGATATTCGTTGTGGGCCGCGTCTATTTGTGCCACAATAGTCCTGCCCATCTGGCTGTCATATCGCTGGAAGGGCTTCAGGCCCCCATAGAGCATGGTGTCCGGCCCGGCCCCCAGCCACAGGCGCTTTGGGATTCTTTCCAGCACCTCCCCCCAGATGTGCAGCCGCCCGGAACCAAACCCCGGATCCGCCTGGCCCCGCAGCAGGCAGTGGGCCTCATGGAGCATCCCTGTGCCAACGTCGGCGGCATACAGCGCGGCTATCCCCAGCAGGACAGCCCCTCCCAAAAGGAGCGCCGCTGTCCTGCGCTTTTTAGGGCTTATAAACCCCGCCCCGGGCACAGCTAAAGCGCACCCGCCAAACACCCCCGCCAGCCCGGCGGAAACATCCATCCACAGCAGCACCCACAAGGAAAGCCCCAAGGGCAGGAGCAGCAAAAACCGGGCTTTCCCCCGCAGGCGCACCAGGGCATATGCCAGCATGGGGATGCAGAGGCTGTAAAAAGCGGCCACCAGATCCACGTTGCCAATGGTGCCCAAATAGGCCCCCAGGTAGGCCTTGCCCCCGTCCTGGTAGGTATATCCGGCAGGATAAAGGCCAAAGGGGTTATATCCGTACAATTGCAGCAGGCAGATAAGGCTGAACCCGCACACAGACGCCCCCAAGAAGCCTAAAAGCCGCTTGTCCGCCCTGCCATAGGCGCTCACCAGCAGGAAGCTTGCCCCGTACAGGGTGATGGGCAAGGCCCCCTCAAAGCGGGAGGCCCCCAGGACAGTGGCAGGCCAAAAGGGGGAGCACAGGGCCGAAACCCAGGTGAGGGCCAGGTAAACCAGCACAAGCCGCTGGGGCCAGGAGGTTTTCCGCAAAAGGGAAAGGGGCGAAAAGACTTTTCCCCCTCCCAGCAAAAGGGAGCCTGCCCCCCACAGGGCCATCAGCAGGACATACCCGCCGCAGAGGAGGAAAAAGGCCCCGGCCTTTGCCTCCATAATCCTGCCGTAGCCATTGGCGTCAAAATAGAAAAGGAAAACCGTCAGCAGCAGGCAGACGTAAACCGTGGCGGCAGCGCCCGGAAGCTTCTGCCATTTTTCTCTTATCTCCATAGGGCCTTCCCCTCCCTGCCTCTGTTTTGCTTTGGTATAAGCATACCACAGAAGGGAAGAAAGGGCAAGCAAGGGCGGCCCCGGGGTGTAAAGAGTTTGCCTGTCTCTTTACAAACAGGGGGCAGTATGTTATAGTTATGAGGAAAAAACGGGAAAGGCGGGATGGTTTTGGGGGAGCGCAAGGATGGAAAACAGAAAAAGAAGGGGCCGCTGCTGGATCCGGCCCTGAAGCGCGCGTTTTTCTATTTAAAGCCCTATAAAAAGGAATTTTCCCTGGTGGCCCTGGCCCTGTTCATCTCCACTGCCGTGGGGTTTTTGCAGCCCCTGGTGATACGGGCCATTACGGACGAGGGGATGCTGCGGCAGGACATGGGGGTCATCCTCCGCTCGGTGCTGGTGCTGGCGGTGCTGGTGCTTATCAGCCAGGGCGTCGATCTGTGGCAGACCTATATTTTCGCGGACGTACACAACAAATCCTATTATGCGGCCTTCCACCAGGTGTTTGAAAAGCTGCTGCACCTGCCCAAGGCCTATTTTGAGGACAAGAACAACACGGAGATCTTAAGCTTTCTGCAGATGGACGTATCCCAGGTGTCCTCCATTACAGACCGGTACATGGTAATGAGCGCGGGCTATGTGTTCCGTATTTTCAGCGGCCTCATCGGCCTGTTTATCATAAGCTGGAAGCTGGCCCTGGTGGTGCTTGCCATGGTGCCTGTGAAATTTTTCCTGGTGCGGGGGCTTTCCAAGCGGCGGGAAAAGGCCATGGACGAAATGCTGGAGTCCAGCCGGGACTTCTCCCGGTGGTTCGGGGACAACCTGGGGGGCGTGGACGAAATCAAGCTGTGGAACCTGTTCAAAAGCCGGGAGGAAGCCTTTTCCCGGCAGCAGGGGGCGCTTTTGAAGCTGGAGAAAAAGGGTGCCATGATCGACGGCTGGAACACCTTCTGGGAAATGTTGCTGGAGTGGTCTGTCACCATTGCGCTGTACCTTTTAGGCGGCTGGCTTATCTGCACCGGAAGCCTGACCATCGGCGCGGTGTTCGCCTTTGCCAGCTACTCCGGGTATGTGACAGGGCCTGTCTCCGCCCTTATCAACCTGAAAATGTTCTTTGCCCGCATTATGCCCTCGGCCCGGCGGCTGTTCCAGTTTTTGGATATGGAAACAGAGCGGGACAAGGGTGGGGAAAAGGCGGCAGGCCGCCCGCCCCGGCTGGAATTTCAAAACGTGGCCTTCTCCTATGAGGAAAGCCGCCCCATCCTGCGGGGCGCGGCCTTTACGGTGGAGCCGGGGGAAAAGGTGGCCATCATCGGGCAGAACGGCAGCGGCAAGTCCACCATTTTAAACCTGCTTTTGCGGTTTTACCAGCCCGGGGAAGGGGAAATCCTGGCAGACGGCAAGGATGTGGAAAGCCTTTCCCTGGAAAGCTACCGCAGCCTTTTCTCTGTGGTAAGCCAGGAGCCATACCTGTTTCTGGGGGATATCCTGGAAAACGTGGATTTGGATAAATCCGCTTCTCCAGAGCGGATAGAATGGGCTTTGCAGCAAAGCGGCGTGCAGGGATATCTGCCCCGGATGCCGGAAGGGGCCAAAACCCCCATAGGCCGCAACGGCGCAAAGCTTTCCGGCGGGGAAAAGCAAAAGCTGGCTGTGGCCCGGGCTTTATTAAAGGACGCCCCTGTGGTGATTCTGGACGAGGCCACTTCCGGGTTCGACGTGGAGTCGGACGCATACCTCCACGATATTATCGTCAACCAGATGCAGGGGAAATCCGTTATCATGATCACCCACCACTACCATAATCTGGCGGGGATGGACAAGGTATACCGGCTGGAGGAAGGCGTGCTGCGGCAGGTGGACCCGGAGGATGTGTTAGAAAATTAGACAGAAGGGATGTTTTAGCGTGAAAACAGGGATTATCGGCTGCGGGAACATGGCCCGGGCCATTGTGGCGGGGATGCTGAAAAAGGGCTTCTGCAAGCCCGGGGAGGTGCTGGCGGCAGACGCTGCCCCCCAGGCGGCCCAGGCCTTTGCGCGGGATTTCGGGGTGCGGCGGGCTGAAAGCAATCGCGCCCTTTGCGCCGAAAGCGACGTGCTGCTGCTGGCTGTGAAGCCCCAGGTGTATGAAGCGGTGATAGAAGAGATCCGGGAAGCCTGCCATGAGGGCCAGCTTATTATCTCCATTGCCCCGGGGAAAAGCCTTGCCTGGCTGGCGGAGAAGTTCCAAGCGCCTGTGGGGCTGGTGCGGGCCATGCCCAACACCCCCGCTATGGTGGGAGAGGGCCTGACAGCCTGGTGCTGCGGGGAAAATGTCACAGAGGGCCAGCAAAAGCTTGCCCAGAAGCTTTTGTCCAGCTTCGGCAGGGCAGAGGCTGTGCCCGAGCACCTGATGGACGCAGTGGTGGCGGTAAGCGGCAGTTCCCCCGCTTATGCGTTCATCATGGTGGAAGCTATGGCAGACGCCGCTGTGGCCCAGGGCGTGCCCCGGCAGCAGGCCATTGCCTTTGCGGCCCAGGCCCTGCTGGGCAGCGCCAAAATGGTGCTGGAAACCGGGCGGCACCCGGCGGAGTTGAAAGACATGGTGTGCTCTCCCGGGGGCACCACCATTGAGGCTGTGCGGATGCTGGAAAAGACAGGCTTCCGTTCCAGCCTGATGGAGGCCATGGATGCCTGCTGGAAGAAATCCAGAGGGATGTGAGGAGAGTGTCTGAATGAAAGGACTCTTAAAAAATGCAATAAATTTATAAAATAGGTTTTAGGGTCAACCCCTTTTTTAAAAGGGGTTGTGGGGTTTTAGGGGCGAAGCCCCTAAACCGCCGGAGGCATAAAACGCGCCGTCTGGACACTCCCCCGCGCGGAAAAGGGCTTGACAGCGCCATGGAAACGTGATACACTTTTGGCAATAGCTGGGGGAGTAGTCGGCAGCGCAAGCTGTTGCTGATTCAACAATCATGGGCGGATACGCCCTGGGTTAGCATGAAACGACCAGACCTGTGCTGCCTTTCGGGGTATGCGCAGGTCTGTTTTCTTTTATGGCTGCTTCTTTGGTAATTTGGTACATTTCCGGGCAGAATGGAAATGGACAGGAAGAAAAAAGAGGGAGATGCATTATGGAATTTTTATGGGAAGGCCTGCTGTCTATCACCTGGCAGCAGGTGGTGATGTATCTGGTGGGGGCTGTGCTTATCTGGCTTGCCATCAAAAAAGATTATGAACCGGCGCTGCTGCTGCCCATGGGCTTTGGGGCCATTCTGGTGAACCTGCCCCTTTCCGGGGTGCTTAACCAGACCATGCAGGGCGTGGGGGAAACCCAGGGCATTATCCAGTGGCTGTTTGAAACCGGGATTGAGGCCTCGGAGGCCTTCCCCCTGCTGCTGTTTATCGGCATCGGCGCTATGATAGACTTTGGCCCCCTGCTGTCAAACCCCAAGATGTTCCTGTTCGGGGCTGCGGCCCAGTTTGGCATATTCCTGACCATTGTGCTGGCAGCGGTGCTGGGCTTTGACATCCGGGACGCGGCCTCCATCGGCATCATCGGCGCGGCAGACGGTCCCACCTCCATCCTGGTTTCCCAGGTGCTCAAGTCCAACTATATCGGGCCAATCGCTGTGGCGGCTTACTCGTACATGGCCCTGGTGCCCATTATCCAGCCCATGGCCATCAAGGCGGTGACCACCAAAAAGGAGCGGGCCATCAAGATGGACTACCGGCCCAACGCTGTCAGCAAAACCACCCGCATCCTGTTCCCCATCCTGGTGACCTTTGTGGCCGGCCTGGTGGCCCCGGCCTCTGTATCCCTGGTGGGCTTCCTCATGTTCGGCAACCTCATCCGGGAGTGCGGCGTTTTAAACCGCCTGTCGGAAACGGCCCAGAACGATTTGGCAAACCTTATCACCCTGCTTCTTGGCATTACCATTTCTTTCTCCATGCGGGCCGAGCACTTTGTCACCCTGCAAACCCTGATGATTATGGCTTTAGGGCTGTTCGCCTTCGTTTTCGATACTGTTGGCGGCGTGCTGTTCGCAAAGCTGCTGAACCTGTTCAGCCGGACGAAAATCAACCCCATGGTGGGCGCGGCGGGCATTTCTGCCTTCCCCATGTCCGCCCGGGTGGTGGAAAAGATGGGCATTGCGGAAAACAACCAGAACCACCTGCTCATGCACGCTGTAGGCGCAAATGTCTCCGGGCAGATAGCCTCTGCCGTAGCGGGAGGCATTGTATTAGGCTTCTTCATGTAGCAGCGTGACGCTGCACCCGAGACGCGGGGTGCGCGCTGCGCAGGCTTCCGCCGCGTCACCCTGTGACGCGCTTACGCAAGCCATCGCGTGCCCAACCAACTCCCGGCAGCCTTTGCAGGGAGCGTCAGAAAATTTTAAACTTCCAGAGAGGTGGCAAACTTTTATGATACAGCATTTATTGGCAGCGGCAAGCTCCATCGGCGTTATCGGCGGGGCAGACGGCCCCACCGCTGTTTATGTGACCAGCGGCCTTAACCCCAACATTACGGAGGCCCTGGGGATTATGGGCAAAGGCATGCTGGGCATCTTCGTGGTTATCGGCATCATCGCGCTTATCGTGCTGGCGCTGACCAAAGCTGGCAACAAATAATCGCAAGCCTTTCGGCATGCCGGGTATTTTTGTAGTTATCAGCCTCATTGCGCTCATTGTGCTGGCGCTGACCAAAGCCGGCAGCAAATAATCGCAAGCCTTTCGGCATGCCGGGTATTTTTGTAGTTATCAGCATCATCGCGCTCATTGTGCTGGCGCTGACCAAAGCCAGCAACAAATAGCCGCAAGCCTTTCGGCATGCCGGGTATTTTTGTGGTTATCAGCCTCATTGCGCTCATTGTGCTGGCGCTGACCAAAGCTGGCAACAAATAGAACTCCTAAAGGCCCTCCGCTTATGGTGAGGGCTTTTTTATCTGACTTTTTGTAAAATATACTTGACTTTTAGAAAGGTTTACTATACAATAAACAGCAGGAGGTGATGGCTTGGGGAAAAACCTGAAGCTGAAAGCCGCCCGGGCCGCCGCGGGCCTGACCCAGCAGGGGCTGGCGGACGCGGTGGGCGTCACCCGGCAGACCATCGTAGCCATAGAGAAGGGGGATTACAACCCCACCGTAAAGCTGTGCATCCTGATTTGCCAGTCTCTGGGCAAAACCCTGGATGAGCTTTTCTGGCCGGAAGCACAAGAGTGAAGGGAGGAAGCGGCATGAAAAACAAGCTTTTCAGAT
>Ga0137309_100283_pt1 | contig 37771 bp, 32 predicted proteins | sample NAcewiD2O_June_FD_97179 | JGI IMG/M metagenome (GOLD analysis project Ga0137309, IMG submission 97179) | Mouse cecal microbial communities from Vienna, Austria - N-Acetylneuraminic amended D2O_June | ecosystem: Host-associated > Mammals > Digestive system > Large intestine > Cecum | place... | reverse complement strand
CATCGGATTAAATCTGATTGCTCTGCATTCGCTGCTGCCTGATGCTGAATTGACCGGTGTTGAGATTAATCAGAAAGCGGCGAACCGTTTATCACAGCTGCCCTATGTTACGGCTAAGTGTTGTTCTATATATAACATCTGCCCCCTCCCCGAGGACAGGCGGTATGATTTTGTTTTTACAAAAGGTGTGTTGATTCACCAGAATCCTGAGCTGTTGTCAACTGCCTATGATGTCCTGTATCAGAACAGCCGACGGTATATCATGCTCTGTGAATACTACAATCCCACCCCAACTGAGGTGGAATACCGTGGATACACATCTGTATTGTACAAGCGTGACTTTGCTGGGGAAATGATGACAAAATATTCAGACCTTTTGCTGTTGGATTATGGGTTTGTCTACCATAGGGACAATCATTTTAAGGGAGATGATTTTACATGGTTCCTGATGGAAAAAGCTCGGTCTTAGGAATTATTCCCGCACGGGGAGGCAGCAAACGCATCCCGCGAAAAAATGTTAAGCCGTTCTGCGGCAAACCAATCCTGGCCTACTCTATTGAAGCGGCAAAAGATAGTCTGCTCTTTGATGAGATTATGGTTTCCACAGATGATGAAGAAATTGCGGGGGTTGCCCGTCAGTATGGAGCCAGTGTGCCATTTTTGCGCAGTGAAGCCACAGCAAACGATTATGCAGTCATAGCTGATGTTTTGATGGAAGTTATCTGCTGTTACCAACAGAATGGGCAGAAATTTGATTATGTCTGTTGTATCTATCCGACTGCGCCGTTTGTAACTGCCGGGAAACTGCGCTCAGCTTTTCAAATGCTGCAGGAGGGTGTCGGGGATGGGATTATTTCTATTACTGCGTTTTCCTATCCACCGTTGCGGGGGTTAGCGGTTAAAAATGATTTTGTACAGATGAAATGGCCAGAATACCGCCGCGCACGTTCGCAGGATTTAGAGCCAATTTACCACGACTGTGGCCAGTTCCTTTTCATCCGTACATCTGCCTTGATACGCGAAAAAAAGGTCTTTTGTGAGAAGATGTTGGGAATGGTTCTGCCAGAACTGGAGGTACAAGATATCGACACCGAAATGGACTGGGAATTGGCAGAGCTTAAATACAGCTTACTGAAAAGGTGGGGAAGGCTCTGATGGCATATAGCAAACTGATATCCGGTGTTTACATCGTTGCGGAAATGAGTGCAAATCATGCTGGCAGCCTGGAGAACGCACTGGAAATCGTACATTCTGCAAAACAAGCAGGCGCAGACTGTCTAAAGATTCAAACTTATACGGCAGATACCATGACCATTGACTGTGACAATGAATACTTCCGCATTAAAGGTGGCCTGTGGGATGGTTATAAGCTGTATGACTTATATAAAGAAGCTGGGACACCATGGGAGTGGCACGTAGCGATCAAGGCCGAGTGTGAAAAAATTGGCATTGATTTTTTATCTACACCTTTTGACCACAGCTCGGTAGACTTCCTGGAGGAATTAGGTGTTGGATTTTACAAAATTGCATCTTTTGAATTGGTAGATATTCCCCTTATAGAATACACCGCCAGCAAAGGAAAGCCATTGCTAATTTCTTGCGGGATGGGTTCTCCAGAGGAAATCCAGGATGCGGTGGATGCCTGTAAGCGGCAGGGAAATGAGCAGATCGTATTGCTTAAGTGTTGCAGTGAATATCCAGCAAACTTTGCAGACATGAACCTGGCCACTATTCTGGATATGCGGGAGCGGTTTGGGGTGCCAGTAGGACTGTCTGACCACTCCATGGGTTCCATTGGTGCAGTGGTGGGGGTGTCGTTGGGAGCATGTGTGGTGGAAAAGCATTTCTGTCTCAGCCGTAAACTGAAAAGTGCAGACTGTGCATTTTCAATGGAACCGGAAGAATTTGCAGAAATGGTGCGGAATGTCCGTGCAGCAACAGAGATTCGAGGTCATATCAGTTACGAGTTGACAGAATCGGAAAAGACTTCCACTGTATTCCGGCGGAGTTTGTTCGCAGTACAAGACATTAAACAAGGCGACTTGTTTACTCGGGGAAATATCTCTTGCATCCGTCCGGGATATGGTATAAAGCCTAAATACCTTCCTGATCTTTTGGGAGAACGTGCAGGGAAATCCATATTGCGCGGGACTCCAATAGATTTCAATATGCAATAGGGGGTATATATGAGGATTCTATGTCTCTATAACAACGAGTGCGCACTTCCACTATTTGAATGGTTACATAAGCAAGGACACGAAACAATCCTTGTTTCTGAGAAACTGACGCATGAATGGTGTAAAAATCGAGAGATTGATCTAGCAGTTAGCTATACATATCGCTATGTGTTGTCTGAAGAGATTCTTGAAATACTTCATTACAATGCAGTAAATCTGCACAATTCGTTTTTACCGTGGAACCGCGGCAGCGATCCTAATTTGTGGAGTCTTGTAGAAGATGTTCCCAGAGGAGTAACTCTTCACTATATGGAAAGTGGATTAGATAAGGGAGCCGTTATTACTCAGAGACTTGTGCCGCTATTACCCAGGGATACTTTGCGGAGTAGCTATGTCGCCTTAGATTTAGCGGCGCAGATGCAATTTGAACAGGCATTTCAATGGTATCCATATTGGCCACAGATGAAAAAATATTCTATGGATAAAGGGAGTTACCACTCGGTAGAAGACGGCAAGTTTTTGCACGATGTAATTGATACATACGATATCTCTGTAGAAGAATTTCGTCAGCGTGTTAAAGTTTGGAGGTGATATCTTGTGTTCTATGTCCGAGCAGATGGCAATCCCAAGATCGGCACAGGTCATATTATGCGCTGTCTGTCCATTGCGCAGGCCGTACGGCAGCAAGGGGGCTGCTGCACATTTATTGTTGCTGATTGCGAGATGACCCAGCTGCTGGAACAACAAAATTTCCCATATATCTGCCTGCACTCAGCATGGAACGATCTGAATCAGGAAACTGCACAGATGGAACAGCTGATTCGGCAGGAATCCATCCAGACGCTGCTGATTGACAGTTATTTTGTTACGCCGGACTATCTCTGCCGCCTGCACGGCCTCACCCATGTGGTGTATATAGATGATCTCAATGAATTTGTCTATCCATGCTCCACGCTTGTCAACTACAGCGTTTATGCAGCCCAACAGGACTATTCCAGCCGGTATCCCAATACAGAATGTCTGCTTGGGCCGCAGTACGTCCCGCTGCGCAGTGAATTTCAGGATTTGCCGGGAAGACAGCTCCGCAGAGAGGTGCGGGATGTGCTGGTAACAACCGGCGGAGGCGATCCGCTGAATATTGCTGGTCGGTTTGCAGAATCTGCGGTGCAGATGTTTCCGGGCGTAAGGCTTCACATTGTTGCTGGACGGTTTAACCAATACCGGACGCAGTTGGAACATCTGGCCCGGAAATATCTAGGCATACAGATTCATTACAATGTAGAGCACATGTCAGAGCTGATGTTGTCCTGTGACGCCGCTGTTTCGGCTGGCGGGTCCACTTTGTATGAGCTGTGTGCCTGCGGTGTACCAGCGGTGATGTATGCGCTTGCAGACAATCAGCTTTCTGGTACAGAAGCATTTGAGCGCAGTGGGATGATGCTGTATGCAGGGGATGTCCGGGACAACGAATTTTTTGTTGAGGCTTTGTGCGGCAAACTCGCTGTGCTGATCCGGGGCTATCCGCTTCGGAGACATATGTCGGAGCAGATGCAGCAGGCCGTGGATGGTAACGGCGCAAGACGTTTGGCTGACAGATTTAGGGACTGCTCCATAGCCGAGACAAAAGAGGCGAAGGAAAGGTAGCAAGCAAAAGGGGAGAGGAGAAAAAGAAGTAGAAGAGAGCAAAGGCACTTGAAGCGATTCACAGCAGTAAGACTACCCCCAATGACGTAGCAGCTGATTTCCTTGAGGCACACGGAAATACGGCCCAGCCCCCTGTCCCTTGAAGAACTCGTACAGCTCCAGGTCAGCCTGGGCGTAAATGGGGTTGCGGAGCATTTGAGAAATGAAGCCCCGGCGCCAGGATAGAACGGCTGATACGGTCCAGCTTGTAGACCACCACCCGGCGGATCAGGCCCCGCTTGATGTCGGCCATAAGCTCCTGGAAGCGGGGGCGGTCCGTGTTCTTACCGGAAAATCCCTTGTCCTTGTAGTCCTTGAAATTCCCTCCCCGCAGCTCGTACTTGCAGAACTCGATTTGACTTTCAATGCTGATACTGTCCTTGCGGTCCACAGACTGTCTCGCGTAGATAGCGTCGATGCGATTTTCCATTGTCGGCTCCTTTCCGTATCGGAATGGAGCTGTCAACCTTTACAAGCATATTATACCAAAGACAGCCCCAAATCACAAGGATGTCACCCGGTCAGCGCAGCTCCGCCCGGCGCGTACTTGCGGAACACAGTGTAAAGCCCCGCCTCAATCTCCTGCTTGCGCTTGTCCCGCACCTTGGGGGCGAGAATGGGGGTCAGGTTCTCAACGGTAATCGTCCGGCCCTGGAAAGAGGCCGTTTTCACTTCCTTATGGTAGCTGGTCCTCGTCTGTGCCATGATCTGCCCTCCTATGTAAAACGGGGTTCCTATGCGTACAAGTTTCCCGCTGTCTTGTGGGGAAACGCAGAAAGGCAGCGCCCGGAAAAGTGCTGCCTTTCAACCTTGCTCCACGTCTGGACACTGTGAACTGCTCCCCGTCAAGTAGACAGTGAAATAATATGTGAAATTTTGTCAGGCTGCACAGCATTGGGTGTAGACCTCCATAGGCGTATGGACGCCCAGGCGGCGCTGGAGGCGGCTGAAATTGTAGTAAACGATATACTCCCGGATCATCTGGCTCAGCTGCTCCCGGCTGGTGAATTTTCTGCCATAGTACCGCTCCCGCTTGAGAATACCCCAGAAGCCCTCCATAGGCCCGTTGTCGATACACTTACCTACCCGGGACATACTCTGCGTCATCCCAGCCGCAGCCAGCTTGTCGTGAAACACCCTGGTCGTATATTGAAAGCCCCTGTCGCTGTGAAACAGAGGATGTGCGTCCGGGTTGGCGGCAAGGGCCCGGTCCAGCGTCTCATGTACCAGAGCGCTGTCGTTGGCGTCCCGGAAGACAAAGGAGACAATCCGCCGGTCACAGAGGTCCAGGATGGCACTGAGGTAGAGCTTACGGACCGCTGTGCCAACATAATATTTGAACTCCGTCCCGCGAGACACTCCTGGATCAGATATTCTTTCTCAGCTGCTTCCATTTCAATCCGTTTTCCCATTCTTGCTCCCCTCGCTTTTACTATTTTTCTGTCTGCTTTATAGGGAGCATATCATTTTGTCCCAAAGTGGAGCCGACAAAAAACAACAACGCCCGCACAGCGTTGTACTGTGCGGGCGCATGAAATGACGCAATTCTTTATGTACTTACAAATTTCGCGTTCATGGTCGGAGTAACCCGGTGGAGGGGCTATGCTTTTTTTGACAAGTTATGCAGAGCAGAAAACAAAAAGGACATAACGATATCTCCCGGGTACCGCCGTGTCCTTAAAAATGGGCGACTTTAATACACCCTCCGTATTCTATTTTTTCAAAAGAAAACGGCGGCTTGAAATTTGTTATTTCAAAACCGCCGTTAGGCTACTGTATTTTGTTTTGGCGCGCAGATAATCAGCCGCCGCAACAACGTTTTTTTATTTCCCGTTGGGCGGATGTTTTATGCTATGTAGTCTTGATTGCCTATTCCTCAATCTATTTTTCAAAGCGTATCCTGTCTGTGCTTGTCGGAATACCGTTTTGTACGACATTCCACTCGTTGTTTTGATAAACTTCATATTCCTCAAAGGCACAAGGTAATCCATTAGCAATCGTTATGTCGCTACTGTCCATAAGCTGAAAATGCAAATGCGGTGCATACGAGTTACCTGAATGACCGACCCGACCTATTACATCCCCTGTCTTTACACTTTGACCAACAGAAACTTGAATAGAACCTATTTGAAGATGAACGAGGGCGGCATATACATTGTTGCCACAGTCTATGATAATATAGTTTCCGGCAACAGATTGTATATCATCTGTTTTGAGATCAAAATAATGCGCGTTTTTGTAGGCATTAACCGTATCTGAAAATAAGTTTGTTTTAGAATTTTCCGCATATCCATCTTGAGCTTGGACAACAACTCCATTGCAAGGTGAATATACCTCTTGCCCCCAACAATAATATTGATCTAATGGAATACCCGAAAAAAGGTATCGCAAAAAACTTGCCCGATATGCTGGCCAGCCTGTTCTGTTCCAATCTACTTGCACAAAGTCATAAGCGTATCTTGTTCCTAATTGGTTTGTGCCATGACTGGGAATTTTTGTTCCAGGAGTGTTTGGTGCAAGCCATTCACCCCTTAAAGGAAATGCTACAACGATTGGTTCCTGTGCTGTTCCCATTTCATCTCCTCCACAATAAAGTCTTTCCTTCTTTCCGGCTGCTTACAATTTCAGCGTCACATAGTATTTTCATGCGGATAGACAGGGCCTGCCGCCGCACCCTACGTCCATCGGCTCAGGTAGAAATTTATTGTTGGAAAAACTATCAAAAACGCCCGGATTCCCGCAGAGGGAACCGGGCGTTTTTCAAAGAAGCAGGGGGAATCCCCATTCCGTGCCGCGCGTCACCACAGCAGCCGCCGTACATCCTCTGTACCCCGCTTGCCGTGGGTAGACAGGGCCTGGGAGGTTGGGAGGGGGATGGACCGGCTCATATCCCGCAGGAGGGTGCTGGCCGCGTCGGGGTCCCGCACCATGCCGCCCCCCGACATGCTGATGTACTGGCGCGAGTTTTGCAGACGGCTCTGCTCCAGCTGGGTATACAGCGCGCTGTACACCGACTGAATCTGCGCAATCCAGCGGCGGTCCGTGTCAATCGTCTTTACAGCGGCCTGGGCGTGTTCGCGGGTCAGAACGTTCAGCCGGTCCAGCCGCAGCGTCCGTGGGGAGAGGCGGAACTGGGGCAGAGTCGCGGTGGTTTCCCCCATCCGCAGGGGGATGCCGGACTGCGTCCGGAGCCGGGCGCAGCCGATGTCCGCACTCCCGGCTATGCGCACGCTCCCGCACCCGCCGAAGAGACTGCCGCCGATATCCGCGCCGGGGTCGCCGCCTAGAGCCTTCAGGATTCTCGCGCTTCCGGTGATGAGTATGCTGCCGCTTGCGCCCTGCATCCCCGCGCCGATGGCGGCGGCGTGGTCCAGAGCCACGGCGGTAATCGAGCCGCCTTGGATGCTGATGTCTCCCACCGGTGCGCCCAGTGCGCCGCCGATGCCTGCGCCGCCGCCTTTACCGCCGGTGGCGGTGATGGAGCCGCCGAGAATGGTGACAGGTCCCATGGAGCTGTGCTTTCCCGCGCCGATGCCCGCGCCGCCTCCGGCTCCGGATGCGGTGATGACGCCGCCCCGAATCAGGATACGGCTGGCCTGGTCCCGGCCTGCGCCGCTGTCCCGGCCAATGCCTGCGCCGCCTGCGCCGCCGGAGGCGGTGAGGGTTCCGTCGGGATCGCGGCTGCTGCGGGCGGCGGCGCAGTCGATGCACAGGGAGGCGCCGTCCCGCAGGGAGATGCCCGCATAGCCCCTGCCGCTCTTGAAGCGGTTGTCTCTGCCGCTCTCCAAAAGCAGCGTTACGTCGTTCTCCCGGCCCAGGCTGAACGCACGGCCAACAGGCACACGGCAGGTTACGCCGCCCAGCGACAGCCGGATGGCCCCAATGCCGTCGGTCAGGACGATCTTGCCGCTGAAGGGAAGCTGCTCCGCGTCCACGCCAAGTCCGCCGGAGAGGGCAGTTACCTGAGCGGAGAAAATATAGAGGGTGTGGCTCTCCGCATCATACCGCCAGTCCTGTCCCTCCTCGCCGCCGGTGACGGTGAAGGGGTTTGGGTACATGTCAATTTCCGCAAAGGCTCCCGCGCGCTGGTCCCAGCGCAGGTAGGCATAGCGGGTTTTAATCTGTCCGTCCCGATCCTGGCCCCGGATGACCACGGTGTGGACCGGGTATCCGTGGGAGGCGTCGCCCTTTGCCAGCCAAAGCCGGGCCGGGTCGGGGGTCTCGCCGCCTGCCAGCGTCATTCTGGCATGTCTGCCGTCCACGGTCATGGACGTGATGCTGTTCCAGCCCGGAAGCAGCGTCTTCCAGATTATGTCCAGGGGGTCCAGAGGCTTCCCAGCGTCGCTGCGCACATAGACGGCGTGGGCCGCAAAGGAGACAGGGCCGTCAAGGAACACCGGGACAGGCAGGGCTGTTTTGCCCCCTTCGCTTCCTTCGCCCTCTTTGCCCCGCAGAATCACCGCGCCGCCGGTCAGATGGAGGGCGTTGGAGGGACTGCCCTGGAGCGTGCCGATCTCCACCCGTCCGCCGCTGTCCAGGGTGAGGGACACGCCGTCCTTGAGCTGGATTTCGTGCAATACCGTCTCGCCTGTGCTGAGAACGTGGGCCGCAGGGGTGTTGACCGTCAAGGCGGGTGTGCTGACGGAGTGCAGCGTCACCGTGCCGGAGCCGTTGATCTGAATAACCGGGTCCCCCTGGCCTGTACCGCGGATGGTCACGTCCGCCGTTCCGCTGATCGTCAGTATGTTGGACGCGGCGTCGAAGGATACGCCGGACAGGTCCCGCCCCATGACCTGAACCGTACCCATCTGTAAAACGGCGGTGTTGGCGGGGACAGAGGCGGCAGGAGCGGCGGCGGGGCCTGCGGCAGCGGCGTCCATACTGGCGGCCTCGCTCCCGCTCTGTGCCGCGGCAGACGACGGGTCCGGGGAGGTCCCGGCCTTCTGCAGCGCGTCCAGCAGGGCCGTCATCAGCTCCAGCCGTATCCCGTTGAGACCGCCCATAAGGGCCAGCAGGGAGGGCGGCTCCGGAAAACCGGCTCCGCCCGGCGGCAGCGCGGTTTCATCGCCGGCCAGCAGTGCGTTGATGAGAAACTTTTCCAGCTGGGGGGCTGTGCCGCCGGTAAACTGCTTCTCAAAATCCGCAAAGCTGGTAAACCTGCCGTTGGTCAGCTGCTCGATGGCCTCGTCCGGCGAAGCGCCGTCCTGCACCGCCTCCAGCAACATCCGCAGTCCCTCCATCGCCTTCTGGGGGTCGATCTCCTCGGAGGGATTACCCCCGGCAATCACCGTCCCCAGATACAGGGTGGCCAGATAGCCGGTGACAGGGCTCTCATCCAGGGGATGGTCCGCAATCGCCGCCAGCAGCTGGGAGACGCTGGCGTTTTTATCCATCCCCAGGGCGGACAGCATGGCGTCCGCAGAGTGTACGCCAAAAGCCAGGCCCTTCACCAGCCAGTCGGGAAGTGTCTGAACCCCCTCCTGCTCCCCGGACGCGCCGCTCTTCACGGCCTCCAGCAATGCCTCCAGACCGTCCTCAATGCCTGCGGCGTCGTCTAAAAACAGCCGGGAGCCTCCTGCCTCCGCGCTGCTGATCATCCGCTCAATCTCGTCCCGCAAATGCTCCACCTCTTTTTGCAGAGCCTCCCGGTCCGGCTCCCCGCTGCCCGCCGCCTCTTCCGCTAGCTCCGCAATGCGGTCCAGACTGCTGCGCACCTCGTCCAGCACGGTCTCGCCGGACTGCAGCGTCCGGTGGCTCTCCCGGATATGGCTCTCCGTCTGACTGACCTTATCCATGAGCTGCCGCAGCGTTTCCGACACGGCCAGCCCCGTTGATTTTGCTGCTTTCTGCGCCGGTGCGGCGGCAGACGGTTTTTCCGTCCGGCCCGCCGCCGGGAACTGAGGCGTGGTCAAACCTCTATATCTACGAATTGTCAGCGCATCCATTCCAGCGCCTCCTTTCTTCATTCTTCTTGTCCCAATTTTGGAAATAAGCGTTATAAACACAGATGGAAACGGGGGCTTCTTCTTATTTATACTATCGGCAGATTGCCGCAAAAGATAAGGAACCCCCCTGAAATCGAGGGCTTTCCATGGTATCTGCCAAATGCGGAGATGATTTTATCGGAAAATTGTCCAAAATATTTACATTTCTTTTGTTGACGATTGCCAATGACTGGTATATAATAGAATGAATTTTTCTGAAAAGATAGGGGGACCGGACTATGTGGGTTGCCGGCGGCTGGAAGGATTATGAACTTTTGGACTGCGGCGGCGGAGAAAAACTGGAGCGTTGGGGGAACAAGCTGCTTGTGCGCCCAGACCCCCAGGCCATCTGGACCACGCCCCGCCTGCCCGCCGGGTGGCGGCATCCCGATGGACGCTACCTGCGCTCCCATACCGGCGGCGGACGCTGGGAGAAGGCGAAGCTGCCGGAACAGTGGCAGGTCCGCTACAGGGATTTGACCTTTCAGGTCAAGCCTATGAATTTCAAACACACCGGCCTCTTTCCGGAGCAGGCGGTGAATTGGGACTTCGCCATGGACCAGATCCGCGGCGCGGGACGGCACATCAACGTCCTCAACCTCTTTGCCTACACCGGGGCCGCATCTGTGGCTTGCGCGGCGGCGGGGGCCAGCGTGTGCCATGTGGACGCGGCAAAGGGGATGGTGGCCTGGGCCAAGGAGAACGCCAGGGCTTCCGGATTGCAGGACGCCCCCATACGGTGGATTGTGGACGACTGCGCCAAGTTTGTGGAGCGGGAAATCCGCCGGGGCCGGAAGTACGACGCTATTATTATGGACCCGCCCAGCTACGGACGGGGACCCACCGGCGAGGTGTGGAAGCTGGAGGACAGCTTGTTTTCCTTTGTGGAGCTGTGCAGCGGGGCGCTGTCGGACAAGCCGCTGTTTGTGCTGGTCAATTCCTATACCACCGGCCTGGCCCCCAGCGTGCTCACATATATTATGGAGCTGGTTTTTTCCAGGAAGTACGGCGGACATACGGTAAGCGGCGAGATCGGCCTGCCGGTGACGGAGACCGGACTCGTCCTGCCCTGCGGGGCCACGGGCCGCTGGACATGGGGAGATGTCCGGCCTTCGGAGTAAATGAGGAAATTGCATGACAAAAATTATTCAAACAGAAGATCTCGTCTTCGCCTATCCCGCCGGGGAGGACACAGCCCCGGTACAGGCGTTGCAGGGCGTGAATCTGTCCATTGAGCAGGGCAGCTTTACCGTGGTCCTGGGCCACAACGGCTCCGGGAAATCCACCCTGGCCAAGCATATGAACGCGGTTCTGCTTCCCACCGGGGGTACGGTCTGGGTGGACGGCATGGACACAAAGGACGAGGCCCTGCTGCTGGAAATCCGCCGCCGGGTGGGGATGGTGTTCCAGAACCCGGACAACCAGATTGTCGCCAATGTGGTGGAGGAGGATGTGGCCTTCGGCCCGGAGAACCTGGGCGTGCCTACGGAGGAAATCCAGCGGCGGGTGGCTGCGGCTCTGCAGGCGGTGGGGATGGACCAGTTCTCCCTCCACGCCCCCCACCACCTCTCCGGCGGACAGAAGCAGCGCGTTGCCATCGCCGGGGTCATCGCCATGGAACCGGCCTGCATCGTCATGGACGAGTCCACCGCCATGCTGGACCCCTGCGGACGGCGGGAGGCGCTGGATACGGTCCGGCGGCTGAACCGGGAGAAGGGCATCACCATCGTCCTCATCACCCACCACATGGATGAGGCAGCTATGGCGGACCGGGTGGTGGTGATGGACAGTGGCCGGGTGGTCATGGACGGCCCGCCACAAGAGATTCTGGTCCGCATGGAGGAGCTGCGGAACATAGGCCTGGACGTCCCCCACACAGTGGAGCTGCTCCACGGCCTGCGGGAGGACGGCTTTGCCGTGCCCCTGGACGCGCTGTCTGTGGAGGCGTGCGCCGGGGCGGTCATCAAGAGCCTGGAAAGCGAACGGCGGTGTCAACCGCAGAAAGAGGAATAGATGGAACCCATCATTCGTGTGGATAACCTGACCCACACCTACGGTTTGAATACGCCCTTCTGCCGCAATGCGGTGGACGGCGTGAGCATGGAAATCTACAAGGGGGAGTTTCTCGGCATCATCGGCCACACCGGGTCCGGAAAATCCACCCTGATCCAGCATCTCAACGGTCTCCTGCAGCCCACCGGCGGGACGGTCTCCCTGGGCGGAAAGGACATCTGGGCGGACCCTAAAAATATTCGGGACGTCCGGTTCCGGGTGGGACTGGTGTTCCAATACCCGGAGTACCAGCTCTTTGAGGAGACGGTTTATAAAGACATTGCCTTCGGCCCGAAAAATATGGGCCTGGACGCAGAGGAGGTGGACCGCCGGGTCCGGTCCGCCCTGGCCTTTGTGGGGCTGGGGGAGGAGATGCTGGACAAGTCGCCCTTTGACCTCTCCGGCGGACAGAAACGCCGGGTGGCGATTGCAGGCGTGATCGCCATGGAGCCGGAGGCGCTGATTCTGGACGAGCCGTCGGCGGGCCTGGACCCGGCGGGACGGAAGAGCCTGCTGGGCAATATCCGCAGCTACCACCAGAAGAGCGGCGCGACAGTGGTTATGGTCAGCCACAGCATGGACGAGGTGGCGGAGAATGTGGACCGAATCATCGTGCTGGCAAACGCGGGCGTGGTGATGAGCGGCACGCCCCACCAGGTCTTCAGCCGCGCCCAGGAGCTGCTGGACGTGGGCTTGAACGTACCCCAGGTGACGCAGGTGGCCATGGCCCTGGTCCGGCAGGGGGTGGAGATCGACCCTGCCGTGTATACCGTGGCGGACCTGCGCCGCGCTCTGCGCGAGCTGAAAGGGGGGCGGAGCGGATGCTGAAGGATATTACGTTAGGCCAGTTTTTCCCCGGAAAATCCCTGGCGCACCGGCTGGACCCGCGGACCAAGCTGCTGCTGACGGTGTTGTATATTGCGGCGTTGTTCTGCGCGAAGTGGTTTGTGTCCTATGCTTTGACGGCGGCGCTGCTGGCGGTCAGCGTGAAGGTGTCCGGCGTATCGCCCAAGGCCCTGGTGCGGGGGCTGAAGCCGGTTTTGTTTTTGATCTGCTTCACGGCGGTTCTCAATCTCTTCTACACCCCAGGGGATATTCTGGTATCCTTCTGGATTTTTAAGATAACCCGGCAGGGCATCGTGACAGCCTTCTTTATGGTCCTGCGCATTATGATGCTCATTATGGGGACCTTCCTGCTGACCTATACCACCAGCCCCATTGCCCTGACCGACGGTCTGGAGACGCTGCTGGGGCCGCTGAAAAAAATCAGGGTTCCGGTCCATGAGCTGGCTATGATGATGTCCATTGCCCTGCGGTTTATCCCGCTGCTGATTGAGGAGACGGATAAGATCATGTCCGCCCAGAGGGCCAGGGGCGCGGATTTCGAGAGCGGGAACCTGCTGCAGCGGGCAAAGGCCCTGGTGCCGATTCTGGTACCCCTGTTTATCTCCGCCTTCCGCCGGGCGGACGAGCTGGCGGTGGCAATGGAGTGCCGCTGCTACCACGGCGGCGTGGGGCGGACAAAGCTCCATGTGCTGCGCTATCAGGCCAGGGACTATCTGGCGCTGCTGCTGTTCGCGGCAGTATTGGCCGGGGCGCTGGCGCTGGCGGGGCTGGGACTTTGAGACGGATGAAACAGACGAAAGGGGGAGTGGGGCGATGCGGAATATTGCGCTGCGGCTGATGTACAACGGCACGGCCTACCACGGCTGGCAGGTGCAGAAGACCCAGGCCACTGTGGCGGAAACACTGGAGAAAGGGCTGGCCGCCGTGTGCGGACACCCGGTGAAAGTGACCGGCTGCGGCCGTACCGACGCGGGGGTCCATGCCGAGCGGTACATCGCCAATTTCCGCACCGCCTCCACCATTCCCTGCGACCGGCTGCCGCTGGCGGTAAACAGCCGTCTGCCGGAGGATATCGTGGTGTGTCAGGCGTTTGAGGCGGCGGATGCGTTCAACGCCATCGGCTCGTGTCTGAAGAAAGAGTACACGTACCGGATTTTTAACTCCCGGATTCGAAACCCCTTCTATGTCCACCGGGCGTACTTCTACCCGAAACGTTTGGACGAGGCGGTTATGGACCGTGCGGCCAGAGCCTTTGAGGGAACCCACGATTTCCGGGCCGTGCGCAGCGTGGGTACGGAGACCCGTACCACGGTGCGCACGATTGAATACTGCTATGTCACCCGGTCCGGGGACCTGCTGGAATTAAAGGTATGCGCCAACGGCTTTCTGTATAATATGGTACGGGCCATTACTGGCACGGCGCTGTATGCCGCAGAGGGAAAGCTGACGCCGGAGGATATCCCAGTGATCCTGGCCAGCGGGAACCGCACCCTGGCAGGACCGACCGTGCCGCCGGGGGGACTGTATCTGACCAAACTTTGGTATGAGGATGAGCGTCTGAATGGCTAAGAAGGGAAAACATACCGCACCCGCGCCGGAGGCCCAGGAGGGCAAGTCCAAAAGCCTGCTGCAGCGGTTGCGCGTGCTGCTGATCGTGGCGGCAGCGGCGCTGGCGGTGGCGTCTCTGACCGCAATGGAGGACGGCGTTCGCTTCGCCTCCCTGCGCCGCTGGCTGATGTACGGCGAGAGCAGCTCCACCCAGGACTTCCACGTCTACGCCTCCGACAGCGGTAACCGGTACGGCCAGTTGGGGACCGGCCTGCTGGTAGCCAGCCCCAACAACATCCAGTTCTTTCGGGACAGCGGCAGCGCGGCGTATGAAATACCGGTGAAAATGAAGAACCCCCAGATGTCCGTGGGCCAGCGGCAGGCGGCAGTGTGCGACGTGGGCGGGGACAGCCTCTACCTCCTGGACCCCATGGGGACCCGGCGGAAGATGTCCACCGAGCGGGGGCTGTGCTACTACTCCGCCCGGCTCAGCGGCAGCGATTATCTGGCGGTGACGGAACAGAAAAACGGCTATAAGGCGGCGGTCTCCGTTTACAACGCCAGCGGCGAGCCGGTGTTCCACTTCGACTCCTATGACAACTACATCAGCGACGCCATTGTTACCTCGGACTCCCGCAGCGTAGTGGCGGTGAGCCTGGAGTCCCAGTACGGCGTCTTCGCCAGCAAGCTGCTGGTGTACGACCTGGAGAGCGCACAGCTGACCGGCAGCCGCATCATCCAGGACGGCCTGGTGATGGACTTCAGCTGCAATAACAACCGCATGATCTGCCTGTGCGACAAGCGGTTCGTCATCGCCACACTGGACGGCCAGATGCTCCTGGACCGGCCCTATGGAAATCTGTACCTCCACGACTACGCCCTGGATGGAGACGGATTCTGCGCCCTGCTTCTGGGCCGCTACCAGTCCGGCAATATCTGTACGCTGACCACCTTCGACGTTGATGGCGCGGAGCTGGCCCGGCTGGAGCTGACGGAGGAGGTGCTGGATATCTCTGCCGCCGGGGAGTATCTGGCGGTGCTGTACGACGACGCCCTGGTGATCTATACCAGGGATTTGCAGGAACATGCGCGTCTGGAGGATACCCAGTATGCCGGGCAGATTCAGATGCGGGCGGATGGTACGGTGCTGATGATTTCCGGCGCGTCCGCCTGGCGGTATCTGCCGTAGAATGCGGGTGCGCAATTATCCAAGTTTCCCAGAGAAAGGGGATAGCTTTTTGTGACGGAATCTGTTATGATAGATGTCGTGATGTTGGCGGTGATCGGTGTGTTTGGCGCCTTGGGTTGGAAACGCGGCCTGCTCCGTACGTTCTCGGAGCTGGTGGTCGTGGTACTGGCCCTGTTTCTGGCCTCCCAGATATCTGATTTGGCCGCCCGCTATATCGTAGATGAGGTCCTGCGCCCTGCCACGGAAAACGCTGTGCGGGAGCAGGTGGCCGCTGTAGCGGCGGAGGCCTCCCGGACAGCCCGTGAAAAGGCGGATGGCGTGATGGAGTCCATTCCCAACAGCTTTATCCGGCAGCACGCCCAGACATTGCTGCGGGATACCGCCCTGCCGGATACTCTGGAGGAAGCCGGTCAGGAGGCGTTGCTGTCCACCTGTCTGCGCCTGACGGACAATGTGCTCAACAACGTGGTGTACAACCTGGTGCGTTCGCTGCTGTATGCGGCTTGCTTTGCTGTGCTCAACACCGTGCTGCGCTTTGTCGTGCGGACCTTGAAGGCCGCCTTCCGGATGCCCGTGCTGCGGCAGCTGAACCAGCTGGGCGGGCTGCTGCTGGGCGTGGGCAAGGGAATGCTGCTGGCGTATGTGTGCGCGTGGATTCTCAGCCGGGCCGGGGCGTTGACGGAGGAGATGGCCCAGGGGTCTGTCCTCCTGAGGCTGACAGAAGCCCTCCCTCCGGGAATGCGGATCTAGGCCCAGGGGCAAATTATCGTTCCGGAGCGTAAAATTTTCAATTTGTTCATAATATCCTTCCGGCGTTTTGGTATAAAAGAAGACAATCATTCAAGGTAAACCGGCTCACTGCGCCGGTATGGAGGTAGAAGCTATGCAACCAACCCTGTGTACGAGATGCAAGAAGCGGGTGGCCGTGGTATTCATCTCAAAAATTGAAAAGGGCGAGACAATCAACGAGGGCCTGTGCCTGAAGTGCGCCAAGGACCTGGGCCTGCCCCAGGTCAACGATATGATGCGGCGTATGGGCATTACGGACGACGATCTGGACGCCATTTCCGATGAGATGATGCAGGCTTTCGGCGGCGCGGAGCCGATGGAGGGCCTGATCCCCCACGAGGACGAGGAGGACAGCGGCGAGGACGGAAAAACCGCCACCTTCCCCTTCCTGAACCGGCTCTTCGGCGGCAGCGACTCGTCCGCCTCTTCGCCGGGCGGCGAAGCAGCGGGCCGCAGTCATGAGGCCAAAGAGCGGAAGGCGGATAAAACCCCGAAGCGCAAATATCTGGACAACTACTGCATCAATCTGACAGAGCGGGCCAGAGGCGGCAAGCTGGACAGCCTGGTGGGCCGTGAGCAGGAGATCGAGCGGGTCATCCAGATTCTCAACCGGCGGCAGAAAAATAATCCCTGCCTCATCGGCGAGCCGGGCGTGGGCAAGACCGCCATCGCCGAGGGCCTGGCCCAGCGGATTGCCAACGGCGACGTCCCCTTTAAGCTGCGGGACCGGGAGGTCTATCTGCTGGATCTGACCGCTTTGGTGGCGGGAACCCAGTTCCGCGGACAGTTTGAGAGCCGCATGAAGGGTTTGATCGAGGAAATCCGCAAGTGCGGCAATATCATACTGGTCATCGACGAAGTACACAACATCGTGGGCGCGGGGGACGCGGAGGGCAGTATGAACGCCGCTAATATCCTCAAGCCCGCCCTGTCAAGAGGGGAAATCCAGGTCATCGGCGCTACTACCTTCACCGAGTACCGCAAGCACATTGAGAAGGACACCGCCCTGGAGCGGCGGTTCCAGCCGGTGACGGTGAACGAGCCGAATGTGGAGGATACCATGAAAATCCTCCGGGGTATCGCCCACTACTATGAGACTTTCCACGGCGTGAAGATTCCGGAGGGAATTCTGCGGCAGGCCGTGCTGCTCAGCGAGCGGTATATTACCGACCGCTTCCTGCCGGACAAGGCTATCGACCTCATCGACGAGGCGTGCTCCGATATGAACCTGAAGGACGCGGGTATCAACCGCCGCCAGGAGATCAGCCGGGAGCTGGCGGACTACGCCAAGGAGCGGGAGCTGCTGGAGGCCGTGGAGGAACCGGATTTCGCCCGCCTGGCGGAGATCAAGAGCAAGGAGCTGCAATTGCAGACCGAACTGGATGGGCTGACTGAGCGGGGCGAGCCGCAGCTGACGATGGACAATCTGGCGCGGGTCATTGAGCTGTGGACCAAGATTCCCGCCAGCAAGATCAGGGAGGAGGAGTTCAAACGCCTGAGCGAGCTGGACCAGCGTCTGCGGAAAAAGCTCATCGGTCAGGACGCGGCGATTGACGCCGTCTCCGCCGCCATACGCCGCAACCGGGTGGGCATCTCCCCCAAACATAAGCCGGTGAGCTTTATCTTCGTGGGCAGCACCGGCGTGGGTAAGACGGAATTGGTCAAGCAGCTGGCGGAGGACCTGTTCAACGCCCCGGAGAGCTTGATCCGGCTGGATATGTCGGAATTTATGGAGAAGCACTCCGTGTCCCGGATTATCGGTTCCCCTCCGGGCTACGTGGGCTACGACGAGGCCGGACAGCTGACGGAGAAAATCCGCCGCAAGCCCTATTCCGTCATCCTCTTTGACGAGATTGAGAAGGCCCATCCGGACGTGCTGAACGTGCTGCTGCAAATTCTGGACGACGGTCAGATTACAGACGCCCACGGACGGAAGGTGAATTTTGAAAACACAGTAATCGTGATGACCTCCAATGCGGGCAGCGACCGGAAAGAGGGGACTGTGGGCTTCAACAAGAGCGCCACGGAGCTGGGCAAGGACCGGGCGATGAAGGCCCTGCAGCAGTTCCTGCGCCCGGAGTTTATCAACCGGGTGGACGAGATCGTGTGCTTTAACAAGCTGTCGGAGGAGGACTTTATGCCCATCGCACGTCTGATGCTGGATGAACTGCAGGCCAGTTTGAAGGAAAAGAGCCTGACATTCCAGTATGACAACGCGCTGGTGCAGCATCTGGTGAAGAAGTCCTATTCCGCAACCTACGGCGCGCGGAACCTGCGCCGCACGATTCAGAAGGAAGTGGAGGACACGCTGGCCTCCGAGATTATCAACAGCTTTGACAACCCCATTACCCAGATTACTGCCACGGCGGAGGAAGACAAGGTCGTGCTGCATACCGTGTGATCCGGATAAAACGTGTGTGAGAAAGGGGGAGGCATCCATGCTGTTCCGCAGGGATATGGAACCGCGCTGTGCCTATTGTACGAAGGGAAATGTAATCAATGAGCGGGAGGTTATCTGCGAACGAAGGGGAATCGTTGCGGTGGAGTACCACTGCAGCCGCTTTAAGTACGACCCCTTTAAGCGGGTGCCGCCCAGACCGGTCAAGCTGGAAACCTCCAAGCTGAAAGCGGAGGATTTCTCTATATAAGAATGCCGACAGCCGCCGGGGCGCATCTGCGTCCCCGGCGGACTGCTTTTTTCTGCTGCGGCTATCAATCCGGCCCGATCAATGGGCAAAAAGAAACGCCTGCCCGGCGTTCAGCTCTGGGCAGGCACAAAATGAATGGTAGATTCTCTTACAATCACGCGCGATTCCAACTCGTACATCTGCGGCGGCACGCCGTCGTGAATCTGCGCCAGCAGAACCTCCACAGCTTTTTTCCCAATCTCCTCCAACGGCTGCGCCAATGCCGTCAATTTCGGACTGATTTCCTTGGCCAGCAGAGAATTGTCAAAACCGGCAATAGCGATGTCCTTCGGGACAGCATACCCCAATTCCCGAAAGGCCGCAATCGCTTCACAGGCCGTAATGTCGTCGTTAGCCAGATAAGCCTCGCAGCGCAGACCCGTGCTGGCCGCGTATTCTTTGACCTTGGCATACACCAGGCTGGCATTCATATTGGCCGGTGCGGGACACTCGATCACATCTGTCAAATCAATCCGGTTTTCGGCAAGATAGTTCTGAAAACCGGCATATTTGATGGCAGAGGTTGAATCGCGTATGGGGCCGATATAGCCGATTCTCTGAAAACCGACATTCAGAAAATGACGCGCGATCTGTTGGCCGCCGGTATAGTGCGAGATATATACGCTGCTGAATCCCTCCGCCCGTTTGGTAATCATCACCACAGGAATAGAGAGCCGCTGGTAAGCTGCCGTCTGCACAGCGGAGACCGGCACAGCAATAATACCGTCCACCTTCCGTTTCTTCAGCTCCGTCAGGATGTTTCTCTCCTTCTCCGGACTGCGGCGCGTATTGCAGATTATCGTATGGTATCCCGCATAGAACGCCTGGTTCTCCACCGCCTCAATAATCTCGCTGAAAAAGGGATAGGCGATTTCAGGAACCAGCAGGCCGATTACATTCGTGCTGCTTCCAGCCAGGCTCTGGGCGATCACATTGGGTTCATACTCCAATTCTTTGACCCAATAGAGAACTTTTTTTCGGGTTTCCGCCTTGACAGACGGATGATTGGAGAGTACACGGGAAACGGTGACACGGGAAACGCCCGCTTTATCCGCAATATCCTGCATACTGACCATTACAATCCCACCTTTCCAAAATCTATGGCTATTTTATCGGATTTTCCCGCCATAGTCAAGGGAAGGAAACAGGACCGGCGTTTTAGAACCTGTATTCACAGGCGTTGAACGCCGTCTGGCCGGGTCTTTTGCCGCCCTGCCGCGTTAAAAAATCTTGAAATACACCAAGTTATTCCTGCGATTTCTTGCCTTGCAGGACGGCAAAACCCCTCGCCCATCCGGCATCCCCCGCCTATGAATACAGGTTCTTATACCTGCAACGCCAGGGGAGAAGCTGCGCTATATTTTTGGTCAGCACCCGCCTCCGTTCCAAACCAGCCTGCGCGGTCCAGCCACGCCATTTACAAAAATGTCCCGTAATTTGCCGAAATTTTACTTGACAAACCAGGCACAAAATGGTAAACTTAATTGCTTATAAACACAAATAGGTGGAGCTTGAATCTCCACCTCATAGTCACAGTATAGCAGTTTTCCACGAAAAAGGCAAGAGGAAATCAATACGAAATTATCAACCCACCCTTGTGTGTCTGAGCACGCGGACAAATTGGCGGCCCCCCGCCCGGCCCAGCAGGCCGGTATGGGAGCGCGGAAAGGCAGATGAGTATTACAAGATGGCCAAGGACAAGTATTATGGCAAAACCCTGCGGAAAAACTTTGCCCGGCATGAGGAGATTATGCCCATGCCCAACCTGCTGGAGATTCAGAAGAACTCCTACCAGTGGTTCCTGGACACCGGACTGCGGGAGGTGTTCGCCGATGTGGGCGTCATCGGCGACTATGCGGGTACCCTGGAGCTGAGCTTTATTGACTTCAGCATGAACGAACCGCCAAAATATGATGTGGAGGAGTGCAAGGCCAGGGACGTCAACTACGCCGCTCCCCTGAAGGTCAGCGTGCGCCTGCGCAATAAGGAGACCGAGGAGCTGCAGGAGCAGGAAATCTTTATGGGCGATTTCCCGCTTATGACCAAATCCGGCACCTTTATCGTCAACGGCGCAGAGCGCGTGGTGGTCTCCCAGATCGTCCGCTCCCCCGGCATCTATTACGGCAAGGAGGTCGATCCCAAAACCGACCTGCCCATTCTTACCTGTCAGGTCATTCCCTACCGGGGCGCCTGGCTGGAGTACGAAACCGATACCAACGAGCTGTTTTGGGTCCGCATTGATAAAAACCGCAAGCTCCCCGTAACCTGCCTCATCCGGGCTGTGGGACTGCGCACGGACGGGGAGATTCTGGACTACTTCGGCGACGACCCCACCGTCCGCGCCACGCTGGATAAGGATGCCTGCAAGACCTACGAGGAGGCTTTGCTGGAGATTTACCGGAAGCTGCGTCCCGGCGAGCCGCCCACGGTGGACTCCGCCGAGACCCTTATCAACAACCTCTTCTTTGACCCCCGCCGCTATGACCTGAGCACGGTGGGACGCTACAAGTTCAACAAAAAGCTCACCCTGTGGGCCAGAATTTCCGGTCTGGCCCTGGTGGAGCCGGTGGTCCACCCGGCGACAGGCGAGCTGCTCCACGAGCCGGGCCACGTCCTCACCAGGACGGAGGCCAGGGAGATGGACGCCATTGGCGTCAACGAGGTCGTGGTGGAGGTGGACGGCAGCCCCATGCGCATCTTCTCCAACCACATGTGCGATCTGGCCGCCTACGTGGATTTTGACCCCCAGGCCGAGTGCGGCATCAAGGAACGGGTCCGCTACAGCGTGCTTCAGGAGCTGCTGGAGCAGTACCAGGGCGAGGAGCTGAAGGACGTCCTGCGCCGCCGCGTGGACGACCTCATCCCCAAACATATCATTGTGGACGATATCCTCGCCTCCATCAACTATATGAACACGCTCTCCAAGGGGCTGGCCGCGAAGGATGATATTGACCATCTGGGCAACCGCCGCCTGCGGTGCGTGGGCGAGCTGCTGCAGAATCAGTTCCGCATCGGCTTCAGCCGCATGGAGCGGGTCATCCGGGAGCGCATGACCATTCAGGGGATGGATAAGGTTACGCCCCAGAGCCTGATCAACATCCGCCCCGTCACTGCGGCCATTAAGGAGTTCTTCGGTTCCAGCCCCCTCAGCCAGTTCATGGACCAGACCAATCCCCTGGCGGAGCTAACCCACAAGCGGCGTCTGTCCGCCCTGGGACCCGGCGGCCTGAGCCGCGAACGGGCCAGCATGGACGTGCGCGACGTCCACTACAGCCACTATGGCCGCATGTGTCCCATCGAGACCCCCGAAGGTCCCAACATCGGCCTGATCAACTACCTCTCCACCTATGCCCGCATCAACGAGTACGGCTTTATCGAGGCGCCCTTCCGCAAGGTGGACCACGCCACGGGCCGGGTGACGGACGAGGTGGTCTATATGACCGCCGACGTAGAGGACCAGTATATCGTGGCCCAGGCCGCGGAGCCTACGGACGAGAACGGCTGCTTTATCAACGAACGCATTACCTGCCGCCACCGCGACGAGATCATCGGCGTGGAGCAGGATAAAGTGGACTTCGTGGACATCAGCCCACGGATGATGGTCTCCATCGCTACCGCCATGATCCCCTTCCTGCCCAACGACGACGCCAACCGCGCCCTCATGGGCGCGAACATGCAACGGCAGGCGGTGCCGCTCCTCAAGCCGGAGGCGCCGGTCATCGGCACCGGCATGGAGCACAAAATCTGCATGGACTCCGAGATCGTGGTCCTGGCCGAGGGCGACGGCGAGGTGTCCAAGGTGGATGCCACCGCCATCACCGTCAAGTACGACAGCGGTATGGTCCGGGAGTATAAGCTGGTCAAGTTCCTCCGGTCCAACCACACCACCTGCATCAACCAGCGGCCCATTGTATCCGTAGGCGAGCGGGTCCACGGAGCGGACCCCGCCAACGGGATCTCTCCCACGGTGCTGGCCGACGGTCCCGCCACCGAACAGGGCGAGATTGCCCTGGGCCGGAACATCCTGGTGGGCTTCATGACCTGGGAAGGCTACAACTACGAGGACGCGGTCCTTTTGAACGAGCGCATGGTGCGGGACGACGTGTATACGTCCATCCACATTGAAGAATACGAGATCGACTCGCGGGACACTAAGCTGGGGCCGGAGGAGATTACCCGCGATATCCCCAACGTGGGCGAGGACGCCCTGAAGGACCTGGATGAGCGGGGCATCATCCGCATCGGCGCGGAGGTCCGGGCCGGCGACATCCTGGTGGGCAAGGTCACGCCCAAGGGCGAGACCGACCTGACCGCAGAGGAACGGCTGCTGCGGGCCATCTTCGGCGAGAAGGCCAGGGAGGTCCGGGATACCTCCCTCAAGGTCCCCCACGGCGAGAGCGGCATTGTGGTGGACGCAAAGGTCTTCACCCGCGAGGCCGGAGACGAGTTAGGGCCGGGCGTCAACGAGGTGGTCCGGGTGTATATCGCCCAGAAGCGCAAAATCAGCGTGGGCGACAAGATGGCCGGACGCCACGGCAACAAGGGCGTTGTCTCCCGCATTCTGCCCCAGGAGGATATGCCCTTCCTGCCAGACGGTACGCCCCTGGATATCGTGCTGAACCCCCTGGGCGTGCCCAGCCGCATGAACATCGGCCAGGTTCTGGAGGTCCATCTGGGCTACGCCGCCAAGACCCTGGGCTGGAAGGTGGCGACCCCCATCTTCGACGGCGCCAACGAGGAGGATATCGCCAACGCCCTCCGGGAAGCGGGCCTGGACCCGGAAGGCAAGAGCTGGCTCTACGATGGCCGTACCGGCGAGCGGTTTGACAACAAAGTTACCGTAGGCTACGTCTACTTCATGAAGCTCCACCACCTGGTGGACGACAAGATCCACGCCCGCTCCACCGGTCCCTACTCCCTCGTCACCCAGCAGCCCCTGGGCGGTAAAGCCCAGTTCGGCGGCCAGCGTTTCGGCGAGATGGAAGTGTGGGCTCTGGAAGCTTACGGCGCGTCCTATACCCTGCAGGAGATTCTGACCGTGAAGTCCGACGACGTGGCCGGGCGCGTGCGCACCTACGAGTCCATCGTCAAGGGCCACAACGTACCCAAGCCCGGCGTGCCGGAGTCCTTCAAGGTGCTGGTCAAGGAGCTGCAGGCCCTGTGCCTGGATATCAAGGTCCTGGATCAGAACGGAGATGAGATCGAGCTGAAGGACGACGAAGACGAGATGACCACCTTTAACCTCAACCGTATGGACCGGGACGACGACCGGGAGAGCGAGGAATACGTGGCTGACGACGCCGCTTTTGAGGAGTCCGGCTTCGCCATTGAGGACGCCGGCGAGGACGGAGACTTTGCCGGAGATGACGATGAGGACGATGAGGATTTTTAATCAGGAGGCGGAGCTGAAAATATGAGTTATGTGGAATTTGACGCCATTAAGATCGGCGTCGCTTCCCCGGAGATGATCCGGGAGTGGTCCTACGGCGAGGTCATGAAGCCAGAGACCATCAATTACCGCACCTTGAAGCCCGAACGGGACGGCCTGTTCTGCGAGAAAATTTTCGGGCCCACCAAGGACTGGGAGTGCCACTGCGGAAAGTACAAAAAGATCCGCTATAAGGGGAAAATCTGCGACCGCTGCGGCGTGGAAGTCACCAAGTCCAAGGTCCGCCGGGAGCGCATGGGCCATATTGACCTGGCTACGCCGGTCAGCCATATCTGGTATTTCAAGGGCATCCCCTCCCGGATGGGCCTGCTGCTGGATATCAGCCCCCGGATTCTGGAGAAGGTGCTGTATTTTGCCAACTATATCGTGACCGACGCAGGGGAGACGCCCCTCATTAAGAACCAAATCCTCAGCGAACGGGAGTACCGGGACATGCGGGAGAAGTACGAGGACGACTTCCAGGCCGGCATGGGCGCGGAGGCGGTGAAAAAGCTGCTGCAGGACATTGATCTGGAGCAGCTGTCCGAACAGCTCCACGCAGAGCTGAAAAACGCCTCCGGCCAGAAGAAGGCCCGCATTGTCAAACGCCTGGAGGTGGTGGACGCCTTCCGGCTGTCCGGCAACAAGCCGGAGTGGATGGTTATTGACGTGCTGCCGGTGATTCCGCCGGAAATCCGCCCCATGGTCCAGCTGGACGGCGGACGCTTCGCCACCAGCGACCTCAACGACCTATACCGCCGGGTCATCAACCGCAACAACCGTCTCAAACGCCTCATCCAGCTGAAAGCGCCGGATATTATCGTCCGCAACGAGAAGCGGATGCTCCAGGAGGCCGTGGACGCCCTCATTGACAACGGACGCCGGGGCCGCGCTGTGACCGGCGCCAATAACCGGGCGCTGAAGTCCCTCAGCGATATGCTCAAGGGCAAGCAGGGCCGGTTCCGCCAGAACCTGCTGGGCAAACGGGTGGACTATTCGGGCCGCTCCGTAATCGTGGTCGGTCCGGAGCTGAAAATCTATCAGTGCGGCTTGCCCAAGGAGATGGCCCTGGAGCTGTTCCGTCCGTTCATCATGAAAAAGCTGGTGGAGGACGGCGCAGCCAATAATATCAAATCCGCTAAAAAGATGGTGGATAAGGGCAAGGCCGAGGTCTGGGACGCTTTGGATATCGTCATCAAGGACCACCCGGTCATGCTCAACCGCGCCCCCACCCTCCACCGCCTGGGCATCCAGGCATTTGAGCCGGTGCTGGTAGAGGGCCGCGCCATTAAGCTGCACCCCCTGACGTGTACCGCTTTCAACGCGGACTTTGACGGCGACCAGATGGCGGTCCATGTCCCCCTGTCCGCAGAGGCCCAGGCGGAAGCCCGCCTGCTGATGCTCTCCGCCAACAACCTCCTGCGCCCCCAGGACGGCGGACCGGTGACGGTCCCGTCCCAGGACATGGTGCTCGGCTCCTACTACCTCACCTACGTCAACGACAAGGAGCCCGGCGCGGGGAAGGTGTTTGTGGACGAGGACGAGGTGATGCTGGCCTACAACGACCGCGTCGTGGGCATCCATGCGCCCATCAAGGTCCGCCGGGACTTCACCTACCACGGCGTCAACTACCGCAAAATTGTGGAGATCACCGCCGGACGGATTATCTTTAACCAGAACATTCCCCAGGACCTGGGGTTTGTGGACCGGGATGATCCGGACCATGTGTGCGATTACGAGATCAACATGACCTGCGGCAAAAAGGAACTGGGCAAGATCGTGGGCCGGACCATTCAGAAGCACAATTTTACCATGGCCGCCGAGGTGCTGGACAACATCAAGTCCACTGGCTACAAATATTCCACCAGAGGCGCGATTACCATTTCCATCTATGATATGTCCGTTCCCGCGAGAAAATATGAGCTGATTAAAGAGACAGAGCAGCGGATCGTGGACATTGAGGACGAATACAAGATGGGCTTCATGACCAACGACGAGCGTTACCGCGCCGTTGTCCGGGAGTGGGAGAAGACCACCGAGGATGTTACCGACGCCCTGCAGAGCAATCTGGAGGAGCTGAACCCCATCTATATGATGGCGACCTCCGGCGCCCGCGGCTCCATGAAGCAGATCCGTCAGCTGGCAGGTATGCGCGGCCTGATGGCCAACACCGCAGGCCGTACCATCGAAATCCCCATCAAGTCCAATTTCCGCGAGGGCCTGAGCGTGCTGGAGTATTTTATCTCCTCCCGCGGCGCCCGGAAGGGCATGGCCGACACCGCCCTGCGGACCGCCGACTCCGGTTATCTGACCCGCCGTCTGGTGGACGTCAGCCAGGAGGTTATCATCCGCGAGGACGACTGCGGCGTGGACGAGGGCATCTGGGTGGAGGAAATCAGCGAGAACGGGCAGGTCATTGAGAAGTTTGCCGACCGGATTCGGGGCCGCTTCCCGGTCCGGGATATCCTGGACCCGGAGACCGGCGAGGTGCTGTTCCCTGCCGACGTCATGCTGGGGGAGGGAGACGCACAGGCGCTGGAGTCCAAGGGTATCCACCGTGTGGAAATCCGTACGGTGCTGACCTGCCAGGCAAAGAGCGGCGTGTGCGCCAAGTGCTACGGCATGAACCTGGCGGCGGGCCGTCCCGTGGGAACCGGCGAGGCTGTGGGCATTATCGCCGCGCAGTCCATCGGCGAGCCGGGGACGCAGCTGACCATGCGTACGTTCCACACCGGCGGCGTGGCCGGCGGCGATATCACCCAGGGTCTTCCCCGCGTAGAGGAGCTGTTTGAGGCCCGCAAGCCGAAGAAGATGGCGACGCTGGCGGAGATCGGCGGCAAGGTCCGCTTCGAGGAGAGCAACAAGGGCTCCCTGCTGAATATCCATGTCACGGACAACGACGGCAACACCAAGATGTATTCCGTCCCCCACACCGGCCTGCGGGTCAACGACGGGGATGTGATTGAGAAGGGTACCGCCATCAACGACGGCGCCCTGAACCCCCACGACGTCCTGCGCACGCGGGGTTCCTCCGCCGTCCACAACTATCTCATTCAGGAGGTCCTGCGGGTGTACCGCCAGCAGGGCGTGGATATCAATGATAAGCATATTGAGGTCATTGTCCGGCAGATGATGCGCAAATGCCGGGTGGAGGACCCAGGAGATACGGACCTGCTGAGCGGGTCCATGGTAGACGTGCTGGATCTGCACACAGCCAATAAGCAGGTCAAGGCCCGGCGGGCCGCCGGGGAGGTCCGGGAGGACGGCGAGCCGCTGCGGGAGGCGGAAGTGACCCAGCTGCTGATGGGTATTACAAAGGCGTCCCTGGCTACGGACTCCTTCCTGTCCGCCGCCTCCTTCCAGGAAACCACCAAGGTGCTGACCGAAGCCGCGATCAAGGGCAAGGTGGACCATCTGGTGGGCCTGAAGGAGAACGTCATTATCGGAAAGCTGATTCCCGCCGGAGCCGGTTTGACGGCCTACCGGGAAATGGCCGGAGCCGTGGTTCCCGATCTGGAGCCGCCGGCGGAACCGGAGGAGCCGGAGGCGCTGGAGGAGGAGACGGATGTCTTTGAGGAGCCGGTGGAAGACGGTGCGGAGGAAGAACCGGAGCTGCCGGAGATGGAAGAAGACGAAGAGCTGTAAACAGCGCGTATGAACAGCAGACGGTAAGAAGCTACAGAAAAGAGCAAGTCCAGTCGTGGAAAGACGGACTTGCTCTTTTTCTCATACTTTTTCTTGAAAGAAAAAGTATCAAAAAGAACTTTAATGCACTCTCGGATCCGCTGCGAATCCTGGATTTTTGCCCGGTAACGTTTGTGCGCTTTTCAGCGGGGAACAGTATCGGTACATGCAGGGGAACCACAGGGGCGGCAGAGGCATAGGATGAAGTGGGCGTCCAGTCCTTTGGGAAGCGCCCGTTCACGCGGCGCAATGCCGCGCCGCGTCACTGTAATACAGGGAGGAAATTGATCCCTATGAGATATAATCATTATGACAACTGCCAAGAGCAGAAGGAGAACTGTTCCTGCGGCGATCAGCTCGGCTGCTGCCATCACTCCTGCGGCAATCCTGGAAATATCTGCTGTGTTCCAGGCCCAAGAGGACCACGGGGACTGCCGGGGCCAGTAGGCCCCATGGGTCCGATGGGGCCTATGGGGTTTCCCGGTCCGACAGGCCCGATGGGGCCTATGGGCGTACCAGGTGTGAGCGGTCCTGCCGGTCCGACCGGTCCCATGGGACCTGCGGGTCCTATGGGTCCTGCCGGCGCAACGGGCGCAACCGGTGCGACGGGCGCAACGGGGGCGACCGGTGCAGCCGGCGCGGCGGGTCCCGCCGGCCCGATGGGTCCCACCGGCCCTGCGGGTGCGAGAGGCGCAACGGGCGCGACAGGAGCGACCGGTGCAGCCGGTGCGGCGGGACCTGCCGGTCCCATGGGTCCCACCGGCCCTGCGGGTGCGACGGGCGCAACGGGAGCGACCGGTGCAGCCGGTGTGGCGGGACCTGCCGGTCCCACGGGTCCCACCGGCCCTGCGGGTGCGACAGGTGCGACAGGCGCGACGGGCGCAACCGGTGCAGCCGGTGCGCCGGGTCCCACAGGACCCACGGGTGCAGTCATTAATGAACAACAAGCCGGTCCATCTGTACCCCCTCATGAACAAGCAGCTTCATTTTCTTATCTATACCGCCTGCATAACCCGTCAATCGGCCATGGACGCCTACCACCCGGTGACAGGGGATGATTACCGAGATGGGATTGTGTCCTACAGCCCCGCCCACGGCCTGGGCGGACATCCGCTCCAGCCCCCGGCGGGCGGCAATGCTGCGGGATATTTCTCCGTAGGTGGCGACTTCCCCATAGGGAATCTCACAAAGGATTTTCCAGACCTCCCGACGGAATGCACTGCCAGCAGGAGCCAGCGGCAGTGCAGCAGCAGCCGTTTTTTCCCCGGCAAAGTAACGGTTGAGCCAGTCCTCTGTCTGCGCAAAAATGGGCAGGCCGTCCCTGGGTACGGGGGAAATGCCGCCCAGAAAATATTTCTGCCCCGCCAGCCACAGGCCAACCAGCTTCCCGTCCTCATTGCAGGCCAGGGTCATTTGACCAATGGGGGAGGCGTATTCCGTAGAATAGTACGTCATAACGCGCTGGCTCAGAGCTTCAGCTCTTCCACCCATTGGACCAGCTCCGTATCCGTCGTCTGCGGGCTTAAAAGCTTTCCCGGCCTCCACTGCACTGCGCCGGGGCAGAGGGCATGGAGAATTTTGTCGGTATCGCCCATCCCGCTGCCGCCGGAGGTGGCAAAGGGAATCACCGTCTTGCCGGAAAAATCATAGGATTCCAGAAAAGTATGGATAATGGTGGGGGGCAGGAACCACCAGATGGGGAAGCCGATAAAGACCGTGTCATACTGCGCCATATTTTCCACACGGCTGGCAATGGCGGGGAGGACAGACTGGTCCCGCTCCCGGCTGCTGCGGCTGTTTGGATTGGTCCAGTTCAGATCGTCCTTTGTGTAGGGGATTTCCGGCTTGATTTCAAAGAGACTGGCGTGGAGAGTCTCCGCAAGATGGGCTGCGGTTTTTGCCGTCACGCCGCTGGCAGAGAAATAGGCCGCCAGAATTTTCTTGCTGTTCATGCTGTATACCTCCATAAGTTGGTTGTCTTATTTTCCAAAATAGTCTGCGATCCGGCCCATTTTCTCCGACTGCTTCACCTGGAAGGGACAGCGGTGGTCGCAGTGGCCGCAGGAGACGCAGTCGGAAGCGTGCTTTTCCAGCTTGGCGTAATGCTCTGCCGCCATTGTGTCGCCGGCCATCGCAAGGTCATAATACTTGTTGATCAGCCCCACGTTCAAACCGGAGGGGCAGGGCTGGCAGTGGTTGCAGTACACGCAGTTCCCTACGGTGTTCTGCGGCGCAAAGGCGCCGAGAATGCTGTAATCCCGTTCCTCCGGCGGGGCGTCAAAAAAGCCCAGCAGATGTCTCACATCGTCCGCATTTCGGATTCCAGGCAGTACCGTGAGCACACCGGGCTTGTCCAGCGCGTATTGGATGCACTGATATTGGGTGAGCGGTTTGCCGAAGGGGGACGTTTTTCCATCCAGCAGCTGGCCGCCGGAAAAAGGCTTCATAACAGAAATGCCCACGCCCTCCGCTTCGCACCGGCGATAGAGCGTCATCCGCTGGCTGGAGCTGCCGTTGGCGTAGTCGCCGTGCTGGTAGTCGTAGCCCGGATTGATGGAAAACATCAGCTGTTCCACCAAACCGGTATCCAGTACCATGTCCGCCAGCTCAGGAGTATGGGTGGACAGGCCGATGTGCTTGACGACGCCCTGTTTCTGCATCTCCAGCAGATACGCCAATACGCCGTTTTTCTGGTAGGCTTCCCAGTCGGGGGCCGCGTCGAGACAGTGGATAAAGCCGTAGTCCACGTAGTCCGTTTTCAAATTGCGGAGCATCCAGTCGATCTGCTGCTTTACCTGCTCCAGATTGGTGGTCCAGCCATACTCGCCTGTTTCGTAGTTGGCTCCGAAATGGACTTGATAGTACATATCCTTCCGCAGATTCTCAAACGCCTTGCCGTAGTATGGAAAAGCTTCGGCCCCGGCGCTGGCCAAATCCGCATAGTTGATTCCGCGCTCATGGGCAAGCAGCAGCGCCTCTACGGCGTCCTTCTCTGAGGCGGACGCTATGTAGCTGGCGCCTAACCCGATTACGCTAATCCGGTCCCCGGTTTTCCGGTTCACTCTGTATTCCATGGTGAACACCTCCCTGATTGTCTTGAGATAGCGCCATTATAATACTTGGAGGGAACTCCAGGTCAAGAGAAATTTAATGAACTTTCTATAAAAGATTAAGGGATTCGTTCTTGCGCAGGCGTATCAATAGGCGCTATACTATAAAAACCAATCTGAAGGGGGAAAAATTATGGATACCAGGCATTTTTCAAAGGCAAACGCACTGAAATACATCTTCATTTACTTTTTGCTGTTTCTGGCAGGCGATCTGTTGAGCAGCCTGCTTTTTGACCTGCTGTTTTCCGCGGTGGAGCTTCCGGTCAGACAGCTTTACCCGATCCTGAGAATGAGCGGCTGTTTGCTGCTTACATATCTGCTGTTTTGGCTCTATACCGCGAAGGGGCTTCGTATGCGCATGGAAGACTTTGGTATTACCTGTTCTGTCCCAAAGTGGGGGATTTTACTGGCAGTTCTCCTGCCTTTGTTTGTGGTCTCTGTCTATCTGCTCATCGGCGATACGGCTGTAAATGCGGTCCCTTTCGGAGAGGCCCTTTTGATTGCAGCCGCGTCGCTGGCCATAGGCGCAAAATCGGGCATTCTGGAAGAAATGCTCTTTCGCGGGTATATGATGCGGCTGTTGGAGAGCGGTTGGAACAGACGGTTTGCCATTCTGGTCCCGTCCGTTGTGTTCGGACTGCTGCACATCCCCTCCATGGATACGTTCAGCATTGCGGGAGTTCTGCTCCTGACGCTGAGCGGGACTCTGGTGGGGATCATGTTTTCAATTGCTGCATACAGAGGAAATTCCATCGGGAACAGCGCGCTGCTCCATGGGGTGTGGAATGCCGTTATGATTACGGACCTGCTGCATATTACAACCGCGCAGGACGCCTACGGCAGCCCCCTTGTTTCCATCACCATTCCCTCTGACAGCATCTTTCTGACAGGCGGCGGCTTTGGCGCAGAGGCTTCGGTTGTCTCCATTGCCGGATATCTGCTTGTATGCGGTTTTATCCTTTTTATGAGCAGAAAAAATCCGGCTGAATAGTCCGGCGGCTTCCATAGACCGCTTGCCAGACTGGCGGCGGTCTTTTCTTATGCGGGAAAGTGTGATATACCAGCCCCCTGCTTGCATAATTTGTAGGGAGGAGGCGTTGATATGATGGATATAAAGCTATTGGAGGAGATGGCAGGGCGCAGCATCGGAGAAACCCCGCCGGAGGATTTGAAAGATATCCTGCAAGTGGATATTCGGGGCGATACCGTCTGTCAGAAATGGGAGGACTATCTGGCCCGGATTGGCAATCCGTACTGCTTCCGGGTGGGGGAGACCCCGGTGCGGATTTCCTTCAAACCGGAAGGGAAGGCGTTGGAAGAAAAACTGAAAACCTATTTTCTGGGATTGAAAAGATAGGGGAAAGGAGGCCCCTGCAAGTGGCACGAATCAGGAAAGCGGACGCCGGCGGACGCCGGGAGCATGAGATGATCTGGCGGGTAGGAAAATATATCCGGCTGTCACGGGAGGACGGCAATGTTATTTCCGAATCCGTGGTGAATCAGAATCAGATACTCAGCGATGAAATTCCAGCTTTTTTTGCCGATACTCCCTATGAAGTCACAGACACATATATAGATGACGGCACCAGCGGCACGACAGACATGGAACGGCAGGATTTTCAGCGCATGGTTGAGGACGTGAAGTGCGGACGGATCAACTGCATTATTGTAAAGAATTTGTCCAGGGCGTTTCGCAACAGTGCGAACCAGGGACGCTTTCTGGAGGAATTCATCCCCCTATACAATACCCGGTTTATCTCCCTGTACCAGCCGAGAATCGACACGTTTTTGGACCCAGAAATTGTCCATAGCCTGGAGGTCGGCATCACAGGATTTATGAATGAACAGTACGCCTATAAGACCTCCGCCGATGTGCGCCGGACCTTCCGGCACAAGCGGGAAAAGGGGGAGTTTATCGGCGCGTTTGCCCCCTATGGCTACGCCAAGGACCCGGACAACAAAAACGCCCTTGTGATTGACCGGGATGCCGCTCAGGTGGTGCGGGACATATTCAGCTGGTTTGTCAGCCAGGGAATGAGCAAGGCCGGGATTGCCAGACGGCTCAATGGGTATGGAATCCCAAACCCGGCGGCTTACAAACGCTCCAAGGGCCTCCGGTACAGGAACCCCCATTGTACGCATAACGACGGCCTGTGGTCTCCGTCCACGGTCGCGCGTATGCTCCAGAACCCCTTGTATATTGGGGTCATGCGCCAGGGCCGGCAAAAGGTTATCAGTTATAAGGTGCATAAGCGGACTTCTGTGCCGGAAAAAGAGTGGTTTATTGTGGAGGACGCCGTACCGGCAATCATTGACAAAGATATCTTTCAGGCGGCACAAAATTTGCACAGGCAGGATACCAGGACCGCTCCGGGCAGACAGGAGGTCTATCTGTTTTCCGGTTTGCTCCGCTGCGCTGACTGCGGAAAAGGCATGGCCCGCCATACATCCAGAAATCTTGTGTATTATCAGTGCAGAACCAACCGGGACAAATCCAAGGCCAGGTGTACCCGGCACAGTATCAGACTGGATATTTTGGAAAAAGCGGTTTTAGCCGCTGTCCAGACGCAGATTGCGTTTGCAGATTCCATACCCGAAGTCATTGCCGGGCTTGACCGCGCGCCTGCGGCACAAAGGGAATCCCAGCGGCTGAAAGGGTTATCGGAACAGCGGGCAAGGGAGCTGGAAAAGACCGCAGAGGTTCTGGATGGCCTCTATATGGACTGGAAAAGCGGCGATATTACCCGCAGCCAGTACCGCCGTATGAAGGTGCGGCTTGAAGAACAGGCCCGGCGGCTCCAGGAGACGATTGCCCATATACAGAGTGAGCGCAGGGCGGCTTCTTCAGGTCCTGACGACCCTTGTCTGACCGCGTTTTTGCAGTATGGCAATATCCAACATTTATCCCGCAGTCTTTTGACAGAGTTGGTCAGCGCAGTTTACGTCCATGAGGATAAAAGCATTGACATTGCATTTGATTTTGCAGATCCATACCGCCGCATTGTACAGCAAATGGTTGCGTATAAACGGCTGTCTCCACTGGCCCTGCGGGCGCCGCAGGAGCCGCTGGCGCAACCGGAGCAGCCGGCCCTGCCGGTCCCACCGGCCCAGTAGGTCCTGCGGGAGCCGCTGGTGAAGCCGGTCCTGCCGGTCCTATCGGCCCCACCGGCCCAGTAGGTCCTGCGGGAGCCGCTGGTGAAGCCGGTCCTGCCGGTCCTATCGGCCCCACTGGTCCCACTGGCCCTGCGGGTCCTGCCGGTGCGGAGGGAGCCGCCGGCGCAGCCGGAGCAGAAGGCCCTGCCGGTCCCATCGGCCCCACCGGTCCTACTGGCCCTGCGGGTCCTGCCGGTGCGGAAGGAGCCGCCGGCGCAGCCGGAGCAGAAGGCCCTGCCGGTCCCATCGGCCCCACCGGTCCTACTGGCCCTGCGGGTCCTGCCGGTGCGGAGGGAGCCGCAGGCGCAGCCGGAGCAGAAGGCCCCACCGGTCCCACCGGTCCCACCGGCCCTGCAGGTCCTGCCGGTACTGTCACGCCAGCCGCGGCTGTTGCCGATGCAACGAGTGAAGCAGATGTAGTGGCGCAGTTCAACGCGCTGCTGGCCAATCTGCGCGCCGCCGGTCTGCTGGCCACCTGATCCATATACTGACAGGATAACAGGGGGACGGCGCAGAGACGCCGTCCCCCTTCGGGAGGATACATTCTGTAGTGGGATCATGGAGGGACGCAATGAAGATTGTTGTCTATGCAATCTGCAAAAATGAAGAGAAGTTTGTGGACCGCTGGATGGACTCCATGCTGGAAGCCGACCAGGTGGTGGTCCTGGACACTGGTTCCACCGACGGTACCGCCGCCCGCCTGCGGGAACGGGGAGCTGTGGTAACGGAGGAAACTGTCTCGCCCTGGCGGTTCGACACAGCCCGCAACCGCTCTCTGGAGCTGGTACCGGAAGATGCGGATCTTTGCGTTTGTACCGACTTGGATGAGGTATTCCATCCGGGCTGGCGGGCGAGTCTGGAAAGAGCCTGGACCCCAGACGCTTCGCAGGCGTCTTACCGGTATACCTGGAGCTTCAACAGCGACGGTTCGGAGGGCGTTGTCTTCTGGATTGAAAAAATCCACAGCCGCCAAGGATGGCGTTGGACCCACCCGGTCCACGAGGTGCTGCAATGGACCGGCACGGCCTCGCCCGGACCGAAAGTCACTGCCGCCGGCGTACAGCTGGACCACCACCCGGACCCAACCAAGTCACGGGGGCAGTACCTGCCGCTGCTGGAGCTGTCCGTAGAGGAGGACCCGGCAGACGACCGGAACCTCCACTATCTGGGCCGGGAGTATATGTATAGGGGCCAGTGGGACGACTGTATCCGTACGCTGCTGCGCCACTTGTCCATGCCCACCGCCACCTGGCGGGATGAGCGGGCGGCTTCCATGCGTTTTATTGCGAAGTCATGGGAGGAGAAGGGGGACATTGGCGCGGCAAAGAGCTGGTACCTGCGTGCTATAGCGGAGGCGCCCCATCTGCGGGAGGCTTATACCGACATGGCAATGCTGCTCTACCGTCAGGCCGAGCGGGAAGGGACTGCGGCCTGGGAGGGTGTGGCGTATTTTACCGCCTGTGCGCTGGCGATTCAGGAGCGGCCCCGGACCTATATCTGCGAGGCCAGAAGCTGGGGCAGCCTGCCCTATGACCTTCGCGCCATCGCTCTGTACCGCACCGGACGGTTTGACGAGGCCCTGGAAGCGGCGAAACAGGCGCTGCGGCTGGAGCCGGGAAACCAGCGGCTCCAGGGAAATGTAGAGCAGATGGAGCAGAGAGGCCGGAAATGAGATATGGAAAAAGCTCCCGGCGCCGCGGCGCCGGGAGCTTTTGGGGATTAAGCGGGAATTACTTCATACCGGCGGTGATAATCGCCATCTTGTAGACTTCCTCCGCGTTGCAGCCGCGGCTGAGGTCGTTGATGGGGGCGTTCAGACCCTGGAGGATGGGGCCGTAGGCCTCGTATCCGCCCAGACGCTGCGCGATTTTATAGCCGATGTTGCCCGCCTCGATGTTGGGGAAGACAAATGTATTGGCGTAGCCGGCCACCTTGCTGCCGGGGAACTTCAGCTGACCGACAGTGGGGCTGACGGCGGCGTCAAACTGCATCTCGCCGTCGATGGACAGCTCTGGAGCCAGCTCCTGGGCGGCCTTGGTGGCGGCGGCGCTGAGGCCCACGGTTGCTCCCTTGCCGGAGCCCTTGGTGGAGAAGCTGAGCATAGCCACCTTCGGGTCGATGCCGAAGAACTGGGCGGTACGGGCGGACTCCACAGCCACCTCGGCCAGCTTCTGGGCGGCGGACACGGTGACGCTGCCCTCCTTGTCCACGCTGTCCTCATAGGAGATGTTAATGGCACAGTCGCCCATGCAGAGCATCTTCAGGGCGTCGTCGCCGGTCTCGCGCTTCATGATGAAGCAGGAGGAGACCAGGTGTGCGCCGGGCTTGGTCTTAATCAGCTGCAGGGCGGGACGCACGGTGTCGGCGGTGGAGTAAGTCGCGCCGCCCAGCAGGGCGTCGGCCTTGCCCATCTTCACCAGCATGGTGCCGAAATAGTTGCCCTTCTGCAGAGCATTCCGGCAGTCCTCCTCGCTCATCTTGCCCTTGCGCAGCTCCGCCATCTTGGCGGTCATCTCGTCCATGCCGTCATAGTTGGCGGGGTCCAGCACGGTGGCGCCGGAGATATCAAAGCCGTTTTTCTCAGCGGCGGCTTTGACCTCCTCCACATTGCCCACCAGAATCACATCCATCAGGTCCTCCTTCATCAGACGGGCGGCGGCCTCCTGAATCCGGGCGTCGGGACCCTCGGTGAAGACGATGGTGCGGCGGTTTTCCTTCAGATTGTTCAAAAGAGCGGTAAACATGTCGTAATTCCTCCGTTTTTGTTGGATGGGCGCAGCGGGTGCGCCCTTTCCCATCCATTATACACCAGTTGCCCCGCTTCCTCAACAATAAAATCAGAAATTTTAGAAAATTCTCCGGCGGCTGCCTGCCGCGTGGAAAACAACTGCCAGATCAGAATGTCAGTGGAATATGGATACATATTATTCTACAGTAAAGACGTCCTCAATCGTGACCCCGAACGCCTTTGCAATATTCCACGCCAACACCAGCGACGGATTGTATTTTCCTTTTTCAAGGTTCCCGATGGTCTCCCGCCGCACACCGGCCAGCCGGGCCAGGTCCTCCTGTTTCATATCAAATCTTGCCCGGTATTCTTTGATTCTGTTTTTAATCATTTTGGACATTCAACATCTCACGGAACTGGAAAAAGGAGGCGGAAAAGGCAAACGCTGCGATGGAAACGCCAAAGCCGAGGGCTGCCCCAGCAGCTAAGGGATTGCTGCTGATTTGGAAATAGAAGAGCGCAAAGGCTGTGCAGACCGTGACGAGAAGATTGGAAAAAAAGGCAAGTGCGGCGCATTTTTTCATCGTGTCAAGGAACATTTCGTCAGGCTCTACCGCAAAATATTCAAAAAACACGATGAACGCAAAAAATGAGTAGAATATGGGTTCGCCCAGCAATCCCAGAAAACCCAGCAGCGACACAAAGCCTATACA
>Ga0137309_100282_pt1 | contig 37780 bp, 41 predicted proteins | sample NAcewiD2O_June_FD_97179 | JGI IMG/M metagenome (GOLD analysis project Ga0137309, IMG submission 97179) | Mouse cecal microbial communities from Vienna, Austria - N-Acetylneuraminic amended D2O_June | ecosystem: Host-associated > Mammals > Digestive system > Large intestine > Cecum | place... | reverse complement strand
AGAGGATGGCTGTGTGCTGTTTGCGGGAAACGAGCGTGAAGATTATTACTATTCTATCGGCGGCGGTGTGCACATGGGGGAAGCGGCTGAAGATGCCGTGATTCGGGAGGTTTTCGAGGAAACCGGCGTGCACTATGAAATCGACCATTTGGCTGTGATCCACGAAAATTTTTTCAGTGAAAGCGGCGGGGCGCTACAAGGGCTTGACTGCCATGAGATATGCCTGTATTTTTTGATGAAGCCCAGAGGCACCAGGACGCCCCATAGCGGCAGCTATACACTTGGTGTCCGTGAAGAAATGCACTGGCTTCCAGTGAACCGCTTGGATGACTATAAGGCATTCCCGAGCTTTATGAAGGATTACCTGAGCCGGGAGCATTTGGGAATTGAACATATCATAACGGATGAGCGGAAGCAGTGATTTCTGAATAGACAAAACAGCCCGGACGGAGCGCAAACCTCCGTCCGGGCCTTATTCCGTCAGCGCCTCCCGCAGGTGGGCCACCGCCCGCCGCTCGATCCGGGACACCTGCACCTGGCTCACGCCCAGCACCTTGGACACCCGGTCCTGGGTGAGATTCTTATAAAACCGCAGCAAAATCACCATCCGCTCCCGCTCCGGCAAAGCGTCGATGGCGTGGCGCAGGGCCAGCCTTTCCAGCAGCTCGTCCTCAATGCCGCCGTCCCCCAGCACCGTCTCCAGGGAAAAGCCGTCCTCCCCGCTCTCCCCCTGGAGGGAGGCCACCGACAGCATGGCGGTGTCGGCGGCGGCGATATCCTCCGGCTCCAGCCCTGTGGCCTGGGCCAGCTCGCCCACCGTGGGCTCCCGGCCCAGCCGCTGGCTCAGCTCCAGCCGCCGCTGGCGCAGCGCCATGGCCCGCTCCTTGGTTCCCCGGCTCACCTTCACCGCCCCGTCGTCCCGCAAAAACCGCCGGATCTCTCCCGCGATCTTGGGCACGGCGTAGGTGGAAAACTGAGTTCCATAGGCGGTGTCAAATCCCCGGACGGCCTTCAAAAACCCCAGGCAGCCCAGCTGGTACAGATCCTCCGGGTCCACCCCCCGGCCGTAGTAGCGCCGGGCCACCGACCAGATCAGACCGCTGTTGTCCAGCAGCAGGCGCTCGCAGGCGTCGTTATCACCGGCCTTGGCGGCCTCCAGCAGGGCGGGAGCGTCCAGCCCTCTCACTTTGGTCCGCCCGCCCGGCGGGCGATGCGCTTGCGCATGGTCACCGTGGTGCCCTTTCCCGGCTGGGAACGCACCTTGAGGCCGTCCATAAAGCTCTCCATGATGGTGAAGCCCATGCCGGAGCGCTCCTCCCCGCCGGTGGTAAAGAGGGGGGTACGGGCCTGGTCCACATCGGGTATGCCCACGCCGGAGTCCTTCACCTGGATTTCCACCACGCCGCCCTCAAACAGCCGCAGGCGCAGGGTGATTTTCCCCAGGCAGTCGGGATAGGCGTGGACGATGGCGTTGGTCACCGCCTCGCTGACGGCGGTTTTGACATCCGCCACCTCGTCCAGAGTGGGGTCCAGCTGGGCGGCGAAGCAGGCCGCGCACGCCCGGGCAAAGCCCTCGTTGGCGGAGCGGGAGGTGAAGGTGACGGTCACCTGATCCATGGCTTTCATTCTATGTAGCCCTCCTCAATCTAAGGAAATGAGCCGCCCGATGCCGGCGGCGTCCAGCACCCTTCTCGCCTGGGCGGGGATATTGGCCACCCGCAAGGCCCCGCCGGTGTGCCCCAGCTGCCGCCTGGCCCGCAGCAGCACCGCGATGCCCGAGCTGTCCATGAAGGTGACGCCGGACAGGTCCAGCACCAGATGGGCGGGCAGGCGCTCGGCAATGGCCTGATCCAGCTGGGCCATCAGCTCCCGGGCGGCGTGGTGGTCGATCTCGCCGGACAGGGCGATGGTCAGCGCGCTGTCCCGGCTGGAAACGGTGATGGGCATGGCTTGTCCCTTCCTTGTATAAAAAATAAGCGCGGTACGGGAGAATTTCCCGTATCGCGCTCATTATAATGGATTTGACAGGTCATAATTTGCCGAAGGGGGCTTGCGGGCAGGAAAAATTTACATGGCCGCCAGCTGTGCCTCCAGCTTCTTTACCAGAACCTCCAGCTTGGCCGCCCGGTCCCGCTCGGCCTCCACCACATGCTGGGGGGCCTTGCCCACAAAGCCGGGATTGCCCAGCTTTGCGGTGAGCTTGTCCAGCTCGGCGGCATTCTTTTTCAGCTCCTTTTCCACCCGCGCCCGCTCCTTGTCCAGATCCACCAGCTCGGCCAGGGGCAGGAAGATGCGCGCGGCGTAGGTCTGAAGCTCCACCAGCCCCTTCTGCATCATCTCATCGCTGCTGCCCGCGCCGGCATGGCCGATGACGGACACTTCGCTGGCCCAGGCCAGCCGCTTGAGCAGGGCGGCGCCCTGGGTGAAGGCGTCCTGCTCCAGTGTGGCGATGGTGACGTGGGCCTTTTTGGAGGGGGGCACGTTCAGCTCCGCCCGCTTGCCCCGGATGGCCCGCACCGCGTCGATGATAAGCCCCACCGACTTCTCCTCCTGGGGGAAGTCCAGCTCCTGCCGGTACACGGGCCAGGCGTCCAGCATGAGGAACCTGACCTGACAGCCCGCCTCCCGGGGCAGGGCCTGCCAGATCTCCTCGGTGAGGAAGGGCATGAAGGGGTGCAGCAGCTTCAGCGTCTCGGTGAGCACATATACCAGCACCTGCTGGGCCTGGATTTTGGCCTCCTCGTCCTCCCCTTGCAGGCGGGCCTTGGTGAACTCAATATACCAGTCGCAGTAGTCGCTCCAGATGAAGTCGTACACCTTGGCGCAGGCCACCCCCAGCTCATAGGCGTCCATGTTCTCGGTGACCTCTTTCACCACCCGGTTCAGCTTGGACAAGATCCACTTGTCCTCCTGCTCCAGCCTGCCGGGCAAAACGCACTCCCGGATGGTCAGGTTCATCATCACAAACCGGCTGGCGTTCCAGATTTTATTGGCGAAGTTGCGCATGGCCTCGCACTTCTCCACAAAGAAGCGGGTGTCATTGCCGGGGGCGTTGCCGGTGATGAGGTTGAAGCGCAGGGCGTCCGCGCCGTACTTTTCCGCCATCTCCAGCGGGTCGATGCCGTTGCCCAGGGACTTGGACATCTTGCGGCCCTTGTCGTCCCGGACCAGGCCGTGGATGAGCACCGTATGGAACGGCGGCTTCCCGGTGTGCTCGCAGCCGGAGAAGATCATCCGGGCTACCCAGAAGAAGATAATGTCATAGCCGGTGACCAGCACATCGGTGGGATAGAAATAATTCAGATCCTCGGTGTTTTCCGGCCAGCCCAGGGTGGAGAAGGGCCAAAGGGCGGAGGAAAACCAGGTGTCCAGCACGTCCGGGTCCCTGGTGATGTTCTGGGAGCGGCAGTGGGCGCACTGCGCCGGGTCCTCCTCGGATACGGTCATCTTACCGCAGTCCGCGCAGTACCACACCGGGATCTGGTGCCCCCACCACAGCTGGCGGGAGATGCACCAGTCATGGACGTTCTCCATCCAGTTGGTGTAGGTCTTGGTGAAGCGCTCTGGAACGAACCTGGTCTCCCCCTCGTTGACAACGCGGAGGGCCTCCCTGGCCAGCGGCTCCATCTTGACAAACCACTGGGCGGAGATAATGGGCTCCACATCGTTGTGGCAGCGGTAGCAGGTGCCCACGTTATGCTGGTGGTCCTCAATCTTCTCCAGCAGGCCCAGGGCCTCCAGGTCGGCGATCACGGCCTTGCGGGCCTCGTAGCGGTCCAGCCCCTGGTATTTGCCGCCGTTGGCGTTCACCACACCGTGGTCGTCCAGCACCCGGATGGTGTCCAGGCTGTGCCGCAGCCCCACCTCGAAGTCGTTGGGGTCGTGGGCGGGGGTCATTTTCACGCAGCCGGTGCCGAACTCCAGATCCACGTACTCGTCGGCCACGATGGGGATCTCCCGGTCCATCAGGGGCAGCAGGCACTTTTTGCCGATGATATCCTGATACCGCTCGTCGGCGGGGTTGACGGCCACGCCGGTGTCGCCCAGCATGGTCTCGGGCCGGGTGGTGGCCACGATGACGTACCGCCCCGGCTCCCCCGCGATGGGGTACTTGATGTGCCACAGGCGGCCGGGCTTGTCCTGGTACTCCACCTCCGCGTCGCTTAGCGCGGTGACGCAGTGGGGGCACCAGTTGACGATGCGGGAGCCCTTGTAGATCAGCCCCTTGTCGTACAGGGAGACAAACACGTGGCGCACCGCCTTGGACAGACCCTCGTCCATGGTGAAGCGGGAGCGCTCCCAATCGCAGGACACGCCCAGCTTCTTCTGCTGCTCCACAATGCGGCTGCCGTACTTGTGCTTCCAGTCCCATACCCGCTCCAGGAACTTCTCCCGGCCCAGGTCATGGCGGGTGAGGCCCTCCTTCTCCCGCAGCTCCTCCTCCACCTTGATCTGGGTGGCGATGCCCGCGTGGTCGGTGCCGGGGAGATACAGCGCGGCATAACCCTGCATCCGCTTATAGCGGATAAGCATATCCTGCATGGCGTCGTCCATGGCGTGGCCGATGTGGAGCTGGCCGGTGACGTTGGGGGGCGGCATCACGATGGTGAAGGGCTTTTTGTCCGGGTCGCGCACGCCCCGGAAGCAGCCGTTGTCCTCCCAGGCCTGGTAGACGCGGCCCTCCACCTCATGGGGCTCATAGACCTTGGGCAGTTCTCTGTTCATATCCAATCACATTCCTTTCCTGATGGATTATTGTATCTGGATGAGGCGTTCAAACCTCCGGGATGGGGCCGCCGAACTTCTCCGCCAGCCTGGCCCCCAGGGCGGCTGGGTCGCCCACGGCCATGGCCGCCTCGGGCAGGATGACGGCGTGCTTCTTGTCCAAAAATAGGAAGTACCGCCCCCGGCTGTGGAAGCAGCCGATGAAGCTGGCGTAGGGATAGAAGCCCTCCCCCTTCCGACCCTGCTCCCGCACCCCGGCGTCGTCCAGGGTGACGGTGACCTCACCCACATCCTTGAGCTGTATTTGGTGGCTGCGCCACGCAGTGAGCCGGTGGTAAAAGATGCCCAGACCCAGGTACAGCAGGCCTGCTGCCAGCAGCACAGCCCCCAGGAGGAGGGAATCCCCCTTCTGGAGGGTGGCCTCCAGAAGGAGCAGCGCACCCGTAGCCAGCAGCACCAGTCCCGCGAGAACGTATATCGTGCGGTGCACCGCAGTGCGCCCCCGCCGGTATCGCTTGGCCGTAATGCGGCACAGCACCACCAGATCCTGAATGGTGTAGCCGTTCAGCTTGAATTGATAATACAAAAATCTCCCCTCCCAACAAAAACGCCCCGGGCCAATCGGCCCGGGGCGAACGTGTTGTCCGTGTTACCACCCGAATTCCCCTGCACGGGGCGCTCGAATCCCTTAACGCGGGAGGACGGCGGGGCTTACTGAACGTTCAGCGCCGCGGCTCGGGGACCACTTCGCCCTGCCTCCGCGCGGCCTCGCACCAAAACGGCCGCTCTCTGAAGCGGAGGGAGAGGGGTACTGCTTCCCTTCCCAGCCTTTTACCCGTTCAGTATACGCAAACGGCAGGGGTTTGTCAAGCAAAACCGGCTAGGCGCTGTTTGAAAATTGAAGGATTGCCCAGCGGCGGGAGAAGCCCCGCCGTTGGGGCATGTAGGCAGTTTTCAAACGAGCCCTGGTCAGTCCAGAGCCAAGTCGCCCTCTCTGATCCAGCCGATTTTTCTAAACCAATTGCCAAAGGCCCAGCACAGCACCGCAGGGAGGACGAAGGAAATCAAAAGCAGCCCCACCCACTCAAAGGCCCCCGGGACAATGGCCGCCGCGCCGTTGGCAACGGCGTCTTCACTGGGGGCGATCCAGCCCGTCCACACGCCGATCTGCCCCACCAGGCCGCAGGTGCCCATGCCCGCCGACACCGGGGGGCCGTTCATCTCCAGCTTGAATACGCAGGTGGCGATGGGCCCGGTGATGGCCGAGGTCAGAATAGCAGGCAGCCAGATGCGGGGATTCTTCACAATATTGCCCATTTGCAGCATGGAGGTGCCGATTCCCTGGCTCACCAGCCCGCCCCAGCGGTTCTCCCGGAAGGACAGCACGGCGAAGCCCACCATATTGGCGCAGCACCCGGCCACCGCCGCGCCCCCCGCCAGCCCGGTGAGGCTGAACGCCGCGCAAATGGCCGCCGATGAGATGGGCAGGGTGAGGGCCATGCCGATGACCACGCTGACGATGATGCCCATGAGCAGGGGCTGCTCGTCGGTAGCCAGGCGGGTGACCGCGCCGATGGCGGTGGCGGCGGTGCCGATGGCCGGGGCCACCAGGGCGGACAGGCCCACACCGGCCAGGATCGTCACCAGCGGGGTGACAAGGATATCCACTCTCGTCTCCTTGGAGATGGCCTTGCCGCACTCGGCGGCGATGATGGCGATAAACAGCACCGCCAGCGGCCCCCCCGCCCCCTTGCCGCCGTCCAGGGTGGTGCTGCCCAGGGCGTTGGCGGCATAGCCCACCGTGGCCAGGGAGAACAGCACCATGGGCGGCGCCTTCAGCGCCCAGCCGATGGCCACGGCCATGGCCGCGCCGCTCATGGCGGAGGCGTACACCCCCACGTCCACCAGAAATTGCAGCCCGGCCTGCTCCCCCAAAGTTTTCACGATGGTGCCGATGAGCAGCGAACAGAACAGGCCCTGGGCCATGGCCCCCAGCGCGTCGATGCCATAGCGTCTGGCGGAGATCACAATATCCTTGCGTTTCAGAAATGCTCTGAGCTTCTCCATTCCCTCACCCTCCACTGTCAAAAAATAAGAAGCTGTACCAATAGCCGAAGTATTCAGATTCGCGCGTCAAAATTGCCGGCGGCAATTTTGGCCGCAAAGCTGGGTGCTGAGGCGATTGGTACGGCTTTTAAGTCCGCACAGGTGTCAAGACACCTGTGCGGATCATTATACAGGACAGGGGAAAAATGTCAATGGGCGTTTTGCCTAAACCGGCGGGTATGACGCCCCCTCAGAGGTTTTTATTCCCTTTTTGGTAAAGCCATGCCGCCAGTACCGCCCCGGCGATCATCATCACCACGCCCGCCGCCATGGCGACGGTGGCCGCGCCCAGGAAGAAGCCCTCTATGCCGCTCAGGGGGGACGCGGCGGGAACCATGCCCAGTTCCTCCAAAATCGCCTGCTGCACTTCCGGCGGGGTGCCGGGGGAGAACTCCACGCCCCCCATGCCGCCAAGCCCGCCGAAGCCGCCCATGCTGTCCATCATATCACTGGACGCCGCGAACATGGCCCCGAAGCCCCAGCGCGCCAGCGCGCCGATGATAGTAAGCGGCAGTCCGCCTACGGCGATATACACCCCTGCCAGCCAGCCGTACCGCCGGATGAGCCGGCCTATAAGCCCTGTGGCTCTGTCAAAATTGTCCCCTGCCGGGGCGCTGGGGACGGTATACACAGGCGTCTCCTCCCGGGGCGCCGGAGTGCACCCCTGCACCCCGGCGGGCTCCTCCCCGCTGAGCAGCTCATCGGTGGTCACACCGAATGCCTTCGCCAGCGCGAGCAGCTTGTCCACCTCCGGCGTGGCGTCGCCCAGCTCCCACTTGCTCACCGCCTGGCGGGATACCCCCACCAGGGCGGCCAGCTCCTCCTGGGACAGCTTGGCCGCTTTTCGATAGTGCAGTATTTTTTCGTTCAGCTTCATAGAAAGCCACCTCCTTCATGGCACTATGGTAACAAAAAACCCGGTTGCGCGCCACCAGCAGGCACTGGAAGTTTCCGCAACTACGGGTTGCGGAGCCGTTGCGAGCAGCGCGGATGGACCGAAGCGAGGGGAAAAGCCCAGCCGCCGCGCAGCGGGGGCGGGTTTTGCCCGAGACGGAGGGAAGCCGCGCGTCGCGAGCAGGCGCAGCACAGCTCCAGGTTGCGAAGAAGCCGGGAGCAGGGGACTAAGGGCGGAGCGGAGCCAAAAGCCCAAGATGGCGCGAAGCGCCGGATGGGTTTTGGCGCAGTCGGAGGACTTAGTCCCCGTCGCGGAGGCTTCGCAGCACGACTACAGACCGCGCACCCCCTATTTCACCAAAAAGCCCTCCGCCGCCAGCGCTGCCGCCGCCCGTTCAAACGCCCTCTCGTCCGGGCAGCGCAGGGTGTGCAGATGGATGCCGTCCGTCAGCGCGGACAGGGGCCGGGCGGCGTTTTCCTCAACTTTTCGTATAAACTCCAAAATATCATACCGGGAGGAAAGGTCCAGCGGCCCGGTGAGCTGGCCATATACGGGGTGCTCCACAATGACGTTGACCACCGTGCAGCCCTGGTCCACCACCAGCGTCAGCTCCCGCTCCATGTCCGCCCCGCTGTGGAGGCAGGCCACGGTGCGGGTGAGCCCCGGCCGGGGCCGGTCCAGCACATAGCCCCGGGGGGTGGCGGTGACCCCCTCCCCAGAGGCCCGGAGCAGGGCTACGTCCCCCACGATGATCTGGCGGCTCACCGACAGGCGCTGGGCCAGGGCGGTGGCGGACAGGGGGGCCTGGGCGGCCCTCAGATAATCCAAAATGTGCGCCCGGCGCTGGCTGGCGTTCATGGCGGGGTCTCCTTCCGGCAGGATAGTGTTATAAAAAGTATAGCACATGCCGCCATCCTTGACAAGCCGCCCCGAAATCCTGAGCGGGGCTTTTTATGCGCCGGAGCCGAAGATATCCTCCAGGTGGGGCTCTACCTCCGGCTGGGGCAGCAGGGCGGCGGCCACCCCCAGACGGTTGGCCAGCCCCAGCTTTTCCCGGATGGACCGGGGGCTGTCAAAGAGCACAAAATGGGCCTGCGGCCCTTTCATATACGTGAAATAATGGGCGCACAGCCCCCGGTCGAAAAACACGGCAGGCTCCAGGCGCCGCAGCAGCTCCTCCAGCCGTTCCTGGTTCATGGGCTCCCCCCGACCCCGGGCAGGGAGGGGAAATTCCTCCCGCACCCACTCCACCGCCAGCGCTGTCCGCTCCTTGCCGTACTGCTCCAGCGCCCCGCACAGCCTGCGCTCCAGGGTGCCGTGGGTGAGGGCGGAGGGGATGAGCACCCGGGCATGGGGAGCGTGGGGGGCGTAGAGGGCGGGGACGTACAGCGCCCAGCCCTGGGCGGTGCAGTTGCGGTCCAGAATTTCCGCCAGCTTGGGCAGGCAGCCCGTGGGCGGGCCCTCAAAGTCGCACACGATGCCCCGGAAGGAACGGCGGCGGCACTCCCCCAAAATCTGGCGGCAGCAGCCCACCGGGTCGCCCGCCCCGTCATAGCCCGCGCAGTCCAGCTGCATTACCCCGCCCCGCAGCCCCTGGGGCAGGCGGATGCCCAGCAGCTTGGGCCCCGCCCCGATCCGATAGGCCATGTGGGCGGGGGTGAGGCCGCAGCTTCTCCCGCCTGTCTCCCGCCCGGCGGGCAGGGCCAGCAGCAATTCTTTCATGGGATCTCCCCCTTGTGGACGGTAAAAATATGTGATAAGATACAAGCTGTGCCTATCACATCCTATGCTCGTCCCGGGCGGAATAGAAGGTGGACTATGAAGAAGCGCGCAGAGGCGGACAGTGGGGGAAGCTGGAGCGGAAAACAGTCAAAAGCCCAAGAAAGCAGCCGAACGTCCTGGCCGTCCCGCCGCGTGGCAGCGGCGTGGCTCCGGGCCGGATTTACGGCCCGTGATATTTATGAGATCACCGGCGAGGCGCTGGAGCGCCGGGGCTTCCGGCTGCTGCTGGCCGATCTGGATAACACCCTGGTCCCTTATGGCGTACCCCTGCCGGACGAAAGGCTGAAGGCTTGGCGGGACGACCTGTCCACCCATGGGGTGACGCTGTTCGTGCTGTCCAACAACCGCCACGAGAGCCGCCCGCGCATCTTTTCCCAGGCGCTGGACGTACCCTATATCGGCCACGCGGGCAAGCCCAGGACGCCCTCCTTTTTGAAGGCCATGGAGCGGATGGGCGTCACCAAGGAGCAGACCGCCATCATCGGCGACCAGGTGTTCACCGATGTGCTGGGGGGAAACCGGGCGGGTGTGTCCACCATCCTGGTGGAGCCCATCCGGCTGGCGGGCAATCCGGGGCGGTATCTGCGCTATGCGGCCGAGTGGCCCTTCCGGCTGCTGTCAGGAAGGGGGGGAGCGCTGTGAGCGCCCTGTTCGGCCCGGCGGGAAACGCGGAAAATTTCCCCTATAAGTCCTCGGCGGACGCGCCCCGCTGGCTGCGGGAGCTCGGCTTGGACTGCTACGAATACCAGTGCGGCAAGGGCATCCACGTGGGGGAGGACACCGCCCGGAGGGTGGGGCTTGCCGCGCAAAGGGAGGGCGTTACCCTGTCCCTCCATGCCCCCTACTTCATCAACCTGGCCAACCCGGATCGGGAGGCGCTGCAAAAAACCACCGGCTATATCACCGGCGCGTGCCTGGTGGCGGACTGGATGGGGGCCCGCCGGGTGGTCATCCACTCCGGGGCGCTGATGAAGCGCACACGGCGGGAGGCGCTGGACACCGCGCTGTACTCCCTGCGGGAGGTCATCGCCGCCTGCGACGCCTCCGGGTTCGCTCATATCGCCCTGTGCCCGGAGACCATGGGGAAAATCAACCAGCTGGGGGACCTGGACGAGGTACTGGAGCTGTGTACGCTGGATGAACGGCTTTTGCCCTGCGTGGACTTCGGCCACCTCTACGCCCGCTCGCTGGGCGCTGATCAGGGGGCGGAGGCCATGGAGCGCATCCTGGACCGCATGGAGGCGGTTTTGGGGCCGGAGCGGGCCTCCCGCTTCCACAGCCACTTCTCCCATATTGAGTTCACCCCCAACGGGGGCGAAAAGTGCCACCGAACCTTTGCCGACGACGGGGGCTACGGCCCGGACTGGGCGCCCTTGGCGGAGGCGGTGGCGCGGCGTGGGTGGAGCCCCACCTTCATCTGCGAGAGCGCGGGCACCCAGGCGGAGGACGCGCTGGCCATGAAGAAAATCTATCAGGAGTTTGCGCGGGGCAAGACTGAATGGACTGGTACGGAATCTTTTTAGGGCCTGCTTGCTTCCCGGCATGACACGGATATTTTATAAAGGAGATGTTTCCCATGACCCATTTTGAAAAAATCGCCGCCGCGTTGAAGGACCGCGGCCTGGACGCCATGCTCATCACCAGCGAGCCGGGCGAGTTCTACGCGGTGGGCTTTCACGGGGAGGGCGCGGCCCTCATCACCCCGGACAAGTGCTGGTACTACACCGATTCCCGGTATATTGAGGCAGCCCGGCAGCTTATCTCCGGGGCGGAGGTTATCCTGTGGACCGCGGACAGCAGCTACCGCAAGCAGATTGCCGAGCTGGTCAAGGCCCATGGCGTGGCCAAGCTGGGCTTTGAGGAGGAGTACATGTCCGTGGCCCAGCACACCGCCTGGACAAAGGCGGTGGAGGCCCAGTTCATCCCCGCCTCCGACCTGCTCACCACCCTGCGCCAGGTGAAGGACGCGGACGAGCTGGCCGCCATGCGGGAGGCCCAGCGGGTCACCGACGAGGCCCTGCTGGAGATCCTCAACTTCATCAAGCCCGGGCTGACGGAGAGCGAGGTGGCCGCCCGGCTCACCTACATCATGGCCCGGAAGGGGGCGGAGCGCAACTCCTTCGACCCCATCGTGGCCTGCGGGGCCAACGGCTCCAAGCCCCACGCCGTCCCCGGTCCCGCCGTTATCCAAAAGGGCCAGTTCGTCACCATGGACTTCGGCTGCGTGGTGCACGGCTACTGCTCCGATATGACCCGCACCGTGGCCGTCGGCCAGCCCGACCAGGAGATGGAGCTGGTGTATAATACCGTCCTCAAGGCCCAGCTGGCGGGCATCGCCGTGGCAAAGGCCGGGGTGTCCGGCGCGGATGTGCACAACGCCGGGGCCAGGGTCATTGAGGAGGCGGGGTACGGGGCGTATTTCGGCCACGGCTTTGGCCACTCCCTGGGCATTGAGATCCACGAAAATCCCCGGTTCAGCAACCTCTGGGACAAACCCATCCCCGCCGGGGCGCTGCTGTCCGCCGAGCCGGGCATCTACCTGCCCGGAAAGTTCGGCGTGCGCATTGAAGATGTCATTATGCTCACCGACGAGGGCTGCATCGACATCACCCGCTCCCCGAAGCAGCTGATTATTTTGTAATTTTTTAAAGGATTCCCACCTGTACAGGGTGGGAATCCTCGTTTTTACCGAATAAAAAAAGCCCCGCCGCGCATACTGACCACATTAGCGGAGGAAAGGCGGCGAGGGGCTTGTCAAACTGGAAAAAGCGCCTGAGGGCGGGAGCGCTGGCGCTGGCAGCGCTGGCCCTGGCGGCTGTCCCCTATTGCCCCCAGGCGCAGGACGGCGGGGAACGGCAGGCGCTGGGCGGGGCGAAAATCCCGGCGGGGCCCTATGTAGCCCTCACCTTTGACGACGGGCCAAAGTCCGCCACCACCCCGGTGCTTCTGGACGGCCTGGCCCAGCGGGGGGTGCACGCCACCTTCTTTGTCATCGGCGAGAATGTAGAGGGCAATGAACTGCTCCTTCAGCGCATGGAGGGGGAAGGCCATCAAATCGGCCTGCATACCTATCACCACAAAATGCTGGACCAGCTCAACGCAGCCGGCTTTTACGAGGAGGTGGACAGCCTGCGCACCACCCTCACCGCCCTGGTGGGCCGGGAGGAGTTTATGCTCCGGCCCCCCTACGGCATGATGAACGCCGCCACCCAGGCCCGGGCCGCCGCCCCCATTGTGCTGTGGTCGGTTGACCCCGAGGACTGGTCCGACCGTGACACCGCCCGCCAGGTATCCGTCATCCTGGACAACACCCAGGATGGGGATATCATCCTGCTCCACGACATCTATCCTGCCAGCGTGGACACCGCCCTTCAGGTAGTGGACGCGCTGATGGCAAGGGGCTTCCACTTTGTCACCGTGGAGCAGCTCTTTGCCATCCGGGGAAAGACGCCGGAAAATGGGGAGGTGTACCGAAGGCTTCCGCCCCCGTCGGAATAAAGCCACCTCAAACGCATTTCTTCACAGTCTCCTAAAGTCCGCCCTGCGGACAATACCAGCGGCGCTCACGTGAGCCGCCCGTGTAAAACGAAGGGACGCCCTCCGGCGCAAGCCGGGGGCGTCCCTTTTTGTTTATTCCTCTTCGGAACCGTCCGCTTCATCCTCAAAGGACAGGGCGAACTTTCCCCCGCAGGCGGGGCAGTCCACCACCCCGGCGGCCAGGGCCTCATCGTCCACCAGCAGGTCCTCGCCACAGGTGGGGCAGGGGATTTCGAAGAAGTCCTCGTCCTCATCGCCGCCGTCAAAATTGGAGTCCGCCTCGTCCTCATCGTCGAACACGGCCTCTTCCAGCTCGGCCACGGCGTCCCCCAAGGTGTCCAGCTCCTCGTCAAACTGATCCATCGCGGTGTCCATGCCGTCCAGCTGCTGGCCCATCTCCTGGAGCACGTCCAGCACCTCGGAGAGAACGCGGGCCACCTTCATCTCGGACTTGTCCAGCTCCATACCCACGAACATCCCCTGGATATAGGCCACCTTTTCAGATATGGTCATAACTGTCTCCTTGTCATTGCCGCGCTGTTCACGACGGCTCCACGCTTTGTTGTTGACGCGCTGCGCCTGTTCGCAGCGCGCGGCTCACGAGGGCCCCGCGCTTATCCCTTGCAGCGCTCCAGATACTCGCCGGTGCGGGTGTCGATGCGGATACGGTCCCCGGGATTGATGAACAGGGGCACCTTGATCTCCGCGCCCGTCTCCAAAATGGCGGGCTTGGTGACGTTGGTGGCGGTGTCGCCCTTGACGCCGGGATCGGACTCGGTGACCTCCAGCTCCACGAAGTTGGGGGGCTCCACACCGAACACGCTGCCCTTGTAGGACATAATCTTGCAGGTCATGTTCTCCTTGACGAACTTGAAGCTGTCCCCCAGCACGTCCTTATTGATGGGGGTCATCTCATAGCTCTCCATGTCCATGAAATAGTACAGGTCGCCGTCGTTGTAGCTGTACTCCATATCCTTGCGGTCCACAAAAGCCTGCTCGAACTTGGCGGTGGGGTTAAAGGAGGTCTCAGTGACGGAGCCGGTGATGACATTCCGCATCTTGGTGCGCACAAAAGCCGCGCCCTTGCCGGGCTTGACGTGCTGGAACTCCACCACCTGCATCACTTTGCCTTCCATCTCGAAGGTTACGCCATTGCGAAAATCGCCTGCTGTAATCATTGCCATTGGTATCGTCCTCCAATTATTGAAAATTTAGCCGTGTAAAAAATATGTCAATATATTATACCCTATATGCTGCGGGAATGCAAGAGCTTTTCAAGGCGGCCATGCCGGAACCGCCCAGGGATGCCGGCATATTCTTTGTGCCTTTTATGCCCCGCCCGGCGCCAAAAGGATAAAAACAAGGACGCCGCCCAGTGCGGCGCCCCTGTTTTCGGAGCATTAAACGCTTTTTAATTTAATTTTGTAGTCTTGCCATTTGCGCCAGGCTTCCCTCTCGGCCCGCTCCGTCTTATACGTTGAACCGGAACAGGATGATATCTCCGTCCTGCACCACGTATTCCTTGCCCTCGGAGCGGATAAGCCCCTTCTCCCGGGCGGCAGCCATGGAGCCGCAGCTTTTCAAATCCTCAAAAGCCACCGTCTCCGCCCGGATAAAGCCCCGCTCAAAGTCCGTGTGGATCTTGCCCGCCGCCTGGGGAGCCTTGGTGCCCCGGGTGATGGTCCAGGCCCGGCACTCGTCCTCCCCGCTGGTGAGAAAGGAGATCAGCCCCAGCAGAGTATAGCTGGCCTTAATCAGACGGTCCAGGCCGCTCTCCTTGATTCCCAAATCCTCCAGGAACATGGCCTTCTCGTCGGCGGGCAGCTCGGCGATCTCCGCCTCCAGCTTGGCGCACACCGGGATCACCTGGGCGCCCTCCCCCGCCGCCCGCTCCGAGACCTGCCCATAATAGGGTACGCCGGACGGATCGGAAAAGCCCTCCTCATCCAGGTTTGCGGCGTAAATCACCGGCTTGAGGGATAGCAGCTCACTGGTGCCGATGAGGGCGGCATCCTTCTCGTCCACCTCTCCCAGGTAGGACCTGGCGGACTTGCCGTCGTTGAGCCAGTCCCGCAGCCCCTCGAACACCTCCGCCTCGTGGTTGAACTTTTTGTCGGCCTTCGCCGCCTTCCGGGCCTTGTCAATGCGCCGCTCCGCCATTTCCACATCCGCCATGATGAGCTCCAGATCGATGATGTCCATATCCCGGACAGGGTCGGTGGAGCCCTCCACGTGGATAACATTTTCGTCGTCAAAGCACCGCACCACATGGACGATGGCGGCGCACTCCCGGATGTTGGCCAGAAACTTGTTTCCCAGCCCCTCGCCCCTGGACGCCCCCTTCACCAGGCCCGCAATGTCCACAAACTCCACCACCGCAGGGGTGGTCTTCTTCGGCTTATAGAAGTCGCTGAGCCAGTCCAGGCGGCTGTCCGGCACGGCTACGGTGCCCACATTGGGGTCAATGGTGCAGAAGGGATAATTGGCGCTCTCCGCGCCTGCGTTGGTGATGGCGTTGAACAGGGTGGACTTGCCCACATTGGGCAGGCCGACGATGCCTAATTTCATGATTTCTCACGTCTCCTCGTTTTGCGCTTTGCCACATTATAGCATAACGCCGCCCGATTCTCAATAGGGAATCGCGCCGCGTACAACGTTGACTTTCCCGATCAAAACAGCGGCCGGGCATCGGATTTCCACAAAAATATCCCCCGCCTTAGTTGACCGTGAAGGTACATCCCGCCCCCGTTATCCCTCCCGCCCGGGAGGGATAAAATTATGCAACAGACAACAACCTACAAGCTCAACCTCATTGAAGCCGACGACGTATTTTCCCCGGAGCCGCTGAGCGAAAACGCCCGGAAGGTAGACGCCGCCCTGTCGTCCACCGCCTCGGCCCTGGCAGCCGAAACCGCGGCCCGGAAAAGCGCCGACACCGCCGGGACCGCCGCGTGGCAAAGGGCGGTCGCCAGCGAGGCCGCCGCACGGCAGAGCGCCGTCACCGCTGAGGCCGCCGCACGGCAGAAGGCCGTCGCCGACGAGACCGCCGCACGGAAAAGCGCCGTCAGCGCCGAAGCCGCCGCCCGGCAAAAGGCCGTCTCCGACGAGGCCGCCCTCAGGCAGAAGGCCATCGCCGCAGAAACCGCCGCACGGCAGAGCGCCGACGCCGCGCTGGACAGGCGGCTCAAGGTGTTCGAGGCCCACCGCGCCGCCAGCGGGACCTATACGGCCAAGGACAGCAAGCTGCCCATCGAAGTCAATCTCGGCTTTACCCCGCGGCTGCTCTTCATCCACGGCCTCGTCGAAAACCACAATTCGGCCATGATCTTGCCGGGAGAAACCAGCACATCCCGCGCCAGGATCGTGCCCAACGGCTTCATCATCCCCGCCGGCTACAACTATTTTCTGAACTATCAGAATCACCAGTACGCCTACATCGCCTACGCCTGACCGGCGCAAAGAAAAGCCCCCCGGAAAATTCCGGGGGGCTTTTTTGCTGGGGTTTTGATTCGTTCAGCCGTGGATTAGGGAGCAGTCGTCTGATCGAAGCAGACGTAGATAACATCCACGATGAGCGGGTTGCTGGGATTCAGCACCGCCGCGACACGCAGCTGGTCAGCGCCGCCGTAATTCAGCTCGTACAGGGAGCCGGCCTGGTTCAGGGTGGTCAGGCTGTCGATGTTCGGCCAAATGACGTTGGTGCCAAAGTTGGTGGCGTTCACGTTGACCACCTTGGCGTTCGCCACATTACGCATCTCGGGAGCAGCGCCCACGAAGGAGCCGGTCTGAGTGCTGTAAGTGGAGGCGGAGTACCGGGTGTTGTTGATCACCTGGTTGCCGGTAGCCACGGGCGTCCTGTCGGCCAGGCTGTAGATGGGCTCGCCATCGCTGGCGGTCTGGCCGGTAGCCTTCAGGTTGTAGAACTTGTCGTGGCCGTTGTTGGTGATATAGTAGGCGTCATTGGTATTGCCGTTGGCATCCACGGTGGAGTCGTTGGCGTAGCCGGAAATCCACACGTTCTTGACCTCGCCGTCCTGGTACATGGTGTACTTGGAGGCGGGAGCGCCGTAGGCGTTCAGCAGGCCGTAGTAGCTGTTGCCCAGGTAGTACAGGCTGCTCACACCGCTCTGGCTCATGGCGTTGGCGGGCAGGATCACCACGTCGGCCTGGAGGGAAGCGGTGCCGGTCTGCGCGTAGACAAACGGGCTGGTGTGGAAGTAGGTCATGTCAGCGATGGAGTAGCCCGCCAGGATGTGCTGGCTGCCCTGGCTGGTGTTGGAAGTCAGACCCACGTTCTCCGCCAGAGCGGCCATGGCCAGGTTGACCCAGGCGTTAGTGCCCTTCAGCTGGCTGATGCCGTTGTACACGGTGGAGGCCACGCTGTCGGTGCCGTAGCCGGACACCAGGATGAACTTGGTGTTCTCGGTGAAGTACAGCTCACGACCGTTGTAATTGTCGCTGACCTTCACCGCGCCCAGAGTGCTCTCCACGTTGCCGATGACCACATCGCCCGTGCCCCTGCCGGTGGGACCGTAGCCGGTGCCGGAGGAATCCACGTCAAAGATGCCGCTGCTGCCCTGGGTGGTGCTGGCCTGCACCATGCCGGTAGCATTCCAGGTGTTGCCGTTGTCCCAAGCGTTGGTGCCGTTGAAGGCCCAGCCCTTGTAGAAGCCGGCGCCGATGCCGTTCACGGCGTCAGTCTGGTTCCAAACAGCGCGGTAGGGAGTCTTCAGGATGTCGGTCGCGTTGATCACAACGCCGTTCGCAGTTACCACGGGCACAGTGACCTTATCGCCGTTCAGGTTGATACCAGTCAGGAAGTACTTGAACGCGCTGGAGCTGGTCTCAGTGGAGTAATCCATGTAGGTGCCGTAGATGAAGCTCGCGTCGCTGGAGGTAGAAGCACCCAGGTACTTGCCCACGGGGTCCAGATAGAACTCGTAGGTCGCGTTGCTGTAGCTGTTGGTCTGGGGAATGGTGTTGGCAACAACCGTATCGTACAGCACAGACTGCTCGAGAACGGTGCCGTTGTCCAGGGTCACCTTACCGGTCACGTCGTTGTAGGCGATAACCCTGCCGGAAACGGTCTCGGTCACGGGCTTCAGCAGGAACCAAGCCTTCTCATAGCCAGCGCCGCGCGCGGGGTTATACTGGAACACGGTAGTAGCATCGCCGTTGGTGCCCTTAATGTGCACGCCGATTTCCTTCTGGCCCAGGGTCTTGGCGGAGTTGCCCACCAGCTGGTTCTGCTCCAGAACGAAGCCGCCGGAGTCACCGACCAGCTCGTTAGCAGCGTCAATGAACTCATTGCTGCTCTCGGGCACGGTAACGGTCTTGATCTTGTTCACATTGTCCTCGCCCTTGATCACGGCGGTCTCAATGTTCATGGAGACAACCACGTCCAGCTGGCCGCTGGCCTGGTTGGAGATCAGCAGGTACACGCTGTCAAGATCGTAGTTGGTGGCCGCAGTGACAGAGGTATTCGCCTTGTTGCCTCTGAAGCGGCCGAAAGCCACGCTGTTGGCGATGGGGCCCCACACGCCGAAGCCCTTGCCGCTGGCGGCGGCGCCCACGCTGTTGGCGCCAGCACTGACAATAGTAGTATCCAGAGCGGTGTGAGCAGCCTTGGTGCCGTACCAGCCCTTCACGGCGGAGACCTTGGTGGCCTTGTCGAAGTGGGCATAGGTGGTCAGATTGTTGTTGTTCTGCACGTTGGCGGTGCTCTGATAGCTGCCGCGGCCGTCGAACCACACCTTGACCTTGTGGCCGAACAGATCCAGGCCGGTCCTCACATTGAAGGTGGCGATCTGGTTGGCAATGGTCATGGTGCTGGGGTTATAGTTGGCGGCGTCGTAGTCGGCGTAGGTTTTGGTCGCCGGGTCGTACATGGCGGTGTTGTAGGAGTAGATGTCATCGCCATAGGGCATGTTGGAGAAGGACATGCGGGTGCTGCCTTCGCCGGTCTCCTGGTTGCCCACCACGATGCCGGTGTCATCGGTCAGACCGAAGTACTTCCAGCCCAGGGTGGGGTTCAGGGTGGAGCCAGTCACGCCGCCGGTCATGCCGGTGTTCTGGTAGCCGAAGGCCAGGGTGTACTGCACCATGGGCACATAAGCGGCAGTCCGGAACAGCATGGAGGCAACCACGTCACGGCGGGAAGCCAGGTGCAGGGTATCGCCGTAGTGGGTGGAGTCGATGTCGCGCAGGATGCCCAGGTTGGTGGCGGTGGAAGCGACCTCAACGGTCCAGGTAGCGCCGGTGAACTCGTTGTTCTTGTCGTAGCCCACAGCGCGCAGGATCATCGCCAGAACCTCGTAGCCGGTCACGCTGCCGGCGGGATTGAAGGTAGTGGCAGTGGTGCCCTTGATGATCTTGGCGTTGTACAGATAGCCCACATAGCCCGCATACCAGGCGTCGCTGCGCACATCGGTAAAGGGATGACGGGTGGTGTACAGGTCCATCTTGTCGGTGCCGGTGTCACCGGTCGCCAGACGGTAGATGATAGCAGCCACTTCCGCGCGGGTGATGTTGCTCGCGGGACGGAAGCTACCGCTGTCGCCCTGGAAGACGCCCATACCGGTGAGCACTTCCACGGCCTCGCTGAACGCAGGGGTGATGTCGCCTTCGTCACCATACTGCGTGCCGGCATGGGCGGCGTTGGCGGTCACCATCAGGGAGAACGCCATAACCATCGCCAGAGCCAGCGCGAGGAACTTTTTCAAGTTTCTCATAGGAATTGTTTCCTCCTTTATATATTTGCCAGAATTTCGGAGCTTTTCAGCATTTCTGGAATCGCACGGGATAAGCCATCCCGTCCGCCGTCCAGCATCCTCCCTTCAGGCTGAGGTCATTATAACAACGCTCTTTGCGCAAGTCAATGGGTCAAGCCCAACTGTAACACAACTGTAACATAGCCTTTCGTTGCCCTTTTGGATACATCGGGGGGGGCTCTCGCGGCCCGCGGTTCTTTTTATATAATAAGGTATAATCCGTCCGTTTTGCGCCCGGCGCTGTGCGGACGGGATAAAAACATCCTGTCGAGCATTCAAAAAAAGTGCTTTCAACATAATTTTTTGCCCGAATCTGCTCATCTTTTTTGCGGGACAGGATGGCTTATCCTGTCCATCTCATTTCCGCCGAAAAGTTCCGAAATCCGGGCAAATATATAAAGGAGGAAACAATTCCTATGAGAAACTTGAAAAAGTTCCTCGCGCTGATCCTGGCGATGGTTATGGCGTTCTCCCTGATGGTGACCGCCAACGCCGCCCATGTCGGCACGCAGTATAGTGACGAAGCTGATGTCACTCCTGCGTTCAGCGAGGCCGTGGAAGTGCTCACCGGCATGGGCGTCTTCCAGGGCGACAGCGGCAGCTTCCGTCCCGCGAGCAACATCACCCGCGCGGAAGTGGCCGCCATCATCTACCGTCTGGCGACCGGCGACACCGGCACCGACAAGATGGACCTGTACACCACCCGCCACCCCTTCACCGACGTGCGTTCCGACGCCTGGTACGCGGGCTACGTGGGCTACCTGTACAACGCCAAGATCATCAAGGGCACCACTGCCACTACCTTCAATCCCGCCGGCAGCGTGACGGGCTACGAGGTTCTGGCGATGATCCTGCGCGCGGTGGGCTACGATAAGAACGACGAGTTCACCGGCGGCACCTGGACTGTGGAGGTCGCCTCCACCGCCACCAAGCTGGGCATCCTGGAGGACATCGACTCCACCCACTACGGCGACACCCTGCACCTGGCTTCCCGCCGCGATGTGGTGGCCTCCATGCTGTTCCGTACCGCCGCATATGTGCCCATGGTGCAGTACACCCTGGCCTTCGGCTATCAGGACACCGGCATGAACGGCGGCGTGGTCAACGGCCAAAAGAACCCCACCCTGGGCCGGAAGTACTTCAACCTGTCCTGGACCATCGGCATCGTGGTGGGCAACCAGGCTACCGGCGAGAACTGCATCAAGGTCAGCCAGCAGGTTTATGACAACAACATTAACACTGTCACGGACGTGAGCTACCAGTATGAGAGCAAGCAGCTGCTCGACGCCAACAGCAACCCGACCATCTACGGCTCCTTGGTCGATGAGTTCTCGCTCAGGGATAAGAACATCGGCCTGGAGTTCTTCGGCCACAAGGTCAGGGTGTGGTATAACGCGACCTCGTCTAAGAACCTGACTTACACCCACAACGACAACACTCAGGAGTCGTACCGCTCCGGGTTCTCCGCTTACGCGGTTGTGGACAAGGCCAGCATGGACAAGACCGTGTTCGCCCACGACGACGTTCTGAACGCAGCCGGAACCAACGGCTCCATCAGCCTGATGGACGCGGCCAACAAGAGCGGCTTCAGCGCTGCCTCGTGGTCCACCGCTTACATGAGCGACCGTTACAGCCAGTTCAGCACCACCAGGCTGAATGACGGCGCCAACGCGAGCAAGGTTGGCATGTACCGCCTGATCTCCAACAGCGGCAATGGCGTGGACGTGGTCATCTCCCTGAATCAGGAAGTGGCCCAGATCAACCAGGTGAACACCACTGTCGTGAACGGCCAGTATATCTACCTGGGCACCGGCGCCAGCAACTTTGGTAATCCGCTAGCTGGTGGCACCACTGGTCTGATTTACTTTAACCAGCTGTCCGGCGCCTCTGTGAAGACCTTGGGCACGCTGGTCACCGCCCACCAGATCGTGGGCACCACTAAGAAAGTTAATCCCGTCCTTGATTCCTGCGATCACACCTATGACAACGCCGCCAGCATGGATGCCAAGTACGCCATGTACCAGACCGACAAGCTGGAGCCCGGCCTGACCGGCACCATCGCCACCTATCTGGCAAAAGACACCAATCCCAGCACCAATGTGCACGCCGTGACCCTGACCGACGGCACCGTGCTGAACCTGTCCGGCATCACCGGCTCCAATGTCCCCTGGGCCTTTGATGGCTATGAGCACCTCATCAACGGCCTGGACAAGCTGACCAACGAAAACACCAAGGCCGGTGTGACCTACACCTTCTACTTCGACGAGGTGGGCCGCTTCATCGGCGTGAGCGCTCCCACTGAGTACAGCTTCCTGTACACCACCTTCGCTGACTACCAGATCGGCAACCTGGGCACCGGCACCATCGGCTACTATGCCTACGGCGTCGACTGGGACGGCAACATCGTGAAGGATAAGCAGATCACCTCCATCACCCTGCCCATTGATGGGGATCGCCACTACAATAAGACCACCTATCCCAACCAGTCTTGGGGCCTGTCCGCTGGCTACAACAACCTGCCTGTTACCAACAAGAACCAGGGCAGCCCCAGCAGCGGCAACGAGATTTGGGAGGGCTACAACACCCGCTTCATGATGAACGCCGCCGGCCACATGAGCATGTATGACGAGGGCGGCCGGTACGGCATCGAGTTCTATGGCTTCCAAGATAACGCGGGCGTTGCTCCGGGCGTCACTGTCGATAAGTATACTTGGCAGATCACCAGCCAGGACGCGGTGAACGGCTTCAAGCGCGTTTACAACGTGGTATATAACGACAAGACTAGTGCTTGGGATCAGAACGCCTACCTGCTGACCAACGCCACCAAGTTCATCGTGGTCACCGGCTCCGGCACCGCCGACCTGTCCGTCAAGACCTACAACGGCATCGCCGAGCTGGTTGGCAACGGCAGCAGCGCTGAGATCGACCTGGGCTGGGATGCGACTTTGAATCATGGTACTGGCGGGTTTACCAAGGACAACGTGTACTTCCTGACCAGCGCCGACAAGTACGGCAACGTGGACACCAGCGATAACGCTACCATCGACACCGTGATCCTGAGCGACAGCAACCTGAACAACTACGCCGCTCAGTCCCTGTACTTCAGCGAGCCCGGCAACACCCAGACCAACGTGCAGCTGGCCGGCAATAACACCGGGAACACCATCAACCAGTACAAGCTGTACAGCGGCGGCCAGGCTGGCTACTACTGGATTGACGAGACCGTCTCCGGCATCACTGCCAACGGCCAGGCCAATTGGGGCGACTTCTACCAGCTGACCCCGGTGAACAACATCAACGGCCAGACCATTTACAAGGCCGTTAAGGTGACCAACACCAATGGCACCAACGTGAACGCGACCTATGACTACATTGTGGTCAACGACATGTCCACCGCCGAGATCACCTTCAGCGACGGCAATAAGGAGGTCTTCAAGGTGACCGGCTCTACCGTGACCTTGGCTTTGGGTGATAACGACGATACCGGGTTCAGGAATCTCTTCCCGTTCGGCGTTAATATCACCGATATCCAGACGCTGAACCACGCGGTCTCCATGGGCAAGGCCGGCACCTCTGGCGACCTGTATAAGGTGTCCGTGGCTATTGTGTGGAGCGGCATCAACATGGTTGACATCTACGTGACCGACATCGCGTAATCGAAACCAAACAGCGCTCTGCACGAGCAAGCACAAAAAGGGCCCCCCGGAACTTCCGGGGGGCCCTTTCTTTGCACTGTTCAGGCGAAAGCGAGATAGGCGTATCTGACGCCGCTGTTGTTGGCGTATTCATAGGAGTGGGCTAGTGAGCTGCCCACATTGCTCACGGTAAAGCCGCCGGTGACGATTTTGATGGAGTTGAGGGGCTTGTCCCACAGGCAGACGCCGGTCAGCGCGCCGTTGGTATTGGCAATGGGGATGACTACCGCTTTGGGGGTGAAGGAAAGCTGGATGGTCTGGGACGTGCCGTTGCCGGTGTAGGTTCCGCAGGCGAACTTGTGGCGCTCCAGCGCGGCGACGGCGTTTTTTCGCGCGGTGGCCTCGGCGTTGATGGCGCTCTGCCGGGCGGCGGTTTCGGCGGCAATGGCCTTCTGCCGGGCGGTAGCCTCGTCGGAGACGGCCTTTTGCCGGGCGGCGGCTTCGGCGCTGACGGCGCTCTTCCGGGCGGCGGTCTCGCCAGCGACGGCCTTCTGCCGGGCGGTAGCCTCAGCGGTGACGGCCTTTTGCCGGGCCGCGGCCTCGTCGGCGACCGCCTTTTGCCACGCGGCGGTCCCGGCGGTGTCGGCGCTTTTCCGGGCCGCGGTTTCGGCGGACAGGGCCGAGGCGGTGGACGACAGGGCGGCGTCCACCTTCCGGGCGTTTTCGCTCAGCGGCTCCGGGGAAAACACGTCGTCGGCTTCAATCAGGTTGAGCTTGTAGGTTGTTGTCTGTTGCATATTTTTATCCCTCCCGGACGGGAGGGATAACGGGGGCGGGATGTATGCTCAAGGGCAACCGGGGCGGAGGAGATTTTGGTGGAAATCCGGGGCCCGGCCGCTGTTTTGATCGGAAAAGTCAACGTTGCATGAAAAGCCCCCGCCTCTCGGCGGGGGCTTTCGTCATGCGGTTTTCTTTTTCATGAGGAGCAGGAAGCCCAGCGTCAGGAGCACGCCGATGGGCAGGGCCAGGAGCCCGGGGGCCCCCACAAAGGCCAGCACCCCGGAGATAATGTACGTCACCGATGCGATTACCGCACAGGAGATGGCGTAGGGCAGCTGTGTGGATACGTGGTTCACATGGTCGCACTGCGCCCCGGCAGAGGCCATGATGGTGGTGTCGGAGATGGGGGAGCAGTGGTCGCCGCACACCGCGCCCGCCATGCACGCAGAGATGCAGATGATGGCCAGGGGGTCGTCCATGGGAAATACGCTCTGGACGATGGGGATCAGGATGCCGAAGGTGCCCCAGGAGGTGCCGGTGGCGAAGGCCAGCAGGCAGCCCACCCCGAATACGATCACGGGCAGCAGCACCTGAATGCCGGAGGCGGAGCGCACAAAATCGCGCACGAAGTATTTCGCGCCCAGGGAGTCGGTCATCCCCTTCAGGGACCAGGCGAAGGTGAGGATCATGATGGCGGGCACCATGGCCTTAAAGCCCTCGGGGATGCAGGACATCATCTCCTTAAAGCTCATGGCCCGGCGGAATAGATAGTACACCAGGGTAAACACCAGCCCGAAGGCGGAGCCCAGCATCAGGCCCACGGAGGCGTCGGAGTTGGAGAATGCGGCGATGAAGCCCTCCCCGGAGAAGAACCCGCCGGAGTAGATCATGCCCACCACGCAGCTCACCACCAGCACCGCAATGGGAAGCACCAGATCCATCACGGAGCCCTTGGACTCGTCAATCTCATCGTCCATCATGGCATAGGGGTTGGAGCCGGAAAACAGGTCTCCGTTTTCCACGGCGTTTTTCTCGTGCTTTGCCATGGGGCCGAAGTCCACATTGAGCACCACCAGACCCACCATCATCACAATGGTGAGCAGGGCGTAGAAGTTGTACGGGATGGCCCGGATAAACAGGTTCAGACCCTGCCCGTCCTCGGCAAAGGCGGCCACGGCTGCGGCCCAGGATGAGATGGGGGCGATGATGCAGATGGGGGCGGCGGTGGCGTCGATGAGGTAGGCCAGCTTGGCCCGGGAGACGTTGTGCTTGTCGGTGATGGGCCGCATGACGCTGCCCACGGTAAGGCAGTTGAAATAGTCGTCGATGAAGATCAGGCAGCCCAGCACAATTGAGGATAGCTGTGCCCCCGCCCGAGTTTTGATGTTCTTCTGCGCCCAGCGTCCAAAGGCGGCGGAGCCTCCCGCCTTGTTCATCAGGCACACAATAGCCCCCAAAATCACCAGGAAGATGAGGATGCCCACGTTGTAGCTGTCGGACAGTGACGCCACGATGCCGTCCTGGAACGCATGGAGCACCGTGCCCTCAAAGCTGAAGTTGGAGTACAGCAGCCCGCCCATCAGAATGCCAATAAACAGGGAGGAATACACCTCCTTGGTGATCAGGGCCAGGGCAATGGCGATCACCGGGGGCAGCAGAGCCCAGGGCGTGTTGTAGTACCCGCTGGGAGAGTGGATATAGCCGCTGCCCCCGCAGGCCTCGCAGGTCACACCCTCCCCTGCCTCTGACAGCACCACACCCAGGGTTCCGCAGTCAGGACACTCAATCATCTTAGTGCCGGTCTCTTCGGTTGGGTCGGCGGAGGCGGCAAAGCCCGTGGTGGTCAGGGCAAAGATCAGCAGCAGCATCAGCGCAATCAAGCCCAGACGGTTTCTTCTCATTCTCATGATATTCTCTCCTTGTTGTCACGCCCCGTCCGCTCGCTGCGCGCGGGCAGGGCGTTTCTTTGCAAGTGACACCGCAAGAATAAAAAAAGAGACGCCCCCTGCGGAAGCGCCCAATATGGACAAAACCCGCCGCCAACCAGCTTGGCGGCGAATTGATAGCGCTCCACAACTCGTGACAGTCCGGGGGATCTTCTCCCACGGCCCAGGATAGGGGCCCAGGCAGGCCCGTTCTCCTTCGGCGGGCACCCCTCTCCCACGAAACCGGCTGCCTGGCCTTGGCTTCGCGGTACGCATGGTGTCCGCGCCTCTATCAAACGGTATTCACTTGGATTATACAAAAATTATAGCGTCTAATTTCCATTTTGTCAAGTGTTTCCCCACAAATTGCCCATTTTTGAGGGGAAAATTCCCCATCGTCCTATGCAAAAGCTCCCCCGCCTGCTTGGCGGGGGAGCTTTCTCAAATCACACCAGCTGGATAATAGCCAGCTCGGCCGCGTCGCCGCGGCGGGGTCCCATCTTCAGCACCCGGGTATAGCCGCCGTTGCGGTCGGCATACTTGGGGCCGATCTCGTGGAACAGCTTATTGGCCACGTCCTCTTTGGTGAGGTAGCTCAGGGCCTGGCGGTAGGCGGCCAGGTCGTTCTTTTTGGCCAGGGTAACCATCTTCTCGGCGATGGGCGCGACCTCCTTCGCGCGGGCGTAGGTGGTCTTGATCTGCCCGTTCTCCAGCAGATAGGTGGTCATGGCGCGCAGCATGGCGCGGCGCTGGTCGCTGGGACGGCCCAGCTTGCGGTTCTTAGCCATTTTTAAGCACTCCTTCGACCTCGCGTGGCGAAGTCAATTAAATTCGTTCAGACGCCCGGAGCCTCCGGGACATCATGCCATATGTGCGCGGACAGGAACGTTACATACTCCCGCGCCGCCTCTCCCCCGCGAATTCCGCTTCACCGGACATTCACAGGGGATCTAAAACAGCGCTCTGCGCTGTTTTAGATGTTCTCATCGTTGGCCAGGGACAGCCCCATCATAGCCAGCTTATTGATCACTTCTTCCAGGGATTTGCGGCCCAGATTGCGCACCTTCATCATCTCGTCCTCGGTCTTAGAGATGAGGTCCTCCACCGTGTTGATGTTGGCCCGCTTCAGGCAGTTGAAGGAACGGACCGACAAATCCAGCTCCTCAATGGTCAGCTCCAGCACCTTGTCCCGCTGGGCTTCCGCCTTCTCCACCACAGTGGCCTTGGAGCCCATGGTCTCGGACAGGTCGGTAAACAGGGTAAAGTGGTCCACCAGGATACGCGCCCCCAGGGACACCGCGTCCCGCGCGGAGATGGTGCCGTTGGTCCACACCTCAAGCGTCAGCTTGTCGTAATCGGTGGCGTCACCCACGCGGGTGTTCTCCACAAAGTAGTTCACCTTACGCACGGGCGTATAAACGGAGTCCACAGGGATCAGGCCGATAACGGTCTGAGCAGGCTTGTTTCGGTCTGCGGTGACATAGCCCCGGCCCTGGGACAGCGTGAGCTCCATGTTCAGGGTCGCCTCGGGCCCCAGGGTGGCGATATGGTGTTCCGGGTTGAGCACCTCCACATCGCTGTCGGCCTTAATGTCTCCGGCGGTGACCTCTCCCTCGCCCGCGGCCTCGATGTAGACCGTCTTGATCCCCTCGCTGTACAGCTTGGCGATGATGCCCTTGATGTTGAGGACAATCTCCGTCACGTCCTCCTTCACCCCGGGGATGACGGAGAACTCGTGCTGCACGCCGGCGATTTTGATGCCGGTGACCGCCGTGCCGGGCAGAGAGGACAGCAAAATGCGGCGCAGAGAGTTGCCGATGGTGGTGCCGTAGCCCCGCTCAAGCGGCTCGACCACGTACTTGCCGTAGGACTCGTCGCCCACATTCTCGATACATTCGATGCGCGGCTTCTGGATTTCTACCATGTCGTGTGTTACCCTCCTTTAACAGTGGCGTGTGTTGCCATACGCTCCGCGCGGAGCCGCACCAAAGCGCGCAGCCCCGCTGCCGCCCTTTCGCGGCGGAGCGCCAGGAATGCCAGGGGAAACCGGCATTACTTGGAGTACAACTCCACGATGAGGTTAACGGCCACGTCGAAGTCGATGTCGTCCCGCTGGGGCATGGCGATCACCTTGCCCTCCAGGGGAGCGTTCTTGTTTTTCTCCAACCACTTGGGAGCGGCCACAAAACGGTCATCCTCCACCATCTTCTTGAACTTGGCGGAAGAACGGCTCTTATCGCATACGGCGATGACCTCGCCCTCCTTCACCAGGTAGGAGGGGATATTGACCCGCTTGCCGTTGACGGTAAAGTGCCCGTGGTTCACCAGCTGCCGGGCCTCGCGGCGGGTGGCGGCCAGGCCCAGGCGGAATACCACGTTGTCCAGACGGCGCTCCAGCAGGGTCATCAGCTCGTCGCCGGTGTTGCCCTTCATGCGGGCGGCCTTCTCATAGTAGGCGCGGAACTGCTTCTCCAGCACGCCGTACACAAACTTGACCTTCTGCTTCTCGGTGAGCTGGAGCGCATACTCGCTCTTCTTGGGGCGGCGCTGGGGACCGGGGTTCCGGTTGGACTCCTTGTTCACGCCCATGACGGCGGGGGAGATGCCCAGCGTGCGGCAGCGCTTCAGGTAGGGCTGCATATTCTTTGCCATATCGGTTTTCCTCCTTCCAGATCAGACGCGGCGGCGCTTGGGCGGACGGCAGCCGTTGTGGGGCACGGGGGTCACATCCTTGATGAGGGTGACCTCCAGGCCCACAGCCTGGAGCGCCCGGATGGCGGCCTCGCGGCCCTGGCCGGGACCCTTGACGTACACCTCGACGCTCTTCAGGCCGCACTGGTCGATGGCGGCGTTGGCAGCTGTCTCGGCGGCGGTCTGGGCGGCGTAGGGGGTGGACTTGCGGGAGCCGCGGAAGCCCATCTCGCCGGAGGAAGCCCAGGACAGGGCGTTGCCCTGCATGTCGGTGACGGTGATCATGGTGTTGTTGAAGGAGGAGCGGATATGCACCTGACCCTTCTCTACGTTTTTCCGCTCGCGGCGGCGCTTGATAACTTTTTTGTTAGCAGCCATGTGAACTTATCCCTCCTTACTTCTTCTTGTTGGCGACGGTGCGCTTGGGACCCTTGCGGGTGCGGGCGTTGGTCTTGGAGCGCTGCCCGCGGACGGGGAGGCCCTTGCGATGGCGGATGCCACGGTAGCAGCCGATCTCAGTCAGGCGCTTGATATCCATCGCCACATTGCGGCGGAGGTCGCCTTCCACGGTGTACTCGTGGCTGATGATCTCACGCAGCTTGGCCTCCTCCGCGTCGGTCAGATCCTTCACCCGGGTGTCGGGGTTGATGCCCGCCTCCTTGAGGATCTTGCTCGCGCTGGTGCGGCCAATGCCATAAATATAGGTGAGTCCGATCTCGACTCGCTTTTCCTTCGGCAGATCAATGCCGGCAATACGTGCCATACTCTATGCCCCTCCTTTAACCTTGTCTCTGCTTGTGCTTGGGGTTTTCGCAAATGACCATGACTTTGCCCTTGCGCTTGATGATCTTGCACTTCTCGCACATGGGCTTGACAGACGGTCTGACTTTCATATCGTTTAACCTCCTGTTAATGCCTTGATGGCCCCTCGTCGGAGCAAGCTCCATATCCCTCGCTTCGTCAGAGCAAAGTCCACTCCATGGGAAATCCCCTTCGGGGCTTCCCCATTACGTTTCCTTGCTCCTCCTCTCCCCAAAAGCGATAGACCAGCTTTTGGGGGCCCCATACTGGGAAAGCTCGCTCATTCCGCTGCTCCTCCTCTCCAACCGCGACCCGCTTCGCTGGGCTCGCGGTTGGGGGCGGCCTGCGGCCGCCTCCCTGCGGTGGGAGGGGAAATTTCACGGTCCCTTTCGGAGGCAAGGCCCCTTGAGGGAAAAGCTTGTTCCAAACTCGGTCGTTGATAGTTGTCATGCTTCGCCTGTTCGCGACGCGGTTCTAAGCCCTCCGATTCCGCAAAAGCTGTCCGGCCCTTTGGGCCTCCCCGCTTTTGCTCCACTTCGGTCCTCGCCCGCTGCTCACAACGGCTCCGCGCTTCTATATTACTTGGAACGCCAGGTAATGCGGCCCCGGGTCAGGTCGTAGGGCGACATCTGAACCGTAACCTTGTCTCCGGGCAGGATGCGGATAAAGTTCATCCGCAGCTTCCCGGAAATGTGTGCCAGAATAATGTGTCCATTTCCAATGTCCACATTAAATGTGGTGTTAGGCAGGGCCTCGGTGACGACGCCCTCCAACTCGATCATGTCGTCTTTTGCCAAAGCGTCATACCTCCAGTTGATCTCGGAAGGCGGCCAGCGCCCTTCTCAATTCTCGGTCGGACAGGGCCTCGCCCTGCTTCAGCTTTTGAATAGCGGGATGGCGGAACCCATCGGCGAGCATCTCCACGTGCCCCAGCTTTTTGGCCTTGGGCCGGGCGTATTTGCGCCGCTTGCCGTCTGCCAGCAGCAGACGCTGTCCCTCCTGGTCTACGCCCACCACGCATAGCAGCCCGCCCTTATCCCGTCCTGCGGCTGCCCGGACGATCCGGCCTGTGTAGTCAAACATAGGCCCCGTCCTCGGTGACAGTGGTGATCTCGGGCCCCTCCTCGGTGATGAGGATGGTGTTCTCATAGTGAGCCGACAGGGAGCCGTCCACCGTCACGGTGGTCCAGCCGTCCCGGAGCACCTTCACGTGCCAGTCCCCGGCACACACCATGGGCTCCACCGCGATGGCCATACCCGGCTGAAGCCGGGCGCCATGTCCGGCGGGGCCGAAATTGGGTACTTCCGGGGCCTCGTGGAGCTTGGCGCCCACACCATGGCCCACAAAGTCCCGGACCACTGAATAGCCGTGCTTCTCCACATATGCCTGGACGGCGTGGGAGATGTCGGACACCCGGTTCCCCGGCGCGGCCTTCTCGTAAGCCTCCCAGAAGCTTTGCCGGGTGACGTCGATCAGCCGCTGGGCCTCGTCTGAGATGGCCCCGCAGGGATAGGTGGCGGCGCAGTCGCCATGGAAGCCGTCGATAACCGCCCCCACGTCGATGCTCACAATGTCCCCTTCCTTCAGCACGATGTGCCGGGAGGGGATGCCGTGGATGACCACCTCGTTTACCGAGATGCAGGCGGACCCGGAAAAGCCTCCATACCCCAAAAAGGAGGGCTGGCCGCCTTTGCTGCGGATGAATCTGCGCACCGCGTCGTCGATCTCCTTGGTGGTGACGCCGGGGCGGACCATACTGCCCGCCAGCGCCCGGGCCTGGGCGGTGATCCGTCCGGCCCTGCGCATGGCGTCCTGCTCCCGGGGGGACTTCAAAGTGATGAGCTCCATCTCTCAGATCCCCAGAATTCCGGCGATCGCCTGGGTGGTCGCCTCAATGCTGGGCTGAAACGCCACCACTTTGAGGATTCCCCGGTCCGCATAGAACTTTTTCAGCGGCTCGGTCTGGGCGTGATAGGTGGACAGGCGGCTGATTACCGTCTCGTGCTTGTCGTCCTCCCGCTGGGTCAGGGTGTTGCCGCAGTGGTCGCACTTGCCCTCTACTTTTGGGGGCGCGGCCTCCAGGTGGAAGGTGGCCCCGCAGATGGGGCAGGATCGCCGCCCGATCATCCGATGGAGAATCTCCTGGTCGGGAACCTCAATATCCAGCACGCAGTCGAACTGGATGCCGGCCTCCTCCAGGGCCTCTGCCTGGGCGATGGTGCGGGGCACCCCATCCAGGATATAGCCCTTCTGGCAGTCCGGCTCGGCCAGGCGCTCGGCGATGATGCCGATGATCACCTGGTCCGGGACCAGCTTGCCCGCGTCCATGTAGCTTCGGGCCTGGAGTCCCACGGGCGTGCCGTTTTTCACGGCAGCCCGCAGGATGTTGCCTGTGGAAATGGTGGGCACGTCCAGCCGCTGGCCAAGGATGGCGGCCTGGGTTCCCTTACCGGCGCCGGGGGCGCCGAACATGATGAGCTTCATAGCCTTACCTCAACGCTCACTCAAGGAAGCCCTTGTAGTGGCGCATCATGAGCTGGGCCTCCAGCGCCTTGACGGTCTCCAGCGCCACGCCCACCACGATGATGACGGAGGTGCCGCCGATGGCCAGGCTCCGGCCGGCACTGCTCCCCGCCAGCAGCATAATGTTGCCGACGATGGTGGGCAGCAGGGCCACCACGGCCAGATAGAGCGCGCCGAACATGGTGATGCGGGACACCACCTTGCTGAGGAAATCGCTGGTGGGCTTGCCCGGACGGAAGCCGGGGACGAACCCGCCGTTCTTCTTCAGGTTGTTGGACACCTCAATGGGATTGAACTGAATGGTGTTGTAGAAATAGCTGAAGAACACGATCAGCAGGAAATACACGATGCAGTACACCCAGCCCCGGGAGTCGAAAACCTGCAGGAAGGTATACCAGCCGCTGCCGGGGGTCTGCGCAGAGGGCACAAACATGCCGATGGTGGCGGGGATGGACGCGATGGACTGGGCGAAGATGATGGGCAGGACGCCGGACATATTCACCTTGATGGGCAGATGGCTGGACTGGCCGCCGTACATCTTCCGGCCCACCACCCGCTTGGCGTACTGCACGGGGATGCGCCGCTCGGAGTTGTCCATGAACACGATGAAGGCCACCAGCAGCAGCATACCGGCCACGATGAGCAGAATGAACGCGGGGTGGAGCACCAGGGAAGCGGCGGGGTCGGACTTGGCGATCCAGCCCCTCACGCCGTCAATCATGCTGCCCACCATGCTGGGCCCGCGGGCCACGATGCCGGCAAACAGGATGATGGAAATGCCGTTTCCGATGCCGAACTCAGTGATCTGCTCGCCCAGCCACATCAGGAAGGCGGAGCCGGCCACAAAGGCGGCAATGATGACGAAGGCGGGCCAGATGCCGGTGGTGGACAGGAAGCTGGTGCCGCCGGAGCCCACCCGGAGCATGGTGTAGAAGCCGAAGGCCTGGATCAGCGCGATGCCCACGGTGGCGTACCGGGTGATGGCGGCCAGCTTCTTCTTGCCCTCCTCGCCGCCCTCCTTCTGGAGGCGCTCCAGAGCGGGGATGGCGATGGTCAGCAACTGAATGATGATGGAGCTGTTGATATAGGGCTGGATGGACAGCGCGAACACCGTGGCCTGGGCAAAGGCGTCGCCGCTCATCACGTTGAGCAGGCCAAAGATGCTGGCGGACTGGGCCGTCATATAGTCGCTAAGCATATCCACGTTGATGAAGGGCACCGGGACGGCGGAGCCAAGCCGGAAGATGAGCAGCGCGAACACGGTAAACAGCAGCTTACCCCGCAGCTCTGGCACCTTCCAGGCGTTGCGCATGGTCTGAATCATCTCAGATCACCTCCGCCGTGCCGCCCGCCTTTTCGATCTTCTCTTTGGCAGAGGCGGAGAACGCGGAAGCCCGAACGGTGAGCTTCTTGGTCAGTTCCCCGTTGCCCAGGATCTTGACGCCATACTCGCACTTGGAAATGATACCCTTTTCCAGCAGGTCGCAAACATTGACCACGGCGCCGTCCTCAAACTTGTTCAGGGCGGAGACGTTGATGGCCTCCAGCCGCTTGGCGAAAATGTTGTTGAAGCCCCGCTTGGGCAGGCGGCGGGCCAGAGGCATCTGGCCGCCTTCAAACCCGATGCGGACGCCGCCGCCGCTGCGGGCCCACTGGCCCTTGTGGCCGCGCCCGGCGGTCTTGCCGTTGCCGGAGCCGGGGCCGCGCCCCTTGCGCTTGCCCACCTGGGTGGAGCCGGGGGCGGGAGACAGTTCATGCAGATTCATGGTCAGCACCTCCATTAGGCGTTCTCGGTCACCTGGAGCAGGTAACCGATGTGGGCGATCTTGCCCCGGGTAGCCTCGTTGTCGGGCTGCACGGTGGTGTCGCCGATCTTGCGCAGGCCCAGAGCCTCGGCGGTGGCCTTATGCTTGGCCAGACGGCCGTTCAGGCTCTTGACGAGCTTGATGTTGATGGTTTTAGCCATTGTCGCCAGCCTCCTTAACCTAAGATCTCTTCCACGCTCTTGCCGCGGATGCGCGCGACTTCGGCGGGGCTGCGCAGGGACTTGAGCCCCGCCATGGTGGCGGCCACCACATTCTGGGGGTTGTTGGTGCGCAGGCACTTGGCGCGGATATCGGACACGCCGGCGGCCTCCATCACCGCACGCACGGGGCCGCCGGCGATGATGCCGGTACCCTTGCTGGCGGGCTTGAGGAGGACGCGGCCTGCGCCGAACTCGCCGATGACCTCGTGGGGGATGGTGGTGCCGGACAGGGTGATCTTCACCATGTTCTTCTTGGCGTCCTCAATCCCCTTGCGGATGGCCTCGGCCACTTCGGCGGCCTTGCCCAGGCCGTAGCCCACCTTACCCTTCTCGTCGCCGATGACGACCAGGGCGGAGAACTTGGCCACGCGGCCGCCCTTGACGGTCTTGGAAACGCGGTTCAGGTACACGACCTTCTCCACGAACTCTTTGGGTTCTCTTTCAAAACGAGCCATTCTTTTTTCCTCCTCCCTTAGAACTGCAGGCCGCCCTCGCGGGCGCCCTCGGCCAGAGCCTTCACGCGGCCATGGTACAGGTAGCCGCCGCGGTCGAACACCACAGCCTCGATGCCCTTGTCGCGGGCGCGCTGGGCGATGGCCTCGCCCACCTTCTTGGCGGCCTCACAATTGCTGCCGGGGCCCTCGAAGCCCTTCTCCTGGGAAGAAGCGGAGACCAGGGTGATGCCCTTGGTATCGTCGATGATCTGGGCGTAGATATTGGTCTCGCTGCGGAACACGTTCAGGCGGGGACGCTCGGGGGTGCCGGACACCTTGCCGCGAACGCGCTTATGGCGGTGCAGGCGCTGAGCCTTGGTATTGGGACGGTTAATCATAATCGGCACACCTCCTTCTTATTTCTTCACGCCGGTCTTACCGACCTTGCGGCGGATGACCTCGTCAGAGTACTTGATACCCTTACCCTTGTAGGGCTCGGGGGGACGCTTCTCCCGGACCTCGGCGGCAAACTGGCCCACCAGCTGCTTGTCGAAGCCGGAGATGACGATCTGGTTGGCGCTGGGGGTCTCAATGGTAATACCCGCGGGCGCCTCCATGATAACCTGATGGGAGTAGCCCAGGTTCATCACCAGCTTGCCGCCCTCCATGGCGACGCGGTAGCCCACGCCGTTCACGTCCAGGGTCTTCTTAAAGCCGTCGGTGACGCCCACAACCATGTTGTGCAGCAGAGTGCGGGTGAGCCCGTGCAGGGAGCGGTTCTCCTTCAGGTCGTTGGGACGGGTGACGTGCAGCTCGGCCCCATCCTGCTTGATGGTCATGGCGGGGTGCAGCTGCTGGGTGAGGGTGCCCTTGGGGCCCTTCACGGTAACGAGGTTGTTATCCTCGATTTTGATCTCCACGCCGGCGGGGACGGCGATAGGAGCTCTGCCAATTCTAGACATTCCTATAACCCTCCTTACCAGACAAATGCCAGGACTTCGCCGCCGACATGGGCCTGGCGGGCCTTCTTGTCGGTCATGACGCCCTTGGATGTGGACACGATGGCGATGCCCAAGCCGCGCAGCACCCGGGGCAGCTCCTCGGCGCCGGCATACACGCGCAGGCCGGGCTTGGACACCCGGCGCAGGTTGGTGATGACCTTCTCCTTGCCGGGCTGGACATACTTCAGGGTGATGCGGATGACGCCCTGGGTCCCGTCGCTGATGGTCTGGAAGTTCTTGATATAGCCCTCGTCCAGCAAAATCTGGGCGATGGCCTTCTTCATGTTGGAAGCGGGGACATCCACGGTGTCATGCTTGGCGTTGTTCGCGTTGCGGATGCGGGTGAGCATATCCGCAATGGGATCGGTGATTTGCATGAGACTTTACCTCCTATTTAGATTACCGAAAGCGTCGCAGCCGCTCGGACGCTTTGTTGTCACGCCTCGCCGCGTCGTCGCAAAGTCCGCTCCACTGCGTTTCCGCCTTACGGCGAAAACTTCGTTCGCTTCCTTGCTCCTCCTTTCCAAAACGAACCCGCTTCGCTGGGCTTCGTTTTGGCGTGAACGCGGCACCACTTGGACGCTTCTCGGTGGAGGCGGAAAGGTATCGCCGGTTAGGCATCATCCGCCGACCTGTTATCCGCCTTTTCCCTCGCTGGGGGTCTCTGAATAGGGCACTTTTTGCTGGATTTTGTAAGTGCCATATAACAGGCCCATAGGCGGGAGCCGAAACTCCCGCCTTTGGACGAGTTACCATGAAATTACCAGGACGCCTTCTTCACGCCCGGGATCTCGCCCTTGTACGCCAGCTCGCGGAAGCAGATACGGCAGATGCCGTAGTTGCGCAGGTAGGCGTGGGGGCGGCCGCAGATCTTGCAGCGGTTGTAGCGGCGGCTGGAGAACTTGGGCTCAGCCTGCTGCTTGTTGATCATGGATTTCTTGGCCATAGCTTGTTCCCTTCCTCTCTCAGCCGTTGGTGTTGAACGGGGCGCCCAGAAGCATCAGCAGCTCCTTGGCCTCCTCGTCGGTTTTGGCGGTGGTGCAGATCACCACGTCCATGCCGCGGATCTTGTCGATCTTATCGTACTCGATCTCGGGGAAGATCAGCTGCTCCTTCAGGCCCAGGGCGTAATTCCCCCGGCCGTCGAAGGCGTTGGGATTGATGCCCCGGAAGTCGCGCACGCGGGGCAGCGCCACGTTGAACAGCCGATCCATGAACTCCCACATCTTGTCCTGGCGCAGGGTGACCTTGGCGCCGATGGGCATATCCTTGCGGATCTTGAAGTTGGCGATGGGCTTCTTGGTCTTGGTGATGATGGGCTTCTGGCCGGTGATGGCGGTCAGGTCGGCCACCACGCTGTCCAGCACCTTCGCGTTATCCTTGGCCTCGCCGCAGCCGCAGTTGACCACGATCTTGGCGATGCGGGGGATCTCCATGGTGGACTTGTAGCCGAACTTCTGCATGAGGGCGGGAGCCACGTCGGCGGCGTACTTCGCCTTCAGGTTAGGCACTTTTTTCTCAGCCATCTGTGATACTCCTCCTCTCTCAGACTTCGGCGCCGCAGTGCTTGCACACGCGGACCTTCTTGCCGTCCTCCACCTTATGGGCGGGGCGGGTGGGCTTATTGCACTTGGGGCACACGGTCATCACCTTGCAGGCGTAGATGGGGGTCTCCTTCTGGATGATGCCGCCCTCCTGGCCCTGCTGGCGGGGCTTCTGGTGCTTGGAGGCCACGTTGACCTTCTCCACCACGACCTTGCCGCCCTTGGGGTCCACAGACAGAACCTTGCCCTGCTTGCCCTTGTCCTTGCCGGACAGGACGACCACGGTGTCGTTCTTCTTTACGTTCATACTCATACCTCGCTCCCCCCTTACAGCACTTCGGGAGCCAGGGACAGGATCTTCATATAATCCTTGTCGCGCAGCTCACGGGCCACCGGGCCAAAGATACGGGTGCCCCGGGGGTTCTTGTCCTCGCGGATGAGGACGGCGGCGTTATCGTCAAAGCGGACGTAGCTGCCGTCGGCGCGGCGCACGCCCCGGGCGGAGCGGACGATAACGGCCTTGACCACCTCGCCCTTTTTCACCTGGCCGCCGGGAGCGGCCTTGCGCACGGAGGCCACGACGACATCGCCGATGTTGCCAAAC
>Ga0137309_100280_pt1 | contig 37815 bp, 37 predicted proteins | sample NAcewiD2O_June_FD_97179 | JGI IMG/M metagenome (GOLD analysis project Ga0137309, IMG submission 97179) | Mouse cecal microbial communities from Vienna, Austria - N-Acetylneuraminic amended D2O_June | ecosystem: Host-associated > Mammals > Digestive system > Large intestine > Cecum | place... | reverse complement strand
CGCATGCTACATACTATGAGTGTGTCAGGCATTGCCGTTTGCACGATGCTGCGCAGCGAGTGTACAACTAGTTGATGAGACGGCTGGCCCGTCAGCCAATCAGATATTTACCGAATTAGGGGGCGAAGATTATGGATCAGATCAAAATAGGAAAGTTTATCGCATACAGGAGAAAGAAGCAGGGATGGTCGCAGAAGCAATTGGCGGAGCAGATCGATGTGACGGATAAGACCATCTCGAAGTGGGAAACAGGCAGCCGGATGCCGGATGCGTCGATGCTTCTGAAGCTGAGCCAGGCGCTGGAGATTGATGTCAATGAGCTGCTCGCCGGAGAAGAGTTTTCCACGGAAGAATATCTGAAAAGATCAGAAAGCAATCTGGTCAATCTGGTTGGGGAATTAAATGAAATGGACAAAAAGAGGAAGAGCAGCAGGGTGGGTACGATCATCGGCTTTTTATGTATTGCCGTTGCATTTTTGAGCATGGTAAGCTCCTCGCTTCGAAGATTCACCGACATTTTCGATCTGCCGACGCTGCTCTATCTGTCAGGGATCAAATGCCTGCTCTTATCGACCTTCGGCTGGATCCACCACTATTTCAACGCATGGAAAATATGCGCTTCCAGAAAGGCATTGCCGGAAAAGGACATCCAGACGGCGGTGCAGGCTGTAAAATATGCGGCTGTCCTGACACTTACGATCGGTGGGATTACGTCATCCATCGGAATCTTCTCGATGCTGAATTATACGGAACAGTGGGGCGCCATGATTGCTCCTGCCCTTGCGCAGATTACTTTGACATTCGTTTATGTGGCAGTAGAAGAAACCGTTTATGCGATCCTGCTGTTTCAGATGAAGCATATGCTGCTGAAAAAATAATCCCGCCTGTATGGTTGGAGGCTCTTTAGAGCATCCAACTATGCAGATGGAAATAATCTTGGCGAACAGAATTGAAGGAGGACAGACAACAGAATGGGAACCGTATTGGAGGTCAGAGACCTGACAAAAAAGTATGTAGAAGGAACGGCGGAAAGCAAAGTGGTTGACCATGTGAGCCTTGACGTGGATGAAGGGGAATTTGTGATCATCATGGGGGCTTCCGGCTCGGGAAAAACCAGTATACTCCACCTGATCGCAGGAATTGATACCTGCAGTGAAGGCTCAATAAAATATACCTTACCGGACGAAGTCCGCCGGCCCGCAGGGCATGTGTTCAGGTGTGCCCTTGGGTATACCTTGCCGGACGAAATAGGCCCATCCCGCAGGAGCAAGAGACACGGGCTGTCCGGCGGGAATCGGCCCGCAGATCTTGCGCGTATGAATGAAAAAGAAAAGACTATGTTCCGGCGTGCCAACATCGGGCTCGTGTTCCAGCAGCAATGCCTGATCCCGGATCTCACGGTTTATGAAAATATCATGCTGCCCCTGATGCTTGACAGGAACAGGAAAGAAAACGCATTCAAGAAGGACAAGATCATGAATCTGTGCGGGAGGTTCGGACTGAAAGAGCATGTCAGAAAATATCCTTCCCAGCTGTCGGGGGGACAGCAGCAGAGGACGGCGATCCTGCGTTCCGTCGCAAATCTCCCGCCGCTTTTGCTCTGCGACGAGCCCACCGGAAGCCTGAACTCGGCACAGACGGAGCTTGTGATGGACCTGCTGGAGGAATTGAACAAGGGCGGGCAGACCATCATCCTGGTCACACATGATATCCGGGTGGCCGCCAGAGGAAAAAGGGTGCTTTATATTGAGGATGGACACGTAGAGGGAGAGCTGGATTTTACGGAGCACATTCCAAACGGAGCAGAGATGCATCCGGATTCCGGCCCGGATACTGCCGGGACGGATGCATTTCACACAATAGAGGACAGAGAAGAGAAGCTGATACATTTTCTGCAGGAGAGAGGGTGGTAATGGTGAAGACAATATTCATGTGCGGCCTTGCAAAGCTGAGAAGAAAAAAGCTTCCGGGCCTGCTGCTGGGGATCTGTATTCTGTTTACCGCGGCGCTGCTCGTGAACGCGCTGATCTTACTAACAGAGTTAAATCCAGTATTTGACCGGGCTTATGAGGGAATGGAAGGGGCGCAGCTTTGCGGCCTGTGGAGCCACGGGATGGTTTCCTCTGACCGTGTCAGACAGTATCTGGAGGATTCGCCGCAAGACCTTGCGTATCAGATCACGGAAAATACAAAACCCGTGGAATACATGGAAAAGGACGGTGTCAGGCTTGGCAATGGTATCCTGCTGGAGCTGCCCGAAACCATCGGCCGGGATATGCTTTCCCCTAAAATCCTGGAGGGAACAGAGATTGAGATGCCCCAAAAGGATGAGATCTGGATCACGCCCAAGATCGCGAATATCCTGAATGTGAAGGTGGGGGACGAGATCTCGCTGCAGTCGGCAGACCAGTCCGTGAAGGCGAAGGTCGCAAGGATCGTTGCAGATCCTGTTTTTGGAAGCAGCAATACGAACGTGTATCGGATGTGGTGCGGTTTTGGCAGGCTTTCGGATTTTCCGTCGGCTGACAACCGCAGGATCAGCTACCTGGAAGCCCGCTTCCGGGAATACAGCCGGCAGGCGGAGCAGCGCTTTATCCGTGACGCGGAAAGTTACTTTCAAATGCCGCTGGGCGATACGCTGTATACATATGATAAGATCAAAAGCGGCTATACCTCCGCATGGCAGATGCTGGGAAATCTTCTCTGTCTTGTCAGCGTGATCCTGGCCGGGGTGATCCTTGTTCTGACCCTGTTTCTGGTAAAAAGTGACATGGACGAGGATATCAGGACGATCGGGATCTACCGGTCATTAGGCATGACCGAAATGCAGATCACAGGCGCATATCTTGTCTGCTACGGCGTGACAGGCTTTGCAGGGGCAGCGGCAGGGAGCATCCTGGGAGGCTGGCTGAACCACAGGATTCTGGAACAGATCCTTGGAAATGTAGGGATTTATTCGGCATTTGCGATCAGGACGGGTACGTATCAGGCAGGCGTGTGTCTGACTGTATTGGCGGCGGTCCTGCTGATCTGCCTCTGTGCGGTATTTCAGATCCGGACCTGCAATGTTTCACATGCCATCCGAAGCGGGACATGGCAGACCAGAGGGCGGGTCCGGATGGCGCCCAAAAATCGATTTTGCTGCAGCCGGTGCTCTTTTGAATGGTATTATGCGGTCAGGGGCATGCAGAATAAAAAAGCAGGGTATGTATATATCGCGGCAGTGTCCCTGATACTGGGCTGTATGGCCGTGGTCTGCTTCGGCTGCCTGAATGCCGTCAGACATATCGACCGGGAGCCGGAAGCATGGGGGATTTTAAAGACAGATATCTATGTGACTTCCCTGGACGGTACACCGGTAAGTACGGTCACAGAGGACCTGGAAAAAGCTCCGGAGGTCGAATATGTCTACGGGGTCAATAAAATTTATTCCCAATATAAGCCGGACCAGGAAGAGACCTGGCAAAGCATGGTAACGGAGCTTTATGAACTGCCGTGGAATGAAAAAATAGAGGACCAGTCCCTGTACGGCAGGAGGCCGCAGAAGGAGGATGAGATCAGCGTGGGGACGGCGCTGGCTCAGAGATACGGGTTTGAGGTCGGGGAAAGCATAGAATTGTATGTAAACGGGGAAAAGAAGGAATTTGAAATCACCGGCATCTTCCGCACACTTTCCAATTACGGGAATGTCATACGGATGGTCACGGAGGATCTGGACCGATCCGTAGAAGCAGACGGCATCAGCGGAGATTATATGCTGGTACTCGCAAAGGACTGTGATAAATGGAACTATGCAAAGGAGCTGACCGAACGGTATGACGGAAGGTTTTCCTTTATCGCCGCCAAATCCAACGGAGAGCATATCACGGGGGTTCTGGTGCCTGCGGTCACGTTGGTCCTGACAGTGCTGCTGACGATCACGGTTCTGATCACGATGAATCTGACTGCTTTACTGATCCGGCGGGAGCAGAAATTGGTCGGATATTTAAAAGCCGTCGGAATGACGTCCTGGCAGATTTTAAAGATCTATCTGCGGCGGAACTGCCTGGCCGCACTTTTCGGAAGCTGCCTGGGAATTGCCGCAGGAGTACTTTTCGTACCGGAACTGCTCACACCTTATGCAAAGGGACTGGGGCTTGTAAAATTTCCGTTTTCAAATTCGGCGGCGGGAATGCTGGTCAGCATGTGTCTGCTTCCGGTCTGTATGGCTCTGGGTACATGCGCGGTCGTAAAGGCCATCCACAGGGTATCTGTGAAAGAGCTGGTGAACGAATCATAAAGAACCGTGAATCAAGACGGGGGGCGGAAAGCCCCCTTTTTTAGTATCACGTATGTGGAAAGACTGCCGGTGATGGGCTGGATGCGTTACAGTTTGCGGCCGGTTGGGCCGTGAACTGTAACCATAGATCGTTACTGTTCACTCCTGGGCCGTGCACTACACTGCACGGTCACAGGCAGTATAGTACCGGGGCTGGAATCCGGCCTCTTGCCGTAAGGCAACTTTCAATAGGCCGGATTCGTTGCTGTGAGCACCCGGTGAGGGTGTGAACAGTAACCATAGATCATAGCAAATGATAAATGTGTAAAAGAAATGATAGGATTCTGATTCGACTTCTGTTATAATGGAACAAGACACGGCGGAACAGGATGCTTTCGGCCGGACTGCAAAGAGAAAATCATAGAAGAGATACGAGGGAGATAGATTATGAAGAAACGATGGAAAGATTTTGGGCGTTTATCCACAGACTGTTATATCAATATAGGTATGGGGAGGACAGACATGACGCAGTGGCATCAGGCGTTTGATGCCCTGGTTGGTGCGATTGAGGAGACACGGAGCAGGAATCCTGATTTTGCGGGAGAATTTTATGAGGTAGAGGAACAGACAGATTTTGAATACGGCGTAGACGATTGGCTGATGGATTATCTGGATGAGCTGAGGATGCGGAATCTGCATGAAAAATGCTGCGAGGTCTGTGAAAAGGTCATTGGATTATTTGCCTGGAAAGAGCAGCTGCCGGAGGATTTTGTGTTTGAAATGTCTTCGGCACTGTCCGCCCAGGGAAAAACGGAGGAGGCTGTCGCACTTTGTGAGAAGTGGCACAGGCAGAATACCGAATCCCAGCCTTTAGCCGCAGCGTTGATCTATGCCAGAATCGACGCTAATGAATATACCGGGGCAGAAGAGGTAGTACAGAAGTATATTTCAAAAGAAGACGAATGTACGGAGGATACGGAACTGATCTACCGTGCGGCAGTGCGTCTGTACGAGGAAAAAGGGGATCAAAAGACTGCGAAGCAGATGAAGAAAACGCTGGAACAATATGAAGAAGAGGTGGAACGGGAGCTGATGGAAGAATTTGAGGAGTACCCGTTTGGCGATGATTTTTAAAAGCGGAAGCAATCCTCAGGGCTATGGATGCAGCATCCGGATGGGGGCTGGATGAATTGGAGGATGGAAGGGAAGCTCCTTTTGCGAACCCGTTGGAAAATGTGATTCCGAAACCGGGAGGTTTTGTAAATATGCTGGTTTTGGATATGGATTCTTATACTGAAAAATTTGGTGAAAAAGAAGTAAGAAAAAGTTTGAGAGAGGTATCATGTGATCAACAACACAGCAAAAAAAATATTAAAAGCACTGTCCTTTGACGGAATCGAGGTGGAGGCCTCCCGTCATCTGGCAGATCTGAAAAAACTGGACCCCTTGAAGATCTTCTACCGGACCATCGACCAGAAGATCTACAACGGCGCCCATCAGGTTCCGGTGCGGATTTTTTTCCCCAGCGAGCGGGCCTACGAGAAAAACCAGGCGGATCCGGAAAAAATCCTGCTCTTCCTGCACGGAGGCGGCTGGGTGACGGAGAGCATTGACAATTACGAGCGGATCTGCGCCCGCCTGGCCAACGCAACCAACCACTTCGTCGTAGCGGTGGAATACCGGCTGGCCCCGGAGCATAAGTTTCCGGCCGGGCTGGAGGACTGCTACGCCGCGGCGAAAGCCATTTTTTCCCGGCAGTTTCTTCTCAATGTGGACCCCGGGAATGTGACTCTGATCGGAGACAGCGCGGGCGGCAATCTGGCGGCGGCATTGTCCCTGCTGGCGCGGGACCGGGGAGAATTTCTGCCCAGGCGGCAGATCCTGGTCTACCCGGCCACCTACAACGACTATTCGGAAAATTCCCCCTTCCCGTCGGTTCAGGAGAACGGGACGGACTACCTGCTGACTGCGGGGAAGATGCGGGATTATCTGGATCTCTATGCCGGAAGCGAGGCGGACAGGCAGAATCCCTACTTTGCGCCCTATCTGGCGGAGGATCTGCATGACCAGCCGGACACACTGATCCTGACGGCAGAGTATGACCCTCTCCGGGATGAAGGGGAGGCCTATGGAAAACGGCTTTCGGAAGCGGGAAATCAGGTGCGGGTGAAGCGTATCGAGGGCGCGCTGCACGGATTTTTCGCGCTGGGGATTAAGCACCTGCATGTGCGGGAAAGCTTCCAATATATCAATGAGTTTTTAGGAGGAAATGACCGTGAAGCAGAAGTGGGGACACTGGCGGCGGCTGGACAACGCGGCAAAGCTCTTTTCAGCGGCAAGCAATAAGCAGAACACCCGGGTATTCCGTTTTTACTGTGAATTAAAGGAGGAGGTCCGCCCGGATCTGCTGGAAGCGGCGCTGGAACGTGCCCTGGAGACCTATCCGCTGTTCCGTTCGGTGCTCCGAAAGGGGCTGTTCTGGCATTATCTGGAAAAAAGCAATCTTCACCCGGTAGTCCGGGAGGAATACAAGGAGCCCTGCAGCCGGATCTATATCCGCGACAAGAAGTCCCTGCTGTTTGAGGTGACTTATTATAAGAAAAGGATTAATTTTGAAGTGTTCCATGTCCTGACGGACGGGACAGGCGCGACCGAATTTTTGAAGGAGCTGGTCAAGGATTATCTGTATCTGGCGCACAGCGGCGAGGGCCTGGAGGACATAAGCCTGCATCCGGAGGACATGACCGTACAGGATCAGGAGAATGACAGCTTTGTCAAATATTATTCCGAAGAGGCGCGCAGGCCGAAGAGAAGGAAGAGCCGTGCGTACCAACTGAAGAAAACGCAGAAGGAAAACGGACGGCTCCGGGTGCATGAGCGGATCTTGTCCGTCCGGGAGGTATTGGAGCATTCCCGCAGGCAGGGAGTCTCCATGACCGTATTCTTGACCGCGGCGCTGCTTAGCGCCATTCATGAGGAAATGACGCGGCAGCAGGAAAAATGGCCGGTGGTGCTGATGGTCCCGGTGAACCTGCGGAAGTTTTTCCCTTCCGATTCCATGCTCAACTTTTTCGGCTGGATTGAGCCGGGATATGATTACCGGAACTGGGACGGCTCCTTTGAAGCCGTGCTGGAGCAGGTGCGGGAGCAGTTTCGTCAGGAGCTGACCAAGGAGAAGATGGAGACGCATATGAGCGAACTCCTTGCCCTGGAGATGAACCCCATTCTGCGTCTTGCGCCCCTGGAACTGAAAAATTTGTGTATCCAGGCCGGGGCGAAGATCGCGGAGAAAAATGTGACGGCGGTGTTTTCCAACATGAGCGCGGTGGCTATGCCGGAAGCGTATGCAGAATATATTGACCGCTTCGGCATCTATACCAGCACTCCGAAGCTGGAGCTTTGTATCTGTTCCTTCAGGGACAAGCTGTCGCTGGGCTTTACGTCCCGGTTTGACACGGAAAATATCCAGCGCAATTTTTACCGGATTCTCCGGGAGCAGGGGATCCATTCAGAAAAGGTGGAGCCGGATTTTCCCGAGCCTGCTGTGCCGGGAGAGTTGGAAATGAAGGTATATAAGGGATTTTGCCTGCTGTGTCTGGCGGCGGTCCTTCTGATGTTCTCCCTTCACTGGAACCACCGTCCGAAGGTGCCCTGGACTCTGTTTACGGCAGGCGGGATCGCCAGCATGTGGCTGGCGTCAACCATTGGATTTTTCAAGAGGCACAATCTGCTGAAAAATACCATGTGGCAGCTGGTGCTGGTGACGGTAGGGTGCATCGTCTGGGATCTGCTGACGGGGTGGCACGGCTGGTCGGTGGACTTTGTGCTGCCTGGGCTCAGCATCGGAGTGCTGTGCTCCATGATGGTCATTTCCTATATACAGAAGTACCCTCTCCGGGAATGCATGATCTATCTTGTCATGGCGGCAGGGTACGGGTTTTTGCTCCCGCTGATCCTGGTCCTGGTCGGCGCGGTCTCGCTAAAGCTTCCGAGTCTTCTGGGAGCGGGCTTCTGCCTGCTGTTCCTGGCCGGACTGGTGCTGTTTAAGGGCAGGGAATTCAGAGAAGAGATGGGGAAGAACCTTCATATTTAGAAGCTGATTCTGCCTGCGGGCAGGCTTGATCAATAAAGACATCATTATGAGATTCAGGAGGAAAAGAACGATGATCAACAAACTGGTAGAAAAGATCAAAAAAACGGAGGCTCCGATCGTAGTCGGGCTGGATCCCATGCTGGCGTATGTGCCGGAGCATGTGCAGCAGAAGGCATTTGCGCAATACGGGGAGACGCTGGAAGGAGCGGCAGAGGCGATCTGGCAGTTCAACAAGGAGATCGTGGACCATGTCTGCGACCTGGTTCCGGCGGTCAAGCCCCAGATTGCCATGTATGAGCAGTTCGGCGTGCCGGGGCTGGCAGCATTTCAAAAGACGGTAGAATACTGCAAGTCAAAGGATCTGGTAGTCATCGGTGATATCAAGCGGGGGGATATTGGCTCCACCTCCGCGGCATACGCCATCGGGCACCTGGGGAAGGTCCGGGTGGGAAGCAGGGAATATGTCCCCTTTGATGAAGACTTTGCCACAGTCAATCCCTATCTGGGCTCCGACGGGGTTAATCCGTTCATCAAGGTCTGCCAGGAGGAGAAGAAGGGAATCTTTGTCCTTGTAAAGACCTCCAACCCGTCCAGTGGGGAGTTCCAGGACCGGCGGATCGAGAACCGTCCGCTCTATGAGCATGTAGGGGAGATGGTAGCCGAATGGGGCGCGCAGTGTATGGGAGACAGCTACAGCTATGTGGGCGCCGTGGTTGGCGCGACCTATCCGGAGATCGGAAAAGTGATGCGCAAGGTGATGCCGAAGGCATATATCCTGGTGCCGGGCTACGGCGCGCAGGGAGGCCAGGGCAAGGATCTGGCACATTTTTTCAATGAGGACGGTCTGGGCGCTATCGTCAACTCTTCCCGGGGCATCATTGCGGCTTACAAGCAGGACGCATACGCACAGTTCGGTTCGGAGCATTTCGGAGAGGCGTCCCGGGCAGCGGTGGAAGCCATGAAAGCGGACATCCAAAGCGCGCTGAATCAGAAATAACGATATCCCGGCTGTCTGGCCGGGATGAGGAAGCGCTGGACAGAGTCATGCGCGGCCAGGACCAATATGTAACGAACTTTACAGAAAAAGGAGAAAAACCATGTCTTGTAAACGAAAGGAAAAGGCGGCAGTCGTATCGCAGGAGCAGATTGCCCGGGATATATACAGCATGTGGATCCGCACGGAGGAGATCGCCGGGCTTGCGGTGCCGGGGCAGTTCATCTCCATGTATACGGAGGATCGGAGCAAGATTTTGCCCAGACCCATCAGCCTGTGCGAGATCGACCGGGAGCGGAAGCAGCTCCGGGTGGTATACCGTGTGACCGGCAAGGGGACGGGTACGGAGCAGTTTTCCCGCCTGCGGCCGGGGGATTTTGTTGAGATCCTCGGCCCTTTGGGAAATGGATTTCCGCTGGAGCCGGGAACCGGAAAAAAGGTATTCCTGATCGGCGGAGGTATCGGCGTGCCCCCCATGCTGGAGCTGGCAAAGCAGTTGGATGCCGGGAAGCAGCTTGTGATGGGATATCGGGATGAGCAGTTTTTGACAGAAGAGTTCCAAAAGAACGGAAGCCTGTTTATCGCTACCGAGGACGGCAGTGCCGGCACCACCGGAAATGTGATGGATGCCATAGCGGCAAACGGACTGGACGCAGAGGTGATCTATGCCTGCGGACCGGCTCCCATGCTTCGTGCTGTCAAGCAGTACGCCGAGGAAAATCACATTGTATGCTATGTATCTATGGAGGAGCGGATGGCCTGCGGAGTGGGAGCATGCCTGGCTTGTATCTGCCGGACGCCGGAGATCGACGAGCACAGTCAGGTACATAACAAACGGGTCTGCAAGGACGGGCCGGTATTCTTAAGTACGGAGGTGGAGGTCTGATGAACACGAGAAACTTTGATCTGGATACTACCGTCAACCTGGCCGGGGTGGAACTGAAAAACCCGGTCATGACCGCTTCGGGCACCTTCGGCTCCGGGGAGGAATACAGTGAGTTTGTGGATCTGAACCGGCTGGGAGCCGTGGTCACAAAGGGCGTGGCAAATGTACCCTGGCCCGGCAATCCGGCTCCCCGCATTGCGGAGACCTACGGCGGGATGATGAACGCCATCGGCCTGCAGAATCCGGGGATCGAGGTCTTCTGCCGACGGGATATCCCGTTTTTGAAAAAATTTGATACAAAGATCATTGTCAATGTGTGCGGAAAAACGATAGAGGATTATCTGGAGGTAGTGGAACGTCTGGCAGAGGAGCCGGTGGATCTGCTGGAGATCAATATTTCCTGCCCAAATGTGAAGGAGGGCGGGATTGCGTTCGGACAGGATCCGAAGTCGGCGGAGCACATTACGCGAGAAGTGAAAAAGCATGCGAAGCAGCCGGTCATTATGAAGCTCAGCCCCAATGTGACCAGCATCGCGGAGATGGCAAAGGCCGTGGAGGCCGGCGGGGCAGACGTGATCTCCCTGATCAATACGCTGACAGGGATGAAGATCGACATCCATCGTCAGACATTTGCTGTGGCAAATAAGACCGGAGGTGTGTCCGGTCCTGCCATCCGGCCCATTGCGGTCCGTATGGTCTACGAGGCGGCTCAGGCCGTGAAGGTTCCGCTGATCGGGATGGGCGGGATCACCTGCGGGGAGGACGCGCTGGAGTTTATTCTGGCCGGCGCCTCGGCAGTATCCGTTGGAACGGCCAATTTTTACAATCCGTCGGCAACGATTGAGGTGGCGGAAGGGATTGAAGCATATATGAGACAGCATAAGACAGAGCATTTCCGTGATCTGATCGGGCTTGTCTACTGAATGTCAGATCAATCTGCCGCCTAGTGTAGCATGATGCGCACAGCCGCGAAGCTCCGACTGGGAATTGCAAAAAAGAAGGGAACGATATGATTTCTACAGTATTTTCATTTGTGATCGGGTTGGCTTTGATCTGTATTGCAGGGGACCGGCTGGTAGACGCGGCGGCCGCCATTGCGAGAAAGATGGCGATTCCTCAGATTGTGGTGGGCGCCACGATCGTAAGCCTGGGAACGACGCTGCCGGAGATTCTGGTATCTACGACCGCGGCCTTTGCCGGCTCCGCGGCGATCGCTGCCGGAAATGCATTTGGCTCTATTATATGCAACACCGCATTGATCGCCGGACTGAGCCAGACCATCCGTCCCGCCGGGCGGGTAGGAGCGTCCTCTCTTGCATGGAGGAGCTTCTTTTTCTTCCTCGTGATCGGGGTGATGGAGATCTACGGAGGGATGAAAAACGCATACGGACGGACGTTCGGCATCCTGCTGCTGGCTGCATTTGTCGTCTATGCCTGTCTGAATGTCAGGCTTTCTTCCGGCGAAGAGAGCGAGGAAGAGGCGGAAGGGGGAGAGGAGGTTTCCATCCCAAAGCAGCTTTTGATTCTTGCCGCCTGTGCCGCGCTGCTCTATGTAGGGGCAAACCTGCTGGTGGATAACGGGATTTTGATTGCGCAGACACTGGGAGTACCGCAGCGCGTCATTGCCGTGACATTTATCGCGCTGGGAACCTCACTGCCGGAACTGGTGACGTCCCTTGCGTCATTGATCAAAGGATACGGCAACGTGGGCCTTGGAAATGTGATCGGCGCCAATATCCTCAATCTCCTGCTGGTGATCGGGATTCCGGCTGCCGTACAGGGAATCCCGCTGGAGCGGCAGACCGTTCTGGTCGATATTCCGCTGGCCATCGGGGCCATGGCGGTGCTGCTTGTGCCGATCCTGATCCGGAAAAAATCCTCCCGTATCCAGGGGATCACCCTGCTTGGCATCTACGCACTGTACTGCATCCGCTCTTTTTTATAAAAAATGCCGCCTGTACGGCTGGCGGCTCTAAAGAGCCTCTAACCGACGCATAAATTCAGATGTTCTGGAGTATACGGCTCCCCGGCTGTATACTCCTTAATATGAGACATGTTCCAGTTTTTCGTGGATGATTCTGACCTGATCATCCTCCAGACTTTCATCCGAGCTGATGATCCAGATTCTGTCCGTATAGCGTATCAGCTCGCAGTAAATATTGCTTCCATTGATTCGTCTCACTGCGGACACCGCGTCCCATTCCCTGGTCCTGTCCTCGGGAAGATCCTTTTGCTTGGGCATTTCATCCCTCCAAAGCCGGTCCAGGATCCAGGAATGGCGGCTCTGGTAGATGGTGTACTGAAGATTGTCGGATGTGTCTTCACTGTAGGTACTGGAAGTTTCAGAGGCTTCAGTATCATATGTTACATAAAAATGGCTGGCACTCCCCAGTACACTTTTCGTACGGTCTGCGTTTCCCGAAATGATCATCCCGTCCATCTGCCGGTAGTCTGCCTGAACCAGGGGAAAATCCTTTACATGGTCCGAAGCTGTTTCCGAGCCGGAGGCAGCGCCCAGGACGACTGCAGTCAGGATGACCGTGAGGTAGAAGAAAATGCATATGCCGGCCGCCATCTGATAGATCCAGTTGTCATTTCTGGACGGACGCAAAAACGAGATCAGTGCCGTTACGATCAGAAGCGGTATCAGCGTGAGGATCGGTATCACATACAGCGGAGAATATTCCTTCTGATAATAAGAAAAAAATATTGCCGCGATCAGGAAGAGCATCGGGAACAGGGCTGTCTTAAAGGGCCAAAGGCTTCTTTTTCCATAGATCGGAACAGTGCCTTCCTTGAGCATTCTGCCTCTGGTAACAGACCAATGGAGGAGAAGGATCCCCTCGGTTATCCGCTCCAAACTGGAAAGAGACATGAAAAGAAGGACAAGAAGCATCAGGTTGTTGAAGATCCATCTGTTGAAATTCAAGGTGAACAGCTGGGCCAGGTAAATGGCTGTCAGCAGAAATACAGGTACCGCGCCGCTCAGCCAGAGAAGCCATTCTGCTTTTCGGATATTTGCAAATCGTTCTGCAGGCTCCACGATCGGAGCCGCATCCTCCCTTGTCCGACGGAAGACGCAGAACTTCCTGCTGCTGTCGATCAGCTTCCATCCGGCGGCTTCACAATATTCGGCATATTCCTCCGTACTTGCTTCTGGCCGGGTGTCCATCTCCGTTCCATTCGGAAAGACCTCAACCGTATAATCAATGTCGGCAGGGTCCCCCTGTTCGAATACCATCCCCAGCCGAAATTCCTTAAAATGCCATCCCCGAAGCGACTGCTCATGCAGATATTCTGCAAAAGCGTCGCAGCTCCGGTAATTGAAAGCGATACCAATTTTACGTTTTTTCATGATAGAATCCCTCCTCGCAGTATTACAAAAAGTCCTTCATATAAAGAGCGCCGTCTTCAACCATGGTTTTCAAACGGGCATACTCCTTCGTCAGCATATCGATGCCGGTGTCTGTGATCACATAGGATTTGCGCCTTCCGTCCTCGGCAGTCAGACGGATGATATCGTGCTGCTCAAATCGGGCCAGCATGGCATACAACGTGCCCGGCCCGACCCGGATCCTGCCGTGCGACAGCTCCTCTACCTTATTCATGATATCCACACCGCAGCATTCCCCGGTCAATGCCAGAAGAATATAATACATAGGTTCTGTTAATGTCTGAAATGCTTCTCTTGCCATAATCTGTCTACCGCCTTCTGTATGGGAGCGCTCATGGAAACGTTCTTTCCGGGTACAAGGAGTTTCCGGGAGTACGGATCTTTTCACAGATGCTTCTGATCTGGCAGTCATTGAGCCTCTTATCCGTATGAATGATCCATATTTGGTCCGGGCAGCGTACCAGCTCGGTGCAGATGCCGTGCTCGCTTGTATAGCTCACTGCTGATACGGCATTCCATATGTTGGTCCGGTTTACGGGATGATCCTTTGGAACGGACAATTCATCCTCCCATAGTTTATCCAGGATCCGGGAAAAGCGGCTCTGATAGATGGTATACCAGAGATTGTCATAGGCGGTATCATTGTGCAGATACGGATGTTCAGGACTTTCTATACTATAATCTACATAGAAATGGCTGACGCTTCCCAACAAATTTTCCTTATGTTCTGCATATGTCCATGTGACCGCTCCGTTCATCTGCCGGTAGTCGGCCTGGATCAGAGGAAAGCCCTCCGCGCTCTCAGGAATAGCCTCTGAGCCGGTGACAGCACCCGGAACCCATACGGCCGTGATCAATGTGGAGCAGAAGATGGCGACCCAAACGACTGCGTCTTGAAAGCGCTGGTTATACTTTCTGGACGGCCTCCAGAATGAGATCAATGCGCTCAAAGGCATCCGTATGATCAGTATAAGCAATAGGGGAATCAGATACAGCAGGCAGCTTTCTCTTTGGCTGTATAAATGGGTATAAGCCGCCACGACAACCAGGAAGAGCATCACGGACCGAACGGCCTTCAAGGGGTAGCGTTTCTTTTTTCCATATACGGGGAGGCTGCCGGCTGCTATCAATTTCTTCCTCGTAACAGACCAGAACAGGAGATAGATGCCTCCGAAGATCCGATCTGCGCATAAAAGAGGCAGGAAAAGAAAGAGCAGGAGCGATGGAGCGCTGAAAATCCATTCGCTGAAGCTTTCGGTCATCATTTGAGACAGATAGACCGCTGACAGCAGAAATACAGGCACCGCGCCGCCTAGCCAGAGAAGCCATTCTGCCTTCCGGATATTTGCAAACCGCTCTTCCGGCGTTACGATGGGAACCGCATCCGCCTCTGTCTGGCGGAAGACGCAGAACTTCCTGCTGCTGTCGATCAGCTTCCACCCGGCGGCTTCGCAGTATTCGGCATACTCTTCCGTGCTTGCCTCCGGCCGGGTATCCGTCTCGGTTCCCTTCGGAAAAACTTCTACTATATAATGAATATCGGCCGGATTCCCCTGCTCAAAAACCATTCCTAACCGAAATTCTTTAAAATGCCATCCTAGAAGGGACTGCTGATGCAAATATTCGGCAAACGCGTCACAATCTCTGTAATTGAAAGAAATAAAGATGATTCGTTTCTTCATATTATAAATCCTCCTTTCTCCGCATGATTACATCTGGCGCGGCAGTCTTGCTCTGTAATCTGTTAGAACTGAATATCGAGTATCGATAATTTTATTATATTATCGATACTCGATATTGTCAAGAGCAAGATTGCGTGATCAGGCAGATTTCAAAAGGTGTGATGCCTGAAACCGCTGCTTTACCGGCCAGATGCCCTGCAGCAGAGTGCTAGTACAGCGTTGCATTAATAATTGAGTAATAATCACTCGCTGTCCATGCCATTACTGCGTTGGAGTCAGTCAACGATGCTACCGGCATCGCCTCCTTCCTCCGCCTTGTCCTGACATGCACATCAAGCGCTTATTACTTCAAAATTAATGCAACGCTGTACTAACAGAAGAGCCTTCCATATCTACATCCCCGCAACCGCCCCTGCCAGCAGCATCACCACTGGTACAATATATTTCCGCGGATGGTGCCACAGGTCGTTTTCGATCTTCCAGCCCCGGATGGGATGTCTCCATTCCAGATATACCGACAGCGCGGCGCTGGCGGCGGCAAACCCCGCTGCTGTCAGAACTTCCGCAATTCCGATCCCCCCATGGATCACCTGCCAGCTGACCAGATACACACTGCTTCCCGCAAAATTTACCAGGGCAATGAACAGGCCGTATGCTCCGCAGAAACGGACGGACTGTCCGGGCAGGAGCCGCACTGCCTGCTCCAGATCCGGATCGCATGACAGCAGGATGCAGATCGGCGTATTCATGCAGAGGATCGCAAAGCCCATGGGCAGCGTGTTCAGTCCGTCAAACTGCCCCAGCATCAGCGGAAGGAGACCAGCGATCAGCCAGAGGCCGGCGGTATTTACCAGATAGTTTTTATTTGATGTGATATACCGCAGAAGGTAACGGAGAATATAGCCTTTTCTCCCGGTATGTCTCTTTTTTCCATACGATATGGACGGCTGGAAAAATACATAGGCATCGAGTCTTTTTCGGGGATTTGGTTCTCCTGCTTTCGCTTCCGGCACTTTTCCATGGAATGCATTCCATAGATTGGATTCCCGGCCTTCCTTATATAAATGTATCGCTGCATACCATCCGGCTGACACCACACATCCCAGACAGGCCAGCAGGACCGCCGCCCCGATCTCCGCCGCGCTCCACTGCGCCGCCGCGAAAAACAGCGCAAGGACCACAGCCGTTTTCGTGATCAGAGTATAGCCGCCGAATGCCGCCGCATACGAAATCATCATTTCCCTGTCGTCAAAAGGCAGCATGAACAGCCCCATAAATATTTCCGCATTCTGTGAGGAATTTAATGTACGCCACATAATCCCCGCTGAAAACGCGGCTGCTGTCAGATACAGAACCGCAGGGGACACCTGTACCCGAAGCTCCGACGCGTAAACCGCAAGGAACAGGATCAGGCACAGCATCAGGCTGCGGGAAATCCGCTCATACTTCCTTCCGAATAATTGTTTTGCGACTGCATGAAACGGTGTGTTTTTTCCGTATTTTTCACAAAATGATCTCATGTTCTCTAAGCACCTCCTGAATGATTAGATTTCTCGAAAACTCTTTGCGCTTCCCCCGCGGCAGACTGACAGGGCATCAAGATTTCCATTACAAAACCAGCACAAATACAGGATAATACAAATCCATGGCTTCTGCCATTTTGTCCGTAAACGGCGGGTTTTTGTCCGCGGCAGAGTGTTCACCTAAGAACTATATAGAACTTGATACATCAAAAAAAGAATACCGCAATATATGGATGCGATACGGTACATCATTCACATATATTACGGCATGAAGATTCAGGAAATCAGCTTTTCGAACATGTTCATTTTTAATCCGCCTTTACATATTTTTCAATCACACACTCATGAACCTTCTCTTCTTTATCATAATTGATCCCCACTAAAAGGATATCCCCGGTATACCCCTCGATCCAGGAGGCATATTTCTTCTCTTTGATCTGCCGGATCGCTCCGTCGGCCGTCTGATCCCATTTCAGTTCTACCACCAGTGCCGGGCGGTTTACATTCCGCCTGGGCAGATAAACCACATCCGCAAAGCCTTTCCCCGATGGCAGCTCCATGATCGGATTTACATAGTACAACTTCGCGCTGTAGTACGCCATAAGCAATGCGCTGGTGAGCGAACTTTCATGATTGTATTTCAGGATGGAAGAGGTTTCGCTGTGAATGGCGGACATTCCTTCCGCCACCGCATTTCCGTCCAGAGCCCATGTGCGCTCCAGCAGCTCCCTGGATCGGTCCAGCGACTGAATCACCCCGTCCCAGCCGCCGACTTTTACGGCCCGCATGAACTCCTGCTCAATCTCCCGGTTGGGAATAAACACCTCGCTCGTTTCTTTGTCATAGGTCAGATAGCCTAGATGAATCAGCAGTGTCAGCACATCATCCTTTATCCGAAATACGGTCATGTCATTCTGGAACGTGGACGGATCGACCACACAGCGGCCATTCCCAAGCATTGTCAGGATTGCCTCCTTCAGTCCGTCAAAGTTCAGGTCGATATACACCTTCAATGCCTCGTATGTCTCTGTCCCTGTCCAGTAGCTCTGAATTTCCCCCCATGTCAAAGCATCCGCCACAGATTTGGGATTGTAGATGTGGAGCTTTCCCACACGATACCCATCATACCATCTTTCCACCTCCGCATAATCCATCCCCTGCCGCTTACATGCCGCGCGTACTTCCTCTTCTGTGAATCCGAAATACTCCCCCAGATTCTTCGGTGAGATCATGGAATATTCATCAAAAATATTGATGGCGGAATGCTCCCCATATTTCTTGATCGGCAGAATCCCGGTCATATAGGCCAGTTCTGCGTAATCAGCCCCTTTAAACAGCCCCCGCATAAAATCCAGATACTCCTTCTGCATTTCTTTCCGGTTTCTGGCAATCCGAAATACGCGGTCCCATTCATCAATGATAAAGATGAATCCCTTTCCGGACTGAATAAAGATCTGGTCAAGAGCCGTTTTTAATCTGCTGTCCGAATCGAAGCCTTCGCATTCTGGAAACTCTTTCAGCAATTCGGATACTACGCTTTTCTCAATGTTGCTGATAAATGAATCCAGTTCGCTTTCTGATTCTATGAAACACTGCACATCGATCCTGATCACATAGCGCTGGTTCAGATGCGTTGAAAAGCTGGTTTCCTTCGCAATCTTTAAACCTGCAAACAGCTCTGCGGAATCACAGCCGCAACTGTAATAGGCAGTCAGCATATTCGCTGCCATTGATTTGCCAAAACGGCGCGGACGACTGACACATATAAATTTTCTCTCCGTCCTGTATACGGCATTCACCTTCGAGATCAGCATACTTTTATCAATATATGTGCTGGAAAAACGAGAGTCTCTGAATGGAATATTTCCCGGATTTACATAGATTCCCATACCTGTCCGCCTCCTTTCATACTTCTGTTAATCTCATTTTATACCAAAGGGGCACTTATATTCAATCCAATTTTGCACATAAAGGCACTTTTTTGTCTCTGTATTTTACACATAAAGGCACTTTTTATTTTCTGTCACAAGGCGTTTTCCTTTTCCGTCAGTACCTCCCGGATCGTATCCGCCTGAATCTCCTGCCCGGTGAAGCTCCGGGATATCCGTCCATGCTCCAAAACCAATACCCGGTCAGAGGTCAGACAGATGCTTTCCAGAATGTGGGAGGAAAACAGGATCGTACCGTACTGCCGATATCCGCTGATCAGCCGGTAAAGGTATTCGGTGCTTTGAAAGTCCAGCCCGTTGACCGGTTCATCCAGCAGCAGAAGCTCCGGACGCAGTGCGAATGCGGTGATCAGATATACTTTTTTCAGATTGCCTGTAGACAGTTCTTTGAGGAGCACATCTGTATATTCTTCAAAATGAAATCCCCGGATCAGCTCTGAGAGGTCCGGCAGCTTCTTCCCGTAGGACGCGGCCGCATAGGAAATGTATTCGCGGAGGGTAAAGTACTGGAATGAACGGTCCTCCGCGAAAACCGTGTAGCGGCTCTGCTTGAATGCCTGATCCCGGAAGGAAAGCTTCTGTCCCTTCCAAAGCGCTGTTTCCGCCTGAAAATGCCTGTTCAGACCGGAAAGTGTCTTTAAAAATGTAGTCTTTCCGGCTCCGTTCAAGCCGATCAGTCCAACGACTTCATTTGCGCTCAGGTCAAGAGAAAAATCAGAAAGGACATCTGTTCCCGGTGTATACCATGCACGCAGATTTTTTAATACAAGAAGCTGTTCCGCATCCTCTGGCACATAAGGCTTATTTGAAAAAATATTCATGGCGTTTCCCTCATTTCCCTTCATTCTTCTCTTTCTCCCGGATCGTGATGGCCGAATGGAAAAATCGGATTCCCAACACAAGATACAGAATCAGGCATGGTATGTTCATTGTCAGTAAGGAAACCGCCGCCGCGATCACCCAGATTACTCCCATGATAAGACGAATATAAAAATGACGCATAAATTTGTACCTCCTTCGTTATAAGAGCACTGCATAAGTATCGGTAAATGTCGTGTCTGATTTTGCCTTCTGCAGCTCCTTGCAGTGTGTTCTTTGTTTGATTACATTTACAGGATAATACAAATTCATGGCTTCTGCCGTTTTGTCCGTAAACGGCAGGTTTTTGTCCGTGAGAGAAGATCTGCGGCTGTTCTTTGGCAGAAAAAAGCCGCTGCTGTTTACACATTTCCAGAGTATACAGCAAACGGCATCATTGTCTATTCCATATTGACCGCTTCAAAAGACAGCGTGACCACCGCCCGGAATACGTGATCTTCGTACATGGTCTCCACGATCCCGTCATATTTTTCCGCCGCGGCGCGGACGCTTTTCAGCCCCCAGCCGTGAAGTCCGCCCTCTGTTTTAGATGTGATCAGTTCACCCTGCTTCGCAACGGGCGGGGCCTCGCATCCATTTTCCACCTTGATCACAAGCATGTTGTAGATCCGGCGGACCGTCAGACGGATAAAACGCTGATCCCCCCGCACTTTCTTTGCCGCTTCCAGCGCATTGTCCAACAGATTTCCCAGGATCGCGGTCAGGTCGGCGCTCCGGATGTTGGCATGCCGGGGAAATTCCATGTTGACCTCTGCGGCAATCTGCTGCTCCTGTGCGGCGGCGGTCTTATTTCCGATCAGATAATCCACCGCCTCATCTCCCGTCCAGCCGGAGTTCGTGATCTCCCGGACCGGCCCCCGCAGATCCTCCAGATACTCCACGGCCTCGTTGACATTTCCATGGGTCAGATGGCGGTGCAGAAGCTCGATGTGGTTGTGCAGGTCGTGGAACAGTCTGGCATTTTCTGAATACAGGCGGTTCAGGCTCTGGTAATCGCGGTCCAGCAGCTCCGCCTGCTCCTCCTTTAACCGGACGATCTCCTTCTCCGCTTCGTAATGGCGGTTCAGATTGTAGACCAGAACCGAAAACATCAGGATCACGGAAAGCAGATTCCACATCGCCAGTTCGTCCTCCGGGATCGCGATCACGGTCTGCGAGCCAAGAGTCACAGTGCAGATCATCCCCGCCACCGCGATGGCCGATGCCGTGCGGAATACATCCAGTTCCCTTCCGCCGCGTTTTCTCACAGCCGATATCAGGATCACCAGCATAAACAGGCGGACCGTCCAGACCGCCAGAAGATGCTCCGGCGCTCCGCTGTCCAGGAAACGCATCCAGAGCTGATCCTCCGGGAAAGCGGCGCCGACCGGTCCATTCAGATAGCCCTCCGTCATTGCTTCCATTCCCCGCACCATTGCAGCGGAAGATTCCTGTCCGGTCAGGCAGGGCCAGAACGCATCCATCGCCTGATGGGAGACACACCATCTTGCCAGATATCCCACACGGAACGCGATGGCAAACAGAGAGGAAATGATAAATTCCCACAGCGCCGCCGCAATTTCATAAAAGAAAAGTATAAACAGGCTCATCCGTGTCTGCTCCCGGGTCAGATATACCCGGGATGCCGCGGCAAGGAGGATGATCTCCGCCCCGAGCACACCCGCGCCGGAAACAGAAAGCAACGGCAATGCCGTTATAGCCGCCGCTGCTGCCGCTGATATCATAACGGTTCTGCGCAGCTCCATCCGGGCCGAAAGCAGTCCGCATACGAGGTACAGCCCCAGGAATCCCCGGATACTGTTTGTCAGAAAATAAGAAAGGATCTGGTACCATTCCATCATATGCGCGCCCCCCAAAACCGATTGATCTGCAGCTTCACTTCCTGTAAATGCGCGCGGCTTATGGGCAGCTCCGCGCCGTTTTTCAGGACGGCTTTTCCCTCGCTGACCTTCATGATCTGAATGATATTCACAATGTAGCTTCGGTCAATAAAAAGGAACTCCGGCGAGTCCAGTTCCGAGCAAATCTGCTGCAGAGACTTCCGGACCTTTGCCGTCGCCATCCCCGCCGACGCTGACGTTGAAGCGCCCTCCATCCCGCCTGCGGCGGATAAGCATTGAAAATGGATCAGCGAATTTTTCCCGCCGTCACGCTCGATATAGAAAATGCTTTTATATGGTATTTTTTCCATCCGGTGGCTGGTCTGAATGATGTATTCCTGCCCTGCCTCCAGTTCGATCAGCTTTGCGGCATCCGCAACGGCGGCGGAAAGCCGCCTCTCCGGATGATCCTTCGGAACGTAGCGGAAGATGGACAGCTCATAGGCGTCGATCGCATATTCCAGATGCGAGGTGATAAAAATGATCTTTACATTGGGCAGAAAGGGCTTAATCTTTTCCGGAAGCTCCATCCCGGTGAACCCGGGCATTTCGATATCCAGCAGGAGCAGGTCGTAGAAAAAATGATCGTCCGTGATGTCGTACAGCAGGTTGCTGCTCTTGGTGTAGGTTGTGATCTCGTATCCGATGCCAAGCTTCTGCAGGCTTGTCTTTACGATTTTTTCATGCAGGGCGACCGACTCCCGCTCGTCATCGCAGATTGCGATCTGTATCATGATACTGCCTCCTAAAATGCAATTTTACTAACTCTATGGTTGCAATTTTATAGGGATGTTGGAAAATGGACTTTTCCCCACATCCCTATTTTTCTGATTTTATAATTCCTGAATCTCTTCCAGCCTCTTTTTTAACTTTTTATCAGAAGTGATGATCCCTGATTGATCAAAGAGGGATTGGCATACCGTTCACGAGCCTTTTTTATTTAATATCATACCATTAGATCATATCCCCCGCAATATATATCTTCTGCCAATTGCGGATTGTAACCCCCCCAAAGCTCTATGGTGTCTATTTTTGATCCAGCACCAGCCTTGCCCTCCGGATCTCTTCTTTATCCGTCCGGAATATATCAAATTCCCCGATCCCCGGAACTCCCATATGGACCTGCCGGTTCCGGTAAGCCATGCCGCTGCTGATCATTTTCTTTCCGGACATGTGAAAGCTGGATGCGCCGATCTCCTCCATGATCTGCCGGATGACCTCCGCATTGACCCCGCTTCCCACAAGGATCTCGATCCTGCCGTCAGCCTGCCGGATCAGCTTCTTTAACGTCTCTTTTCCGCCAAGGCAGTCGGCCGCCTGTCCGGAGGTCAGGATCGTATCTACTCCCAGAGACACAGCCTCCTCCAATGCCTGGCCGGGATCCCGGCATACATCAAATGCCCGGTGCAGTGTCATCTGCAATGGACCGGCCTGCTCCCGGAGTGCTCCCATCCTGTCCGAATCCAGGCTGCCGTCTGCTTTCAGACAGCCGACCACCACACCGTCTGCCCCCAGTTCCCGGAACATCCGGATATCCTCGGAGATCATCTGAAATTCCGCATTTGTATATAAGAAATCTCCGAACCGCGGGCGGATCAGGACATTCAGATCGATATCACATGCCTTGCGGATCTGCTTAAACTGGCTTACCCCAGGCGTCGTCCCTCCGATGACCAGATTGGCGCAGACCTCCAGGCGGTCCGCGCCAGCCTCCTGGGCTATGATCGCAGATTCCACGGAATCTATACATACCTCTAATCTTCTCTTCATTTTTATTCCTCCTGCGAATAACAATTCACATGAATCACCGAATTTGCCGTTTCATCCAGAACTTCAACCCGGATCTCCTTCGAATAATCCAGCGGATAAAAGAGCGGCTGCAAGTCAAATTCCTTCGGAACCGCTTTCTGCATCCACTTTGCGATTTCCTCCGGGTCATCCAGATATTCGGAGCTTCGTTTTCCCCTGCCGCTTTCATTTCTTGTACTCACGCTGACCGAACGCGCGGAATAGTCCGAGAGTGTCCGGCCTGTCCACACGCCGTATGATTCCAGCAGACTGCAGGTCCGCGCAAAAAACGGATAGACGGGAATACTGCACGGAAGCATGGGGCCGTCCGAATCAAGCTCTACGAACCCCAATGGGAGCGCCTTCCTGAGGTCGTCCATTTTCATGTCCCCGATATCCTTTTGACAGGCATCCAGAAGCGTCTCTTTCTCGCTTTCCTCCAGCTTCATCACCGTATCCGTCACCCCGTCGGACCAGGTGAAACGGGCATCCACCGCAAAGCCGCTGTTGTCCACAGGGTATGCGATCTGTTTATACTCGTCCGTCTCGAATACCGTGGCAAAAGCCTGCAGCTGTTCTTCGTCTACCGGGTAGAGCCGATAGACCTCGCTTCCGTTTTCCATATGGTAGCAGATGACCGCATGGGTTACTTCTGACAGGCAATTATTTTTTTCAGCCAGCAGCTTGATCCATGCCGCAGCCGCACTCTTTCCTTCCCTGGCAAGAAGGTAACGCTCCAACTGCCGCGGCGTTTCATATCTCTCCCCGCCTGTGCGGGTCTGAGTATAACTCTCATTGTTCATTCCAATGCCGCCGATGCTGACTCCGATCTTCTCAACTTCCCCTTCCTCCGGCAGGAATGCATCAAATACAGATGCCCCCAGCAGAAATACCATCCCTGATAAAACGACCGCCCCGCACTCCGCGGCAAGCTGCCATTTCCGCCGGAAAATCCCCTGGCGCAAAGCACATGTTCCACCGTGCTTTCCTCCTGCCCGGCGAACCCGGCCAGAATCTCCGCGCTCCGCGAGCGTCTCATTTATCATTGCTTCATCCGACCGCATTTTCCGACCGCATCCCACGCCCAGCTCCAGCAGGAAATGCACTGCGGCCGCGGCAGCAATCCCCGCCAGGATACTCAGTGCGCCGCAAAGCCCAGGTGATTTCATGGCAAGTCCGGTCAGCGCCGCCAGAAAGCTTCCCATCCACACCCCGGCCAAAAAGGAGAGCAGGCCTTCCGCCGCCCGTTCCGCCATGGGGATGGCAAACCATTTCCCGACTCGTTCCGTCCTTCTCCTTTTCTGCGCCGCGGCAAATAAAAGGAACGAAAGGACGATCCATTCGGAAGCCGCAAGGATGCTGCTCCCGGACGGTACATACCCGAACACTTCCCACTTGTCAAACAGATTGCTTCCCGCCAGATCCCGGGCCAGGGAGAAGGGAGCCGTCAGGATGTCCAGCTTCTCGAACACCGGAATCCTGTAGTAGGTCCGAAAATAATCTGCCGCCCACGCGGTCCATACATTTCCCACCAGAATATGTCCGTAGAGCAGACAGAGCGCATACCCCAGGATTGCCGGAAGGACCGTTCCGCAGACAGTAAGCAGCAGGATCCCTATATGATAAAACATCAAAAATACTCCTGCAAACACCAAGATACTGCGCACTGTATAGCCGGCTGAAAAGGGAAAGAAATCCATGTCAAAGCTGCTTTCATACAGACCGCAGCCTGTGACCACCAGGCACAGCGGCATCAGGAAACGCATCAGCCCATGCACATATCTTCCCCAGAATATGGTGCTTTTTCTCACAGGAAGACTGTAATAAAAATCCAGTTTTTTCGGCTGAAGCAGATAGAAAAATTCCAGAAAAGAGAGGGCAGCGCCAAGCCCCGCGCAGATCCACAATAACTCCCCGCTGCCGATACCGAAAAAGGAGTAGTCCGACTTGAAACGCAGCTGCACCGCAGTGATCATCCCATAGGTCAGCAGGCATCCCCAGGACAGGAACGCCGCAATATGCCCTCTCCCCGCTTCCCTGACCCATTTATTGAAGTACTTTTCTGATGTCATAGCCTGCGCCCTCCATTTCCGCAATAAATGTTTCCTCCAGACTTAACGGGACCTCACCCAGAAAAATCGGTTCCAGCTCCTCCAGGGCCTTTCGGATCTCTTCCGCGTTTCCCCGGGTGACCAGCGTGATAAAACGGGCGTCTTCATGGAAACGAACTACTGACGGGTGCTGCCTCAGACGGTCCAGATCTGTCTCCAATGGGAGCACGCACTGGAACTTTCGGACATTTTCTGTACGCTCCCGGAAGTCTCCGGCAGTTACCACACCGCCCTTATGGAGAATGGCGATATTTCCGCAGATGTCCTCCAGGTCCTGAAGCTTGTGGGAAGCCACAAGGATCGTAAAGTCACGGGACCCCATTTCCTGGCGGAACAGATTTTTCATGATCTCCGCCGCAATCGGGTCCAGACCGTCGAACACCTCATCGCAGAAAAGATATTTTGTCCGGGAGCACAGCGCCAGGATCAGAAATGTCTGCCGCTTCATCCCCTTCGAAAATGTCCGGATGGGGCGATCCCTGTCCAGGTTGAGGGATTCCGCCATATAAACCGCGGAGTCTGCATCCAGCCCCGGATACTGCTTTTTATAAAAATCCAGCATGGTCTGGATAGACGCGTTCGGAAAATAATAGGGATCGTCAGGCAGATAAAAGAGCTTTTCCTTGCACTGCGGCGAAAAAGGATTCTCCTCCCCGTCCATCCGGATTTCCCCGGAGTCCGCCTCGATAATGCCCGCCAGCATCCGCAGCAGCGTGGTCTTGCCCGCGCCGTTCGTGCCCAGCAGGCCGAACATGGTGCCGTCCGGAATCTCCAGGGACACATGATCGACCGCGCAGATGTCATCGAAATATTTTGTCAGGCTGCTGATTGTGACCATAATTTTTTCCTCTCATCGATAAACTTCATATGCCGTATATTCGTGATCCAAATGGTAACCCAGCTTTTGGGCCAGTGCCGCCGACCCTGGATTCTGGGCATCCCAGCTCGGATACCAGCCCCGCTCCAGGCATTCCAGGATCAGCTTTGCCCCGCAGATATAGGCAAGCCCCTGCCTTCGGTAATCCTCCCGGGTATCGATCTGGATTTCAATCCCGCCTCTGTAGCTGGTATAAGAGGAAGCACCGGAAACCAGTTCTCCGTCCTTTAATATCGCCGCGCCCAGGCCGTACTTCCGGTATATGGCGTAATCCGCATAATTAGCTGTCCAGTCCCGGCACCAGGAGATTTCCCGGCATTGCAGGTACAGCGTTTCATCGATCATTTTTAATGTAAAGCCGTCAGACAGAGCCGAGACTTCCGTCTGCAGCTTTTCTCGGTCAAAAATATCCGGTTCTTTTTTTATCGCAAAGCGGGTGACCTTTTTGGCTTTGTCTTTGTAGCAGCTCTCGATCAGTTCTCCCCAGGCACAGCTGCGGGGTACCATGATGATGCCCCGGGTCCCAGAATCATCCGGGAGGTCGGGCGGCGCGCAAGGCATATCTCCTGGTACTTCCGCGGAACCCATCCTCTGCGCTGTCCTGTCAGACGCCGAATCCGGCATGTGCAGACCAGCCCAATACCGGACAAGCTCTGCGTCCGGCTTCCCAGCAAAAAAGCAGAAGTCAGCCAGCAATGCCATGGCAGAAACCGGATGCTCCGGAGAGTCTGTGTAGATCTTTCCCATGATCTTCTGCAGGCAGGACCAGATCATGGACTCCTGCCAGCCTTCAAAGAGCGGGGCTGCTTTTTCTGTATCCTTCAATTCATAAACCATGCGTTGTCCTCCTTGGCGCACTGCCATTATGTGCAAGCAATGTTTTAACCGGCCTAATATGCCCCATACTTCCTGTAGATCAGATACCCCGCCCCTGCCGTCACAAATTCGGTAAAGCAGAACGCAGCCCACACGCCGTTCACTCCCATCAGCCTGCTGAACAGAAATGCCGCGGGCATGATCACGATCACATACCGGAACAGGGATATGTACAGCGAAGGCTTTCCCTTTCCCAGCCCTTCCAGCGCCCCGCAGCAGCTGACCGAAACCGCAGACACCACGAAGCCAAGGCTGATGATATGCAGCGCGGTCACTCCGCTTTGGATGGTCTGCGGGTTTGCGGTAAATAATCCGATCAGATAGTTGGGGATCAGCCAGGACAACGCTGTCCCGACTGCCATCACGCCTGCGGTGAGCATCAGGGTCGTCCGGAAGATCTGCTTCACTCGTTCCTTCTCGCCCGCGCCGTAATTGTAGCCCATCAGCGGACGGATGCCCTGGATGATGCCGTTTGCCGTCAGATAGATGAAGGTCTGCAGCTTATAATATACCCCCAGCACGAGGACGTATTTTTCTGAAAAGCCTGCTAGGATTCCATTGAGTACGGAGATCAGAAGGGACGGCAGCGCCAGACTCAGCGTGGCGGAAAGCCCCACGGAATACATCCTGGCCGCCACATCCCGCTGGGGCCGCAGATACTTCCGCATGATCTTCAGGGGCAGCGGATCGATTTTACAGAAGATCAGATATACCACAAGGGTGAGCACCTGCCCGATCCCGGTGGCATAAGCCGCCCCGGCGATCCCCATGGCCGGGAAAATGCCGATGCCGAAGATCATCAGCGGATCCAGTATGATATTTGCCGCAAATCCGCACATCATGCTGAACATGGAGACCTTCATCTTGCCTACCGCCTGAAATACCTTTTCGTAGACCAGAGTCATGGCGATGACCACGGCAAATAAAAATGCCCGGTTAGAATATTCCAGCGCCATCCGGATGACCGTTTCGTCCGTGGAGAACATCCGCAGGAACGCAGGCATCACGGCAATGCAGATCACCATCAGCACCGCCCCGTGAAGCATGTTTAAAACCATCCCCTGGGTGGCTGCCTTGTCCGCCCGCTCCTGGTCGCCGGCTCCCAGATAATAGGCCGCGCTGGAATTGATCCCAATGGCAAATCCGATGGCAATGGCGTTGATCATATTCTGCACCGGGTACACCAGGGACAGGGCCGTCATGGCATCTTCGCTCAATTTTGCAACAAAATAACTGTCCACAATGTTGTAGAGTGAGTTTACCGCCATGGAAATGACCATGGGCAGGGACATGGATAGCACAAGGGGCAGTATCTTCTTTTCTTTCATAAATGTTTGTTTCATAGATTCCTCAATTCTATCATGGCAGCATAGTGCCTGATCGAAAATTTTCCGTCTGTACGGTTGCAATCCGAAATCTGTTTAAAAAATCATAACTCCATTTTTTCACCTCTAACTCACATCATATTCCATTTTCCGGTGAAAATCCAGTATTTTTTAACCAACCGGACTTATGGAACCGTCCCTAAATAACTTGCTATTTTGTGACAGTTCCTATGAATTTTAAAAGAGCCCGGCTGACCGCCTGTGCGTAATGCTCCGCCGGCTCCTCCATCCCCTCTGCGATCCAGCGCTGAAGCAGCAGGGAAAATCCGCCGGTAGAATACTCCGCAAAGTACTCCGTATCCCTGTCATTTTCCCGGTCCCTGCCGCTGATCCTGGCTTTCACTACCACTCCGGACGCACGGCTGAGTTCGAAGTACAGCATCTGGTCCAGGCCGCATCGATGCATGAGCAGCAATGTGTCCCGGTGTCGTCCCCAAAAGGTAAAATATTCCTGTGCAATCCGACTGATATCGTAGTGCTCAAGAGCCGCGTTCTCGCGGTATTCTCGGCACAGACTTTCAAAATAGCAATGGAGCACCTCATCCTTTTCATGATACATTCTGTAAAATGTCCGCCTGGATACATCTGCCGTCTTTGCGATCTCAGACACGGTGATCTGAGCGTAAGGCTTCTCTTCCATGATCAGAAATAGCGCATCCTCTATCATCCTGCGGGACTGCTCTTTCTGCTTTTGATGACCGTTCATCCTGCTTTCCTCCTGGAAAATGTTCCGTATGTACGGCTGCAATCCGAACTATCAGTTTTATGCAATTCATTGCAATAAAACCGATAGTTCGGATTAGCAACGGTACAGGCAGAAAATATTTCTGCAGCTCAAATACGCCTTTCTGTAGCACTTTCGGCCTGCGTCTTGATTTTCCGCTTCATACAGTATACTATAAAAAAAGAATTGTCACAAGTGTAACACATTTTTGCATTTTCCAGAAGGGAGTTTTTTATGAATCGAATCGTTGTAGTATATGAGTCAAAATACGGTTATACCAAACGTTACGCCGAGTGGCTCGGGGAGGCGCTATCCTGCCCGGTCTTTGAACGGAAAGCCTTCCGTCCTCGAAATCTTTCCAAATATGAAACTGTGATCTACGGCGGAGGAATCTATGCAGGCGTGATCAGCGGCATCCAGTTCCTCCGCCGGAATGAAACGCTTCTATCCGAAAAAAAGGTGCTTCTGTTTACCTGTGGGCTTGCAGACCCGGACAATCCCGACAACATTTCCAATATCCGAAGCTTCGTGGAAAAGGCTTTTTCAGGGAAGATTCCGGAGCAGATCCGGCTCTTTCATCTGCGGGGCGGGATGGATTATTCCCGGCTGACTTTTGTACACAGGTCCATGATGTCTATACTCCGGAAAATGCTGCTCAAGAAGGCTGACAGCGAGCGCAGCTGGGAGGGCCGCCAGATTTTGGAGGCTTACGGACAGTGCCTGGATTTTACGGATCGGAAAAGTATCCGGCCTTTGGTGGAATATACGGGATGTGAATCGTCGTTTTGTGGAAGTCATTTTCGATCACTCCGAGCCCCGCAATGATCTCCTGTCCGTTCAGTACAACATACTATTGCGGGACCGGGGATGTATTGTTCAGGCATTCCTCCATGCTTTCCAGATAGGCGGATTCGGGGATATTCCATTTCTGGTGGAACCAGCGGGCGGCGGGTTTCAGGAGGTCTTTGTGTTCCTGGATTTTTTTGATCGGGTAATGGCTCATTCGCTTTCTCCATAGTTGTTTTTTCGGTAAAAACTAAAACGTTGCTCATTATATGATGGAATCTATAAACAGCCTGCGGGAACTCATTGGCTAACACCCAAATCCCCGCAGGCTGTTCCTGAATTCTAAAGTCTGCTCTCAATCTTATTAATATACTTTTTGAGCAAGATCGCCCATTCGGAAATATGCTCCTCTGTAAAATGAGTCGCCAGCCCGCTGATACTGACCGCCGCATATACATTTCTGCTTCGGTCAAGGACAGGCATCGCAATGCATTTGATTCCAAATTCATGCTCCATATCGTCCACCGCATAGCCCCTCTGTCTTGTCCGGGCCAGCTCTTCCTTCAGCGTGTCCCTGTCGGTGATACTGTTTTCCGTGTATCCTTTCAGCTCCTGCCGTTGCAGATATTCCGCCACGAACACGTCACCCATATAGGACAGCATGGCTTTTCCTAGCCCGGTGCAGTACATCTGAGCGCGCTCTCCGAGAATCGAACGCATCAGCTCCACCGAATCCGCAGGATACATAGCTTCCAGATAAAGCACCTCATACCGGTACGGGACGGCAAGATATACCCGCTCCCTGGTCTGATTGGCCATCTCCTGCATATAAGGCATTGCAATCTTGGTAATCGAGTAGTTGTCTCCCATCGCTTTACTGAGATTGAAGATCTGAATCCCCAAGCGATATTTTCCCGATGCTTCGTCCTGCTCCAGATATTCCATCGCCTGCAGGGTGGACAAAATATTATGCACCGTGCTCTTGTTCAAACTAAAATATTCGCTGATCTCCGTTACTCCAAGTAATGGCTTTTCCGTGAAATAGTTTAAAATATCCAAAGCTTTCCGGAGACTTTTGACCTTAACCTCACCATGCTCCATGCTTTCTTCCTCCTGCTTTTTCAGCTTCCGTACCAGACGCCACATGTGTACTGCCGCTTACAGCCCGGTACATCATTCCGCCAGACCGCTTCAACTGCAGTACATAAAGAACTGCTGCCAGAATATTTTCATTTTCATTATAGCATTCAGGAAGTATAGATTCAATAAGCTTTCTTCAGAAGCCTCTCTAAACCAGCCGGTGCTCTGGTTCTTCACCTCGTAATACTGCCAGAAGCGCTTTTGCCGTCACTATGGACGTTGTTTCGCAGTTTTCATAGGTCTCTGCAGATACGTGAGGAGTCGCGATATAATTTTCCATATGGAACAACGGGCCGTTCGGATCAATCGGCTCTTTTTCAAAGACATCGGTTCCGAACCCCGCCACCTTTCCGGCCTGCATTGCCTCGGCCATATGCGCCTCATTCACGATACTGCCCCGGGCCGTATTCACGACCAACACTCCGTACTTCATGACCGCGATCGTGTCTCGGTTCACAAAATGTTTTGTAGCCGGCGTTGCCGGAAGATGGATCGAAAGAATATCGGACTGTTCCAGCACTTCCTTCCGGGAAACCATCTCCACCCCCAGTCTGGCCGCCGCTTCCTGATCAGGATACATGTCATAGGCGATCATGCGGGGATGAAAGCCTGCCAGCCTTTCCGCCGCGTTTCTTGCGATCGCGCCGAATCCTAAAAATCCGATCGTCCGGCTTTTCAGTTCATGAAACATGGGGCGCGGCCATCCGCCGTTTCTCACAGCCGCATTCAGCCTGGGAACCTCCCGGACCAGACAAAGCATCAGGGCAATCGCCTGCTCCGCCACCGCCGAGGAATTGATCCCGGGGCTGTTACTCACAATGATCCCATGCGCTTTCGCGGCCTCCAGGTCAATATTGTCCACACCCACTCCGAATCTGGCCATCGCCCTCAGCTTCGGCGCCAGACGAAATACCTCTTCATTCCACGTATCCACTCCAACGACCACACCGTCAATATCCGGCACGATCTCTTTCAATTCTTCCAATGTATATGGTCTGCCGTGAGGATTTTCTATAATCGCACAGCCGGCCTCTTCCAGAATCTTTTTTCCGGCAACACAATATTTCGAATAATTGGTTGCCGTAACCAGAACTTTCATATTCTGCCATCCCTCCATATTCTATACCGCGCATTCTCACAAACCCGGGAACAAAGCGCTTCCGGGAGCGCTCATACTCATAGCCGATAAAATATGCCGTGAGTATTGCGTTAGGCGCAGCCGCAAAGCGGTATGCAGCCCCAGCGGAAATCCGATCAGATTCCCAGCTGCCCCCGCATATGATCCGTCAGCCGCATCAGCTGCTCAACCTCCAGCTTTCCGGTAGCATCCAAAAGCGCTGCATCCTTTGTCCTTGTATACAAAGAACAAAAATTTCCAAGCTGTTTCTGGCAATATTTTGCATTCACCGGATAGACCTGTCTTTCAATCATCGAGGTGATCGTCAGAAAATCTGCCAATATCCTGGCCTTCTCAGGCTCTTCCTGATAATGTCCGCAAAGCCACACATATAAGTCCGCATGAAAATTTGCCATCACGCCGCTGAACCCGCTTCCGCCAAGACGCAGCGTCTCCAAAAGGGTAGACGAATTGGCATTGAACAGTTTTAAACGGCTGCCCTGGATGCTCTCCAGCTTCCTGCGGATATTTTCAATGCTGCAGCTTGTGTCCTTGATAAAATAAAATCTTCCAGTATCCGCGCACCATTTTAACAATTCCGGTGAAATGATCCTTTTATAAGGATACGGGCACTCATAAAACCCGAGAGCCAGATCCTTTGGAAGCCCGGCCAAAAGCAGCTTTAGATTTTCCAGCCAGATTTCATCGCTTTCTCCCGTCTCCGCAAGCCGGTTCGTCAGCAGAATCACTGCGTCCACCCCGGTTTCCGCTACCGCATTCAATTCTTCTGCCTGTCCGGAAATGGAATCCGAGATGTGGCCTGAAGCTACGACAGATACTCTTCCGTCCGCCCGTTCTTTCACAAATCGGGCAATTTGTACCCGGTCTTCCAATGTCAGGAAAAACATTTCGCTGGACTGGCAGTCCGCAAACAGTCCTGCCACGCCGTTTTCTATGTACCAGTCCACTAATTTTCCAAGCGCGTCATAATCCACTTGATTGTTGTCTGTAAACGGAGTCAGCATGACCGGCCATACTCCGTCCTTGAATTTATCGCCCATAACTCTTCTCCTGCTGCTCATATTTTGCTGTGGTTTTCGGTCTGTTATCTAACCGTCCGCAAATCACGATCATAATCTTCCAGAATCCGTTGAACCTCTGTCATCTGGTTATTGGAAATACTCATACTGCGCTGCTGCATCCGCCGGCTTCCTCTCACATAGTATTCCGTTGCCGCTTTGATGGCTGCATTTCCATTTCCGATCAGATGGATCAGCCGATACAGACGATTGATCCGTACCTGACATGCTTTTATTTTTTCGGAATCTCCGTTCAAAAAAGCCCGGTACATCTCCACATATGGCTCAACACGTACATTGCTCAATCCCGATACCATTCCGTCCCCGCCTGCCAGCAGCGTCGCTCCGCACAGGTAGTCTTCTCCCTGAATCCACGCGAATCCTTCCTCTTTTCTTTCAAACAAACCGCGCGTAAAGTTCATAAAATTACCGGAGGAATCTTTTACGCCTGCTATATTTTGCAATCCGGCCAACCGTCCGATCGTATCCGGTTCTATCGGATTATGTGTGGCAGACGGAATATTGTAAATGATGACCGGAGCAAATGCCTTTACCGCTATTTGCTTGTAATGCTCCATGATGTCCTCCTGAGAGGCTGCATGGTAGTAGGGCGGCGTGGCAACGATATAATCTGCGCCGCAGTCCTTCATTTTATCGAAATCCCCTCATCAACCATAGCGCGAAGGGCTGATTGGAAGCTACTACAATGATGACCAGTATGAATTTGGTATCTGCCAGTCCCAGATTTGTCGCAATGATAAAGTAAGGGATCGCAAGCAGCATCTGCGGAAACATCCTCAGAAGCAGCGTCGAATTGAGCATCCTGGTTGCAAATTTTCCGCCGTTCCGGATCAGTCCGTAGGCTCCCAGTGTCGCCGTGGGCACGGAGATCAGAACACAGCATCCGGTAATGATCAGCGTATTGCATAAATATTTTGTAAATCCCCTCTCGATCCAAAGGGTTTTAAAATTATCGAAAATAGGTTTGTATATCCAGGTAAAGGATGTGGAAAATGCGTCTACGGGCTGCTTTGTAGCGATCACGACCGCATATACGATCGGAAAAATAGAGATCAGCGCCACCAAGATCAGTACAATGTAGCTGGCCGCAATAATGATCCTTCGTTTTGTTCTCATCAATCCACCTCCTTTGAACGCAGAACCTTCATAATAATAGAAATAATTACCGCAAGAATCAGCAGGGTGATCACCCCGACCGCGCATCCTCTTCCTACACGCAGTTTTGTAAATGTCGTTGTATAATTATAAATTGCCAGTGTTTCCGTTGAGATCCCGGGCCCGCCCCCTGTGGTCACATTGACCCGGTCAAACAGCCGGAACGCATCCATGGTCCGCATCATGAAAATAATGATGATCAGCTGCCGGAGATTGGGAAGTTTGATGCTCCGAAACAACTGCCAGCTGTTGGCCCCGTCTATTTTCGCCGCCTCCACCTGATCTGCCGGAATGGATTGCAGGCCTGCATATAAGATGATCACTGCAAACGGCGTATTCTGATATACTTCCCCCAGAATGACCACGACCCTTGCCCAGAATGCGGAGTCCAGCCAGCCCGGAGCATAGATTCCGACCGCTGCTAGAAGCTGGTCCATGATTCCCCAATTGGACATGAACATCCATCTGAAAATAACCCCCATTGCTGCCGCGGTGATAAAGTAAGGGATGTAGATCATAATGCTGATGGGCTTTTTGAAATGATGGATGTTATCCAGAAGCATTGCCAGAATCATCCCAAGCACAAACTGGAGCAATACGGCCGCCACCGTCAGGATCAGCGTAAAGCCCAGGGCGCTGGCAAATTCTGAATCCTGTAATACATTGATATAGTTATCCAGGCCAATGAATTTCGCTTCCCTTCCCAGGCGGTAATTTGTGAAGCTGTACACCACGGCATAGCCCACCGGAAACAGCATAATCGAAAATATCAGAATGAAGCTTGGCAGAGCAAATAATAAATATTTATTTTCCTTCTTCATGCATCCGTCCTTTCTGAGCGGAAACGGTGTGCCCTATGCCGCGCCTGCCAAAACTCCTGTTGATTTCCGCCCGCCCCGCATATCCACACCGTTTCTTTTTCTATTTTGTTTGTCTGCCGCAGTTATTATTCGTAATAACCTGCCTCGTCCAGAATTTCTTCACACTCCGCAGCTGCTTTATCCATTGCGGACTGCGCGTCTGTTCCGTTGATCAGGACATCTGCCAGAGCCGTCATGGAGATCTCCATGATCTCTGAAAATTCCGGAATTGCAGGACGCATCCTTGCTCCGTCCTGAATCGCGTCCCATGCCGCTTTGTAGTCCGGCCTGCTCTCGAACAGTTCGTCGTTCAGCAGAGAAGTCCTTACCGGCATTCCGGTTTCCGCCCCTTCTTTCATCACATCTTCGGTCAGCGCATTGCACATGGTCCGAAATACGAGATCCGGATCATTTTCCGTAAATGCGGAAATGGAATAGCCTGCTGTCGCGAATAATGATGCTGTCGGTCCGCCCTCTTCCAATGCCGGGGGATTGTAAAATCCAACCTTTCCTACAACCTTGGATTTTTCTTCATTGTCCATGTCTCCGGAGCGGGTCGTCTGGATCAGTCCCATTGCCGCAAGATCCTGCGTCATGGCAAGAGCCGCTTCATCGGATCCATAGGTGGTGCTGCCGTCCGGGCAATATGGCATCAGCTTCTGGATGTAAGAAATGGCTTCCATTGCCTCCTCGCTGTTGAATGCCGGCTTCATGTCGTCGTCAAACCACCATCCTCCGCATGCGGTCATAAAGCACTGGAAGGTGATCGCCAGCAGATCCGATGCTTTCAGGGAAAGTGTCAATCCCGATCTGCTGTCCGTCGTCAGCGCCTCCGCCGCTGCCACAAGGTCGTCCAACGTTTTCGGGGCATCCAGTCCGGCTTCTTTCAGCACATCATCCCGCGCAAAGATCAATGCTGCCCACTGGTGGCTCGGAATCCCGTAAATATGTCCGTCATAGGTATATGCGTCCCATAAGTAATCCGGGATATCATCGAAATGATATTCGTCTTTGTATTTTTCAATATAGTCGTCCAGCGGCAGAAGCCAGCCCCCATCCGCGAAGGTTGCCAGATCCGGCGGGAAGATGTAGGTCAGATCATAAGCACTGGACTTGGAGGACAAGTTCATGGTCATCTTTTCCTGCCAGTCCCCATAGGTGGTCAGCTCTGTATTCAGCGTCACATTGTCCGGCGCGTTGTCTACCATTGCCTGCGCATAATATTCCAGCGCCGCGTATCTGTGGCTCAGCAGATTAAGCTCTACGGCTTCTGTTCCGGCATCCTCATTGTTCCCGGTATCTTCCGCATCTGCGCCTGTATCGGAATCTACCGCTGTATCTTGTGTATCTGTACCCGAATTATTGCTGTTTCCGCACGCTGCCAGCATCCCGATCATTGCGCCGGTAAGCAGACATGCTGTAATCCGTTTCCAAAGCTTTGTTCTCATATTGTTTCTCCTTTCTACTTTGTCAAGCCCCAAATGATAGACTTTTTCATGAGTCTGACGTATTTGTACCTCTCCTGGTTTTTGTATATAGTTTGTGCAGCCAATGGATTGTATATTTACCTGCCGTTTACATTTTTCCTTCCCTTTCCATACATTACGGATTTAAAATTACTTTGATTGCTTTACTGTCTGGTTCGCACAGCAGGTCAAAGCCTTCCTTTACCTTTTCCAGAGGAAGCCTGTGCGTGATCACCTTTTCAATATCCACCATATTATTTTTCAGATATTCCAGAGTCGTCCCGCATTCATCCGCATATCCTGTGCTGCCGAATACATGCAGTTCCTTGTATACGATCTGCTGGATCGCCAGTTCCAGCTCTGGCTTCGTAAAGCCAAGCGCAACAACCGTCCCCCGCTTCCGGCACATCTGCAGTGCCAGATTGTAGGTCGTGCTGATTCCAACAGCTTCTACCACCACATCAGGGCCCATGCCGTCTGTCTCCTGCTTCACTTTTTCCAGAAAATCCGGATCATCGGATTTCAGACAGCAGGTCGCTCCAACGTCCTTTGCAATCCCCAGCTTGTAATCTGACAGGTCCACCGCAATGACCTTGACCGCGCCTGCAAGCCTGGCGGTCTGTACCGCAAGAAGCCCTATCGTTCCTGCCCCAGTAATGACCACCTTATCGCCCAGCTTCACACCTCCGCGGTTGATCAGATGAATGGCGTTGCCCAGCGGATCCAAAAAGGTTCCGTAATCATAGCTCACCTCATCCGGCAGATGATACAGCTGCTTCTCATGCATCACCAGATATTCGCACATGGCCCCGTCCAGGAATCCCCGCATGGACGATCCGATCAGTAACGGATGGTCACATAAATGCGGCAGGCCTTTTCTGCACATAATGCA
>Ga0137309_100270_pt1 | contig 38239 bp, 34 predicted proteins | sample NAcewiD2O_June_FD_97179 | JGI IMG/M metagenome (GOLD analysis project Ga0137309, IMG submission 97179) | Mouse cecal microbial communities from Vienna, Austria - N-Acetylneuraminic amended D2O_June | ecosystem: Host-associated > Mammals > Digestive system > Large intestine > Cecum | place... | reverse complement strand
CGGCGCGCCTGATCGCCGCCCGCTGGTCTGACCTGCCGCAGGACCATCTTTCACATAAGGAGAAAAATCTATGATCGAGATGAAAGGAATCAGCAAGACCTACCGGGTCCGGCGGCGGGAGGCCGGACTGGGCAATGCGGTGCGAAGCCTCTTCTCCCGGGAGTACACCGAGATTCCAGCCCTCAAGAGCATGTCCTTCACCATCCCCGACGGACAGATTGTGGGCTACATCGGTCCCAACGGCGCCGGGAAGAGCACCACCATCAAGATCCTCAGCGGCATCCTCCGGCCCGACGGCGGCATGTGCTCCGTAGACGGCCTGGTGCCCTGGGAGGACCGGAGGGAGCACGTAGCCCGGCTGGGGGTGGTCTTCGGACAGCGCAGCCAGCTCTGGTGGGACGTGCCGGTGATGGAGTCCTTCCTCCTCCTCCGGGACATCTACCGGGTGCCGGAGGGGAGCTTCCGGGAGAACCTGGAGCGTTTGACCGGGCTCCTGGACCTGGAGGACCTGGTGCGGACCCCGGCCCGGATGCTCTCTCTGGGCCAGCGGATGCGCTGCGAGATCGCCGCCGCCCTGCTCCACGGCCCCAAGGTCCTCTTCCTGGACGAGCCCACCATCGGCCTGGACGCGGTGAGCAAGCTGAAGGTCCGGGAGTTCATCCTGGAGCAGAACAAGCTCTGCGGCACCACCGTCCTCCTCACCACCCACGACATGCAGGACATCGACGCCCTGTGCTCCCGGGTGCTCCTCATCGGCAAGGGGCAGCTCCTCCTGGACGGCGACACCGCCCAGATTCGGGCCATGGCCGGGGAGAACCTGTCTACCGAGGAGTCGGTGGCGGACCTGTACCGCCGCTTTGGCATTTGAGGAGGCGCGGTATGGGAAAATACTGGTCGTTCTTCAAGATGCGCCTCATGGCGGGGCTCCAGTATCGGGCCGCCGCCCTTGCGGGTATGAGCACCCAGTTCGTCTGGGGAGCGATGGAAATCCTGCTCTACCGGGCCTTCTGGCTGGAGCATCCGGAGCGCTTCCCCATGGGCATGGAGGCCCTCTCCAACTACATCTGGCTCCAGCAGGCGTTTTTGACCCTCTTCGCCATGTGGAACTGGGAGACGGAGATTCTGGAATCAGTGAAAACCGGGACCGTGTCCTATGAGCTCCTGCGGCCCACGGACATCTACGGCATGTGGATGGCCCGGTCCGTGGCCAACCGGTTCGCCCGGGCGGCTTTGCGGATGGTGCCGGTGATCGTGGTCAGCAGCCTCCTCCCCGCGCCCTACGGACTGCGCCTGCCCGCCTCCCCGGCGGCTTTCGGACTGTTTCTGCTGTCCTCCGCTCTGATGGTCCTGGTGGTCTGCGCGTACAGCCTCTTCGTCTACGCCCTCACCTTCTACCTCACGGACCCCAACGGGATCATGGTCCTCTCGGTGGCGGCGGCGGACCTGCTGGGCGGAGCGGTGGTGCCCCTCCCCTTCCTGCCGGACGGCTTCCGGCAGTTCGCGGCGCTGACCCCCTTCGGCTCCATGCAGAATGTGCCCCTGCGGCTCTTCAGCGGGGACATCCCCCTCTCGGAGGCCCCGGCGGTGATGGGACTGCAAGTATTCTGGATCACAGTCCTCATCTCAGGGGGATACCTTCTCACAAGAAACGGCCTGCGCCGCGCCGTCATTCTGGGAGGTTGAGACGATGAAGCTGTATTTGAAATTCCTGTCCATCCACTTCCGCTCCGCCATGACCTACCGGGCGAGCTTCTTCCTCAGCTGTCTGGGGCACCTGCTCATCACCACCAATGTCTTCCTCAGCGTGGTGTTCCTCCTGGACCGCTTTGACGCCATCGGCGGCTACACTCTGCCCCAGCTGAGCCTCTGTTACTCGGTCATCCTCGCGGCCACCAGCCTTGCGGAGTGCTTCGGGCGGGGCTTCGACGCCTTCACCCGCATCCTCGCCCAGGCGCAGTTCGACCGCATCATGGTCCGGCCCCGGCCTCTCTTCTTCCAGGTGCTCTGTCAGGATATGAAGCCCACCATGCTGGCCCGGGTGCTCCAGGCGGCCGTCATGCTCGTCTGGGCCGTCCCCTCCGGCGCGGTGGCCTGGACGCCCTGGAAGGCCCTCACCCTGGCGCTGATGATCCTCTGCGGCTCGGGCCTCTTCTTCGGCCTCGCGCTGGTCAACGCGGGCATCTGCTTTTTTACCCTGGAGCATGTGGAGGCTCTCAACATCTTTGTCGACGGCCCCCGGGAGTACGGCAAGTACCCCTTCGGCATCTACGGCAGGCCGGTGCTGATGGTCCTCACCTTCCTGGTGCCCCTGGCCCTGGTCCAGCACTGGCCTTTGCAGTACCTCTTCGACCGGGGACCGGCGTGGTACGGGCTGCTGCCCATAGCGTCGCTCCTGTTTTTGATCCCCTGCTTCCTGCTCTGGAGGCTGGGGGTGCGGCACTACTGTTCAACCGGATCTTAAGGCGCGTTTTATAGTTCCGCGAGAGGACCCGGGGGGAACCATCCTCCCGGGTCCCTCCGTGTCCGGATTCACAATTTATTTACAGGGTTCTTCAGGTTCGCTTCAGCAAACAATGGTACACTCTCCCTATCCAAGCCGCCCTGCGGGGCGGAAGAAAGGAAGTGTACCGGCGATGGATTTTCGCCACGAATGGAAGCATGAGATCGACTTATCGGACCTCACCGCCCTGCGCCGCAGGCTCCGGGCCGCGGCCCGGCCCGACCCCCACGCCCCCGGCGGGCGCTATCAGATACGAAGCCTGTACTTCGACACCCCCTCGGACCGGGCCCTGCGGGAGAAGCTGGACGGCGTCAACCGGCGGGAGAAGTTCCGCATCCGCACTTACAACGACGACAGCTCCCTTATTCACCTGGAGAAAAAGAGTAAGCTGGGCGGTCTCTGCGCCAAGGAGAGCGCAGCCCTGACGGCAGAGGAAGTCCGACTCCTCATAGGAGGCCACTGGGACTGGATGCCCCAGGACAGCCGCCCCCTCCTCCAGGAGCTCTATACCAAGATGCGCACCCAGCGTCTCCGTCCCAAGACCATCGTGGACTACACCCGGGAGGCCTACGTCTACGGCCCCGGGAACGTCCGGGTCACCATGGACTACGGCATCCGCACCGGCCTGGGCTCCACTGATTTTCTCGACCACGGCTCCGTGACCATCCCCGTCCCCGGCTCCCCCATCATCCTGGAGGTCAAATGGGACGCCTTTCTCCCCGACACCATCCGCGCCGCCGTCGCCCTGGAGGGCCGCCGCACCGCCCCCTACTCCAAATACGCCGCCTGCCGGGCGTACGGTTAGGCAGTCATACTTTTTTTCTTTTTGAAAAAAGAAAAAAAGTATCAAAAAAAGAAAAACTTTTGTCCGCGAAACTTCGTTTCGCTTATGTTATATATAAGGAGACATCGCTATGACCTTCAATGACATCTTTAAGTCCAGCTTCCTGGAGAATATCGGCAGTGTCAGCCTCGTGGACATGGTCCTCGCCCTGGTGCTCGCTTTCGGGCTGGGACTCTTCATCTTCCTCGTCTACAAAAAAACCTTCTCCGGCGTCATGTACTCCTCCAGCTTCGCCGTCACCCTGGTGGCGCTGACCATGATCACCACCTTGGTCATCCTCGCCGTCACCAGCAACGTGGTCCTCTCCCTGGGCATGGTGGGTGCGCTGTCCATCGTCCGCTTCCGCACCGCCATCAAAGAGCCCCTGGACATCGCCTTCCTCTTCTGGGCCATTGCCGTTGGCATCGTGCTTGCGGCGGGGATGATCCCCCTGGCGGTCCTGGGCAGTGTGTTCATCGGCGTCGTCCTGCTGGTGTTCGTTAACCAGAAGCCCTATCGCGACCCCTACATCGTGGTTCTCAGCTGTGACGGCCACGAGAGCGCCCAGCGCTCCCTGGACTACCTGGAGGCCCAGGTCCAGCGCTGTGTGGTCAAGAGCAAGACCGCCCAGCGGGGGTCCGTAGAGCTGAACCTGGAGGTGCGCATGAAGGACGCCGATACCGGCTTCGTGGACGCCTTGGCCGGTCTGGAGGGCGTACAGAGCGCCGTCCTGGTCAGCTACAACGGCGACTATATGGGGTGACGGGCATGTCCACACATCGCTTTATCGACCGCATCTGCTGTGCCGGACTGGCGCTGGCCCTGATGCTGACCCTCCTCTTTTTCGCCGGAGAGGCCCTGGGCCTCCAGGCCGCGGCTAAGACCATGGGCTATGAGGACCGGCTCTTCGATACCAGCCGGGTCCACACCATTGATATCGTCATGGACGATTGGGACGGCTTTCTTGACACCTGTGAAAATGAGGAGTATACTGCCTGCGCTGTGGTCATCGACGGCGAGGCCTACCACAACGCGGGCCTGCGGGCCAAGGGCAATACCTCTCTCAGCTCCGTGGCGGCCTACGGAAACGACCGCTACAGCTTCAAGGTGGAGTTCGACTGCTACCAGGACGGCGCCAGCTACTACGGCCTGGACAAGCTCAGCCTCAACAACATCATCCAGGACAACACCTACCTCAAGGACTACCTCAGCTACCGGATGATGGCCTCCTTCGGCGCGGCGGCGCCGCTGTGCAGCTTCGCCTTTCTCACCGTCAATGGCGAGGACTGGGGGCTGTACCTCGCCGTGGAGGGCGTGGAGGACGGCTTCCTTCAGCGAAACTACGGCGCGGACTACGGCAGTCTCTACAAGCCGGACAGCATGAGCTTCGGCGGAGGCCGGGGCGCGGGCCGGGACTTCAATATGGAGGATATGGACTTCGATTTTGGGGATTTCGACCCTCAGAAGTTCGCCCAAAACACCCAGAGCCCGCCGGAGAACGCGCCCAGCCCGCCGTCCGGGCAAGGAACGGAAAACAAAAATCCCTCCCCGGGCGGGTTCGGCGGCATGGGGAGCAGCGACGTGAAGCTCCAGTACAGCGGCGACGACCCGGACAGCTACTCGAACATCTTCGACAACGCCAAGACTGACGTGACCTCCGCCGGCAGGGACCGCCTCATCGAGGCCCTGCGGACTCTCAGCGGCACGGACCCGGCCTCGGCGGTGGATATCGACCAGGTGCTCCGCTACTTCGTGGTCCACACCTTTGTCTGCAACGGGGACAGCTACACCGGCTCCATGGTCCACAACTACTACCTCTATGAGGCGGACGGAGTGCTCTCCATGATCCCCTGGGACTACAACCTGGCCTTCGGCGGCTTTGACGCGGGGTCCGGGGCCAAGAGCGTGGTCAACTCCCCCATTGATTCCCCGGTCAGCGGCGGGTCCCTGGAGGACCGGCCCATGATCGCCTGGATCTTCTCCGACCAGCAGTACACGGACCTCTACCACCAGTACTACGCCCAGTGGCTTGCGGACTTCTTCGGCAGCGGGGTCTTTGAGGCCATGCTGGACGAGACGGTGGCCCTCATCTCCCCCTACGTGGAGCGGGACCCCACCAGGTTCTGCACCTACGAGGAGTTCGAGACCGGCGCGGCGGCGCTGAAGACCTTCTGTCTCCTGCGGGCGGAGAGCGTCGCGGGGCAGTTAGAGGGTGCGATCCCCTCCACCAGCGAGGGGCAGGCGGCAGATGACGCCTCCCTGGTGGATACCGGGGACCTCTCCCTGACGGACATGGGGTCCATGAACATGGGCGGGGGCTTCGGAGGCGGTCCGGCCCGGCCCGCCATGGCGGAGGGCGGACAGTCCCAGGAGCTGGGGGCGTTCCCCTCTCCGCCCGAGGGGCAGGAGCAGTCCCAGCAGGGGCAGCGGCCCCAGGGGTTCCCCGGCGGAGGGGGCTCCCAGCTGGATGCGCAGTCTCCTGGGCCTTTACTGGCGCTCTCGACGGCAGCGCTATTGGCTGGCCTGGTGTTCGCGTTCAAATTCAAGCGATAATACTAAAAAACTATGAGCAAGCGTAAGCTTGCGAACAAAAAGTTTTTCTTCTTTTGCTACTTTTCTTCTTTGTCCACAAAGAAGAAAAGTAGAGGAGGTGTGTATGAAGATTTTGATTATCGAGGATGAGAAACTGCTGGCGGATTCGCTGAAGGTCCTGCTGGAGTCGAAGGGCTTCGAGGTGGAGGCGGTATACGACGGGGAGACCGGCGCGGACTACGCCGAGCTGGGCATCTACGACCTGCTGATTCTGGATGTGATGATGCCCGGGATGGACGGCCTTGCCGTTGCGAAGCGGGTACGCTCCCTGCGGTGCTCCACGCCCATCCTCATGCTGACCGCCAAGTCGGACCTGGAGGACCGCATCCAGGGCCTCAACGCCGGGGCGGACTACTACCTCACCAAGCCCTTCGACACCCGGGAGCTCCTCGCCTGTGTGGGCGCGCTCCTCCGCCGTCAGGGCGGGCAGACCGACGCCATGCGCTTCGGCAACACCACGCTGGACCTGGCCAGCGGTACCCTGGAGTGCGGGGAAGCCAATGTGCGCCTCTCCGCACGGGAGTTTGACGTGATGCGCCTCCTCTTCCAGACCCAGGGGCGCAACCTCTCCAAGGAGGCCATCCTGGCTCGGGTGTGGGGGTACGACTCCAACGCGGTGGAGAACCATGTGGAGGTCTACGTGGGCTTCCTGCGAAAGAAGCTGGCCAGCATCGGCTCCAATGTGCGCATTGAGGCGGTGCGGCGGCTGGGCTACCACCTGGAGGAGGACAAGGGATGCTGAGACGCCTGCGGCTGAAATTCATCTGCATCAACATGGTCACCGTGACGGCCATGCTCTGCGTGATCCTGGGTCTCGTCTACCACTTTACCCGGATGAATCTGGAGCAGGAGAGCCTGCGCCTGATGCAGACCGCCGTGGAGCGCCCCTTCCAGCCGGGACCGCCCGGCCAGCTGCCGGAGCAGCTCCCCCTGCCCTGTTACTTCATCCTCCGCTCGGGCAGGGACGGCATGGACATCGTCGCCCAGTCCGGCTATGACCTGACAGACCAGGCCCTCCTGGAATCCTGCCTGGAGGCGGCCCTCGCCTCCGGAGCTCCCGTGGGGGTGCTGGAGGACTACGGCCTGCGCTTCTGCCGCGCCGCCCGTCCGGGGGAGGTGCGCTTCATCTTCGCCGGCATCTCCAGTGAGCGGACCACCCTGAAGAACCTGCTGGGCACCTCCCTGCTGGTGGGGGCGGTGAGCTTCATCGCCTTCCTGGGCATCAGCCTGCTCCTGGCCCGCTGGGCGGTGGGGCCGGTGGAGCGGGCCTGGGCCCAGCAGAAGCAGTTCGTGGCCGACGCATCCCACGAGCTCAAAACGCCCCTCACGGTCATCATGACCAACGCCGAGCTCCTCCAGTCCGGCGCTCCGGAGCAGGTCCCCCGGGCCGCCGGGAGCATCCTCGCCATGTCCCGGCAGATGCGGGGGCTGGTGGAGGGCCTGCTGGAGCTCGCCCGGGCCGACGCGGGTACAGCCCGGGACGCCCTCGTCCCCTTGGACTTCAGCAAGCTGGTCTCCGACGCCCTCCTCCCCTTCGAGCCCATCCTCTTTGAGGCGGGGCTGGACTTTACCAGCCGCGTGGAGCCCGGCATCCGACTCACCGGCAACCCCGGACAGCTCCGGCAGGTGGTCCATATCCTCCTGGACAACGCCAGGAAGTACACCTCCCCCAACGGACAGGTCACGGTGGACCTCCGGCGGCGGGGCCGGGGGCGCTGCGTCCTCTCTGCGGCTACCAGCGGTCAGCCTCTGACCCGTCAGGAGCGCACCGACATCTTCAAGCGCTTCTACCGCACCGACCCCGCCCGGGCCATGGACCAGAGCTATGGCCTGGGGCTCTCTATCGCCCAGACCATCGTCTTGGCCCACCAGGGCCGCATCTGGGCGGAGAGCGGCGGGCAGGTCAACACGTTTTTTGTGGAACTGCCCCTGTGAACCTTCCTTTTTCTTTTGTGTACAAAAGAAAAAGGAAGCGAAAAAGAAAAAACTTTGTCCGCGAAACTTCGTTTCGCTCATGTGGATCTTGTTGAGCGCTCTTTCCTGCAAAATTTGACAAATCTTGTCGAATCAATTATAATTGTGAACAGTGTGTTTCCAACTATAGGGATTTGAGGAGAAATGTCTATGAAATACCTGCTCTGCTGTCTGTTTGCCGCCCTTTTGTTACCGGCCGCCGTCGTGGTGACCACGACCTCCGAGCCTGTGGAGGCCGCACCCGCTCCGGAGGAGGAACAGCCCGCTCCCGGCGGCGAGGGGACCGTCCTCGTAACGGGTCCCGACGGTGCGCAGTACGAGATCGTGGAGGTCCCGGCGGAGGAGGAGCCCCTCACGGCGGAGGACCTGCTGTCCTTCTCCTTCCAGGACATCCCCGAAGGGGACCCCTCCGCCGGGTGCGCAAGCTACGTGGCCGCCCGGAAGGTGCTCCAAGGCGCGGGGGGCGGCCGGTTCCTTCCGGACCAGTCCGTCACCAGGGGGGCGCTGATGGTGGTCATCCACCGCTTGGCCGGGGAGCCTTACTGCCCCCTTGCCGTGGGCTTCCCCGACCTGGGGCCGGAGGATTGGCAGTTCGACGCGGTCTCCTGGGCCCTCTATGCCCGCATCGCCGCCGGGAATGAGGACGGCGGCTTCGCCCCCAACGCTCCCGTGACCCGGGCACAGCTCGCCGTGTTCCTCTACCGCTATGCCGCCTATATGGGCGTGAGCCTCCACTGCTCCGGGGAGCTGGGGGACAGCTATCTGGACGCCGCCGCCGTGCCGGACTACGCCCGTAAGGCCCTCTCCTGGGCCCTGGAGAACAGGCTGTACGCCTCCCTGGTCTCCGACACCATCTACCCCGGCCTCCCCGTCTCCCGTATCCAGCTGGCCCAGGTGCTGACGGCCCTCGCCGCCCGGGAGGAGGACCCCCTGGCCGCGTCCCTCGTTGAACAGCTCCCCTCCCCCGTGCCCCAGAGCGCAAGCCGCGTCAATCACGACGCCATCCAGGACGCTGTGGACGCCGCCGCCCGGAAGTACGGGGCCGTGGGCGTCCAAGTGGCGGTGGTGGAGGACGGCGCGGTCACCGGCGTCTTCAACTACGGCTGGGCCCACAAGGGGAACACCGTCATGGAGGCGGATCACAAAATCCGCTGTGCCTCCATCTCCAAGGTCTTCGTGGGCATGACCGCCATGCTCCTCCGGGAGGACGGCCTCCTGGACCTGGACGGCGACATCAGCCCTTACTGGGGCGTCACCGCCCGGAACCCCCGCTACCCCGAGATCCCCATCACCTTCCGCTCCCTCATGAGCCACACCTCCTCCATCCGTGTCTTCGGCGACGGCGTCAGCCGCTCCTACAGCGCCGTCAGGTCCAAGCTGGGGAGCTCCGCCGGATACTCCAGCGTCATGCCCGGGGCCATCACCTCCTGGAACTACAACAACTACGCCTTCGGCGTCCTGGGCATGACCCTGGAGCTTGCCGCGGACCGGTACCTGGACGATATCCTGGATGAGAAGCTCTTCTCGGCCATGGAGATCGATGCCGCTTTCACAGGAAGCGGCATCGGCGGCACGGACCGGATCGCTGCCCTGTACTACCACGGGGGCGCCGTGGGCCGGTCCGTGCCGTCGCTCCTCTCCGATGTCCGCCCCGACTGCCCCGGCGGCACCGGGGAGTACTTCGCCGGGGGCCTCATCATCAGCGCGCAGGACTTGGCCAAATTGGCCGCCCTCCTGGCCAATGATGGCTGCTTTGAGGGTGCGCGGCTCCTGGACGCGGAGTCGGTGGCCCTCATGGAGAGCCGCTATGGCCGCCTCGGCGACGGCACCTATCAGGCCCTCCCCCTGCGCTCCCAGGACGGCATCTACGGCCGGGACACCCTCTACTACCACACCGGGAGCGCCTACGGCGTCTACAGCTTCTTCTCCTACGACCCGGCCGCACGGGACGGCGTGGTGGTCCTCACCACCGGCGCAAGCGCCGCCAAGGACAGCCGGGGCAGCTACGCCGTCTGCGGGGAGATCAGTCAGTACATCTACGATAAGATCGCGTGACCGCCGTCTGAACGCAAGGAAGCCCCCTCTGCACAGAGCAGAGGGGGCTGTTTTGTCTCCAGAGGGACGGTCAGCGGTCGTTGTTGAAGATTTTGAGGATGTCGTCGAAGGGGTCCTTCTCTTCAGGCTTCTCCTCCTCGCCGGAGATGCCGAGGATGTCGTTGATCATCTTGTTCTGAGCCCCGCCGTTGACGTTGATGACCTTGCCGTCGGCGCTCTTCTTCTCGTCAAAGCCGGTGGCGATGACGGTGACCCGGATCTCGTCGTTGAGCGTCTCGTCGAAAGCAGCGCCGAAGATGGTATTGGCGTCGGGATGGACCGCCGCCTGGACCATGGAGGCGGCAAGCTCCACGTCCTCGAAGCTGATGTCCGCAGGCCCGGACACGTTGACCAGGATGCCCCTCGCGCCGTTGATGGAGGTCTCCAGCAGGGGGCTGGAGATGGCCATGCGGGCGGCGGCCTCGGCCTTGTCCTTGCCGGAGGCGCGGCCCACGCCCATGTGGGCGAGCCCCGCGTCCTTCATGATGGCGGTCACATCGGCGAAGTCCAGGTTGATGAACCCGGTCTCCCCGATGAGCTCGGAGATGGAGAGCACCGCCTGGCGCAGCACGTCGTCGGCGATCTCAAAGGCGTTGGCGAAGGTCACCTTCTGCTCCGTGGCGTGCTTGAGCCGGTCGTTGGGGATGATGACCAGGGAATCCACCTTGCCCCGCAGGTCCTCGATGCCCTTCTCCGCCTGCATCATCCGGCGGCGTCCCTCGAAGGCGAAGGGCTTCGTCACCACGCCCACGGTCAGGATGCCCTGCTCCTTGGCGGCCTCGGCCACGATGGGGGCCGCGCCGGTGCCGGTGCCGCCGCCCATGCCGGCGGTGATGAAGACCATGTCCGTGTTCTCCAGGGCCTTGGTGATCTGACTGCGGCTCTCCTCCGCGCTCTTGCGGCCCACCTCGGGGTCCGACCCGGCCCCCTGGCCGTGGGTCAGCTTCTCCCCGATCTGGATCTTATACTCCGCGCTGGCCACGTTGAGAGCCTGCTTGTCCGTGTTGACCACCACAAAGTCAACGCCCGTGACGCCCGAGCGGACCATGCGGTTGACCACGTTGCCTCCGCCGCCGCCCACGCCGATGACCTTGATCCTCGTCACGTTATCGGGCGCGGTTACCAGTTCAAATGCCATAGTGGAATCCTCCTACCACAATTTGTATCTCCCGTAAATGCGGGGCCTTGGACGCCCCAACATCATGTATCAGCCATTTTATCCATTGTATGCTTTTTTGCCTCCCAGGTCAATAGCTGATTTTCACTTTTTCGGAAATTTTATAGCGAACACCCCCGCAGGGCCGCCTCAATGGCCGTAGGGGATGAAGTTGACGACGTTATCCGCCCTGGTCATGCGCAAAATACCGGTCTCATTGGGCTCCAGCTTCCCGACCACCTCCTGGAGGCACTTGAGCTTGAAGCTGAAGTCCGCGTTGTAGGCCACCTCCACCTGGAAGCGGCCGTCGCAGCTGAGGACCAGCTTCTCCCGGTCCCCGGCGTCGACGGAGTCGATCCGGCCCGCCATGTTCAGCTGCTCCATGGCCTGGAGGAGCTCCAGGAGCTTCTCCTCGCTCAGGCGGCTGTCCTCCGAGAGGACCAGGCTCCTGCCCGCCTGGGGGTCCGCCGCCTCCAGGCCGGAGAGGAGGAGGTAGTCCTGTGCCTGGGCCTCCTCCGCCATCTCCAGGATCTTGATGCGATCCTCCCCGGCGTTCAGGAGCCAATAGGCCCCCGCCCCGGGGACGGCCGCGATGGCCCGGGTCTCGGTCACCTCGATCATAAGGGTGTCCGGGAACTTGGGGTAAACCCGGGCGTCGGTGATATAGGGCATCTGGGTGTAGAGCCGCCGGGAGATGCCGTAGCGGTTGAGGAGGATCAGGTTGTCCCCCTGCTCCACGCCGGAGGCGGCGATGATCTCCCCGGCATCGTAGCGGATGTTCCCGCTGACCTCCACCTTGTCTACCTTGAAGAAGAGGGTGAGGGCCGCCACGATGGCCGCCGCCGCCAGGAGCACCGACAGCGGGCGGAGCAGACGGCCCAGGAGCCCTCTGCGCCGCCTGCGGCGGGAACTTCTCTTTTTCGCCATGCCGGTCTCACTCCTTCTCTCTGTCTTCGGATGCTGGTCTGGCTACGGGCGCTCCTCGATGTCCGCCCCCAGAGCCCGGAGGTCCCGGACCGGGTCCTCGTAGCCCCGGCGGATGTGGTGGACCTCCCCGATGCGGGTGGTCCCCTGGGCGGCGAGGCCCGCCACCAGCAGCGCCGCCCCGCCCCGCAGGTCCGTACAGCGCACCGCCGCGCCGGAGAGGCGCTCCACCCCCGTCACCACCGCCACCCGGTCCGCCACATGCACGTCCGCGCCCATGCGGCAGAGCTCATCCACATGGCGGTAGCGGTTCTCGAAGATGTTCTCCACGAACACCGTCGCCCCCCTGCTCCTCAGGAGCGCGGCCATGAGGATGGCCTGGGCGTCGGTGGGGAAGCCGGGGTAGGGGGCGGTGCGCACCGTGCCGATGGAGCGCAGGGCTCCGCCGGAGCGCAGGGACAGGCGCTCCTCGTCCCCGCAGACCTCGCAGCCCGCCTCGTGGAGGGCCGCGGTGACAGTGGAGAGATGGCTTGCGCGGACATTGGTCAGCTCCACCTCTCCCCCGGCCGCCGCCACGGCGGCCAGGTATGTAGCAGCGGCGATCCGGTCCGGCATCACCGTGTGGACCGCGTCCCGGGTCCTCTGCCGGCCCACCACCCGGACGGTGGAGGTGCCAGCGCCCCGGACGTCACAGCCCATGGCTTGCAAAAATGCCTGCAAGTCGCCGATCTCCGGCTCCCGGGCGGCATTGACGATAAGGGTCTCCCCCGCCGCGCCGCAGGCGGCGAGGATCAGGTTCTCCGTAGCCCCCACGCTGGGCAGGCTCAGGGCGATCTCCCGTCCGGCCATCTCCCCGGCCTCACAGCAGAGGCGTCCCCCCTCCTCCCGGACCCTTGCCCCCAGCTTCCGCAGGGCGGCGAGGTGCAGGTCCACAGGCCGGGGGCCCAGCTCGCACCCGCCGGGGTAGCTGGTCTCCGCCCGGCCGCACCGGGCGAGGATGGCCCCCAGGAAGATGACCGAGGAGCGCATCTCCCGCATCAGGCAGTCGGGGATGTCCCAGCGGCAGAGGGGCGCGGCATCCACGGCCAGGTCCGGCCCCTCCCACCGGGCCTCGCAGCCCAGATGCCGGAGGATGCGGACGCTGGCCTCCACGTCGCTGAGGCGGGGACAGCCCCGGATCAGGGAACGCCCCGGGTGGAGCACCGTGGCCGCGAGGATCGGGAGTACGCTGTTTTTCGCCCCCTGGACGCGGAGCGTGCCCTCCAGGGGCTTTCCGCCCCGGATGATGATCTCGTTCATAGATATTCCTCCGCACATGGATTTTCTAAACTAATCCATGGTATGCGGAAGGAAAAAAACTGCTACTTTTCCCTCTTTGGGCGGCAGAGGTCCATGACGGCGGCGTAAATTTTCTCCGAGGCGTCCACGCTTCCCAGCTCCCCCATGGCCGCGCTCATGCGGCGGCGGCGGTCCGGGTCGTGGAGGATGGTGCAGGCGGTGTCGAAGAGCTTCTCGCCGCTGCACTCCCGCTCCAGGAGCATCACCGCCCCTCCGGCGTCCGCGAGGACCCGGGCGTTGTGCTCCTGGTGGTTGTGGGTCACGTTTGGGGACGGCACGATGATGGCCGGGACCCCCAGGGCGGTCAGCTCGCTGATGGTACTGGCCCCGGCCCGGGAGATCACCAGGTCCGCCGCCCGCATATAGGTGCCCATGTCCTGGATGTACTCCCGTACATCCAGCTCCGGCGTCTTGGTCAGGTCCACCCCCGCCCCCTTCAGGTACTCCGCCATGTGGACGCTGTCCAGCTTTCCGGCGGCGTGGACGTGGTGGAAGGGGACCTCCCTGGCCTCCAGGGCGAGGAACCGGGCGGTCTGCCGGTTCATCTCCGCCGCCCCCTGACTGCCCCAGAAGGAGATGATGAGGGGCTTGCCGCCGTCCACGCCCAGGCGCTTTTTCGCCTCCGCCTTGGTCAGGCGGAAGAAGTCCCCCCGCACCGGCGTGCCGGTGACCAGGACCTTCTCCGGGTGCTTATAGTTCTTCCGGCACTCCTCGAAGCCCACCATGATGAGGTCCGCATGGCCCTCCAGGAGGCGGGTGGTGAGGCCGGGGATGGCGTTGGACTCGTGGATGGCGGCGGGGATGCCCCGCTTTGCCGCCGCGCGGACCATGGGATAGCTGGCGTAGCCTCCGGTGCCCACCACCAGGTCCGCCGGGAACGCCTCCAGAATGGCCCGGGCCTGGGCCGGGGAGCGCAGGAGGTTCTTTACTGTGATCAGATTGTGCTTCAGCTCCCTGGGTGCGAGGGAGCGGTGGAAGCTGGAGATCTCCACCGTCCGGAAGGGCCACCCGGCGGCCTCCACCAGCTGCTTTTCCAGGCCCCGGCGCGCGCCGACAAACAGGATCTCGCTCTCAGGCTTCCGCTCCTTGATGAGGCCCGCCAGCGCCAGGGCGGGGTTCACATGGCCCGCCGTGCCGCCGCAGGTGAACAGGACTTTCATACGCGCTCCCCCTCTCTACCCGGCCTTGGGCGCTTTGATCTGCCGCGAGACCGAGAGCACGATCCCCACCTCCACCAACTGGATGGCCAGCGCCGTGCCCCCGTAGCTGAAAAAGGGCAGGGAGATGCCGGTGTTGGGGATGAGGTTCGTCACCACGGCGATGTTCAGGAAGGTCTGGAGGGCGATCTGGGTGGTGACGCCCACGACGAGGAGGCTCCCGAAGCGGTCCCGGGCGTGGATGGCCAGCCAGAAGCCCCGGATGATGAGCATGGCGAAGAGGGCCATGATAAGGGTGGCTCCCACCAGTCCCAGCTCCTCAAAAACGACGGCGAAGATGAAGTCGTTGTGCTCCTCCGGGAGGAACATGAACTTCTGACGGCTCTTGCCCAGCCCCACCCCCAGAAGGCCCCCGGAGCCCACGGTGATGAGGCTCTGGATGGTCTGCCAGGCCTGGTCCCGCTGGAACTCCGGCGTGCCGCCGAAGGGGTCCCGCCAGACGGTGATGCGGGAGGCGTTGTATTTGACCACCTTCTCCATGAAGTCGGTGAAGAGCACCACGTAACCGGCCGTGCCCACGCTTGCGAGGCCCGCCGCGATCCATCCCCAGTGGATGCCCCCCACCACCATCATGGCCGCGCCGATGCCGAAGATCAGGATCGCGCCGGAGAGATGGGGCTCCTTGCCGATGAGGAGCACCGCCGCCAGCAAGATCACGATGTGGGGCAGAAAGCCCTCCCGCCAGGTCTTCATCTTCTCCCGCTTACTGGAGATGGACTGGGCGAAGTAGATGATGATGCCCAGCTTCGCCACCTCCGAGGGCTGGAACTGCCCGGCCTGGACGCCGGGGATGCCCAGCCAGCGGGTGGCGTGGTTGCGGGTGATGCCGACGCCTGGGATCAGCACCAGCACCAGCAGGACGAAGGAGATGCGCAATATCCACTTGGCCGGGCCCTCGAAGCGGTGGTAGTTGATCTTGGACATCCAGAGCATGGCGAAGACCCCGAGGCCCGCAAAGCCCGCCTGCCGCTTGAAGTAATAGAGGGCGTCATAGCCCACGTCCGGGTCGGCCTGGGCGGAGGGGAAGCTCGCCGAGAGGAGCATGATGAGCCCGATGCCCAGAAGCATCATCGCCAGCATCAGGAAGGGCAGGTCCATGGGGCCCCGGGCGGCCTCCCAGGCCTCCCGCTCCCTGCGCCTCTGCTCCTTCTCCTTCATCCGCTTCAGACGGCGGTATTCCTCTCTGGTCATGGGCGTCTCCTCCTTTCCCGGGGAATGGAACGAATGAATGTTGGGCTTCGCCCAAACCCACCAGGGCTCCGCCCTGGACCCGGCAGGGACGCTGTCCCTGCACCCTGCCAGGGGCTGAGCCCCTGGACCCGCAAATTGTGTTCCGCGTTATACGATCCGGTTCATCACCCCGAAGAGCGCCAGGGCGCAGAACAGGGTGGAGATGGCAGTAAAAACGGTTACGATCTTCGTCTCGCTCCACCCGCACATCTCGAAGTGGTGGTGGATGGGGGCCATTTTGAAGATGCGCTTGCCGTGGCTGAGCTTGAAGTAGGTGACCTGGATGATGTCGGAGAGGGTCTCGACGATGTAGATGATCCCCACCAGCGCCAGCACCAGGGGCATGTCAAAGGCAAAGGCCATGCCCGCCACCGCGCCGCCTAAAAACAGCGACCCGGTATCGCCCATGAAGACCTTGGCGGGGTGGGCGTTGAAGAGCAGGAAGCCCAGCAGGCCCCCCAGCAGCGCCGCAGCGAAGATGCCCAGCTGCTTGTAGCTCCACCAGGTGGCGGCGGAGACGAAAAAGAGGGCCACCGGGATGGTCACCGAGGTGCTCAGGCCGTCCAGGCCGTCGGTGATGTTCACGGCGTTGACACAGCCGACGATGACGAAGGCCGCAAAGACCATGTACAGCGGCCAGCTCAGGGCGATGCTGAAATTGAAGAAGGGCACGTAGAGGTTGGGACTCAGCCGCCCCTCGTAGCGCATGAGGATGAGAAACAAGATCGCCGCCGCCAGCTGGAGGGCGAACTTCTGCAGCGCCGTGAGGCCCAGATTCTGATGGTGCTTGACCTTCTCGTAGTCGTCCAAAAAGCCGATGACGCCGAATACGGCGGCAAAGAGGAACACATAGATGTGGCTCAGGTCCCCCGCCAGCATCCCTTTCCAGCCCATCACCAGGATGGACACCCCCAGCCCGGCGATGAACATCAGCCCCCCCATGGTGGGGGTGCCCGCCTTGGTGGCGTGCCACTTGGGGCCCTCCTCCCGGATAGCCTGCCCCGCCTTCAGACGGCGCAGGGCGGGCAGTATCACTTTCCACCCCAGCAGGACCGTCACGGCGAAGCTGAGGATACACGCTGTGATCATTTCCATAGTACATTCTCCCTCGTCCCGACCGGCGGTCAGGCTCTCTCCTGTTGTTGAAGCTCCTGGATGTAGGCGGCCACCACCTCCCGCTCGTCCAGGTGGCGCTTTTCGTGGCCGACGATCTGATAGGTCTCATGGCCCTTCCCCGCCAGGAGGATGACGTCCCCCGGCCGGGCGTGGTCCATGGCGAAGCGGATGGCGTCGATGCGGTTCTCCACCACCACATACTCGGTGTCCGTGCCCACCATGCCCTCGACGATGTCGGCGATGATGGCGTGGGGGGCCTCGGTGCGGGGGTTGTCGGAGGTGACGATGACGAAGTCCGCCAGGTCCGCCGCAATCTTGCCCATGAGGGGCCGCTTGGTCCGGTCCCGGTCCCCGCCGCACCCGAAGAGGGCCACCACCCGCCCCCGGGCGAAGCCCCGCAGGGAGGTGAGCACATTGGCCAGGGCGTCGGGGGTGTGGGCGTAGTCGATGAGCATGGTGTAGTCCCCGGGTGTGGGCACTACCTCCACCCGGCCCTTGACGTGGGCGCTGTGGCGGAGGATGCGGGCGCTCTCCCCCAGGGGGACGCCCAGGGCCTTGGCCGCCGCTAAGACCCCCAGGGTGTTGTAGACCATGAACGCGCCGGGGATGCCCACGCGGACGGCCACGGTCTCCTTTTTCCCGGCGGCGTCGAAGGCGATGCCCCCGGCGCTCAGGGTGATGTTCCGGGCGGCGAGGTCCGCCTCGCCCTCCCCGATGGAGATCCTCCCGCAGGCGGCCCCGGCCATGATCCGCTCCGCCCAGGGGTCGTCGGCGTTGTATACGCCCACGCCGCACTGCCGGAAGAGCCGGGCCTTGGCGTCGCAGTAGTTCTCCATCGTGCCGTGGAAGTCCAGGTGGTCCTGGGTCAGATTGGTGAAGATGCCCACCGCGAAGCGGACCCCCTCCACCCGCTTGAGGGACAGCGCGTGGCTGGAGACCTCCATGACCACATGGGTACACCCGGCGTCCGCCATGCGGCGAAAGAGGCGCTGGAGCTCGAAGGATTCCGGAGTGGTGCGCTCGGTGGGGACGATCTCGGAGCCGATCATGTTCTGGTTGGTGCCGATGAGGCCCACCTTGGCCCCCAGGGCCTGCTCCAGGATGTCCTTGAGGAGGTAGGTGGTGGTGGTCTTGCCGTTGGTGCCGGTGACGCCCACCAGCTTCATGGAAGCCGCCGGGTCAGCGAACCAGTTGATCCCCACCCGGGCGAGGGCGGCCCGGCTGTCAGAGGTGCGCACGCAGGGAACGTCCTCCTCCGGCGCTTTCTCGCAGAGGACGCAGGCCGCGCCCTTCTCCAGGGCCATGGGAATGAAGCGGTGTCCGTCGGTCTCGCAGCCGGTCATGGCCACGAAGAGGTCGCCGGGCTTCGTCTCCCGGGAGTCGTAGCTGACGCCGGTGATCTCCAGCGCAGGGTCCCAGCGCCCGTCTAAAATGTCGATGCCTTGCAGTAATTTCCCCAGGTTCATGGTATGCAGCCTGCACTTTCCATATTCTTGTCTGTTAATCCGCGTGCTGGACCGTCTGCCCCATCTGGACGGTGACGACGGTGCCCGCCGGGACCTGCTTCTCCGGCTCCAGGGACTGGCTGATGGCCTTGATGCCCTTGGTGCCGCTTGCGCCGGTGGATTTCATGATAAGCCCGGCATTGGTGATGGCCTTATTGGCCTCGGAGGCGGAGAGGCCCACCACGTTGGGCACGGTGCAGGGCTCTCCCGACTTCTCCGCGCCCATGTACAGGATGATCTCCGCGCTGGCGGGCACGATGGCCCCGCCTACGGGGGTCTGGTCGGTGACGGTGTCCCCGTCGCCTACGGTGCGGTAGGACGAGAAGCCGTACTCCGTCAGCTTGGCCGCGGCCTCGTCCTTGGTCAGGCCCACCACGTAGGGCACGGTGCTGTCAGCGGACCCGGCGTCCTCGTCATCGTACTGGGGCGCGATGCCCAGGTAGGGCAGGATATCCGACATGATGGCCGACGCCGTGGGCGCCGCCATGTTGCCGCCGGAGACAAAGGTGCCCGTGAAACGGGACGGGGTGTCCAGCGTTAAGAGCATGATGACCTGGGGGTCGTCCGCCGGGGCGAAGCACATGAAGGACACCACGACCTCATTGTAGCCGTTCTCGTCCTTGATGCCCGTCTTATCTGCGGTGCCGGTCTTGCCGCCGATGCGGTATCCGGCCACCTGTCCGTTGCGCCCGCCGCCGTCGGAGACCACGTACTCCAGGATATCCCGGACCGTGGCCGAGGTCTCCTCACTGATGACCTGCCGGACGGGGGTGGCGTCGTGCTGCTTGATGACGTTGCCGTCGCTGTCGAGCTCCTTCTCCACCACATAGGGTGTGTAGAGGTAGCCGCCGTTGATGCAGGCGGACTGGGCTGTGATGAGCTGGAGGGGCGTGACGTTGAAGGTCTGCCCGAAGGAGTTGGTGGCGAGGTAGATGTCCGCCTTGACGAAGATGTCCCGGTCGATCAAAATGCCGCCCACGTCGCCCTGGAGGTCCACCCCGGTCTTGTCCTGAAGGCCGAAGTCCAGCATATAGTCGTAGAACTTGTTGGAGCCCACAGCGAGGCCAATACTGATGAAAGCGGGGTTGCAGGAGTGCCCTACAGCCTCCTTGAGGTTCTGACTGCCGTGGCCGCTGTGGTTGGAGCAGGAGATGGGTTCCCCATCGACCACAACGGACCCGCCGCAGTAGAAATTGCTGTTGAGGTTGATGACCCCCTCCTCCAGGCCCATGGCGAGGGTGAGGACCTTGAAGGTAGAGCCGGGCTCATAGGTATCGTTGACCGCCTTGCTGCGCCACTGCTTCTTTTGAAGTTCCGCCAGCTTGTCATAGTACTCCGCGGAGTGCTCCTTCCCCGGCTCGGGGGGATATTCCTCGTCCACCTGGGCAAGCTCCTCCTGGAATTTCTCCGTGTAGAGCTGACGGGGCTCGTTGACATCATAGTTGGGGTTGGAGGCGATGGCCAGGATCGCCCCGTTCCGGGGGTCCATGACCACGCCGGTAGCGCCGTACTTGCCGCCAAACTTGCTGACCATGTCCTCCAGGCCCCGCTCCAGATAGGACTGGATATTGGCGTCCAGGGTAAGCTGCAGGCTGTTGCCGTCCTCGGCGTCGTAGTGCTGCTCGTACTGGAACATGATCTGGGAGCCGTTGGCATCCTTGGCCGTGACCTCCACGCCCTTGGTGCCCTGCAGCTCCTCCTCGTAGATGGCCTCCAGGCCGTAGGCCCCCTTGTTGTCGCCGTCCAGAAAGCCGATGACGTGGGAGGCCAGGGCTCCGTAGGGGTAGTAGCGCTTGGCGTCGCTGGAGAGGTGGATGCCCTGGATGGTGCGCCCGGTCTCGTTGTCGGCGATGAACGCCCGGATCTCGTCGCCGATGTCCCGGTCCACCCGGGTCCGGAGGGTCTCGTACATGCTCCAGGTCTTCTCCATCTTCTCCCGGACCGCCTCCTCCTCCAGCTCCAGGATCTCCGCCAGCTTCTTGGCGATGATATCCTTGTACTCCTCCCCGCTGACGGGGAGCTTCTCGCCCTCCTTGAGGCCCTCGGCCACCTTCTTGGCCCGCTCCTCGTCCAGGGCGTCGGCCTGTTTTTTGATGACCACGGGGTCCAGGAAGACGGTGTCCGCCGTGGCCGATTTGGCTAAGATCACGCCGTTTCGGTCGTAGATGGTCCCCCGGGAGGCGGAGATGGTGGTGCTGCTGGTCTGCTGCCGGGAGGCCCGGGCCTGGAGCTCGTCGTGCTGGTTGATGGTCAGGTCGTAGGCCTTGGCAAAGAGGGCCAGGAACGCCGCCACGCCGAAGCCCAGCATCAGATAGATGGTCCGGCGCTGGATGACGGCTTTCGCCCGGCGGAGGGTGTCCTGCTTCCGCTTTTCCTTGGAAGCCTTGGCCGCCTTGGGCGGCACGGGTCTGCGGTTGGGTGCTTTCGGTGCCATGGGTCCTCCTTATGAAAACGGCCCGCCCCGGCTGGGACGTGCGGATACGGGAGAAGCCCCGGAGCGCCTCCGGGGCACCTGCTTTCCTCCCTGATTATACGGTCCGGCCCGCCAAATATGCTGGAAATCTACTCCAGGAGCCCCCGGAGCTTGTCCAGGACCCGGTCGAGCAGGGACTCTGCGCTCCCGGCGCTCCGGCGTCCGCTGTGGGAGACCGCCTGGTTCGCGCCGGGCAGTTCGATGTTGTAGATCTGGCTCTCGCTGGGCTGGACCATGCCGTAGCTCTCCGCGGCCTCCTTTACCGACGTGAGGTCGAAGGACTGCTCGTACTTGGTCAGCAGGCCCACCTGCTCCACCTCCAGCGCCGTGATCTCCGTCTTCATGCGCACGATGTTCCGGGAGATGGCGTTGAGCTGGATATAGCACAGCAGGACGCCCACCGTCAGCGCCGCGATGCCGAAGAAGGCCAGCACCGCCAGGATATTCACCTTTTGGGCCGGACGCACCGCCGCCTTGGCCTTGGCCCGCTGGCGGGAGCGCCGCTCCGCCTCCGTCTCCCGGCGCTGGCGGTACTGCTGGTCGAAGTCGACCTGTCCGCTCCGCTCCAGCCGCCGCTCCAGCTCCCGGCCGTCCAGCTTGCGGGCCAGATTGTCGTTGGCGGTGCCGGGCGTGTCATATTTCTTTCTGGGCCGCCTCGTGCTGGACGCCATAGGCTCTCCTCCTTCGTTGAACGCTGGGCTCTGCCCGCTGCGGCCTTTTCAAAGGCCGACGAAACGCTTATCCTGCGCTTCCTTTTTTCTATTGATAACCTGTGCAGATTCTGGTAAAATTATACGGGATATCCCGTCCTCTCAGCCACCCTCAGCTTGGCGCTGCGGGCTCTGGGGTTCTCCTCCAGCTCCGCGGGGCCGGAGATAATGGGCTTCCGGTTCACCAGGCGCAGCTTGGGCTTCTTCCCGCACACGCACACCGGAAACTCCGGCGGGCAGGTGCAGCCCGCGGCCAGCTCCCGCATGGTCTGCTTGACGATCCGGTCCTCCAGGCTGTGGAAGGTGATGACCGCCAGACGTCCGCCGGGGGCGAGGGCTTTCGCGGCCGCCTCCAGCATGGGGGGCAGGGCGTCCAGCTCGCCGTTGACCGCGATGCGGATGGCCTGGAAGCTCCGCTTGGCGGGGTGCTGCTTCTCCCGCAGGGCCGCGCCGGGCATGGCGGAACGGATCACCTCCACCAGCTCTCCGGTGGTCTCCACCGTCTGCTCCTCCCGCCGCCGGACAATGGCCCGGGCGATCCGAGGGGCGTAGCGCTCCTCGCCGTACTCATAGAGGATGCGGCGAAGCTCCTCCCCGCTCCAGGTGTTTACCACATCCCAGGCGGACAGGGGCGCGCTCTCATCCATGCGCATATCCAATGGCGCGTCGTGCATGTAGCTGAACCCCCTCCGGGGCTCGTCCAGCTGGGGGGAGGACACGCCCAGATCGAAGAGCATCCCGTCCACCCCCTCCACCCCAAGGGTTCGGAGGATGGCCTCCAGGTCCCGGAAGTCCCCGTGGACCGCCGTGAAGCGGTCCCCAAAGGGGGCCAGGCGCTCCCGGGCCGCCTCGATGGCGGTCCGGTCCCGGTCGATGCCGATGAGCCGTCCGCCCTCCAGCCGCTCCAGCACCGCCCGGGCATGTCCCGCCCGGCCCAGGGTGCCGTCCACATAGGTCCCGCCGGGCTTGATGTCCAGCGCCTCCAGGCACTCGGCCAATAGCACCGGCCGGTGGCCGTAGTCTTTTTCCATATCAGATCCCCAATTCTTCCATAGCGGCGGCAAGGTTCTCCGGGTCCAGCCCGGCGTCCTCGATGGGGGCCCAGCGCTCCGGGTTCCAGAGCTCCACGCACTTGGACGCGCCGTTGATGACCACTTCCTTGTCCAGGGCCGCGTAGGTCCGGAGCTTGGCCGGGATGAGGATGCGGCCCTGGGCGTCCGGCTCGCACTTGGCGGCGTTGGCGAAGAGGGCCCGCATCTTCCGCGCCTGGACGCTGGGCAGGGCGTCGAACTTCTCTGTGAGCACCGCCCACTTCGCGTCGGAGTATACGGAGAGGCATCCGTCCAAGCCGATGGTGACGTAGAAGGTCTCCCCCAGCTCCTCGCGGAACTTGGCGGGGATGAACAGCCGCCCCTTGGCGTCGATGTTATGCCGGTATTGACCGATCACCGTCCCCGCCTCCCCCGGTTTTTGGGTGGGCGGAGGGGTGCTGCGGGGCAATTTCCCCACTTCCCCCTACTTTCCACCACTTCACTCTTAGTATACTTCACCCGGGGCAGAATTGCAATAAGGATTTTTGTATTTTTTCTCGCGTAAAACCGGCGGTTTCCCCTTTGAATCGACTCTTTTCGTAACTCAAAACATATGTTCCGAAAAAATGTTCTAAAAAAAGCCCCATGATGGCACAAGATGTTGTGCCATCATGGGGCCAAAGCGCTATATATAGCCCGCACATAAAATAAGCGGATATTTTGGGCGAATCTTTGTGATATTTGTCAAGGGCACCTTATCGCCGGTTATCGCCGCCGCCCTGCTCCTCCAGCTTGGCGCGCTGTGCCTGGAGCACCTCGGTGGACACCGCACGGAAACGGGCCCGGGACTCCCTGATCTCCTCCAGCGCCATCTGGATGGCCTCCTCGGTGCGGCGCAGGGCGTCGTCGGTGTACTCGTTGGTGACGTTGATCATGGTCTTGCGCTGGTTGTCCGCCTTGACCAGGATCTCGTGGGCCTTGTCCCGGGCCACGCGGGTGATCTCGCTCTCGCCCACGATGGCCTTGGCGTCCATGTCCGCCTGACGGCGGATGCGCTCGGCCTCCTTCTTGGCGTTCTCCACGTACTCGTCCCGGGCGCGGATGAGGTCCTGGGCCTTCTTCAGCTCCACCGGGAGCTGTCCCCGCAGGTCGTCCAGCAGGTCCAGCGCCTCCTCCCGGACGATGACACACTTGTCCCGGGCCACCAGCTGGCTGGGCGCTTCGTATATCATGTTGTAGAGTGTGTCGATCAAATATTGCACCTGGTTTTCCATTGTCTCTACTTCCTTCCCTCTCTGATCCCTGCGAGGACCGGTATGGCGCCGGGGGGCACGATGCCCTCCAGGCGCTGTCCGTGCCGGATGAAGTCCCGCACCATGGTGGAGCTGATGTGGAGGTGTCTGGTCTGGGCCGGGAGGATCACCGTGTCCAGCTCCGGCCACAGGTCCCGGTTGATCTGGGCCATCTGGTACTCCCAGTCGAAGTCGATGCAGTTGCGCACGCCCTTGACCAGGGCCTGGGCCCCCTCCTGCCGGGCGAAGTCGGCCAAAAGGCCGTCCCAGGCGGCGGCGCGGGCATTGGGGATATGGGCGACGCTTCCCCGCACCAGCTCCAGGCGCTCGTCCAGGGTAAACATGGGGCGCTTCTCCCCGTTGGCCATGACGCAGACAATGACCTCATCGAAGATGCGGGATGCGCGCTCCACAAGGTCCAAATGGCCCACGGTGATAGGGTCGAAGCTTCCGGGGCAGATGGCGGTTCTCATCTTTCAACGTCCTCCTCGCGGTGGTAGGTGGTGATCCTGGTCTTTCCGTAGTGGTAGACCCGGTGCTTGGAGCAGGGGGCGGGGAGGTCCGGCAGTTCCCGCTCCGCCGGGGATTCACAGACCATTATACCATGGTTCGCCAAAATGTCAAACCGGGAAATCATCTCCAGGGCCCCCTCCAGGAGCCCGGCGGCGTAGGGCGGGTCCAGAAAGATGAGGTCGAACCGCTCCCGGCACCCGGCGAGGAAGGCCTCCGCCTCGCCGCCCACCACCCGGGCGCGGGCCGTAAGCTCCGTGAGCTTCAGGTTCTCCCGGATGAGGTTTGCCGCGTCCCGGCGCTTTTCCACGAAGACGGCGGAGGCGGCGCCCCGGCTGAGGGCCTCGATGCCCAGCTGTCCGGTACCGGCGAAGAGGTCCAGGACCCGGCGGCCCTCGATGTCGAATTGGAGGATGCTGAAGACGGCCTCCTTGACGCGGCCGGTGGTGGGGCGGGTCTCCAGGCCCTCCAGCTGTTTGAGCCGCCGCCCCCTGGCGCTTCCGGTGATTACTCGCATAGTCTCGTCCTTTCCTGGCGCCCGGAGGCGCAGAGCATATTACGCTAATCATATGACATCTCCGCGCTCTTTTCAATAGTCTTGTGTTAAGATTTTCGATTTTTTGCAAAAAGTGCGCCCCGGCCGGAAATCTGTCCGCAATTTTTCTCTTTTTCCCACTTGTTATCTGGAAGAAAAAGGTATATAATAAGCGTAGTATGCGTACATGCACTATTTCCGCTGAAAGGATGTTTTTAATGATAAAGCTACAAACGACGAAGGGTGCTATCAGCATCAGCGACGCCGTGTTCACCAACATCACGGGCAACGCCGCGACCAACTGCTTCGGCGTAAAGGGGATGGCGTTCCGCTCCATGACGGACGGGCTGGTCCATCTTCTGCGCCGGGAGGCCATGAGCAAGGGCGTGCAGGTGATCTACAATGAGGACGGGACGGTCTCCATCCGCCTGCACATCATTGTGGAGCACGGCATCAATATCACGGCGGCCTGCCGCTCGATCATGAGCGAGGTCCAATACAAGGTCAGCAAGTACACCGGCATTCCCGTCAAGAGCGTGGACGTCTGTGTTGACTCTGTTGTGTCCAATTCCAAGGGGGTATAACGCGAGATGATTCAAACGATCGACGGACTGCAATTCAAGCAGATGGTGCTCCACGGAGCGGCGGCCATCACGGCGCAGAAGCAGCGCATCAATGACCTCAACGTCTTCCCCGTGCCCGACGGCGATACGGGCACCAATATGAGCCTGACCATCGGCGCCGCCTCCACGGAGCTGAGGAAGGGTGAGCCCGCCGCTATCGGCGAGGCGGCTTCCATCACTGCGGGGGCCCTTCTGCGGGGCGCGCGGGGGAACTCGGGCGTGATCCTGTCCCTGCTCTTCCGTGGCCTGGCCAAGACTCTCAAGGGGCAGGATGCCGCCGACGGGGTGCTCTTCGCCTCCGCAATGCAGGAGGGCGTGGGCGCGGCCTACGGCGCGGTAATGAAGCCTGCGGAGGGCACGGTGCTCACGGTGTCCCGTCTGGCGTCCAAGCGGGCGGTGGAGGCCGCGGCGGAGAATAATGATGTCGAATATGTTCTGGCCGAGGCGGTCCGGGTGGGCTGGAACGTGCTGGAGCAGACCACGGATATGAACCCGGTGCTCAAAAAGGCCGGGGTTGTGGACGCGGGCGGTCAGGGGTATCTGGTCATTCTGGAGGGGATGCTGTCCGCTCTGCGGGGCGAGCCAATGCCCGAGCCGGAGGAGGCCCCTGTCCAGCAGGCGAAGGCGGATTTCAGCGCCCTGGCGGAGGAGGAGCTCACGTTTGACTTCGATACCGTCTTTATTGTCCGGAAGAACCAGCCGGAGGTGGACTTAGGGCCCCTGCGGACCTATTTGGACGGCATTGGCGACAGTCTGGTCATCGGCGAGGATGACGAGGCGTTCAAGGTCCATGTCCACACGGATATTCCCGGCAGTGCGCTCAATGAGGCGCAGAAGTACGGCACGCTGGAGCTGGCGAAGATCGAGAATATGCGCACGCAGCGGGACGACCTGGCCGCCGGGCGGAAGGCCCAGAGCGTGGACGATCTGGAGGCCATTGAGGAGGAACTGGAGGGCCGGGGCGTAGCGGAGCCGGAGAAGCATTACGGGTTCCTGGCGGTCTGTGCTGGAGAGGGACTGGCTACGGTGTTCCAGGACCTGGGCGTGGACGGCGTGATCTCCGGCGGGCAGACGATGAATCCGTCTACGGAGAGCATCCTGCGGGAGATCAACCGGGTCCCGGCGGAGGTGGTCTTTGTCCTGCCGAACAATAAGAATATTATTATGGCCGCACAGCAGTGTGTGGGGCTGACGCCGAAGGAGGTCGTGGTGGTCCCGACGGAGACGGTGCCCCAGGGGATCACGGCGATGATGGCGGTGGACCCGGAGCTGGAACAGGAGGTCCTGCTGGAGACGCTGGTGGAGGCTGTGAAGAATGTTTCCACAGCGCAGATCACGTATGCGGCGCGGGACAGCGATTTTGACGGATTTGAGATCAACGAGGGAGATTATTTGGCACTGTTGGATGGGAAGCTCTTCGGGACAGACCAGGATATCGCGGTGCTGTTGGCGAATTTAGCCGACCAGGCCCGGGACCGGGGGGCGGAGTTCGTGACGCTCTTCTACGGAGAGGATGTGACGGAGGAGCAGTCCCAGAAGGCGCAGGATATCTTCAGCCGCCGCTGTCCGAATGCGGAGCTGTCGGTTCTGCCCGGGGGGCAGCCGGTGTATTACTACATTGTGAGTATTGAGTAAATAGGAAATGCGGGCCTGGGGCCCGCATTTCCTTCAATATTGGGAGATATTTTCCTCCGAATAGATGCCTTCTCTGCTGAGGCCCGGGGCTCCTCGCCCCGGACCCCGGTGACTTTTTGCACGGCCAAAAAGTCACCAAAAAGCCGCCAAGGGGGCTTTGCCCCCTCTGGACACCCCCACTCCTCTTGGGCCGGAGGGGCCCGGGAGTGCCTGCGATGCCTGGATAGAGCTCTGCCACTGAATTTCTGCGCGCTCCAGTGGCAAGATTGGCAATTATCGATACTGCGCCTGCCGGCCCTCCATGTAGAACTCCCTGCCGAACTGCGCAGAGGGTGCGCCATGCGCACACGACAAGAAGAGTAGTCTCGCCCGCACCGTGCCGGTGGCCCGGTAGTCTCTCAAAAGAATCGTGCTTCTCGGAGGCGAACCCAACGAAGAAGACCAAAGGGCCAGGGAGTGGTGGCGGAGATTCGACTGCCATCGGCCCAGGGAAGAGATTGGGGAAAGGAGACAAACAGGTCGTAGCGTAAACAAAAAACCCCCGTCATTCAGGAAGATTCTTAAGAAACGTAGTTTCTTAAGCGGTTTTTTGGTGACTTTTTGTCCGCACAAAAAGTCACCCGGGGTCCGGGGCCGGGGAGGCCCCGAATAAGTTAGGAGGAACACCGATGTACGATGAACTGACAGAAATCGACATCAAGAAGATGAAAGAAGAAATCGCCTATCGGATCCGGGTACTGCGCCCGCAACTGATTGCGGACGTCCAAACTGCCCGCGCTTTCGGCGACCTGAGCGAAAATTTCGAGTACAAGTGCGCCAAGCAGGAAAAAAACCGCAACGAGAGCCGGATCAGATACCTGGAACGCATGGTCCGCACCGCCAAGGTGATTACCGACACCTCCTCGGAGGACACTATCGGACTTTACGATAAAATCGTTGTTTTCAACGAGAAACTGCAAAAGGAAATGTCCCTGCAAATCGTGACCACCCTCCGGCAGGACGCTCTGCGGGGAGCTATCAGTAAGGAATCCCCCGTGGGCAAGGCCCTCCTGGGCCGCCGCGCAGGCGAGCGCGTCCACGTCAAAGCCAGCGAAACCTTGGAGTACGATATGGTCATCCGATCCATCGAAAAGGGAGAGGACGACGGTTCCCTCGCCATCAGCTCGTATTGAGGAGGAACCATTATGAGAAGAACAGACCGTCAGCGGGACGCCGCTTTCGCCTGGGAGGTCTTCGACCGCGCGCCTTACGCCGTCTTGAGCGTCCGGGACGGCGAGGGCGGTTACGGTATCCCCGTCAGCCCCGCCCGGGTGGGGGAGACCATCTACTTCCACAGCGCCCCGGCTGGGAAAAAACTGGACTGCCTGCGCAGGTGGCCGGAGGCCACCCTCACCGCAGCAGAAGTCCTTGGACCGGAACGGTTCAGCGTCCGCTATCGCTCCGCCGTGGCCTGTGGCCGGGTGATCCCCGTGGAGGACCCGGCGGAAAAGCTGGAGGCCCTCCGGGCCATCACCCGGCAGCACTGCCCCCAGGACCTCCCGGACTTCGACGCCTATGCGCCCCCCATCCTCAAGAGCACCTTCGTCTGGAGGATGGAGGTCTCTGAGATCACAGGAAAGGAGCGGACGCCGGGTTGAAACAGGCAGTCAGAATTTTGCTGACAGTCCTGCTGGTGCTGGTCTTGGCCGTGGGAGGCTACGCGGCCTACGTCTTCCTCTCCTGGTACCGCCTGGACGACAACCTCCCCCTGGAGGTGCAGACCCTCCACGACTACGGCATAGACCGCCCCCTGGAGACCGGGAGGCGCTACCGTGCGGCCTCCTACAACATCGGCTTCGGGGCCTACAGCGGCGACTACAGCTTCTTCATGGACGGCGGCACGGAGAGCCGCGCCCGCTCCCCGGAGGCGGTGGTGGAGAACGTCTCCGGCGCGGTCCAGGCCCTGCAGGAGCTGGACCCGGACTTCCTCCTCCTCCAGGAGGTGGACGTGGACGGCACCCGCAGCCACCATCAGGACGAGTGGGCCCTGGTGTGCAGTCAGACCGCTTACCTCCACGGCACCTTCGCCCAGAATTACGACAGCCCCTACCTCTTTTGGCCCCTCCTGTCGCCCCACGGAGCCAACCGGGCCGGACAGGCCACCTTCTCTAAGCTCCCCATCACATCAGCCCTCCGGCGGCAATTGCCCATTGAGGAGAGCTTCATGAAGCTGGTGGACCTGGACCGCTGTTACAGCGTCCAGCGCCTCAGCGTAGGGGAGCGGGAGCTGGTGCTCTACAACCTCCATCTCTCCGCCTATACCTCCGACGGCACCATCGCGGAGAAGCAGTTGAAGATGCTCTTCACGGACATGCTTGCGGAGTACGAAAAGGGCAATTACGCCATCGCTGGGGGCGACTTCAATAAGGACATCCTCGGACATTCCGAGGAGACCTTCGGCGTCTCCGGCCCGGACTACACCTGGGCCCAGCCCATCCCCCCGGAGCTGGTCCCGGAGGGACTGTCCATCGTCGCCCCCTTTGACGAGGACGATCCGGTGCCCTCCTGCCGCAACGCCGACCGCCCTTACGGCCCCGGCAGCTACGTGGTCACCGTGGACGGCTTCATTGTCTCCGCCAACGTCTCCGTGGAGCGCGCTTCGGTCTGCGATACCGCCTTCCGATGGAGCGACCACAACCCCGTTTACCTGGATTTTGTCCTGGAATGAGAAAAATCCCCCTCGCCCAGCCGGGTGAGGGGGATTGATCATGCCATTTTCTCCTTGATATGGCTCAGCCGCTCCAGGGCCTCGTTGAGGGTCTCATCCCTCTTGGCGAAGTGGAGCCGGACAATATCCTGGACATCCTCCTTGAAGAAGGACGTGCCGGGGACGCAGGCCACGCCCACCTTCCGGGCCATCTCCTCGCAGAACTCCACATCCGTCTGCCCCTTTTTCAGGTAGGGCCCGATGTTTGCAAGGACGAAGTACGCGCCCTGAGGGTCGGTGAACGGAATGCCAATGCGTTTGAGCCCGTCGGTGAAGAGCTTTTTCATATGGGCGTAGTGGGCCCTGAATTCATCATAGTAGCTGTCAGGCATGTCCAGCCCCACCACAGCGGCCTCCATGAGGGGGGAGGGAGCGCCCACGGTGTTGAAGTCGTGGTACTGCTTGATACGCTCCATGATGGGTTCCGGGGCGATGGCGTAGCCCAGACGCCACCCGGTGATGGAGTAGGTCTTGGAGAGGCTGGAACAGCTCACCGTCCGCTCCCACATACCGGGCAGGGAGTTCATATAGGTGTGCTTGTGGCCCTCGTAGATGATGTGCTCATAGACCTCATCCATGATGGCGTAGACATCGTATTTGACGCACAGGTCCGCGATGATCTTCAGCTCGTCACAGGTGAACACCTTGCCGCTGGGGTTGGAGGGATTGCAGACCAAAATGGCCTTGGCTCCCTGCTTGAAGGCATCCTCCAGTACGTTGGCGTCAAAGCCGAAGTCCGGCGGGACCAGGGGGACGAACACCGGCTCGCAGCCGGCCATGATGGCCTGGGCCCGGTAGTTCTCGAAGTAGGGGGAGAAGAGGATGACCTTGTCCCCGGGGTTGGTAAGGGCAAAGAGGGTGTCCACCATGGCCTCGGTGGAGCCGATGGTGACCACGATCTCCTTTTCCGGGTCCAGTGTGCGGCCCATGAAGCGTCCGCACTTGCGGGCCAGGGCCTGCCGGAAGTTGGGCGCGCCCATGGTGATGGGGTACTGGTGGGGACCCAGGAGGCTGACCTCGGCCAGACGGTCCAGCATCTCCCGGGGCGGGTCGAAGTCCGGGAACCCCTGGGCCAGATTGATGGCCCCGCAGTCCAGGGAGATACGGGTCATCCGGCGGATCACCGAATCGGTGAACAACTTATTTTTCCTGCTCAATTCCTGCATGGAGCATCAGTCCTTTTTCTTCTTTTTCCGCTGGGGAAATCAAGTTTACTTTATCACTTTCTATTGTTAAAGTCAATGGGGAAGTGGTACAAAGAACGGCGTGTCTGCCGGAGAAATCTTTGTTTCCGCGTTTTCCAGAGGGGGACAGAATCGGAAAAGAGGCCCCGCCAGCGGCGGAGCCTCCTGCTTTTTAATATGCCTGGATCCAGCCGGGCAGGTAGGTCCTGGGGTCAATGCGGGACCCGCCCTCCTTGATCTCGTAGTGGAGATGGGGCCCGCTGGAGATGCCCGTGGAGCCGGTGACGCCGATGACCTGCCCCTGGGAGACCACGTCGCCCTCCTTGACCGAGCGGCTGGACATGTGGGCGTAGAGGGTAGTATTGCCGGGGCCATGGCTGATGACCACGTAGTTGCCGTAGGAGCTGGACTTCTCGGAGGTGATGACCACCCCGGCCTTGGTGGCCAGCACGCTGGTGGAGTAGCCTACGCCGCCGATATCGACGCCCTTGTGGTTGGTGGAAGCGCCCCGGATGCCGGTGCTCCGGGAGCCGTAGGGGGAGGTGATCTTTTTGCTTGCATTCTCCGGCCAGATGTACCCGCCCGCGGTAGCGGTCCAGTTCATCTGGGCGGCCCGCATCTGCTCCTCCAGCTCCTTCTCCTTCTTCTTGATGGCCTCCTGGATACGCTTCTCCTCGGCCTCCTTCTCCGCGAGAAGGGCGGCGGCGATCTCCTCGTTTGCCTGGAGCTCCTTGACCAGATCGTCAGCAGCCTTGCGCTGCCCGTCCAGCTCCACCTTCTTGGCCTCCTGCTCGGCCTTAGCGGCCTCAGCGTCCGCCTTCAGCTGTTCCTGGTAGGCATGCTTCTCCTCGATCTCCACATGGATGCGCCGGAGCTCGTCCAGCACGCTCTGGTCGTAGTTCATGACCGCCTGGATATCGGAGAGGCGGCTGAGGAGGTCGGAGAAGCTGGAGGCCTTGAAGAGCACGGCCCAGTAGGAGGTGGTGCCAGACTTCTCCATGGCCCGGGCCCGGTTGCAGAAGAGCTCGTACTGGTCCGCCTCCTGCTGTTGGTTGACCTCCAGCTCGTAGGCGGTCTGCTCCAGCAGGGCCTCGTAGCCGGAGATCTGGGAGGCGATGTTCTCGATCTCCCGGACGGTGACGGCGATCTGGTCGTCCAGGAGGTTCCGCTTTTTGATGGCGTCGTTTTTGTCGTTTTTCAGCTTGGAGAGCTGGGACTCGATATCCTGCCGCTCACTTTTGAGCCCCTTGGCGTCATCTTTCAGGTTGTCGATCTCCTTCTGGGTCACCGCATGGGCGGTGGGGACCAGCCCCGCGTCCTGAGCAGGGGGGAGGAGGGCCAGCAGTAACAGTGCCGCCAGCAGTCCGGCGAGTTTGCGCCGCGTTTTCATAGTGTATGTCATCCTTTCGTTTAGACCTGTAAGAACTTACTGATGGCGGAGAGGCTCCCTCCCACACCGATGAGCATCCCGGCGATGGCGAAGATCACCGCCACATAGCTCCACATATCCACAAAGGGCACGGTAGTGATGAGGTTGATAGTGTCGTTGGAGGCGATGGAGCGGGCCACGGCCTCGTAGAGCCCCCACTGGAGGAAGAACCCGATGACCGCCGAGAACAGCCCCAGCAGGAACCCCTCGTACACGAAGGGCCAGCGGATGAAGCCGTTGGTAGCGCCCACCATCTTCATGATGGCGATCTCGTCCCGGCGGTCGAAGGTGGTCAGCTTGATGGTGTTGGCCATGATGAACACCGACACCAGCGCCAGCACCGCGATGAGCACCACGCACACCACCCCCGCCACGTTGCGGATGGTGATGAACCCCGCCGCCTCGTCCTCGTAGGCTTGGACACTCTCAATGCCCGGCAGGGCCTCCAGAGCCTCTTTCGTCTCGCGCATATAGCCGATGTCCGCCAGGTCGATAGCAAAGCGGTGGTTGAAGTTGTTGTCCGGCAGGCCCTGGAAGAGCTCGTCATCCTCATACCTGCTCCGGAAAGCAGCGGCGGCCTCCACGTCAGAGATGAACGTCGCTCCCGCCACGTTGTCCACCGCCAGAATCTCCTTCTCCATGGCCCGGGCCTCTTCCTCGCTGGCGCCCAGGTCCACGAAAGCCAGAATTTGGCTCTCGCTCTCCAGGTCCGCCAGCATGGCGTTGGCGTTGACCGCCACCAAAGTGAAGGTGCCCATGATGATGAGGCAGGCCACGGTGATGCCCACGGTGGCAAAGGACATGAATCCGTGGCTGAACATATTGACCGCGCCCTCTTTGGCGAAATAAAAGATATTGTGTCTGCTCACTGTGTTCTCCTTCCATACCAGCCCTTGCCGTCGCTGACCACCCTGCCCCGTTCCAGCATGACCACCCGCTTGTCGAAGCGGTTGACCAGGTCCTTCTCGTGGGTGACGACCAGCACCGTGGTCCCCAGGGCGTTGATGCGCTCCAGCAGGCGCATGATCTCCAGGGAGCGGGCGGGGTCCAGGTTGCCGGTGGGCTCGTCGGCGATGATGGTGCTGGGGTTGTTGAGCAGGGCGCGGGCGATGGCCACCCGCTGCTGCTCGCCGCCGGAGAGCTCCGAGGGGAGCCTCCGGCTCTTGTTTTCCAGCCCGACCAGGTTCAGGCAGTAGGGGATGCGCTTGCGGATCTCCTTGGGTCCCGCGCCCACGGCCCGCATGGCGAAGACCATGTTGTCGTAGACGCTCTTGGTGTCGATCAGGCGGAAATCCTGGAAGATGACACCCACCGTCCGCCGCATATAGGGGATCTGCCACTCCCTGATGTTCCGCAGGGAGAAGCCGTTGACCATCACCTTGCCCTCGGAGGGCTCGATCTCCCCGATGAGGAGCTTGATGACGGTGCTCTTCCCGCTCCCGGAGGGCCCGACCATGAAGACGAACTCCCCGTCCTGTATTTCCATCGTCAGCCCGTTGAGGGCGTGGGTGCCGTTGGGATATTCCTTTACAACATCTGTCAGTCGAATCATTTTTATGCGTTACCTTCCTCGCGGGCGCTGTGCCCAGTCGTGACCAAAACCGGTCTATCTGCTTTCATTGACAGGACATACCTTTTTATGATACACAATGACCGGCTTCCCGTCAAGGGAGTTGGGGGGATTTTCTCAAAATTTCTTGGCCCCATGACTGAGAGAAAAAGAGATAAATTTATCACTTTCCTCTTGACAGGACGAAAGGACAGTGATATATTTATCTCATGTCGAGAGACAAATACATCTCAAATCTTTTCATGAAGGGACCTGCTATGACTATGAAAATGAGAAAAACACCCCGCTTTCCGAAATGGCTGTTTCTGGTGCTGCTGGGCATGACCTGCGCGGCGGCGACGGGAACGGCCGTATGGTACGACCTGACCTATAACAGCGGCAGGCTTGTCTACCCTATGGATTCCTATGCCTTCCAGCCCATGGATATTCCTATGATTATCGTCGTGGCGGCAGATGTCCTGTTCTTCCTGCACTTGGCGTTCCTGCTGGTCCGGGGGATCATAGCGCAGAGGGAGCATGTGGCGAAGACAGGCCGCACACGGCGGCTGAGCCCCAAGTTCGGCTTTCTGGGATTCCTGGGGCTTTTCGGCTTTGCGGGCTTCTGGTCCTACGGGGCTCTGGGGGACCTGACGCCCTTCGTCTTTTTCACGTTCTTCGGCTTCTTCGGGTTCTTCTTTGAGGGGAAGATGTCTAATATCCTCATGGATGAGCGCTACAAGGAAAACGCCGTCCGGGCGGAGCTGAAGGCGTACCGGGTGGGCTTTGGCACCGTCTTCGCTCTGCTGATCCTCGCGGGGCAGAGCGGCCGGTTCAAGGCGGACCTGGTCGCGCCGGTGCTGGTGGCGGGCATCGCCCTGACCGTGGCGCTGACCATGTTCCTCTCGGAGTACCTGCTCTACCGCTACGACCACGACGACACTGCGGCGCTGGAGGAGGGGGAGTAAGTGGAGGGCTTCACCTGTGAGCTGAAACGCTACCGGCAGGCCAAGGGCCTCACCCAGGGACAGCTGGCGGAGCTGGTGGGCGTCCGCCGGGAGACCATCATGCGTCTGGAGAAGGCCCAGTACAATCCGTCGCTGAAATTGGCGGTGGACATCTCCCGGGCGGTGGGGGCGGCGATCGAGGAGATTTTCGTCTTTGAATAAAAGCAGGGCCCGCTCTTGACATACAGTCAGGCGCGGGCCTTGGCTTGGAGAATGGAGTTCTCCGGCTATTCCGGGATGCTTAAAAAACCTTGTATGACTGCGCCGGGAAATGGAAATTTCTTTTCGACTTCATCAAATAGGACCAGGACGAATTTCTCATCCAAAGCCGTCACGCTTCCCGCTCCAAAAGCCTTGTGCAGCAGAACAGAACCAACTTTGACGCCGCTGGTGTCGACCGCCTGTACTGCGGACGCGGAGGCTTGCCGCAGGGCAGGTCCCGGCGGCGCTGGTTGTGGGCGGCTTACGGGCGCTGGCGGTGATCCCGGCAGGGGCTGCTTTGCCGGTGCTGGCTCCGGCTCCTCCATAGATTCTTGCTGCAAGGAGAACATATTGCTGTAGTCCTCGTTGGATACTACCGTGTCATAGCCGCCAACCTTCTCGCCCTGGTGGCGGTTGATGCCCGTATAACTCAGGCTGGCGTCCTCATACCGCTTGAATTTGTAGACGGCATCGTTCATCAGGGAATCATTGAACACCCCCAGGGATACCAGCAGCTCGAAATCTTTCACATCCAGGCCGGTGACCTTTTTGAACAGTCCCGGCTCCAACTGTGTGATGACATCCTTCAGACACTGCTCCCGGTAGTCCGTCAGATACATGAACACCGGAATGCGGGTGGCAAATTTGATGAGCTTTTCTTGAATTTGCTTCCGCTTGGATTTGTACTCCTTCTCGGCCTCGGTCAGCTCTTTTTTCTCCTTGGGGGTGAGCTGATCGGAGCCCTCTTTTTTTGCCTTTATGACCGCCTCGGATTTGTTGATGATGGTCTGAATGTCCTCGTTGAGACTGCGGAAGCCCTCGATTTTCCCCAGGGCGTCCATGGCGGCGGGGTTGTTCATCAGCCGCTGCAGGGTCTCATTGTCCACATTGACCAGCAGGGCGCTCTCCCAGCGCTTTGCCAGCAGAGTGGCGGAAGTCCCGGCCATGGCAATGTCCAGCACCTCGCCCGCATCGATCTGCCGCATGGAGCTGCCGTCGTAGGCGATCACTGGCAGGAAGCTGATAAACTCCGCCACCTTCTTCTCCGGACTGCCCTCGTCGATGTTCAGACGGCAACTGTAATCCGAAATCTGTTTCAGGGCCCGGTCCAGTGCGAAGTCGAACACATAGCACTCCTGCTTGATGATCTCCTTTCTGCCGCCCTCCGCCGTGACCTCCCAGGGGCTCTGCACCCGGAATGCCGCCTGGAAATACGTCTCCGGGCTGGACAGGTTCCGCAGCATGAAGATTCCCGTCCAGGGCTTCACTGTCACGCCGGTAGTCAGCTTGCCGCAGGAGAGGGTGATGGTTTTGCTCTCCAGCGGGTCGCCCATGGACTTCTGCACCGGCTCCAGCGCCGCCGCGCCGATGCCTGCCCCAGTCCCAGCGCAGACGTTGACCGTATAATCGTGATAGAAAACATTCTGCTTCTGCGCCAGCAAATTCCTCATGGCAAAGCAAGCCGCCACATTGGGCAGGAACCAGAGGGTGTGCTGTAAAACATTCAGCAACCGCACATCAGCGTAGGGCATGGCGGGCTTTTTCGCCCCCAACTTTAGCTCGTCTACGGTTGTTTCCAGATATGCCCCGCGGATGAGGTCCAGCCACTTCTGAACCTCGCCCTCATAGACAAACCGGGCATCCGCGCCCTTGCCCTTGGCGGAGAAGAACACGTTCAGATCAAACTCATTGAACTCCCCCTGCATGGCGATCCGCCGGATGCTGTCCGGGATGCGGTAGGTCATCAGCACCATGCGCGGCAGGGCGGCGTAAGGGTTATTTTCACCCTGCCAGTTGGCCTTGGCCCGCTGTTCGTCGGAGTACGTCCAGTTGTAGACCTGATCCTCGATAAACTCCCCGGAGTTCAGCGCCCGGAAGGGCGTGCCGGAGAGATACAGGTAATAGCTGGTGGTGATGGGCAGCCACGTCTCGTCGCAGGCGTCGCCCCGGCTGTAGCTGTCCAGATTTTCGTTGTCGTAGCTGTCCTCGTCCTCCCGCTCAAAGAGCTTTTTTGCACTTTCTTTCCACGCGCCGAAGTGGTACTCGTCAAAGATTACCAGGTCCCAGTTGGTGGTATGTACCCACTCATTCCGGGCCTTGATGCCACCGGTTTCCCGATTGACACCAAGGTAGTCCTGGAAGGAGCCAAAGCAGACGATGGGCCGGGATTTGTCGGCGGTCTCGTAGGTCAGGTCCGTGCTCCGGGAGATGAACTGCCAGCCTTCGAAGTCCATATGGGTCTGCAAATCCTCCTGCCACGCGCTGACCACAGCGGGCTTGAAGGTCAGGATCAGCACCCGCTGAAATCCCATCCTTTTAGCAAGCTGGTAGGCGGCGAAGGTCTTGCCGAAGCGCATTTTACAGTTCCAGAGGAATTTGGGATAGCGGGTGGAGTCCTCCTCATAGACAGAGCGAAAGTAAGCGGCGGTCTTGTCCACCGCCTCCCGCTGCTCCGGGCGCATGGGGAAGTCGCGGGTGCGGTCCTCCACGTTGGCGGTGCGGCTGCGGACGGCCAGCACCGCCGCTGCCACGTCGTCCACCGTGCAGCGGAACCACTCGCCGCCCACGGCGGGGATCTTTTTGCGCCTGAGCACTTTATGTACGTCGTGGTCGGTGAAGGAGCCGCCGTCCGGGTACATGGCGGAGGCGCGGTAGACGATGCGGTAGGGGACGCGGCCGTCGGGCCGCCGGGTGGGGTACTGCTGGGCCACCCGCTTGTCCACATCGATGGCGGTGTAACCTACTTTCAACAGGCCGGCATGCTGGGGGTTGGTGTCCTGGTAGGCGTAGATCATGGGATGGGCTGGGGGGCGGGGTGGGAAGAAGTCAGGCATCAAATCCACCACCT
>Ga0137309_100268_pt1 | contig 38316 bp, 37 predicted proteins | sample NAcewiD2O_June_FD_97179 | JGI IMG/M metagenome (GOLD analysis project Ga0137309, IMG submission 97179) | Mouse cecal microbial communities from Vienna, Austria - N-Acetylneuraminic amended D2O_June | ecosystem: Host-associated > Mammals > Digestive system > Large intestine > Cecum | place... | reverse complement strand
GTCCTCCGGCGCGCAGACCTTCAGCCACAGGGGGGTCAGGAGGGTGCCAAGGGCGTCGAAGACGGGGGTGCCCATGTAGTTGAGGCTCACCAGTGCCGCAAAGGGGTTGAGAATCATCACAGCATAGCCCACCACACCCAGCAGCATCACCAGTCCCGGCAGGAACCACACGGGATTGACATAGGGCCGAAACCGCTTCAACGGCGGCGCCACGTTGACCAGGATCATCAGCAGCAGGAGCACCGTGCCCGCCAGATAGGCCACAGCCACCATCTGCCAGAGGGGGAGCGCAGACCGGGAGTCCTCCGGGAAGTTGAAGGTAAAATAGTGGTTGACGAGAAACAGCCGCACCAGGATCAAAAGCACCGTGCCGAGGGTGAGCAGGTGGTCCCGGCGGCGGCGGAGCAGGGCGGCGATCATCAGGAGATACGAGGGGATGATGAACATACTGTATAAGATGGAGCTCAGCCAGTTGGCAAACATCCAGTAGGCGGAGACGGCGAACAGCAATCCCGCTGCAAGGGGCAGAGCGATTTGTTTTACAGTCTTCATATCAAATTCTCCTTTTCCCAAAAATCAGGTTGGCCTCCGCGGGGATTTCTTGTTAAGATTTTATCAGACGTGCGTAAGTTTGTCAATAAAAAGACGAGCTTCACGCAAAAATTTATACAAACTGACGGGACAGGGGCGGTCTACCACCACCGCCGGATGGTGCGCACTACCCAGTCCCGCAGCAGCCGCAGGAGAAGGAGCCCCGCGATCACCAGCAGGAGTTCCATTGCGCGCCCTCCTTTCATTGATAAACTCCCCTCAGCCGCTTCTTGTAGAACCGCACGCTCAGCCGGAAGGACGCCCAGACCGCCGTCAAGGCCAGAACGGCCAGCACAGCCGCCTGCAGCGCCACGGTCCCCGCCGGAGCGCCGTAAAGGGTGTTAAAGCTCACGGTACTGGCGGCGCTGAGGAAGATGAAGACCAGGATATTGCCCCAGACAGCTCCCTTTCGGGCGGTAAAGCGGTAGTAAAGGGGCACAGTCAGCGCGGCGATGAGGAGTGAAAATCCCCCCTGGAGCAGGACATATCGCAGGATATCCGGCAAGGTCATGGAGAACACGTTTTCCCACCACCGGGTCAGGAGCCTGCCGGCCATGCGCTGTGTCTGGAGGCTGACCGCAGACATCACCATCCCAAACAGGATGCAGGCCCCGTAGAGCAGATATTTACTGCGCACCATCTCCTCCGCCCGGCAGGGGAGCATCACCGCCAGCCGGTTCCAGCGGACCTCGTCGCTTGCGATGGTGGCCCGGGGCAGAGCCAGGGCCACCATCAGGATGTAGGTCCCGCCCCAGGTGCCCGGTACCAGGCAGGCGAACAGGAGTATGGGGATGTAGGGGAGCCAGTAGTCTTTTACAAGGTACCAATCCTTTCGCAGAAATCCCTTCACATCCTCCCTCCTCTCAGTTATACGCCCCGTTCTGCCGCTTCCTGTAGAAATGTACGCTCAAACGGAAGGAACCGTACGTAGCGGCCACGACCACCAGGACAAAGAGCGGGACTGCCGCCGCCAGTGGGAGCTGGGGCAAATTCACCTCCCCGAAGATGCCCGCCAGGCCCAGGGTGATGCCGACCCCAATGCCCATGAAGACCAGCATCACCAGCCGCCCCTTCTCCGAACCGAAGCGGTACAGCGGCGGGAGGACAGCGGCGATCATGACGGGCATGACCCCCAACAGCAGGACGGAGAAGGACAGCAGATCCTCCGGCGTGGAGGGCTCGTGGGAGATGCGGCCGCGTATGACCGAGCCCAGCAGGACGATGGCCTCCGCCAGAACGGTGAAGAGGTAGGCCAGCAGGTACTTGGTCCACACCAGCTGACCCGGTTTGTAGGGGAGCATGGCCGCATAGCGGTCCCACTTGCTTTTTTCGTCGTAGGCAATGGAGTTGAGGGGAATGCTCATAGCCATCATAATGGCGTAGGTGGTCCCGAAGTTGGACATACCGGGGATCAGGCTGAACACCAGGGCGAACACAACCAGCAGGCGGAAGGAACGGTCCGCCACATACAGTTCTTTCCTCAAAAGTCCGATCATTTTGCTTCCTCCTTAGACATATAGAGAATGATATCCTCCAGCGTGGGCCGGTCGATGACCGCGCCCCGGGGCATGGCCTCCCGCTCCACCAGGGCCTCCGCGCCGTAATTTCCGATGCGCACACCGTGGACCGCCCCGGCGGGGATGTTTTGTAACTGCTCCTTGGAGCACTTGAGGATGCCGTACTTCTCCAGGAGCACGTCCTTCTCCTCGCAGAGGACCAGCCGCCCCTTGTGGAGGAAAGCGATGTAGTCGCAGATGCGCTCCAGGTCGCTGACGATATGGCTGGAGAGGAGCACCGCGTGGCCGTCCTGGGCGGCGAAGTCGGCGAACACCTCCAGCAGCTCCTCCCGGACCATGGGGTCCAAGCCGCCGGTGGCCTCGTCCAGAAGCAGGAGCTTTGCCCCGTGGCTCAGCGCCGCCGCGATGCCCAGCTTCATGGTCATGCCCCGGGAGTAGTCCTTGAACCGCTTGTCCTCCGGCAGGTCCAGGCGTTTGAGCCACCCCTCGTAGGTGTCCTGCTCCCAGTTTTTGAAGCTTCCGGCCATGATCCTGCCCAGCTGTTTGGCGCTCAGGATTTCAGGCACAAAGGTCTCGTCCAGCACCACGCCGATGTCCTCCTTGATGGCGTGGAATTCCCGGCTCTTGTTGTCCACCCCCAGCACGGTGACCGTGCCCCCATCCCGCTCCAGGGCGTCCATGGTGAGGCGGATGGTGGTGCTCTTGCCGGCCCCGTTCTCCCCCACCAGGCCCAGGACGCACCCGGCAGGCAGGTCCAGATTCAAGTTTTCCAGGGAGAAGCCCTTGTAGTGCTTGGTCAGCCCCCGGATCTCAATGGCGTTGGTCAGTTCCATAGTTCTTGTTCCTCCAATCAGAAAATGTTTCGCTATCGTGCGGCAGAGCCGGAGGCCCGCCGCAGAAAAGAGCGCGCTGCCCGTCCGGCAGGACTACTCCTTTTCCTCGATTAGAATGTCGAGCATATTTTTCAGGTCCCCGGCGGTCAATCCGATGTGCCGGGCGAGCTCCGCGGCGCTTTGCAGGTGCTCCTCGATCTCCCGCAGGCTGCCCTCCCGGGCAAGCTCCAGGTTCTGTGCGGCAACAAAGCTGCCCTTGCCCGCCACGGTGGTGATAAACCCGTCCCGCTCCAGCTCCTCGTAGGCCCGCTTGGTGGTGATGACGCTGATGCGCAGGTCCCGGGCCAGGGCCCGGATGGAGGGCAGAGGCTCCCCGCTTTTCAGCGCCCCGGAGGCGATGGCCCCCTTAATCTGACGGCAGATCTGCTCATAGATCGGCTGTCCTGCGGCATTGCTGATGATGATATCCACTGCTTCACCTCTGGCTGTTCATCTGTATATGAACAGTATACACAGTAATCACAGTTTGTCAAGAGGGGAACCGGCAATTTTGCAAAAAAAACTTTTATCCACAAATACCACCAAAAATCACTCGTATAATTTGCACATATTTTTTGCTTTTAGGGGTTGCCGGTCTCTGCAAAGTGTGGTATAGATAATAGATAACCTGCTGAACAATTTTGACGGAACTCAAGTGGATGTTTTAGGAAGTGAGGATCGCGCATATGGCGAAACAAAGGCGGGGCTACCGCATCGACATGGTTAACGGGCCTTTGGCGGGGAAAATCCTGTTCTTCGCCCTGCCGCTGATGGCCTCCAGCTTACTGCAGCTGCTCTTCAACGCGGCGGACATCGTAGTGGTGGGCCGCTTTGTGGGCAAGGAAGCTCTGGCGGCGGTGGGGTCCAACGGCTCTCTGGTCAATCTCCTGGTGAACCTCTTCATGGGCTTCTCCGTGGGGGCCAACGTGGTGGTGGCCCAGGACCTGGGCGGCGGACGGGAGGAGGACGTGCGAAAGAGCGTCCACACGGCCATCACGCTGTCCCTTCTCAGCGGCCTGGCGCTGACCCTCATCGGGGCCACCCTGGCCCGTCAGCTCCTGGAGCTCATCAGCTCCCCGGAGGATGTGATCGACCTGGCCACGGTGTATCTGCGCATCTACTTCTTCGGGATGCCGGCCAATATGCTCTACAACTTCGGCGCGGCCATCCTCCGCTCCCAGGGGGACACCCAGCGGCCGCTGTACTACCTCACCATCGCCGGGGTGGTGAACGTCCTGCTGAACCTCTTTTTCGTGGTGGTGCTCCAGATCAGCGTGGCGGGCGTGGCCCTGGCGACCATCATCTCCCAGTACATCTCCGCGGGGCTGGTGCTCCTCTGCATGCTCCACGAGCCGGGGGCCCTCCATCTGGATCTGCGCTCCCTGGGGATAGACAAGGACGTGGTGCGGCGCATCTGCCGGGTGGGGCTCCCCGCCGGGTTCCAGGGGATCGTGTTCTCCCTGTCCAACGTGGTCATTCAGGGCTCCATCAACTCCTTCAACTCCACGGCCATCGTGGCCGGCTCCTCGGCGGCAAGCAACATCGAGGGCTTTGTCTACGTCTGCCCCAGCTCCTTCTATCAGGCGGCGCTGACCTTTACCAGTCAGAACTACGGCGCAGGCAAGTGCGGCCGGGTGGACCGCATCCTGCTTCTCACCCAAATTTACGGCATGACCAGCGCGGCGGTGCTGGGGCTCCTGGCCTACGGCTTCGGCGCTCCCCTGGCGTCCATCTACGCCCCCGGGGAGCCGGAGGTCATCGAGTGGGCAGTGGTCCGCATGGGCTACATCTGCCGGTTCTACTTCATCTGCGGCGCCATGGATACCATGGTGGGCATCCTGCGGGGGCTGGGGTACTCGGTGGTGCCCATGGTGGTGTCCATGCTGGGGGCCTGCGGGACACGGCTTCTGTGGATCGCCACGGTCTTCCAGATGCCCCAGTTCCATACGCCCCAGGTGCTGTTCCTGTCCTACCCCATCAGCTGGCTCATCACCGCGGCCACCCATTTCACCGTCTTCCTAGTGGTGCGCAAGCGGGCCTACGCCCGGGCGGCGGCGCGCCTGGAGGAACAGGCCGGATAAAAAAGTACGAAACCGGGGAGCATGTCGCTCCCCGGCTTTTTATGCAGGCAGGGCCCTTTGCTGGCCCTAGAAGATATTCCGGATACTGATCCCCTGGGTCTCGGCGATCTGCTCCAGGCAGACCGTCAGCTGGGCAATCTGGATCAGGGCTTCCTCGCCGTCCTCCTGACGGCAGGCGGCCATGGCGGCGGCAAAGAGCTGTTCCGCTTCGTCCAGAGCGTCGTGCTCCAGGATGGTGTGGAGGAAGGTCTGGTCCCTGTCCCAGTCCTCGTAGGCCCGCCGGAGGGCCCCGGCGGCCCCGGACCAGTCCTCCGCCTCCGCCGCCTGGGAGACCCCGGCGAGGAGGGCGGTCCAGTGCTCCGTGCGCATCTCCAGGAACCGCCCCGCCCACAGGGAGCAGGCCAAAATCAGCGCCAAGACCCCGGCGGGAAGATAGAACGCCTTCACTGCCGTCCCTCCTTTGTCACACACACCACGCTCCCTGCTTCGTCCACGGTCAGGAGGAACACCTGCCGGGGGGAGGTGAGGCGGCGTTTTTTCAGCTCGCCGGTGAGCCACGCCTCGTCGTAGCCGCTGCCGTGCAGGTTTTGGGCCATGATCCGGCCGTCGTTGATGAGCAGGACGGGCAGCGTCACATCGTCCGGCACGTTCAGCCCCGCGCCCTTGGGGGTGATGGGGGCCTCCTTGGCGTAGGGCAGGATGCTGACCTGCCCGCTGGTCTCCAGGATGGCGTATTTGACGGATTGCAGGTCCGCGTAGCCCTGGCTGCGGAGCTGTTCATAGAGCTCGTCCACGGTGAAGCGGTTGCGGGCCATGTTCTCCTGGAGCACCTTTCCGTCCCGGACAATCACCGTGGGGTGCCCGCAGACCAGGCCCCGGAACCGGATGGATTTCAGGCTGAAAAAGCTCAGGAGCAGCGACACGCACAGCAGGGTCACGATGGGGAATACCCCGTTGACCAGGGGGATGCCGAAGTCCTGCATGGGCACCGCCGCCAGGTCGGAGATAATGAGGGTCAGCACCAGCTCGCTGGGCTCCAGCTCGCCGATCTGCCGCTTGCCCATCAGGCGCAGGCCGGTCATGAGGATGAAATATAGTATCAGCGTGCGAAAAAACGCGGTAATCATGGTCTCCGCCTCCTCTCGGGGAAAGTATTTGCCATCCGGGGGAAATTTATGCTTCCCTTTGGAGCGCGGGGGGAGTAGAATGGGGGGAGCGGGGCGGAAATGCCCCACAAACCTAAAGAAAGGACCAAGACTATGTGTGGAATCGTCGGATATATCGGGGAGGAGCAGGCGGCCCCCATCCTGCTGGAGGGACTCAGCCGGTTAGAGTACCGGGGCTATGACTCCGCCGGAGTGGCGGTGTACGGCGGAGGGGCCATGCAGGTGCGGAAGGCCAAGGGGCGCCTGAGCGTCCTGGACGGCCTTCTGGACCACGGCAAAGCCCTGGAGGGCGTGGTGGGGGTGGGCCACACCCGCTGGGCCACCCACGGCGCGCCCTCGGACGTCAATTCCCATCCCCAGGTCAGCCGGAGCGGGAAGATCGCCGTGGTCCACAACGGCATTATTGAGAATTATGTCCAGCTCAGGAGCTTTCTCCAGGAGCAGGGGGTCTCCTTTGTCTCCGAGACGGACACCGAGGTGGTGGCCCAGCTGGTGGACTACTTCTACGAGGACGGCCGAGTGGACATTTTGGAGGCCGTGGGCCGGTGCCTCCGGCGCATCGAGGGGGCCTACGCCCTGGGCATCCTCTGCGCTGACACGCCGGACCGCCTCATTGCCGTGCGCAAGGACAGCCCCCTCATCCTGGGCCTGGGGGAGGGGTGCACCTTCCTTGCCAGCGACGTGACCGCCATCCTCCGCCACACCAGGGAGGTCATCTACCTGGACGACGGCGAGACCGCCGTCCTCACCCGGGAGGGGGCCCGGTGCTATGACCACCTGATGCGTCCTGTGGAAAAGGCCGTCAGCCATGTGGACTGGGAGACGGACGCCGCCGAGAAGGGCGGCTATGAGCACTTCATGTTCAAGGAGATCATGGAGCAGCCCGAGGCCCTGCGCCGGGCCATCCTTCCCCGCCTCCGGGGCGGGGAGGTGGTCCTTGAGGGCTTCGGCCTTTCGGACGCGTACCTCCGCAGTTTGAAGAAGCTCTACATCGTGGCCTGCGGGTCCTCCTACCATGTGGGCATGGTGGGCAAGTACAACTTAGAGCGGCTTCTGCGCATTCCGGTGGAGGCGGCGTTGGCCTCGGAGTTCCGGTACATGGACCCCATATTGGACGAGGGGACCCTGGTGGTGGTCATCAGCCAGTCCGGGGAGACCCTGGACACCATGGCGGCCCTCCGGGAGGCGAAGCGCCTGGGGGCGCGGGTGCTCTCCATCGTCAACGTGGTGGGCTCCTCCATCGCCCGGGAGAGCGACGAGGTGCTCTACACCTGGGCCGGGCCGGAGATCGCCGTGGCCACCACCAAGGCCTACTCCACCCAGCTCGCGGTGCTGGACCTGCTGGGGCTGTACATCGCCCGCAGGCGGGGCTCCTTGGACGCGGGGACCTGCCGGGAGGTGCTGGAGGAGATGGCCCGGCTCCCGGAGAAGCTGGAGCAGGTCCTCTCCCGCCGGGACGACATCCAGTATCTCGCCAGCCAGCACTTCAGCCACAGCAGCGTCTTTTACATGGGCCGGAACGTGGACTACGCCCTGGGGCTGGAGGGGTCGCTGAAGCTCAAGGAGATCTCCTACATCCACTCCGAGGCCTACGCCGCCGGAGAGCTCAAGCACGGCACCATCAGCCTCATCGAGCCGGGCACCCTGGTGGTGGCCCTGGGGACGTACCCGCCCCTCACCGGCAAGACGGTGAGCAACATCCAGGAGGTGAGAAGCCGGGGCGGGCAGGTATTGGCGGTGACCACGGAGAGCCATCGGGAGGACTTTTCCCACGCCGCCGGCGCGGTCATCACCGTGCCGGACACCCACCCTATGCTCCTGCCCAGCCTGACGGTGGCCCCGTTGCAGCTGTTTGCCTACTACGTGGCCCTCATGCGGGGGTGCGACGTGGATAAGCCGCGGAATCTGGCCAAGTCGGTCACCGTGGAGTGACGGAAGAGAGAGGGAGACATGGAAGAGGTCACATTACAGGCGGTCCTCGCCGCCCGGGACGCCCGGGCAGCGGCCCAGCGGCGGCTCCTTGCGTCCTGGGGGAGGCCCCTTCTGAGCGTGACGCTGAACATCGCCGGGCCGGTGAAGCGCTGGGCGCTGACAGACTTCGTGTTCCGGGACGTGCTGGAGGCGCTGGAGGACTGTTTAGGGGCAGACCTCCTCTGGAAGGAACAGACGGAGGCCGTGACGGGCCTGGAGGCCGTCCTGGTTTGCGGCCGGGAGGCCGGGGCGCTCAAGGACCTGGCGGTGGAGCTGGAGACGGCCCGGGCGGCGGGGCGGCTCTATGACCTGGACGTCATCGCCCCGGACGGGTGCAAGCTCTCCCGGGGGACGCCCCGGGCCTGCCTGGTCTGCGGAGGACCGGCGGCCCCCTGCGCCCGGAGCCGGGCCCACGGCCTGGAGGCCGTCCGCGCCGCCACGGAGGACCTTCTGCGCCGGGGCGCGGCGGAGAGTCTGGGGAACTTGGCGGTGGAAGCCCTTATTGCGGAAGTCGATCTGACCCCCAAACCCGGCCTGGTGGACCGCCGGAACAACGGGGCCCACCGGGACATGGACCGGGAGCTCTTCCACCGCTCTGCCCGGGCCCTGGGGCCCTACTTCCGCCATGCGGCGGAGCTGGGCATGGAGCGCCCGGACTGCATGGCGGCGCTCCAGAGCGCGGGCCGCGCGGCGGAGGGAGCCATGCTGGAGGCCACGGGAGGCGTCAACACCCACCGGGGGGCCGTCTACGCCTGCGGCATCCTGACGGCGGCGCTGGGGGCGGCGCTGGTCCGGGGCGGGGACCTCTTCGAGACTGCGGCGTCCCTGGCCCGGGCGGGTACGCCCCCCTCCGGGGATTCCCACGGCGGCGCGGCCCTGCGGCGCTACGGCGCGGCGGGGGCCCGCGGAGAGGCCCTCGCCGGGTTCCCCCACGTCCGGCGGGCGGCGGCGGTACTGGCCGCGGGGGGCCCCCACGCCGCCCTTTTGAAGCTCCTGGCGGAGGTGGAGGACACCAATCTCCTCCACCGGGGCGGGCCGGAGGGACTGCGGTTCGTCCGGGAGCAGGCGGCGGACATCCTCTCCGGTCCGGCGGCGGACCGCGCCCCCCGGCTGGAGGCCCTGGACGATGCCTGTATCGCCCGGAACCTCTCCCCCGGAGGCAGTGCGGACCTGCTGGCGGCGGCCATGCTCCTGGAGAAGGCCGGGCGGCGGATGGGCTCGGGTTGGTAGGATTGCGAGAGATTTTCCGGAAAATTGGGGCAAAGTTTGAAAAAACTGTGCTTGACAAAGGTCCAGCCCAAAGGTATAATGCTGACTATCAATCAAACGCAAACGCGAGGATGGGGAAAAAGCAGGCGCGCTCCCGCTTCAGAGAGCCGGCGGATGGTGTGAGCCGGTGGAAGGACTGCCTGTGTACTGGCCCCGGAGCGGCCTGTCTGAACGGGGCAAACGTCCCCCAATAGGACGGACGGACCCGCCCGTTACAGCGGGGCGTGATGCTAGTCACGGCGAGCGGCCGCCCCCGGCGGCAAGAAGAGTGGTACCGCAAGGTCTTTCAGGCCCTGTCTCTTTGTTTTAGAGACAGGGCCTTTTTGCCGGACGGACTGGAAAGAGGAGGAAAACGCCTATGATGGACCCAAGCAAATACGCCCCCGGGTATTTCAACGCCCCCGGCCGCCCCATGAGGTGGGTGGAAAAGGACCGCATCGAGCGGGCCCCGGCCTGGTGCAGCGTGGACCTGCGGGACGGCAACCAGAGCCTCATCGTCCCCATGAGCCTTGAAGAGAAGCTGGAGTTCTACCGGATGCTCGTAAAGGCGGGATTCAAGGAGATCGAGGTGGGCTTCCCCGCCGCCTCAGAGACGGAGTATGAGTTTTTGCGCACCCTCATCGAGCAGGATATGATCCCCCCGGACGTCACGGTCCAGGTCCTGGCCCAGTGCCGGGAGCACATCATCCGAAAGACCTTTGAGGCCTGCAAGGGCGCGCCCAGCGCCATCATCCACATCTACAACTCCGTGAGCGTGGCCCAGCGGGAGCAGGTCTTCCGCAGGTCCAGGCAGGAGATCATGGACATCGCCGTGGAGGGGGCGCGGCTGGTCAAGGGCCTCGCGGCGGAGTACGAGGGCAATTTCCGCTTCGAGTACTCCCCGGAGAGCTTCACCGGCGCGGAGCCGGAGTACGCCCTGGCCGTCTGCAACGCGGTGCTGGACGTGCTGGAGCCGTCGGAGGCCAACAACGTCATCATCAACCTCCCCGTCACCGTGGAGATGAGCCTGCCCCACATCTACGCCAGCCAAGTGGAGTACATGAGCGGGAACCTCAAGTACCGGGAGCATGTTACCCTCTCCGTCCACCCCCACAACGACCGGGGCACCGGCGTGGCGGACACGGAGCTGGCCCTTCTCGCCGGGGCGGACCGGGTGGAGGGCACCCTCTTCGGCAACGGCGAGCGCACGGGCAACGTGGACATCGTGACCCTGGCTATGAACATGTACTCCCACGGCGTGGACCCGAAGCTGGACTTCTCCGACATGCCGGGCCTGGTGAAGACCTACGAGAAGTGCACCCGGATGCGGGTCCACGAGCGCTCCCCCTACGCCGGGGCCCTGGTCTTCGCCGCTTTCTCCGGCAGTCACCAGGATGCCATCGCCAAGGGCATGAAGTGGCGGGAGGAGAAGGGCCTCCACCAGTGGACCGTCCCCTATATCCCCATCGACCCCCGGGACATCAGCCGCACCTACGACGCCGACGTCATCCGGGTCAACTCCCAGTCCGGCAAGGGCGGCGTGGGCTACCTCCTGGAGCAGAGCTATGGCTACGTCCTGCCGCCGAAGATGCGCGAACACCTCAGCTACCTCTGCAAGAGCGTCTCCGACCACGAACACCGGGAGCTGAGGGCCGCCGACGTGCTGGAGATTTTCCAGGCGCACTACTTCAATCACACCGACCCCATCTCCCTCTGCGACATGCGGTTTTTGCAGCAGCAGGGGGGCGTGAAGGGGGAAATCGTCTTCGCCAGGGACGGGGAGCGCACCAGCGTCCAGACCCAGGGCAACGGCTCCCTGGACGCGGTGAGCAACGCCCTCAAGCGCTACACCGGCACGGACTACAAGCTGCGCGTCTATACTGAGCACAGTATGCAGGGGGCCGGCTCCGGGGCCACCGCCGCCGCCTACATCGGCCTGGAGGACCCCCAGGGGCAGCTGCACTGGGGCGCGGGCACCGACACCGACATCATCCGCGCCAGCGCCCACGCGCTGCTGAGCGCTTATGACAATATGATACGAAAGTGAGGATCACCTATGGGCATGACAATGACGCAAAAGATCCTCGCCGCCCACGCCGGACTCCCGGCTGTGGAGGCGGGACAGCTCATCAGCGCCAGGCTGGACCTGGTGCTGGGCAACGACATCACCACCCCCGTGGCGGTCAACGAGTTCCAAAAGGCGGGCTTTGACGGCGTCTTCGACAAGGACCGCATCGCCATCGTTCTGGACCACTTCGTTCCCAACAAGGACATCAAGGCCGCCGAGCAGTCCAAGCAGTGCCGGGACTTCGCCTGCGCCCACTGCGTCAGCCACTTCTACGACGTGGGCCAGATGGGCATTGAGCACGCCCTTCTCCCCGAGCAGGGTGTGGTCACCGCCGGGGACTGCGTCATCGGCGCGGACAGCCACACCTGCACTTACGGGGCCCTGGGGGCCTTCTCCACCGGCGTGGGGAGCACCGACATGGCCGCGGGTATGGCCACCGGCACGGCGTGGTTCAAGGTCCCCTCCGCCATCAGGTTTGAGCTGACGGGCGCTCTGCCCAAAAACTGCTCCGGCAAGGACGTCATTTTGACCATTATCGGCCAGATTGGCGTGGACGGGGCGCTGTACAAGAGCATGGAGTTCGTGGGGGAGGGCGTGAAGAGCCTCACCATGGACGACCGCCTCTGCATCTGCAACATGGCCATCGAGGCCGGGGCAAAAAACGGCATCTTCCCTGTGGACGATGTGACCCGGGCCTACATGGAGGGCCGGTGTGAGCGAGCGCCGGTGGAGTACCGGGCGGACCCGGACGCGGAATATGAGCGGACGGTGGTTATCGACCTGGGGAAGATCGTGCCCACCGTGGCCTGCCCCCACCTGCCGGAGAATACGAAGCCCGCTGGCGAGCTGGGGAGCGTCAAGATCGACCAGGTGGTCATCGGCAGCTGCACCAACGGGCGCATGGAGGACATGGAGGCCGCCTACCACACCCTCAAGGGCAAAAAGGTGGCCCCCGGCGTACGGTGCATCATCATCCCGGCCACCATGCAGATCTACCGCGGCTGCGTGGAGCGGGGCTATGTCACCGCCTTCATCGACGCCGGGGCCGTGGTCTCCACCCCCACCTGCGGGCCCTGCCTGGGCGGATACATGGGCATCCTCGCCGCCGGGGAGCGGTGCGTCTCCACCACCAACCGGAACTTCGTAGGCCGCATGGGCCATGTGGAGAGCGAAGTGTACCTTGCAAGCCCCCGCACCGCCGCCGCAAGCGCCCTCACCGGATTTATCACCGAACCGAAGGAGGTCTGACCGATATGGAAACCAGAGGACATGTTTTCAAATACCCCGACAACGTGGATACGGACGTCATCATCCCCGCCCGGTACCTGAACACCGCCGACGCCCGGGAGCTTGCCCAGCACTGCATGGAGGACATTGACAAGGACTTTGTGAAGCGGGTCCGGCCCGGGGACGTGATCGCGGCGGGCTGGAACTTCGGCTGCGGCTCCTCCCGGGAGCACGCGCCGCTGGTCATCAAGACCTGCGGCTGCGGGTGCGTCATCGCTAAGAGCTTCGCCCGCATCTTCTACCGCAACGCCATCAACATCGGCCTGCCCATCCTGGAGTGCGAGGCCGCGGCGGACGCGCTCTCCGCCGGGGACGAGGTCAGCATTGACTTCGGTACCGGCGTCATCACCGATCTCACCACCGGGGAGCGCTTCCAGGCCCAGCCCTTCCCGGCCTTCATCCAGAACATCATCGCCAAGGGCGGGCTTTTGGCCTCCCTGAAGGAGGGCTGAACCGTGGAGAAGAAGATCGCGGTGATCCGGGGCGACGGCATCGGCCCGGAGATCATAGGCGAGGCCGTAGCGGTGCTGGACGCCGTGGCGGCGCTGTACGGCCACACCTTCACCTATGACGAGGTGATCATGGGCGGCGGGGCCTGCGACAGGTGGGGCGACCCCCTGCCTCCGGAGATGCTGCAAAAGTGTCTGGACAGCGACAGCGTCCTTCTCGGCGCGGTGGGGGGGCCCAAGTGGAACGCCCTTCCGGCGGAGAAGCGCCCTGAAAAGGGCCTCCTGCGCCTGCGCTCCGGCATGGAGGTCTTCAGCAACAACCGTCCGGCAAAGATCTGGCCCCAGCTTGCGGACGCCTCCCCCCTGCGGCCTGAGATCGTGGCCAGGGGCATCGACTTTATCATCGTCCGGGAGCTCACCGGCGGCATCTACTTCGGAGAGCACCGCACCGACCACGCCGGGGAGATCAAGGCCGTGGACGTGATGGCCTACACGGAGAGCGAGATCGAGCGCATCGGCCGCATCGGCTTTGAGACCGCCCGGAAGCGGGATAAGCGCCTCTGCTCTGTGGAAAAGAGCAACGTTCTCGACTGCTCCCGCCTCTGGAAGGCGGTGATGCACCGTCTGGCGGAGGAGTACCCGGACGTGGAACTGACCGACATGCTGGTGGACAACTGCGCCATGCAGATCGTGAAGGACCCCGCCCAGTTCGATGTGATCGTCACGGAGAACATGTTCGGGGACATCCTCTCCGACGAGGCGTCCATGATCACCGGGTCCATCGGCATGATCCCCTCCTCCAGCCTGGGGGAGGGCACCCGGGGCCTCTACGAGCCCATCCACGGCTCCGCCCCGGACATCGCGGGCAAAGACATTGCCAACCCCACCGGCGCCATCCTGGCCGCCGCCATGATGCTCCGCTACAGCTTCGACCTGGAGCGGGAGGCGTCCTGCATCGAGCGGGCGGTCTCCTCCGTCCTGGACGCGGGGTACCGCACTGCGGACATCCTCCCCGCCGGGGAGGCGGGAGTGTCCTGCAAGAAGGCGGGCTGCCGGGATATGGGGCGGCTCATCATCGAACATCTCACAAAGGAGTGATGATTCTTGATATTATCCGGCGCTGACATCGTTGTCAGAACACTCATCGAACAGGGCTGTGAGGTGGTCTTCGGCTACCCCGGCGGGCAGATCATCAACGTCTACGACTCCCTGTACAAGTACCGGGACGAGCTCCGCCACGTCCTCACCGCCCACGAGCAGGGCGCGGCCCATGCCGCCGACGGCTACGCCCGCTCCACCGGGAAGCCCGGGGTGGTCATCGCCACCAGCGGCCCCGGGGCTACCAACCTGGTCACGGGCATCGCCACCGCCTTTCTGGACTCCGTGCCCCTGGTGGCCATCACCGGGAACGTGCCCAGCTCTCAGATCGGCACCGACTCCTTCCAGGAGATCGACATCACCGGTATCACCCTCCCCATCACCAAGCACAACTACTTCGTGGGCTCTGTGGAGACCCTGGCGGACACCATCCGGGAGGCCTTCCAGCTTGCCATGAGCGGCCGTCCCGGCCCGGTGCTGGTGGACATCCCCAAGGACGTGCAGCAGGCCACATGCGACTACGAGCCCCGGCTCCCCATCACCGCCGCGCCGCCCCACCCGGCCAAGGACATCCGCATCCAGGAGGCGGCACGGTGCATCAACGACGCCCAGCGGCCCTTCCTCTACTTCGGCGGCGGGCTCATCACCAGCGGGGCCGAGGCCGAGCTCCTGGAGATGGCTGAAAAGCTGGACGCCCCTGTGGGGTGCTCCCTCATGGGCATCTCCGGCGTGCCCACGGACCACCCCCGCTTCCTGGGGATGCAGGGGATGCACGGCCACTACGCCTGCTCCATGTCCATGCACCACGCCGACTGCATCGTCGCCCTGGGGGTCCGGTTCAACGACCGGGTCACCGGCGACCGGACCAAGTTCGCCCGGGGGACGAAGATCGTCCACATCGACGTGGACGGCTCCGAGTTCAGCAAGACCGTCCCCGCCGCCCACGGCCTGCGGGGGGATGTGAAGCTGACGCTGCAAAAGCTATTGCCCCTCCTCCGGGAGACCCGGCGGCCCCAGTGGCAGGAGGAGATCGCGAAATTCAAGGCCGAGGAGCGTCAGAGCGTCGACCAGCGCCCCGGCATGACCCCGAAAAACGTCCTGGAGGCGGTGAACCGCCGCCTGGGGCCCGCCACCCCCGTGGCCACCGACGTGGGACAGCACCAGATGTGGGCCGCGCAGTACTTGCGGATGCGCACCCCCCGGCGCTTCCTCTCCAGCGGCGGGCTGGGGACCATGGGCTTCGGCCTGGGGGCGGCCATCGGCGGGGCCCTCGGGACCGGGGAGCGCTCGGTCCTCGTCACCGGGGACGGCAGCTTCGGCATGTGCCTCAACGAGCTGGCCACCGCCGTCAAGGAGAACGTGCCCGTGGTGATCCTCATCATGAATAACGGCGTCCTGGGCATGGTCCGGCAGTGGCAGACCCTCTTCTTCGACATGCACTACTCCAACACCATCTTGGACCGGAAGACCGACTTCGTCCGCTTAGCGGAGGCCTTCGGGGCCCGAGGTGAGGCGGCGGCGGACCTTGAGGCTCTGAACGCCGCCCTGGACCGGGCCTTTGCCGCGGATGGTCCCTACCTCATCGACTGCGCCATCGGCAAGGACGAATTTGTCCTGCCCATGCTCCCCCCCGGCGGCAGTATGGACGACATCATCGTAAAGGCGGGTGGCTGATATGCGGCGGTACACCGTGGCCGTGCTGGTGCGCAACCAGTTCGGCGTCTTGAACCGGGTGACCAGCATGTTCCGGCGGCGGCGGTTCAACATCGACAGCCTGACGGTCAGCGAGACCGAATCGGCGGACTACTCCCGCATCACAGTCCAGTTCGCCGGGGAGGAGGTCACCAAGCAGCAGCTGGTCAACCAGCTCTACAAGCTGCCGGACATCTGCTCCATCCGGGAGCTGGAGGGCGCAAGCTCCATCAGCTTTGAGCTGTTGCTCATCAAGCTGAGAAACGACCCCGCCGCCCGGGACAGCATCCGCGCGGCGGCGGACGCCTTCAAGGCGGAGACGGTGGACTATACCCGGGAATCCATCGTCCTCCGGGTCACCGCCGACAGCGTCCGGATCGACAGCTTCCTGGACCTCATGCGGGACTATGACATCCTGGAGATCTGCCGCACCGGCGTGGTCTCCCTGGAGCGGGGCGCGGAGACGATCCGCTCGGGGATGCAGGTCTGAGGGGCAGGCCCATTGAGAAAGGCAGGTGACTGAAAATCAAGAGGTATACCTTAGCGGTGCTGGTCCACAACCAGTTCGGCGTCCTCAACCGGGTGACCAGCATGTTCCGGCGGCGGCAGTTCAACATCTGCTCCCTTGCGGTCAGCGAGACGGAGTCCGACGCCTACTCCCGCATTACCATCCAGTCCGAGGGCGACGAGATCAAGAAGGAGCAGCTCATCAACCAGCTCTACAAGCTGCCGGACGTCTGCTCCGTCGGGGAGCTGGACCCCCTGGAGACCGTGAGCCGGGAGCTGCTGCTCATCAAGGTGCGAAACGACCCCGCCGCCCGGGGGGACATCCGCTCCGCCTCCGACGCCTACGAGGGCAAGGTGGTGGACTACACCAAGGACGCCATCATCATTCAGGTGGTGGGCGACAACCGGAAGATCGACAACTTCATCGAACTCATGCGGGAGTTTGAGATCATGGAGATCTCCCGCACCGGCGTCATCGCCCTCCAGCGGGGCGAGACCTCCATCCGAAGGGTGACGAACCTGTGAGGGCAGTCCTTCCTTTTTCTTTGTGTACAAAGAAAAAGGAAGGGAAAAAGAAAAACTTTTTGCGGCGAAACGTTGTTTCGCCTATGAAAAATCATTCTGAAAAAGAGGTAAAACATCATGGCAAGGATCTTCTATCAGCAGGACTGCGACCTGCAAAAGCTGGCGAACAAGACAGTGGCCATCATCGGCTACGGCTCCCAGGGCCACGCCCACGCCCTGAACCTGAAAGACAGCGGCGTGAAGGTGATCGTGGGCCTCTACGAGGGCAGTAAGAGCTGGGCCAAGGCGGAATCCCAGGGCCTCACCGTCATGACCGCCGCCGGCGCCGCCAAGGCCGCCGACATCATCATGATCCTCATCAACGACGAGAAGCAGGCCGCCCTCTACCGGGAATCCATCGAACCCAACCTCACCGAGGGCAAGACCCTGGCCTTTGCCCACGGCTTCAACATCCACTTCGGCTGCATCAAGCCCCCCAAGAACGTCAACGTCATCATGATCGCCCCCAAGGGCCCCGGCCACACGGTGCGCAGCGAGTACCAGGCGGGCAAGGGCGTGCCCTGCCTCATCGCCGTGGAGCAGGACGCCACCGGCGACGCCTGGGACATCGGCCTGGCCTACGCCCTGGGCATCGGCGGCGCAAGGGCGGGCGTTCTGGAGACCACCTTCCGCACCGAGACCGAGACCGACCTCTTCGGCGAGCAGGCGGTCCTCTGCGGCGGCGTGTGCGCACTGATGCAGGCGGGCTTCGAGACCCTGGTGGAGGCGGGCTACGACCCCCGCAACGCCTACTTCGAGTGCATCCACGAGATGAAGCTCATCGTCGACCTCATCTACCAGAGCGGCTTTGCCGGAATGCGCTACTCCATCTCCAACACCGCCGAGTACGGCGACTATATCACCGGCCCCAAGCTCATCACCGAGGAGACCAAGAGGACCATGAAGAAGATCCTCTCCGACATCCAGGACGGCACCTTTGCCAAGGACTTCCTCCTGGATATGTCCTCCGCCGGGGCCCAGGTCCACTTCAACGCCATGCGGAAGAAGGCTTCCGAGCACCCCGCCGAGATCGTGGGGGCCGACATCCGCAAGCTCTACAGCTGGTCCGACGAGGATAAGCTCATCAACAACTAAACAAGGAGGCTGAGGCCATGACAGACCAGGACAACGCGCTCTTCCAGCAGAACCTCTTCGACATCTACACCGGCATCCTCTTCAACAACCAGTCCTTCGCGGCGGGCCCGGGGGCGGGGGAGATCACCTACGACTTCGCCTGCCCGGAGTACCGGACCCTCATCGAGCGCTACGGCATCGACCGGACCGCCGGGGAGGGCACGGCCTTTGAGCGGAGCGTCCGGCTCCTGCACTGGATGGCCCCCCGGCTCACCCACAAGGGAGACTACGACAACCATGTCCCCTTCAACGCCCTGGACCTGCTGGAGTACAGCCTGGACAACCCTGCGCAGGGCATCAACTGCGTGAACAAGGCGAAAATTCTGGCGGAGTGCTGTCTGGCCCTGGGCATCTACGCCCGGCGGGCGCATCTCATGCCCTACTCCCCCTACGACGGGGACAACCATGTGGTCACGGAGGTCTACGATCCGGAAAAGGGCTGGGTGATGCTGGATCCGTCCATGGACGGCTATTTCGTAGACGAGGCGGGACAGCCCCTCTCCGTCCTGGCCGTGCGGGAGAAGCTGGCGGTCCAGGGCCCCGTCTCCTTCGCCCTCTGCGAGGAGGACAAGACGGATATCCGGCGTCTGATGGCCGCCCATACGGAGGACAACGCCTATTTCGCCAAGAACCTCTTCCGTATCGGCGTGGACCGGCACAACGGCTTCGGCGACGGGGACCGGGAGGCATTGTGGCTGGTCCCGGCGGGGTGCGATGTGACACGGACCACCCTGGCTAATATCGACTACCGGATGCGGCGCTATCCGGCGGGGGAGGAGGCGTTCCGCAAGTGGCGGGAGAGCGTCCAGGCCCAGCCGGCCCCGACGCCTCAGAACGTGGAGCTCTTCACCGCGCCGCCCCAATAAACACCTAAAACGCTGAAAGGCCCTGCCGTTTCCGGCGGGGCCTTGTAAGAAAGAAGGTTTCTATAATGACAAGCGATCCCCTGAAGCTGGGCCCCCAGAACGCCCCCCACCGGGCCCTCTACCACGCCCTGGGCCTCACGGAGGAGGAGATATCCCGCCCCCTGGTGGGCGTTGTGAGTTCCTACAACGAGATCGTCCCCGGGCACATGAATATCGACAAGATCGTGGACGCGGTAAAGCTGGGCGTGGCGATGGCGGGGGGGACCCCCATCGTCTTCCCGGCTATTGCGGTCTGCGACGGCATCGCCATGGGCCACCGGGGCATGAAGTACTCCCTGGTGACCCGGGACCTCATCGCCGATTCCACCGAGGCCATGGCCCTGGCCCACGGCTTTGACGCCCTGGTGATGGTCCCCAACTGCGACAAGAACGTGCCGGGCCTGCTGATGGCGGCGGCGCGGCTGAACCTGCCCACGGTGTTCGTCAGCGGCGGGCCCATGCTGGCCGGGCACATCGACGGCGGCAAGACCAGCTTTTCCACCATCTCCGAGGCGGTAGGCAAGTTCAACGCCGGGACCATGACCGAGGCGAAGCTCCGGGAGTACGAGTGCAAGACCTGTCCCACCTGCGGCTCCTGTTCGGGGATGTACACGGCCAACTCTATGAACTGCCTGACCGAGGCGCTGGGCATGGGCCTGCGGGGCAACGGGACCATCCCCGCCGTGTACTCCAGCCGCATCGAGCTTGCCAAGCACGCGGGCATGGCGGTGATGGAGCTCATCAAGCGGGACATCCGGCCCCGGGATATTATGACCGAGGCGGCGTTCCGCAACGCGCTCACTGTGGACATGGCGCTGGGGTGCTCCACCAACAGTATGCTCCACCTGCCTGCCATTGCCCACGAGTGCGGGATTGAGATCAACCTGGATATCGCCAACGCCATCAGCGCAAAGACGCCCAACCTCTGCCACCTGGCCCCCGCGGGACGGACCTACGTGGAGGAGCTGGACGAGGCAGGGGGCGTATATGCGGTGATGCACGAGCTTGCCAAGAGGGACCTGCTGGACCTCAACTGCCTTACGGTTACCACCAAGACCGTTGGGGAGAACATCGCCGGGTGCGAGAATCAGGACCCGGAGGTCATCCGGCCCATTGAGGATCCCTACAGCGAGACCGGCGGCATCGCTGTGCTCCGGGGGAACCTGGCTCCCGACGGCAGTGTGGTAAAGCGGTCCGCCGTTGCGCCGGAGATGCTCTTCCACGAGGGGCCTGCACGGGTCTTCGAGTGCGAGGAGGACGCCCAGGCGGCCATCAACGCCGGGAAGATCAACCCTGGCGACGTGGTGGTCATCCGCTATGAGGGGCCCAAGGGCGGTCCGGGGATGCGTGAGATGCTCAATCCCACCAGCGCCATCATGGGCATGGGACTGGGCTCCAGCGTGGCGCTCATCACGGACGGGCGGTTCTCCGGGGCGACCCGGGGGGCGTGTATCGGCCATGTGTCGCCGGAGGCGGCAAGCGGCGGGGCCATCGGCGTGGTGGAGGAGGGGGATATCATCTCCATCGACATCCCCGCCGGGAAGCTGGAGCTGAAGGTCGAACCCGAGGTGCTGGCAGAGCGTATGAAGCATTTTGTCCCCAAGAAGAAGGAGCTGACGGGCTATCTGAAGCGGTATGCGGCGCTGGTGTCCAGCGGGGCGTCGGGGGCGGTGCTGAACTGATATGACGTTGAAGGAATTGAGCTCCCGGCTATACAGCCTGGCGGTATTTCGCGGGCTGCTGCGGGACCCGGTGATGGAGGCGCTGGCGCGGTGTGTGCGGGACTGTGCGGACCTGAGCAACTGGGACGCGCTGGGGTCCTATGGGGAATTTGTCTCCCGGCTCTACCGGGCCGGAGGGGACCTGGGGCGGCATATCCAGAGGGCTGTGGAGCAGGATGAGAACGTGTGCATCCGGGCGGCGGGCCGTGGAGAGGCCCTGCCGGAGTATCTGGTGCGGACGGCGGCGGAGGAGCTGAGGACTCTGCAAGCGGCGGCGGAATTGACGCCGGAGACGCTGGCACTGCCGCTTCTGAGGAGCGATTCTGAATACCTGCCCTGGTTCGGGACCACGGAGGTGGACCTTGCGGCGCTGTACCGGGAGCGGCTGGAGAATGTGGGCCGCTACGGCTGGGGGATGTACGCCCGGCACCATATGTTCTACCTGGATGAAGGGGGGCATGTGGTCCCGGTGCGGCATCCGGATGAGACGAGGCTGACCGAGCTGGTGGACTACCGGCGGGAGCAGGCGCTGATTCTGGACAATACGCGGGCACTGCTTGCGGGGCGTCCGGCGGCGAATGTGCTCCTCACCGGCGACGCGGGCACGGGGAAGAGCTCCACCATCAAGGCGGTGGTCAATGAGCTCTATCCCCAGGGGCTGCGGATCATTGAGGTGCGCAAGGAGCTTTTGCGCTCCATCCCCGCGCTGCTGGACGAGCTGACGGACAATCCGCTGAAGTTCATATTGTTCATTGACGATCTGTCCTTTCAGAAGGGGGATGACCGGTACAGTGCATTGAAGGCGGTGCTGGAGGGGTCGGTGTCGGCGAAGAGCCGGAATGTGGCCATTTATGCTACCAGCAACCGGCGGCATCTGGTACGGGAGACGTTCTCTGACCGGGAGGGGGACGATGTCCACCGGGGGGAGACGATGCAGGAGATGATTTCGCTGTCGGAGCGGTTCGGACTGCATGTGACGTTCCAGAAGCCCAATAAGGAGACGTATCTGGAGATCGTCCGGCGCTTGGCGGAAGCCCGGGGGGCGCAATTGGAAACTGGTACGCTGGAGGCGCTTGCGGAGCGGTTTGCGCTGGAGCGCGGCGGGCGTTCCGCAAGGGCGGCGAAGCAGTTTGTGGACAGTCTGCTGAGATAGAGTAGAGCAAGGGCGGGCCTTTGAGGGGCCCGCCCTTGGCAATTATTTGGGAAGGTTTTGGCTGAGGAATGTCCCGCCCCGGTGGGGGGCTCACAACGCAGGGGCCGAAGGGCGGCAGCGCAGTAGCATCGGGAGAAAGGGGCGGATGATATCCGCCCCTACGAAGGTGGTGTGCCGTATTGCAGGGCAGTATCGTCCGCACCGTGCCGGTGGCCCGGTAGTCTCTCAAAAGAATCGTGCTTCTCGGAGGCGAACCCAACGATGAAGACCGAAGGGCCAGGGAGTGGTTCCAGCGATCTGAGCGGCATCGGCCCAGGGAAGAAATTGGGAAAACCCAGACTACCAGGTCGTAGCGAAAAATAAAAAACCCCCGTAATCAAGGAAGATTCTTAAGAAACGTAGTTTCTTAAGCGGTTTTTTGGTGACTTTTTGTCCGAACAAAAAGTCACCGGGGGTCCGGGGGCGCGAAGCCCCCGGGGCCTCCGTGATAGCAGCACCTCAGTTAAAGCCAAAAATTTTCTGACTGATCCGGTAGCCTCCGATAGCGATCTGCCGTCCCAGGGGTCCCGGGAGGTTCAGGAAGGTGCCAAAGAGCCCGTGGCGGAGCTTCCCATAGACCCAGGGGTGGTGCTCCCGGATGCCGGCCCAGAGCTGACGTTTTTTCTCCCGGTGCTCGGGGGTGTTGGAGAGGGTGAGCATGACGGTAGAGATGGCGGTGACGATCTCCAGGTAGTTGAAGAGGTAGCGAGCCTGCCGCTTGTCGGCCACCTGCCGCAGGTCCACCTGCTCGAGCATCAGGCGGTTGACCCGGAGCTGCTGGTCGATGCGGCGGATCATGGTCTGCTCCTGGACGGACTGGTCCTCCCGGCCGATGTAGTAGTGGTAGAGATCCACATCCAGGTAGTACATGGTCTCCACCGAGGCCAGGGGGACATAGGCAAAGAGGTTGTCCACATAAAAGGTATGCTTAGGGAGCTCCAGACCGCTCTGGCGCAGGAGCTCCGTGCGGTAGATGAGGGCGTGCATGAGCAGGTACTGCCCTTTGCGGAAGCGGCCGGCGCCGTCCCAGCCCAGGACCCGGTCCCGGGGGAGGGCGCTGCCGTAGCGGATGACCTTCTTGTGGGTGACGCCCACTTTGTCATAGATGTAGTTGCTGACGAGCAGGTCCACAGGCTTCTCCATCCGGGAGAAATCCCGCAGGACAGAGAGGATGCGCGCGAGGGCGTCCGTATCCACCCAGTCGTCGCTGTCCACCACCTTGAAGTAGAGCCCCACGGCATTGCGGATGCCGGTCATCACCGCGCCGCCGTGGCCGGCGTTCTCCTGGTGGATGGCCCGGACGGCGGCGGGGTGGGCCTGCGCCAATTCATCGGCGATGGCGGCGGTGCCGTCTTTGGAGCCGTCGTCCACGATGAGGATCTCGATCTCCTCACCGCCGGTCAACAGCGTCTCCACACAGTGGCGCATATAGTCCTGGGAGTTGTAGCAGGGTACCGCCACCGATAACAGTTTCATTGAGGTGCCTCCTTATAGGTATTGGTGCGCTTGGTCAGACGGGCAGAAACGATAATATGCCCAGGGGCGGGCAGGCCCCGTCATTGGGCATATCGACAAAATGCGCGGGAACCTTAACCCTGTTTCCGGCCAAAATGCGGGAGGAGGCGTCACCCGGCGTCCGGCGTCTCAGGGCTGTCTGCCAGGACCGCATGGACGGTCCAGCGCCGGGCATAGCCGGTGCCGGTACAGGTGGAGAGGGTCAATATGGGGTCCGCCGCCTGGGGCGTGACGCCGGTGTCGATCACAGAGCCCTCCAGGCAGTCCTGAAGGAGGGCGTCCTCCCGGCCTTCCAGGTTTTTCTCGTATACGATGCCCATGGTGTCGGCCTCCCGGGCGGAAAAGACGTCGTAGCGGTACACGCCGCTGTCCAGGACCAGGTACACACTGGGGTGCTCCCGCAGAAACTCGGCGCTGCGATAGTCTTTCAGGGCGGTGAACATGGTGCCGTTTCGCATCCGGTGGCCGTAGACGAGGGTATGGAAGCCGGAAAAGTCCGCGCTTGCGCCGCAGTCCAGGAAGATCGCGCCGCAGGAGCTGTTCTCCCTGTCCCAGGTGTGGGCGAGGTAGTAGTCGTTGTCCGTCCCCTGGACCACGGGATAGGAGATCTCCGTGCCGGGGAGGGCGATCCAGCCCACTACATCGGGGTTCACCTCCCGTAGGGCCTGCAAGTCGATCTGCGCCAAGGTCTCCTCTGCGGACAAGGGCGCTTCCGGAGCCTCTTGGGAGGGCTGGGCGCTCTCCGGCGTGGAGGCGGCGGGGAGCGCCCGGTCCGGGAGCCCCGCGATCTGCGCCGCCTGGGTGTTGCTCTGGGAGCTGGTCTGCTCCCCCTTCGTCTGCCGGACGATCAGGAACAGCCCTATGAGCACTACCGCCAGCAGGCACAGCTGTAATACACGCAGTCCACGTTTCATCTGGTTCCTCCTTACAGACAGCAGAGCCGGGGCCCGCTGTCGGGCCCCGGCTCGCCGATTGGTTGTTATGGTTCTTTAGTTCTCCTGGGCCTCCTCCTGATTCTTCCGCGCAAGGATGGTGATAAACACCAACCCGGCTGCGGCCAGGAAGGTCATGGTGTACCAGATACCGGAGATGTCGCCCGTCTTGGGGACGTCGGGATTGGCCAGGGGCACTTCCTCCTCCGGGATCTCCATCAGCTCCTCAACAGGCTCCTCGGCCTCCGGCGCGTCGGTCAGAGGTACGCCGGCATCCGGGATCGTGACGTCCGGGACATCGGGGGTGGCGGGAGCGTTGGGGGGCGGCAGCTGGGACTGCACGGTGTCAGGGGGCGTGGGAGTGGGGTCGGGATCAGGATCGGGGTCCGGGGTCGGATCGGGATCAGGATCGGGGTCCGGAGTGGGGTCCGGATCGGGATCAGGGTCCGGGGTCGGATCAGGATCGGGATCGGGATCCGGGGTCGGATCGGGATCGGGATCGGGGTCCGGGGTCGGATCGGGATCAGGGTCCGGGGTCGGATCGGGATCAGGATCAGGGACATCGAAGGTGAAATCCAGACCGCCGGGCAGGGGGCTGTTGAAGATACCGCTCATGCTGAGATCACCGAACTCGCCGGGGAGGAGCACGTCGAAAGACTTCTCTTCGAGTTCTTTCGCGTTCTCAAAATTGAACGACAGAGAGAGATCATTCATCCAACTGGCATCCTTCTTATCCGTGAGTTCCCCGATCAGCTTAAAGGTCCGATTGGCCTCCAGCTCGATCTGCTTCTCCAGCTTGGCGATCTCCTTGGCGGAGGCATGGCCGTCCATCTCCGCCTTGGCATCCTTCAGAGCTTGCAGTGTCTCCAGACGCTCCTTGAGCTTCTGATACTCCGGGGTGGAGGTAATGCTGTCCAGAGCGGACTTGTAGCCATTGTAGCTGGACAGACTGCCCTGGGCAGCGGCCTGGAGGGCCGCGTACTCCGTATGCAGGGAGTTGGAGTCATAGGCGGACTTCACAGCTGCCATCTCGGAGGTGAGCCGCTGGGCCTCCAGCTGGCTGGCGGTCATCTGATCCCGCAACGCTGCACGCTCAGCGGGGTCTGTGCTGGCCTCGTAGCGGGCCTTGACGGCGTTGAACGCGTCGTACTCGGCCTGGAGGGAGCTGTTAAGTGCGTCGATGCGGCTGCTGGCGTTGTTGTAGAGATTGGTGAGCTCCTCGCGCTTGGCCTCGAAGGCGTCGATGTCCGCCTGGACCTGGTCCTTGGTGCTGTTCAGCGTCGCAGACAGGTCTTTGATGGACATATCGTTCGCCTTGAGCTCGTTGAGCTGAGCCTGAAGCGCATCGGCGTAAGCGGCGGTGTCGCTTCCGGTCTTCCCGTCTTCCACCAGATACGCGTCGATCTTCTTCTTCAGCTCCTGGAACTTCTCGGAGGAGGCCGCATAGTCCGGGGCGTTCTCCAGAAGGGCATTCAGGTCCTTCTCCAGGGCCTCCTTCTTGGCGTCAGCTTCGGCCTGGAGCTTCTCCTCGTCGATCTTATCCGCGCTGTCCGTCAGGACATACACGGTGGGGTCGATCACGTAGCCCTCGGGGGCCTCGGCCTCCTGGAGATAGTAGATCTTATCCTTCATCAGGGTGTAGAGGCTGGAGAGCTTGCCCTCCTCGTTCGTCTTCACAACGGCGTTGGGGTCCGTTGTTTCAGTGAACTCGCCATTCTCATTCTGGGTGAAGTAGACCTTCTCGCCGTTCTCGTTCACGTACCAAATCTGGAACGCAGTGGCATCGGACGTGATGGCGTTGCCGTTTTCATCGGTCTTCACCAGCTCGAAGTCGTAGTCTGTGCGCTCAAGCTGGATGGAGTTGTGCCAGGGCCAGAGAGTATCTTGCCACTTGTTTCCAGTCAGCCAGCCATCAATGTTGATAGCCATCATGAATTTTTCCCAAGTGTCTGTGTTGCTGTTAATTCCGTCTCCAATGAGCTGCTTAAAGTAATCATCGGTGGTTTCCCAAATTTTACCGTGCTGCATGTAATATGCCAGCGCATTCAGGTAGCCATTATTTGTCCAGGAATCTCCAGCATCTTTCATGAAACTGTCCACATCATTTGCGTCACCGTAAACAAATGAGAGCAAGCTCTGATAGAATTTATCATACCTGTTGATGACTTGTGTAGACTCGTAGGTGAATTGAACTCCTATGTCTAGGGGCTTGTTAAATCCACCAGAAGTCGCATCATCAAATATGGCATTGCGAGCGTCCTCATTATTTGCGATCAGCTCTTCGATTGTGTCGTATTTCACACCAGACTTCTGTGCATAATAATCGAGAAGATACGCGTTCATGTTTTCAGTCACATTATCAGAACCGTATGTTTTCTTCAGATAGTTACGCACTTGGGTTTTGGCATAGCCGGGAAGCCCATTCTGTGCATCCCATGGGTCTATCTCAAGTATATCGATCAACAAATTCTGGACTGGTTCAGACTTTAAAGGTAACTTTGCAGTTTCTGTCTTGTTTTCGATAAAGACCCCTGGAATCGTCTGGCCATCAAAGCCTGTAAGGGTACCTGTTCCGAATTTCTCAGGGTCCCATACCCAGTTTCCATTATCAAGCTGATACAGCTTTTTATAGGTCTCCGGGTCTTTTTCCCACAGGTCTTTCAGAGATGCTTCAAACTTATCCATTTCAGAGGTCGCCAAGGTGAAGCTGCCATCGGTATACTTATAGGTGTGCTTGGACCCGCTGGCGATATAAATGGTATACCTCAAAGTATCGCCGGGCTGGAAGACGTCCGCCTCGGCCTGCTGCTTCCAAGCCTCATAGGCTTTTTGGTATGCCTCATAGCCGATTAGGTATTCCTGATATGCCGCGGAATCTTTATCGGCAACAGGCAGTTGTGGAATAACTACTTGATTACTGGGCATGCTCTCGTATTTTTTATTCCACTTCTCAACAAACCATTCGTCGGCCTTGTCGCCAGCAGCGAGTTCCTCGCGTTCAGATTCTGACAACCATTGGTTAGCCATCTTCTTGATAAAGGCTAAGTCCTCAGCATATTGCTTTTCGACCTTCTCATATGCGGCCTTCTGCTCGTCAGTCATTTCATCTAATGACACACGAGGCTCCTCCGGTTTTGTGGGTTTACCTTCCAGTCTGGCTTCATTAGCATACTGATTCAACAGCTCCAGCGCCTTCGTCAGATCAATGGTCTGCTCAAAATCCTCGGCATTCTCATCGATCTCATAGGTCAGCTCATAACTGTTGGTCTCGGGATTCCAGAACACACTCCAGTTGTTCGTAGACTCCTCAGGGGTCTCTGTGGGCTCACTGCCCTCCGCAGGCTTCTGGGGGACGTCGGTGGGATCACCGGTGGTGGTCCCCACCTCATCCGACTGCTCAGGGCGCTTCGTGTACTTCTCATACCACGCCTGCTGCTCCTCGGCGGTGCCGTTCACGGGGAAGTCAGGCACTTCCTCTTCGACAGGCTCCTGGGAAGTCTCACCGTCAGCGGGAGTTCCGTCCTCGGTATCCTCGGTGTTCTCGCCGCCGGCGGGAGTTCCATCCTCAGTACCCTCGGTGTTCTCACCGTCAGCGGGAATTCCGTTCTCGGTATTCTCGGTGTTCTCACCGTCGGCGGGAGTTCCATCCTCAGTACCCTCGGTGTTCTCACCGTCGGCGGGAGTTCCATCCTCAGTACCCTCGGTGTTCTCACCGTCGGCGGGAGTTCCATCCTCAGTATCCTCGGTGTTCTCACCGTCAGCGGGAGTTCCATCCTCAGTACCCTCGGTGCTCTCACCATCAACAGGAGTCACCTGAGCGGTCCCGTCCTCATTGGTGGTCCCATCCTCGGTGGTGCCGTCGCCGGTATCGGTGGTGTCAGGACCGCTGGTCTCATCATCGGTGCCGTCCACCGCGATCACAGTGATCTCCGGGTTGCTGCTAGTAGTGTCCTCGCCCTCGCTAGCGAACGCCACACTCTGGAGCATGCTAAAGCTCATCGTCAGAGCGGTGAGCATAGCGAGCACACGCTTGCAGGTATTTCTGCGATTTCTTGTTGTCTTCATGACAGTATTCCTTTCTTTGCAAGTATTTGCTCGGACGCAAAGAAATCCGGTGACCGAACGAGCATAGGGTGAAGGACTCACCCCTTAGCCTCAGGTTTTGCGTCCCACCGTTTCCGATGGTTTGCCAGAGCGCAACCGAACGGGCGTAGAGCGGATGCCTCCGCCCCTTAGCCTCAGGTTTTGCGTCCCGCCGTTTCCAACGGTTTGCCGGATCGCAGCCGAACGGGCATAGAGCGGTTGTTGCCGCTCCGTAGCCTCTGGCTTTGCGTCCCATCGTTTCCAATGGTTTGCCGATGCGCCGCCGGGGTATTTTCTCCCGCTGCCGCCGGCGCGGACGGCGGGGGAGCCATACACCATAGCGCTACCTCCTCCCGAAGTATAGTAAAAGGTGCGATACATATTACAAAAAAGTGTACCTTCCTGTAACGCATCCCACCTCTCCTGATAGTAATAGTTTACCAAATACTTTGCTGAGTTTCAAGAGTTTTTTCTGGGAGTTTTACCGAAAGTTCCCCTTGCAGAAAGGTACACATTTTTACAACATGCCGCCTGTCAGCGCTGGGCGTCCTCAAACCCCGCCGCGCGGTAGCGGAACGTGGACAGCGGCATCCCGCACTCCCTGGCCGCCGCCGCGCCGGAGATAGTCCCGGCCTTCCAGCGGCGGTAGGCGCTGGAGTAGCCCTCCGGCAGGGGCCTGGAAGGCCGTCCAAACCGGACGCCCCGGGCCTTTGCGGCGGCAATGCCCTCGGCCTGCCGCTGACGGATGCTGGTCCGCTCATTCTCCGCCACAAAGGAGAGCACCTGGAGCACGATGTCGCTGAGGAAGGTGCCCATCAGGTCCTTGCCCCGCCGGGTGTCCAGCAGGGGCATATCCAGCACCACGATGTCCACCCGCCGCCCCTTGGTCAGAAGCCGCCACTGCTCCAAAATCTCCCCGTAGTCCCGCCCCAGCCGGTCGATGCTCTTGATGTAGAGCAGGTCGTCCGGCTTTAATTTTTTGACCAGCTTCTGGTACTGGGGCCTCTGGAAGTCCTTGCCGGACTGCTTGTCAAGGAAGATGTTCTCCTCCGGCACGGACACCGCCCGCAGGGCGATGATCTGCCGCTCCTCGTTCTGCTCCCGGGTGCTGACCCGGACATAGCCGTATATCATCGAAATCGCGCCTCCTTCCTGCCTGCAAGATCATTGTAGCTCAGGATGAGGCGCTTCCTTGCGCTTTTTTGGAGATTTTGCCGGGAGGATGAGAAACGTCCCTCAGAGCCCCCTGCTACAGGATATGCGCAGGGGTGCAAAACGGCGTCCGGCCCAAAAGCCGGACGCCGTGTGCGTGATCGTTATTTTTCCGCCTTGGTCTCGCAGTAGAGACAGCGGTAGACCCGTTTCTCCCGGTCGGTGAGCTTGAAGACCTGGGGGAGCTCCTGCTCCACGGAGGTGATACAGCGGGGGTTCTTGCAGTGGATGACGCCGGTGATGGTCTCGGGGAGCTTGAGCTGCCGCTTCTCCAGGCGCACGCCGTCCTTGATGATGTTGACGGTGATGTTGGGGTCCACGTAGCCGATGACATCCCAGTCCAGGTGGAGCTCCCGGTCGATCTTGATGATGTCCTTGCGCCCCAGCTTGCCGCTGGTGACGTTTTTGAGGATGGCCACCGAGCAGTCCAGGTCCCCCAGGCCCAAAATCTGGTAGAGCTCCATGGCCTTTCCGGCGGCGATGTGGTCGATGACGATGCCGTTTCTGATCGCGTCGATAATCATAGCAGTCCCTCCCTTACTGGATGCCCAGGAGCATCATGATGAGCGCCATGCGGATGAAGCGGCCGTAGCGCACCTGCCGGAAGTAGGCGGCCCGGGGGTCGGCGTCCACGGCCACGGAAATCTCATTCACCCGGGGCAGGGGGTGGAGGATGGAGAGGTCCGGCCGGGCGTTTAGGAGCTTCTCCGGGGTGAGGATATAGCTGTCCTTCAGGCGCAGGTAGTCCTCCTCGTTGAAAAACCGCTCCCGCTGGACCCGGGTCATGTAGAGGATGTCCAGCTCCGGCATCACGGCCTCCAGGTCCGTGGTCTGCACGTAGGGAATGCCCGCCCTGCCCAGCATGTCCTGCTTGACATAGCTGGGGAGCTTGAGCTCCTCCGGGGATACGAGCACCACCCGCACGCCCTTGTAGCGGCTCATGGCGGAGATGAGGGAGTGGACCGTGCGGCCAAACTTCAGGTCCCCGCAAAAGCCGATGGTCAGGTCCTCGAACCGCCCCTTCTCGTGGTGGATGGTGAGAAGGTCCGTGAGGGTCTGGGTGGGGTGGTTGTGGCCGCCGTCGCCGGCGTTGATGACGGGGACCAGGCTGTTCATCGCCGCCACCAGGGGCGCGCCCTCCTTGGGGTGGCGCATGGCGATGATGTCCGCGTAGCAGGAGACGGTGCGCACGGTGTCGGCCACGCTCTCGCCCTTGGCGGCGGAGGAGCTCTGGGCCTCGGAGAACCCCAGCACCTGCCCGCCCAGGCCCAGCATGGCGGACTCGAAGCTCAGGCGGGTGCGGGTGGAGGGCTCAAAGAAGAGGGTGGCTAAGATCTTTCCGTCGCACTTGTGGGCGTAGGCGGCGGGATCGTCCAAAATCTTGGTGCCCAGCTCCACCAGGGAGTCGATCTCCTCCACACTGAGCTCCAGAATGTCGATGAGGCTTCTCACATTTTCCATATTATCCCTTTCTCCCAATCCAGCTCTCGTCAGAGGGGTTGTCCCGGAAGGCGATGAGCCGGGCGATGTCTTCGCTTTTAATGTAGTGCTCCTCCGCCGCGGCCTGGGCGATGGTGTCAAAGTCGGTGAGGCTGATGTTCTTAACGCTGGCCTCCGCAAGGCGCGCCAGGCCCTTCTTCATGCCGTAGGTGAAGATGCTGACAATGCCCAGCACCTCGGCCCCGGCCTCCCGGAGGACGCCCACCACCTCCAGCACACTGCCGGCGGTGGAGATGAGGTCCTCCACCACAACAACCTTCTGTCCGGGCTCCAAACGGCCCTCGATCTGGTTCTGACGGCCATGGTCCTTGCTCCCGGAGCGGACGTAGCCCATGGGGAGGCCCAGGATGTGGCCGGTGATGGCGGCGTGGGCGATGCCGGCGGTGGAGGGGCCCATGAGGACCTGGGCGTCCGGGTACTCCCGGCGGATGGTCTCGGCGAGGGCGTTTTCCACGTCGTTTCGCACCTCGGGCGCGGTGAGGGTCAGGCGGTTGTCGCAGTAGACCGGGCTCTTGATGCCGCTGGCCCAGGTGAAGGGCTCCTCCGGGCGGAAGAAGACCGCCTTGATTTTGAGCAGGTCCTTCGCTATGGTCTGGGGGATGTTGTCCATGGTGTGCTCCTTTCTTTTTGGGGCTGTCGGGTGGGATGATGGGTCACCGGTTGACCTCCGGGTTGTCGGTCCGGCCCAGGAGGTAGTCGGTGGATACGCCGAAATAGTCCGCCAGGGCGATAAGAACAGGGACTTCCGGATAATTGTTGCCTTTTTCATAGCCGCAAACGGAGTAGCGCTTGACACCAACAATTTTGCCGACTGCTTCCTGGGTCATTCCGTGTGCAATGCGTAAGCTTTTGATTCTCTCCGCAAAAATCTGCATAGTTCCTCCTAAAAGCTCTTGACATAGAGGGAGAGGGCCGCTATAATGGGAGTTGAATTTAGTCCAACAGTCTGTAAGGAGGTCATAGGTATGAATTCCATCCTCGACATCCTCTACGAAGCCTTGGAGCCGGTAAAAGACACCCCCGGGGAGCTGAAAGCCATCCAGGACCTGGACCAGGCGTGCCAGGTCCTGCCGGAGCCGGAGCGGGACAAGGTGTGGGGCGCGGCGGTGCACCTCTGCGGCGAGAGCGACCGGGCAGGCTTCCTGCGGGGCATCCGAACCGGGGTCCGGCTGGTGCTGGAGGTGGTATCAGAGAGGTGAACCGCACCCCCGGATAAACTCCGACAAGACCTCCCGGGCCTCCGGGCTGTCCATCAGGTCCCCCCGGATGCTGGAGTGCTGGAACCGCCTGGCGCTGAGAAAGAGGATGTCCGGCTCCGCGTCCTCGGATACGTGGTAGCGGAAAGCGGCGGTGAAGTTCTCCCGGCCCGTGTTGCTGACCACGACGAATTTCTTCCGCACCGAGAGATACCGCTCCAGCAGGTCCCCGCGGCCCTGGAAATAACACTGACTGCGCTCGTTGAAGGCGAAAAAGTTGGCGCAGGGGTAGTCGCAGTAGTTGGGCACGACGAAATAGGTCAGGCCGCTCTCCGTGATGCTCTCGCAGATGGCGCGCTCCGGGTCGGCGGTGTAGGGGCAGCGCTCCCGGTCCTGGAAGCACTGGTACTCACAGCGCCCGCAGGGGGTGACGGTGAGGGCGGAGAAGTCAAAGAGCGCCGTTTCTCCCGGTATCTGCCGGGCGATCTCCTCCGCGATGCGCCCGCAGTTCCCGCCGGGGCGGGAGCTGAAGGAAATGATGCAGGTTTTCATATTATTTCTCCAATTTACAAAAGTAAGGCCCCATCCACCCATCCTCGTGGGTGTGTACATAGGTCCAGGAGAAATCCCGGGCCACCACATAGACGTCCACGCCCTGCTCCTGGTCCAGTTGGGCGGCAGTGACCTTTGCGGTGATTCCAGCACCGGCGACGTCCTCCCGGAAGATGTAAGCCGTGTCGTAATTGAGGGAGTCAAAGGCCGCTTTGGCCGCTTTCCCCTCCAGGACCGGACTGCCGTCCCTGGGGGACGGAGCCCACAGGCAACCCTTATAATTCCCCGCCCGGATAGCCGCAAGGTCCCAGCCCTTCCCGAAGGACTTCAGGTAGCCCTCCACGATCTCCGTCTCAAAGAGCAGGAGCCTCCGAAGGGCCGGGATGTCCTCCGCGATGAAGTCCGCCATAGCGTTCTCGTGCTCGGCGCGGTCCCCGTAGCCGTAGAGCACGCCGATACAGCTCAGGCCCGCCTGGTGTGCGCCGGTCACGTCGTAGCGGCGGTCGCCCACCATCACCGCGCCGCTGTAGTCCCAGCCGTCCCAGGCGGAGTTCGCCCAACTGAGGGCATTGCGGATGACGTTGACCTTTTTCGCTCCCTCCTGGTTGTCCAGGGGCGCGCCGAAGATGCGGTCGAAATACGCCGCCATGCCGAAGTGCTCCAGGATCTTTACCGCTGTTACCTTGGGCTTGGAGGTAGCCACCATGAGGTGCTTTCCCGCGGCCTTCAAATCCCGCAGGAGCCCCGCCATACCGGGGTAGGGCACGTTCTCCAGCCACCCCTGGCGGACGTAGTACTCCCGGAACACCTCGGTCGCAGTCTGGGTCTGGGCCGGGGTGAAGCCGTAGAACTCCGGGAAGGACTCGTCCAGGGGCGGGCCGATGAAGTGGGTGAGGCGGTCCGGGTTCTCGTAGATGCCGAAGTGGGCCAGGGCCGCGGCGGTGGCGGTGGTGATGCCCACCTTCGGGTCGGTGAGGGTGCCGTCCAGGTCAAAAAGGATTGTGTTCCACATATTTCAGCCCACGAACTCGCTGACACACCGGCGGTAAGCGGCCACGGGGTCTTCCGCCTGGGTGATGGGACGGCCCACCACGATGTAGTCGGAGCCAATCTCCCTGGCCTTAGCGGGGGTGGTGACCCGGACCTGGTCGCCCACGTCGCCGTCAGCGAAGCGGACGCCCGGCGTCACGGTAACGAAGCCGCTCCCGCAGGCGTCGTGGACGGTCCCGGCCTCCAGGGGGGAGCAGACCACGCCGTCCAGGCCCGCCTGGGCGGCACATTTTGCGTAGTGGAGCACCACCTGGTCCAGAGGCCGCTCGATGAGCAGGTCGCTGGCCATGCGCTCCTGGCTGGTGGAGGTCAGCTGAGTGACGGCGATGACCAGGGGGCGGGTGCCGTCGGGCCGGGTGACGCCCTCCAGGGCGGCCTCCATCATGGCGCGGGTCCCGGCGGCGTGGAGGTTCACCATGTCCACGTCCAGGTTTGAGAGGACGGCCATGGCCTTTTTCACGGTGTTGGGGATATCGTGGAGCTTCAGGTCCAGGAAGATCTTGTGTCCCCGGGCCTTGACCTCCCGGACGATGGCGGGGCCCTCGGCGTAGTAGAGCTCCATGCCGATCTTCACGAAGGGCTTGCGCGCCTCCCCGGCGAAGCGGTCCAGGAAGCCCAGGGCCTTCTCCCGGCTCTCGAAGTCCAGTGCGATGATTACGTCCTTACCCATTGTGTGCTCCTCCTATGATTTCAGATAGAGTGTCGATCCCGTACTGCTCCATGACCCTTGGCAGGTCCTCGATGATGTTCCGGGCGGCGAAGGGGTCCACCAGGTTCGCCGCGCCCACCTCCACGGCGGACGCCCCGGCGAGCATCAGCTCGATGACGTCCTCGGCGGAGCTGACGCCGCCCATGCCGATGATGGGGATGCTGACGGCCTCGTAGACCTGATACACCATCCGCACCGCCACCGGGAACACCGCCGGACCGGAGAGGCCCCCGGTCCTGTTGGCCAGTAACGGCTTTCTCCTTTTCAGGTCGATGCGCATGGCCAGGAGGGTGTTGATGAGGCTGACGCCGTCGGCCCCCGCGTCCTCGCAGGCTTTTGCGATGGCGGCGATGTCGGTGACGTTGGGGCTGAGCTTCATGTATACCGGCTTGGTGGTGACAGCCTTCACGGCCCGCGTGACCTCGGCGGCGGCGCTCGGGTCCGCGCCGAAGCTCATGCCGCCGCCGTGGACGTTGGGGCAGGAGATGTTGACCTCCAGCCACCCCACCTGGTCCTCTTTGTCCAGGAGGGCGCAGGTCTCGGCGTACTCCTCCACGGAAAAGCCGCTGACATTGGCCATCACCGGCTTGCGGAAGACCTCCCGGAGCTTGGGGAGCTCCTCGCTGATGACCTTCTCCACCCCGGGGTTCTGGAGGCCCACGGCGTTGAGCATCCCGGCGGGGGCCTCGGCGATGCGGGGGGTGGGGTTGCCGAAGCGGGGGGCGCGGGTGGTGCCCTTGAAGGAAAAGGCGCCCAGGCAGTTGATGTCGTAGAGCTCCGCAAATTCGTGGCCGTAGCCGAAGGTGCCGCTGGCGGGGATGACGGGGTTGTCCAGCGTAATACCGGAGAGGGCCACTCTTGTATCTACCATATGATCTCCTCCTTTTCCAGCACCGGGCCGTCCCTGCAGATGCGCTTATTGCCGTACCTGGTCTCGCAGGAGCACCCCATGCAGGCCCCGAAGCCGCACCCCATGCGCTCCTCGAAGCTGAGGAGGCCGGAGGTCCTCGCGGCGCGGTACACGGCTTTCAGCATAGGCTCCGGGCCGCAGGCGCAGTAATAGCCGTAGTCCTCCGGCAGGGTGCCGGTGACAAAGCCCTTGATTCCGGCGCTCCCGTCCACGGTGGTGACGGTGGTCTCGATGCCCAGGGCGCGAAACTCCGCCTCATAGAAAATTTCGTCCCTCGTGTTGAACCCCAGGACGGCCACCGGGGTCTTCCCGGCCCTCAGCAGGGCCTTTGCGAGGCCGTACATGGGGGGCGTGCCCACGCCGCCGCCGATGACCAGAGTACGCTGGGTACACTTGGACACATCAAAGCCGTTGCCCAGGCCGCAGAGGAGGTCCAGCTCCCCGCCGGGGGCCATGCGGGCGAGGGCGGCGGTGCCCCTGCCCACCACTTTATAAATAAGCGTGAGGCCGTCCCCGTCCCAGTCGCAGACGGAGATAGGACGCCGGAGGTACAGTCCGTCGATCCGGACGTTCACGAACTGCCCCGGCGCGGTGATGGGACTGGTGTCCCCGGCGAGGCGCAGTTCCCGCACGTCCGCCGTCAGGGGGCGGTTGGATTCGATCCTGTAGAGCCCCTGTTTCATACGCGCTCCTCCCTCCAGACGATCTTTCCGCCCACCATGGTCAGCTTGCAGACGCCGTAGAGGGTCTGTCCGGCGAAGGGGGTGGCGCGGCCCATGGACTGGAACTGCCCCGGGTCCACGGTGTAGGTCTCCCCCAGGTCGAAGACCGTGAGGTCTGCCGGTTCCCCCTCCGCCAGAGGCGTGCCGAAGCCGAAGCGGCGGGCGGGATTGCCGTGCATCAGGCCCACCAGCTGTTCCAGCGTGAGGACCCCCTTGCGGACCAGGTGGGTGTAGAGGGCGGAGAAAGCGGTCTCCAGGCCCACCACGCCCATGGCGCTCTTTTCCAGGCCCTTGCTCTTCTCCGTCCAGCTGTGGGGGGCGTGGTCGGTGGCCACCATATCGATGGTGCCGTCGGCGACGCCCCGGAGGAGGGCCGCACGGTCCAGCTCCCCCCGGATGGGGGGATTCATCTTGAACCGCCCGTCCTCCTGGAGGTCCATGTCGGTGAAGACCAGGTAGTGGGGGGCGGTCTCGCATGTCACGTCCACCCCCCGGGCCTTGGCCCGGCGGATGAGCTCCACGCTCTCCCGGGTGGAGACGTGGCAGACGTGGTAGCGGCACCCGGTCTCCTCCGCCAGCTCCAGGTCCCGGGCGATGGGGCCCCACTCGCTCTCCGAACAGATGCCCCGGTGGCCGTGGAGGCGGGCGTAGGGGCCGTCGTGGATGTACCCGCCCTGGAGGAGGCTGTTGTCCTCACAGTGGGCGGCAACGATCCTGCCCAGCTCTTTGGCCCCCAGCATGGCCCGGCGCATGAGGTCCCGGCTCTGGACGCCCCGCCCGTCGTCGGAGAAGCCGGCCACATGGGGGGCGAGGCCCGCCAGGTCCGCCAGGCGCTCCCCCCGCTCCCCCCGGGAGATGGCTCCGTAGGGGTGGACGTGGACGGCGGCGTCCCGCTCGATGAGGTCCAGCTGGGGCGAGAGATTCTCCGGGCAGTCGGGCACCGGGTCCAGGTTGGGCATGGGGCACACATGGGCAAAGCCCCCCCGAGCAGCGGCCAGGGTGCCGGTGCGGATGGTCTCCTTATAAGAAAATCCCGGCTCTCGCAGATGTACGTGGACATCCACAAAACCGGGAAACACCGCCGCGCGGTGGAGATCAATGACGGGGACGCCGGAGGGGGCCTCCAGGGTGCCGGAAATGGAAACAATGCGGCCTTCCGCAACCGAGATGTCGGCCGAACGGAACGCGCCGCCGGTGAGGATCATGGCGTTTTTGAGGATATAGTCCACGCTCTTCGCTCCTTTCTCGCCGGCCCCGGGCCGGCTGGGGAAACGCTCTTCCTTCAGGTTTTCTCCGGTATTATACAGGAGGGGAAGGGGGCTGTCAAGGATTTCTTTGCAGTTTTCGCGGTTTGGCGCGGTATATCATTCAGCGCGAAAGCGCTAATTAGCCCTTTCGCACCATTTTTTATCGAAAAACAGAGAGAGGAGGCGGGAAATTGAGCGGCTCTATAACGACGATACACAAAGGGAGTCGAAAGAGAGAGCATACCGAGACAAGAGAACATTTGTCAAGGGGGATTTCACCATAAAAATGAAATCCCCCCCGTTAAACTAGGATTAGTATCTCAAAATAAAGTATATCACATATACCCAACTCAACAGTCCGTGAAAAATGGCCCACCCAACAGAGTGCCAAGTAGAATAACTAATTACCATTGCCAAAGCGCTGCCAAATGTGATACCTGTCTTTACTGTTTTTCCGACAGTTTCTCTTTTTTGTTCATCCATGTATATGTATCCTCCCCGAAATTTCGATTTATCGAATTAACACGAGCCAAGTATACCACTAATGCGAATGACATTCAACCCTCATTTATAGGCGTTGATAGTACTGGCAAGCAAGGCACCGGTATATACCCGGCGCAGCTTG
>Ga0137309_100264_pt1 | contig 38486 bp, 44 predicted proteins | sample NAcewiD2O_June_FD_97179 | JGI IMG/M metagenome (GOLD analysis project Ga0137309, IMG submission 97179) | Mouse cecal microbial communities from Vienna, Austria - N-Acetylneuraminic amended D2O_June | ecosystem: Host-associated > Mammals > Digestive system > Large intestine > Cecum | place... | reverse complement strand
CCAGCTCCTTGTTGCCGTTGATGTCCTGGTACACATCAAATTCCGCGCCAGACAGCTTGTTATTCGGGTAGTCCTCATCCACTTTGGTGAGCTGGACGGTGCCCCGGATGCGGGTGTTCTCCACCTCAACTTCGATTACCGCGCCATCCTCACTGATTTCCACGGGGTAGGACACTTCGGACAGCAGGAAGCCGATGGGACTGGCAATCTCGCGCACCAGCCAATTTCCGTAGGGCACACGGTCAAACTGGAAGCTGCCATCTTCCCCGGAAACGGCGGTCATGAGGGCGTTGTCGGCGGTAAACTCGCTTTCATCCGCACGGAACAGCCCCAGCAGCGCCCAATCCAGCGGCGTACCGTCATCGTCCTTTTTCAGCCCATGGACGCTGCCGTAAATCAGGTCATTGGTGATAGCCTTGCCGCCGTTGGCCTTGATCTCCACCAGCGCCGTGTCCTGACCGGCGTACTCAAACACCACGGGGTATTTCTCATCGGACAGGATATAGTGGCTGTCGGTGGCTCGCTCTTTCAGATAGAAGCTGCCCATGGGGAGGTCGGTGGCGGCGGTGCCGTGGCCGTTCTCATCCACGGAGATGATTTCAATAAGCCCATCGGAGGGAATCATGGAGCCGTCTGCGGCAGTCAGATTCTCGGCGGCGTACAGGCCAAAGGTGACGGCGGTGCTCTCGCCGTTCATGCCGATGCCGAACAGCTCATTTTGCTCCATAGCCTTTTCCAGCGTGACAGATACCTTCTGCCGCTGGTTGGTGATCTGGCGGCGGTTTCAGTGACCTCCACCTCCTGTCCGGCATAGGTCAGCTCCACCGCATGGGCCTCTTTGCTTACCACCATGCCAGCAGGGGCGGTCACTTCCCGGAGTTCAAACTTGCCCAGGTAAAGGGGCTTGCTCTCGGCGGTGCCCGCCGCCCCGGTGGTCAGGGTGTCCACCACCTCGCCAGCGGAATAGCGCAGAGTGCCGTCCGGGGTGTAGATGTCCTCGACGGCGGTAATCTGGAACACAGCGCCGGAAAGCCCCTGGGCCGTGTAGACGGGCTGGTAGACGCCCCTGTTCTCGGTCACGGTGGAGAACACCTCGCCGGTTTTGCTGACCTTGATAACGCCCTCCTGCGCCGTGTTCGCCTTGACCACTTCCACCAGGAATATGGGGCCTTCCTTGATGGCGTTTTCCTCGGTCACATCAAAGGAAACGGGGGTGCTGTCCAGCACATAGCCCAGGGGCGCGGCCACCTCCACCAGCGAATAGCCGGTGCCAAACTTCAGGGCTTCGGGGGTAATCAGACAGCCCTCGGCGTTGGTATAAAAGGTGTCGATGGAAGTCACTTCGGGATAGGTGAAGGTCTGTGTCACCTTGGAACCATCCGGGCGGTAGAGCTGGAAGCCCGCCCCGGCATAGGGGATGGTCTTGCCGGTTTCGGCGTCCTTCTTGACGATCTTGATATAACTTTCAAACACGGCGTTGTTTGCCAGATAGCGGTACACCTGTCCGTCCTTGGCGATATACACGTCAAAGTCGGGCAGAAGCTCCCGCCCCTCCCAGCCGCGCACCTGATGGACGGTGTAAACGCCGTAGGGCAGGGCCTTGGTCTGGGCAAAACCGTTGCCGTCGCAGGTGAGATAGTCCCGTTCCGACGCCTTTGCCCCGTCATAGCTGCCGGAGGATTTCAGATAGACGGCAAACTCCGCCCCGGCCTCCGGGGTTTCCAACTGTGTCTCGCCGCTGTCGGTGTGCTTGATGATGGCGATGCTGCCCTTGATGACCTGCTCGGTCACATCCATGGAAATGCTGTTGTATTCAGCGGTGTAATGCCGGGGTTCCGCACCGACATGGTGGCTGGCGCTGTCCAGCAGGTAGCCCTCGGAGGGGGTGATCTCACGAATACTCCAATCATCACCGCAGGGATAGTAGTCGGTGGTAAACTGGCCTGCGGCGTCGGTGGTGTAGGTGTCGATCAGCGTGTCTCCCTGATACACGCCGTAGGTGGCACCGGCCAGGGAAGCGTCCCCCTGGGCGCTGCCAGTCTCGCCGTCCCGTTTGGTCACGGTGGCGTTCCATTTCTTGAGCTGGTTTTCAAAGGTCTTTCGTGTGACGGTTTTCCACTCAATGGCTACGCTCTGGCTGCTGGGGATCACATAGCGCCCCGGCACATCCACTTCCTCCAGGGTATAGCCGGTTCCAATCAGCACGTTGCGGAAATAGGCCCTGCCAGAATAGTCCACCACGGCATACTCGTCTACGACAGTGCCGGACAGGGACGTGCCATAGAGGTGGAATTTTGTGCCCTCTGTCAGACCGTCCTCGGCGGTCTTGTGAACAACAACGTCGCCTCTGCGGAGGGTATTATTGAATGTGACCGTTGTTGTCTGTCCAGAAATGACCGTGATCTGGCGGCTTTCCTGGGGCTTATATTGGTCAAAAACCTGTTCGGAAACAGTGTAGACGCCGGGAGCGATGCTGTTAAGCTGGATTTCCCCGGCACTGAGCGTTGTTTTTGGCGGCGGTAATGGTAACGGGGCCGTCTGTCGTTGTTTCGGCGATAATGGTCAGCTTGTTGCCGCTGACAGAGCAGTAAACGCGGGGAGCAGAAGCGGAAAAGGTATAATTGCCCAGGACGTTGTTGGTGTCGGTCAGCGTGGCGCTATACCTTGCGCTGTCCCAAGTCAGCTCAACGTCCTGCGCCTTGCCGGTGCTGCGGGCAAAGAAGCTGGGCAGTTTGGAGTGGGTCTGAACATTGGCGGCAATGCTGTTGTAGTAGTTCATAATCTTGTCACGCAGGGGATGGTCGGCGCTGATCTGGTCGATCACCGCAGCGTAACCGCCGGTGCTGACCTTGTTGAACGCGGCGTCACGCTCACCAACGACCGTTTCCCAAATCAGGAGCTGGGTCGCCATTGCGTGGGCCAGCTTATTGCCGCCCTCATTCTGAGAGAGCCAGTTGGTGGAAACGGTGTCCGTGTAGCCGTACTGCATAATGCGGCCAATGAGCAGCTTGATGTCATCGGGCGTGATGGTCTTGTTGTAGCTGGCCGGGTAGTTGTCCCAAAAATCCTCGCCCCGGTCTACCAGCTTATCGCCCGTATCAAGACGGATACCGGGTTCGATGCAGTAGCAGACAGGCCCCGTGTAGGTTCCCACTGTGCGCACGATGGTCTGGCGGGACGAACTGGACGACCACCCGTTCATATAGGTCAGGTTCTCATGGCCCCAGGTGCCTTTGCGGTAGTTTACATCGCCGTCACGGGGGAAGCCGATCAGATAGACCTCCGATTCTGTCCCAGCGGCAGAGGCCGGGGTGACAATGGAGCTGGCAATGGTGGTGAAGCACAGCAGGAACGCCAGAAACAGCGCCGTGCTCCGTTTAAAAATGCTGGTTTTCAGGATGAAATTCCTCCTTTTGAGCATAAAAAAGACGCACCGCTTTGATTGGTGCGTCCTTTGGATTGAATGTTGATTTTTTAGGCGTAACCGATATACAGGTCATAGCTGCCGTCGCCGCGAGGCTCGGCCCAAATCCACACGTCTGTGATGCTCTCATCCCTGGCGTAGCGGTTCAGACGGCTTTGGATGTCCCGTTCCAGGCAGGTGCAGTGAGCGCCCGCTGTGATGGGGTTGTCCCAGCAGTCCACGGCGGTGGCGTCCAGGTTCAAGCCCGCGTCCCTGGCATAGTTCTGAGCGTAGCTGATCCAGTGGTCGATGCTGAATGTGGATTCAGCAGATGCGGGCGGCGGGGTTTTCTCTGGCGGGGCGGGCGTCGGCGTAGGTTCCGGCTCCGGGACTGCGCTGGGCGTAGGGCTGGGGCTTTCCCCGGCGCCCTTCTGCGTGGTCACGTTGAATGTGATGGTGGTCTGCTTGGGCGGCGGGGTTTCCTCCACCGCAGGGGCCGGGGCTGGGGTTTCCCTGGGTGCCGGTGCCAGGGCTGTGTCCGACACGGGGCTGGCGGACGGCTTGGCCGGGGGTTCCGGGCTGGGCGTAGGTTCCTCGCTGGCGGTGCTGTCCTCCGGGCTATCACCCACGGGCAATTTATTACTGGCTGAAAAAGAAACAGGTTCGCTTTCAACAGCCTTGGGGGGAGGTGCGGAAAGTTCCGGCGTAGTTACTACCGCTGTTTGGGGCGGGCAGTTCTCTGACTGGACGGGACCAGCGGTTCCGGCACAGCCGGTCAGGGTGAGAATGAGTGCCGCCGCTGCGACGCTCCACAATACTTTTTTCATGACTCTTGCCTCCTTTGGCCCCATTTTAGGGTATGGGGCCAACTTTCGCAAAGGTACAAGCCGCAAGTATCGCAGAGCGCTTTTTTCAGCAGGTACAGCAGGTTTGGAGGGGGAGAGTGCGAGAGGGGGAGGGCGCGGAAGGTGCCAGGGCCGCAAAAGGTCAGACTGCCCCCCAGGTGTAAAATTCATCGTTCCATCTCCCTCTGCCGCCTGCGGTACATCTCCAAAGCCTTTACGATGGTATCTTCGATCTTCTGCGCGGGCGTCCCCGGCGAGAAAAACTTGCTGATGCGCTCTTTCGGCATTTTGAATTGTTCTACCTGGTTGGATTTTTCCTCCTGCAAGATGAACTGGATTACGCCGGAGTTCAGTTTGCCCTTTTCGGAAAAGTCCCGTATTTTGATGGCTTGGGCGTGGGAAGGGGTGCAGTCCTCGCTCTCCATAGCCTCCAACAAAGCGTTCTGCTCGTTCTGTGGCAGATAGGACAGCTCCACAGCGGGGCGCAGAGCCATTTGCAGTTTGTCATTCTCTTTCAGCACAGAATTGTCTACCATGTCCAGCAGTTCAGGGATAAGGTTGGTCAGGCGGATATATTTGCGGATTTGTTCATGGCTTTCACCTGATTGTTCCGCTAAAATATCTCTTGATTTCTTCCCATCCAACTTGTGCAACGGTGTTGCACAAGTTAAATCCGTCCGCTGGCCCTGCCGCTTCATGGCATCCAGCTTCATTTGATAGGCAAACGCCTTTTCGGAGGGCAGAACACGCTCTCGCTGGAGATTGCTGTCCACCATGATAATGACGGCTTCATCATCGGTCAGCCCCCGGACGATGCACGATACCGTGGGTAACTCCGCCAATTCCGCCGCCATTTTACGCCGATGGCCCGACACCATCTGATAGCCGCCGTCCGGCATGGGCCGTACTAGCACGGGGGAGAGGACGCCCCGCTCCTTTACGCTCTCTACCAGACGCTCCATTTCCTCGTCCATCCGCACATAGAACGGGTGGTTGGGAAAGTCGCTGATCTCTGCGGGGTCAAGGTCAGTCACAAAGGTGCGCCCAGCGTTGTCCCGTTCCTCCTGGGTGGAGAACAGGTCATTATAAGCCTCGTTCAGCCCCAGGTCGATTGCGGTTCCTTTGCTCAAGGGCGCTCACCTCCTCCACCAGTGCGGTATATGCCGCCGCCACCTTCCCCTTGCCATCGTGAACGAAAATGCTCTTGCCCTCCACGTTGCACTCCGCCGCCCTGACAGAAAAGGGTATCTCCGTGTCCAATACCCTGAGATTGCTCCCGGTCTGCCGCAGGGCGGCGATGATGCTTTTGGCGTTGTTGGTGCGGTTGTCCACCATGGTCAGCAGGATACCGTCAATTTTGAGGGCCGGGTTGATCTGCCGCCGCACCTTGGCAACCGATCCCATCAGCAACTTCAAGCCTTTGGTGGACAGGTAGTTGGCCTGACATGGAATGAGAACGCTGTCCGCCGCTGCCAGGGCGTTGATGGTCAGCATACCCAGCGAGGGCATACAGTCAATGAGAACGTAGTCATAGTCCCGTTTGACCGCTCCCAAGTAGCTGCGCAGCACAAACTCCCGGCTCATGGTGTTCACAAGGCTCACCTCAAAACTGGACAGGCCAATATTGGAGGGCACCAGATCGACGCCCTCAATGTCCTTCAAGATGCCATTGTCCCGTGGAGAGAGGTTGCCGTTGTCCACAACGACTTGCATCAGGTCAGAGATGGTCGTGTCCAACTCGTCCGGGTTCTTTACGCCCAGGCTCACCGTAAGACTGCCCTGGGGGTCTGTGTCCACCAGCAGCACCTTTTTCCCTCGCTGTGCCAGCCCCACGCCCAGGTTGACCGTCGTGGTGGTCTTGCCGACACTGCCCTTCTGATTGGTAACGGCAATGACTTTGCATTTGTCCATGGGGTTCTTCCTCCTTTCTGCGGAAATCATCATAGCCGCCCGCGCCACAGGGCTCCCGCAAAGTCGCAAGACTTTGTGGGAAAAGGAGCCACAGCAGAGCAAATGAGCTTTCGTGTTTACACGGAAGCGAATGCTGCGGCGCTTGTGGCGACGCGACGGCTATGTAAACGGGCCACGGTTCCGGCCCTTTGAGCGGGCCAATTTATGTAATAAGTGCAATCCCGGCTATCCTTGTACCGTGATCGCCCGCATTTGAGATTAGCAGAATCAAGGGGCTACCTTTTCCTCGAATTAGCAGGAGGGTGCTTTTTGGGCCTGAAAATGCGGAATCCCTGCTAATTTTATTAGCAGGGAGCCGGAAAACGTTATTGTTGGCAAATCAGAGGCGACTTGCCCTTTTTTGATATGCTTATGGGTTGGGTGAGGTCTGCTAATAGGCTTGCTAATAAGCCTTATCGTCAAAGTGCAGGTTTCGTCCAAAATGCCAATCAATTTTTAGAAACAGAAAAGCACCAATTTCTTGATTTTCAAGGCGAAAATCTAACGAAATTGGCACCCACTCTGGCACCCCGAACTGGATTCGAACCAGCGGCCTACCGCTTAGGAGGCGGTCGCTCTATCCAACTGAGCTATCGGGGCCTATATGCGTGTATGCGCACCGCAGAACATGATGCGGACTACAAAACGCAATTATTATACCCAACCCAGCTCTGCTTGTCAACCGGATTTCGAAAATATCAGGCAAAAAACGAAAACGCGGCTGTCCCAGTCCGCCCCCAATGAATCGCGGATGCTCATGGAACCACGGAAAAATGGAATCCCTCCGCGATCTCCTCCAAATCCTCCCGGCTGATGTCGAAGGTCCCCATTGCCCAGTCCCCCAGCACGTTGACCGTAACAAAAGACTCCTCTGTATCCGCCAGAATCAACGCCTTGGACGGCCCCAGAGCCAGCAGAAGCGGCACGCCGTCCGCTGTGGTGTACTCCCACTGCTCATAGTCATCCAGCCTCCCCACGTTCAGGGAAACGACGCTGAGATACCCCTTTGCGGCGCAGTTGAACTGGTAGTCGGCAGACCGCCCGTCTGTATCCGTCCACACAAAACGTCCCTCAAAAAAGTATGACCCGCCGGCGTAATAGTAGCCCCAGGACATATAGTTCCGGCCTGTCTCCAGGGACCCGCTGCAGACGTTTCCCGACCCCGCGCCGTTAAACAGCTCCCACTCCTCAAACGCGCCCGTGGACGGTCCCAGCAGCTCCAGATGGTATTTTTCGCACAGCCGGTCCAGCTGGTCCATCATCTCCTGGCTGTAACAGAGATACGCCTCGTAGTCCGGCGGCGGGACATAGCCCTCCGCATCCGCCAGAATGGCGCCGTCGGGGTCGTATGCGCTGCAAAAATCCTCCCACTCCATAGCGGCCTGGTACTCCGGGCTGTCCGTCAGACCCTGCATGGACACCTCGTCCACCACCGCAGTCCCCGGCACAAAAATGCCCTCCTCCACCTCAACCGGCGAGAAAATCTCCCGGTCCCGCATTCCCACGCTCCACAGGCCGAAAAAGTCCGTGCCATAGGCCGCCGCCGCGACAGACAGCCCGGCGGCAATCGCCGCCGCCAGCAGCAGGCTGGTTTTCCAGCCCCGCCGCTTCCTCCGTTTTTCCAGCAGGGGGGCGGAGGAGAGGATGTTCTCCAGCATACGGTCCTTCGCGGCCTGGCTGGGACGCATCCGCTCAAAGGCGTCATGGATGTCCCTGTCTGTCATTGGGGCAACACCTCCTTTTTCAGCAGCTTTCTGGCGCGGGCCAGACGGCTGCGCACCGTGGACTGGGGGCAATCCAGCATTTTGGCGATTTCCGGAGTGCTGTAGCCCTCGTAGTAGTAAAGGAATACCGCCGTCTTATAATCGTCAGGCAGATTCAGCACCGCGCTGAGGATGCCGTCTACCTCAAAGGGCGCGGCCAGGGCTTCGCAGTCCGCGATATCCTGGTTTTTCCGCCACCAGTGCTTCAGCACGTCCTTGCAGGCGTTGGAGGCAGTGACGATGAGCCATGCCTTCTCGTGGTTCTCGGATTCAAAACGCTTGCCGCTGGACAGCAGCTTCAAAAATGTCTCCTGCACCATATCCTCCGTGTCGGAAGAGTTCTTCATGAAGGAAAAGCAGATGCGGTAGACCGTATCCACGTGGCGGTGATAGATTTTCAGAAATTCTTCGTCCGAATGCAGCGCCATAGCCCTCACGCCCCTTTCGCCAGAGATACGATCCGGCGGGCGGAAATGTCCCACAGGTTTCACAATTGATGTAAAAAATAGGAGGGGCGGCGCAGGCCGTCCCTCCGGCAGGCGGATGGATAAACAGGTCAGGGAATGAACTCCCCATAGCGTGTCACCAGCGCGGCAATCTGCGCACGGGAAGCAGTCCCCTGGGGGTCCAGCTTTCCGTCGTACCCCCGCAGCAGCCCCACGGACACCGCCCAGCGCACCGCCATACCGGCAAAGCCGCTGACCTCGCCGCTGTCGCTGTACTGGTTCATGTCCCCCTCCGTGCCGGGGGCGGGCTGGCCCGCGCTGCGCCAGAGCATGGTGACAAGCTGCTCGCGGGTAACGTCGGCCTGGGGGTCCGCTCCGTCGGAGATGTCCTCCCGCATGGCCCAGTTCCTGCCGCTTTCGTACCAGGGGACAGAGCTGCCGTCCAGCTGCACGCCCTGCATTCGGGCCAGCACGGTCCAGATCATTGCGCGGCTGGTGGTGGTCTGGGGCTCAAAGACCGTGGGGCTGACGCCGCTCATGAGATAGTGTTTCCAGACAAAGTCCACGTCTCTGTAAAACCAGTTGTCCGGCGTAACGTCGGTGAAGGGCATAGGGGCGGGGTTCTGCACTATGCCCGCAATGCCATAGCTTCCCAAACCCGTATAAGGCTCGTCGCTGCTTCCGTCAGCCGCCAACGCCGTCCCCGGCAGCAGGGCCAGCGTCATACATAAAGCCAAAATGGCAGTCCATACGCTCTTTTTCATCCCTTTGGTACCTCCCGCACCATAAATTTTCAGGACAGGACGCGGTTGTCCTGTTACCGCCTAATACTACTCCCCAGCGGCATAAAATGCAAGTATTTTTTCGAAATATGTCGTGGAAACAGCTGGAAAACTGGCAGACTGTGGTTAAAGCGGCTTGCAAAAGACGGGACTATGTGGTATAGTGTACAAAAGAGATGAAAGGGGGATGCAGAAAATGAAACGGTTGATTGCGGCTGTCCTCGCATGTATATTGGCTGCCAGCCTATTGGGCTGTTCACGCAGCCAGGAACCTGCTGTTCTGCGCACATTTGAGGCGACGCCTCTTGAACTGAGTAAGGAATACGCGGAGGAGGGCCAGGAGATCGTTTTTCAGACATATTGCGAAATGACCGATGGGACCTGGACCACAGACGGACGCACCTATCAGGACAGACTGGTCATTAAAGGCCGTTTACGTGGAGCGGTCAGAGATGTCGCCTATACTATCCTCAGCAATATCGGGGACATCACCTTTGAACAGGCGTGGAAGGCCAGCGGACTGAGCAGCAACATGGCGGATTATTTTGATGTTGAAGATCTCACTTTTGTCGGCATCCAATAATGATACAAGATGCGTCCTGCCGGGGCAACCCGGCGGGACGCATCTGTTTTACTTCCCTCAGTGAATCACAATATCCGCAAGCTTCCGTTTCGGCACGTAATGCACATCCTGTTCATCCCGGTAATAGGGGGTCGGCTCGCCGGGTTCAATCTCCCGGATAACAATCTCCTCCGCCGGTTTGCCAATGGCGACAATCAGCATCGGGGCCAGCTCCTCCGGCAGCTCCAGGGCGTCCTTTACCCGTCTGGCCTCGAAGTTGCCGATCATGCATCCGCCCAGGCCCATCTCCACCGCCGCCAGCAGAATGGTCTGGGCGGCAATGCCCACATCCTTCTGGAACCGGGCCAGGGAGTCGGAGATGGACCTATCCTGGCAGATGACAATAAACGCCGTAGGATACATGCCCTTGTGGGGCAGGGTCATTTCCGGCAGATTCCTGGCCCAGCCGGTGAGGGGCTGGATGCGCCCCACGGCCTCCGGCTCCCAGGCCAGGTAGTATTTCAGCGGCTGCAGATTCACGCTGGACGCGCTCAGCCGGGCGCAGTCCACCATCCGCAGAAGTTCTTCCCGGTCTACCTTCCGGCTCTCGTCAAAGCCCCGGTAGCTGCGGTTCTGCCGCACCAGTTTTTCAAAAGCGGTCAACTCCATCGTTATCCTCCGTCGTATTAGTACGCATCCTCTCCAAAGAACTTGTCATGTACCGCACGGACCGCTGCCACCGCATCCTCCTCGTCGATGAGCACGGACACCCGAATTTCGCTTGTGTTGATCATCTGGATGTTGATATTGGCGTCATACAGGGCCTCAAACATCTTTGCAGCCACGCCGGGGGTGGTCATCATGCCCGCGCCAACAATGGAGACCTTGGCGATCTTGTCCTCCACAGTGACGTGGTCGAAGTGGAGTGCGTCCTTGTGGGCCTCCAGCACCCGCACCGCTTCCTCCACATCGGCCCGCGGCAGGGTAAAGCTGATGTCCTTGCTCTCCTCCCGGCCAATGGACTGGATAATCGCGTCCACGTTGATCTTCGCCTTACCCAGCAGGGAGAAGATCCGGAATGCCACGCCTGGATTATGATCCAGGCCCACCACGGCGATCCGGGCTATGCTCACATCCTTTGCCACGCCCGCGATATTTGTCTTTTCCATCTTGACTACCTCCTTGACTTTCGTGCCGGGCTTACGCTCCAGGCTGGACACGACTTCCATATTTACATGATATTTTTTTGCCAGTTCCACGCTGCGGTTGTGGAGCACCTGCGCGCCCTGGCTGGCCAGCTCCAGCATCTCGTCGTAGGTGATCTCATCCAGCTTTTTTGCCCCCGGCGCAACCCTGGGGTCGGTGGTGTACACGCCGTCCACATCGGTAAAAATCTGGCACAGATCCGCGCCGAAAGCGGCGGCCAGCGCGACTGCGCTGGTGTCCGAGCCGCCCCGACCCAGGGTAGTGACGTCGCCGACCCGGTTCACGCCCTGGAAGCCCGCCACAATGACGATCTTGTGCTTATCCAGCTCCCGGCGGATGCGCTCGGCGTCAATCCGCGTAATGCGTGCGTCGCTGTAGGAGCTGGTGGTGTGGAGGCCCACCTGCCATGCGGCCAGGCTCACCACCGGCAGGCCCATGCTCTCCAGGGCCATGGCGCACAGGGCGATGGAGATTTGCTCGCCTGTGCTCAGCAGCATATCCATCTCCCGCTTGGAGGCCCGGCGGTTGATTTCGCGGGCCTTTTCGATCAGTTCGTCCGTTGTATCCCCCTGGGCGGATAGGACGACCAGCACCTGGTTGCCCGCCCGGTAGGTGTCGGCGATGATGCCCGCCACGTTCCGGATGCGTTCGGCATCCCGGACAGAGCTTCCGCCGAATTTCTGCACAATCAGTTTCATAAGGAGTTACTTCCTCTCTCTGGAAATATTGTCTGACACTCTAGTATATCCCTGCGAGGGGCATTTGGTTATCTCAATACGGGAAGCAGCGCGGCGGCGTTCACTTTTTCCGCCAGCTCCCTGGCGTCCTTCACGGACAGGGGACCCGTTATATACGCCCCCTCTGCCAGTTTCTCGCCGCCCTCCGGGGCGGATTCGCTGCGCAGGTACCAGAACAAGGGCAGGTCCTGCTCCTGCCGGATGAGGGGCGCACTCTCGCTCCAGCCCAGGTCCCGGCGTTTGGCGCGGTGGGCCAGGGCATCCAGCACGTCGCCCATGACGGCGGAGGCGGTGGGCAGATCCCCTGCGCCCCGGCCATAGAACATCACATCCCCCACGGCGTTGCCCCGAATCATGATGGCGTTGAACACGTCGTCCACAGGCGCGATGGGGCAGTCCTCCGGCACCAGATGGGGGGCCACATAGGCGGCCTGACGGCCATCCTCCAGCCGCAGGGCGCGGCCCAGCAGCTTCACCCGGTAGCCGGCCTTGCTGGCAATATCCACATCCTTCAGGTCCAGATGGCTGATGCCCTGAATGCTGATGTCCTCAGGCCGGACCTCCCTGCCCCAAGCCAGGTCGGAGAGGATACAGATTTTCCGTCCCGCGTCCAGACCCTCCACGTCGGCGGCGGGATTGGCCTCGGCGTAGCCTTTGGACTGGGCTTCCTTCAGGGCCTCGGCAAAGGTGACGCCGCCCTTGACCATGCGGGTGAGAATATAGTTGGTGGTGCCGTTGAGGATGCCCACGATCTCCTGAATCTGGTTGCCGGCCAGACACTGGAACAGGGGGCGCAGGACCGGGATGCCGCCGCCCACGCTGGCCTCAAAGAGATAGTTGACGTTTTTCTCCTTGGCAATCGCCAGCAGCTCTTTGCCGTGGGTAGCGACCAGCTCTTTGTTGGATGTAACCACATGCTTGCCCGCCAGCAAAGCCCGGCGGGTGAACTCCAGCGCAACTTTTGCGCCGCCGATGGATTCCACCACCACGTCCAGCTCCGGGTCGTTTTCCAGCACAGAGAAATCCTTCACCGCCTGCTTGGCATAAGGTGTGGCGGATAAGTCCCGCACATCCAGAATATATTTCAGGTTGAGGGGTTCGCCCAGCTTCCGGGCAATGGATTCCCCATTCATGCGCAGGACCTCCGCCACGCCGCTGCCCACAATGCCGAATCCCATAATTGCAAAATTAGCCATAATGTGTGTATCTCCTTCTAATAGTAATCAGCCTGCCAGAATATCAAATTTGACAACCCCGTCCACCGAGGTAATCAGAGCCATCAGCTCCTCCAGGGTCTGCTCCATATCGCTGGTTTCCGCCGATACGGTCACAGCCGCACAGCCGTTGGTGGGGATGGACTGGTTGATGGTCAGTATATTCGCGCCGCTCCCGGCAAAAATAGACAGGACGTTGCTCAGCACGCCGGGGCTGTCCTTGAGCATGGTGTAAAAGGTAATAATCCGTCCCGCTTTCATGTTGTTGAAGGGCTGCACTGCATCCTTGTATTTATAAAACGCGCTGCGGCTGATCCCCACTGCCCGTGTGGCGGCGCCCACCGTACCGGCCTCGCCGGTCTGCATCATGCGCTTGGCCTCCGCCACCTTGATAAAGATTTCCGGCAGCGCCTCCGCAGCCACTATGTAATACTTGGTTTTCGCGCTCATTTTGCGTCCCTCCTATATGTGTCCCTGTTGCGGTCACATGTCTTTGTGCTGTGCTATTGTACCACACCCCCGTCCGGGATACAACCGGCAAAAGGGGATAAAATTTCACAAATTTTTCAGGCTCTCAAGAGGAAAAGAGGTGCAGATTGTCTACATGCCACAACTAAGTGTCTTTTTGAGAAAGACGATCACCACGCTGCTCTGGCTGGCTGGAGGCGTCGTTTTCTTCCGCTGGCTGCTGGCGCCGCTGCTGCCGTTTCTGCTGGCGTTGGCGTTGAGCGCCATGGTGGAGCCGCTGGTACAGCGGCTACGGAGGAAGATGAAGGTAAAGCGCGCTTTTGCGGCTGCGCTGGTGACGACGGGACTGCTGCTGGTGCTGGGCGGAGCGGTAACGGCGCTGCTGGTACGGCTGGGCATAGAACTGCAGGAGTGGTCCGGGCGGCTGCCAGCGGCGGTGGAACGCTTTCCGGCGGTCTGGAACGGACTGCTGGACCGGATCGGGGCGTGGTATGCGGCCTGTCCGTCGTTTCTGCGCTCGGCTCTGGACGCGCTGGCGGGACAGGTGATGGAGGATGGACCCGGTCTGGCGGGAGAAGTGGGGAGCTGGCTGATGGGGGAGGCATCGGCGCTGCTGTCTGCGCTGCCGGACGCCGGGCTGTTTTTGATGACCACCGTGCTGGCAGTCTATTTCACCAGCCTGCGGTATCCGGAGATACTGGCGTTTTTGAAGCGGCAGCTGCCGCCGTCCTGGCAGGTACGGTGCCGGGATGCGGCCCAGTGCTTCCGGTCCACCATTTTGAAGTGGCTGCGGGCGGAGCTGCTGCTGCTGTTGAGCACGTTTGTGATACTGCTGGGCGGTTTTTGGTGGCTGGGGCTGGATTACGCACTGCTGGCGGCGGTTTTCACCGCGCTGGTGGACGCCCTGCCGGTGCTGGGGACAGGTACGGTGTTGCTGCCGTGGGCGGCGGGGTGCCTGCTGGCGGGGAATACAGGGCGGGCGTTGGGGCTGCTGACCCTGTATGCGGCGGCTATGCTGGCCCACACGCTTCTGGAACCGCGGCTGCTGGCGGGGCAGGCGGATTTGCCGCCGGTTTCCGCACTGCTGGCAATGTATCTGGGGTTTAACTTTTTGGGAGTGGGGGGGATGATTTTAGCGCCGGTATTGCTGCTGCTGCTCAAGCAGTTCCAGGACGCGGGTGTGGTGCGGATTTGGAAATAAAGCCGGGCCCTCTCCCGTATGCAGGGAGAGGGCCGCATGATTCTGCCAATATATATAATTTGTTCATTCGCGAAATAGCGGTCTTCGTGGCCGTTATGGATAAACAATTTTCGAACACCATCCACACTGCAGTGAATGGTACAGCGGAAAAATTGACAAGGCCAAAAACCAAGCAGCCTCTTCAGCGGAACTGAATAAGAGATTACATCACAGCAGACCCTTTCTGCCGAGGATTGCGGCCATTTCGCACCGTTTGAGCAGTCCCTCCGGGCTGTCACCGTTCACTACACCCAGGGCGGTAGCTCTGGCCCAGTGGCCCTCCTTCTGGCTCCACTGCGGCTCTGGTCTCGCAGCGGCGTGACGCCGGGCTTTTGCCAGCAGTTCAAATGCCTGTTCATCGGTGAGTGTAGAAATAATCTGCTCTCCTGTCATGATATCGTCCTCCTCATTGTTATATTTGCGGGCGTCCACCCACCAGTAATATTTTGCCTGACTGCGGAAATCGTAGGGATCGCCGTTGACCCGGCTGTCCTTCGTGCTGGCCGGATCGTTGATCCGGATTTTACCGTCTGCCCACCAGACCAGCACAAAGTGACCGCTGCTGGTCCAGGTACCTTTGTTCATGAGGGCAATGAGGTAATACCCCTGCTTCAGCAGCACCAAAGCCATCTGGTGGTTTTGGTGGTTCGGCTTACCGTAGGTAGAAGTCCAGTCCATCTGATCGCAGTCGATACCGAAAGCGGCCAGCTGGGGCTTGAAATAGCTGTAGTATGTACCCTGCTTGAGAGCCTTGTACCCGTGCTGAATGGACCAGTTGCAGGCATCCTCCGGAGTGAATGTCTTACCAGTTATGGTCTGGATGACCATAGCGGCGCAGGTAGGTCCGCACCCGGCGGAACCCACGGTGCTGCTCTCCCCCGGTACGCGGTAGGGCTTGTCCTTCCAGCGGGGGTCATTCTGGAGGTACGAGACCGGCTGTTTATTCATTCTGGACACCCTCCGCGGCGTTCTTCACGCTCTCAGCATCCACCTTACCCTCAGCCATGATGTAGGCCACCACGGATGCCACAGACACCACCGCGCCTGCTACGGCGCTGATTGTATTCTCGTCCAAACCGAAGACCATCGCCAGGCCGGTAACAATCCCCGCCGTAGCAGCCCACAGCTTTCTGCTGCTGAGTTTGCGTTTCCAACCGAAATAATTCATGTCTCCACCTTTCTTTCCAAATCATCAATTCTGTGGTTAGCCACTTTAATTTTTTCTTCCTGCAGTTCAGTCCGTTCCTCCAGGCGGTAGGTACGCTCAATCAAATTATTGTGCTTTGCCACCTGTTTTTCCAGCTGCTCCACCCTGTATGTGGTCAGCTTGCTGCTGACCAGCACGCCCAGGATAGAACCCAGCCCGGACCCGGCCAGGCCGATCAGGGCCACGATAATAGAATCACCCATATTGTCACCTCGCTTCCCATGGAACCGCCGGACCGGCAATAAATATGTTCGCTGCATTTGTGGAAGAATTCTCATTTTTATAGAAGGCCCCGCCCACCACATCGTACATGCCGGCCACGCCGGACGGGTCGATGCACGGCACAAAATCCAGGATCAGCCTTCCGTCTGCGTCCCACATTTTGAGCGCATAAACCCGTATAGCTTTTGCGAAATTTTCATTCGCTTTCGAGTTGTTCGAGGTGTTGTTCGCCCCGAACAGGTAGTTATTAGCGGTCCGCCAGTTGGTACCGACGGTGGCGGTTTTCGTTGTGCCGTTGATTACGATGGTCTTTGTATCTTTCTCGAAGACCGCGTCATAAATAACGCCAGCGCTGTAATCGACCACATTGATGGTTGTGATCCCGGACTGCCAGCAGACCTTTCCGCTGTGCATGAATACGTTGGAATTTCGCACCACACTTCCTGCGCCGGAAAGGGTGTTGTACCCGTACACGGCATAATATTTGGTGTCGGCAGCGGGCGCGGCCTGCTGGCTGGAAAACTTGATTTCAAACTTGACGGCGGTCTTCTTTTCCGGCATTTTAATGAACGGCATATAGGACCTGGTACTGCTGGTACCGTTCTGGATGTATTCCACCGCCGTATATCCAGCGGGCAGTCCGCCTGGATTTGCTTCAAAAACAACGGAATTTCCAACGAAAGCTTTTTTAATTTCAGCCGCACCGGCATACAGGGCGGCTATTTTTTGTGTTCCGAGTTTAAGCATGGCTTACTCCTCAATGAGATAGAGGGTAGACGGGCTTTTGACCCCCAAAGCGTCATACTCCGCCTGTGTCAGCACGCGCACAGCCTGGATATCGCCTGCTGGTACCGCGCCCACCTGGACTGCGGTGTAGTCGCCGGACTGCGGTGTAACCGCGCCGGAGCGGCCCTTGAAGGAGGTAACGCCCCTCTCCGGCGGCGTGCTCCACTGGGTATCATAATTGGCATCTGTTTTTTTCACCAGTATCTGCCCTGCCGCGCCGCCCGCCGGGACGCCGGGACCGGCAGGACCCTGTTCTCCCTGCGGCCCTGCGGGGCCTGCCGGACCGGCGCTGCCTGCGGGGCCTTGGGGACCCTGCTCCCCCTGTGGACCCGCCTCGCCTTGAGGGCCGGGTAATCCCTGGGGGCCAGCCGTTCCCTGTGGACCCGGCCCGCCCTGTGGACCGGCCGCGCCCTGGGGGCCTGGAGGCCCCTGGAGCGGCCCCACGTTCTGCCACTGCCGTTTATCCTCCGACCACAGATAAATCCGGTTATCCTCCGCCGTACCGACGGCATACGCATCGCCTGTGGACCCGGCGGGATGGGCGGCGGCCAGCTCCGCCAGGGTATCGAACCGGCCTCTGACGGTAAAGGAGGTTCCGTCCCTGCCGTCCACGCCGTCCCTGCCCTTCGGGATACCGAAAGCCAGCCGCACCACGCCGCCTACAGTAGATTTTTCCACTGTTGCCGCGCTCTCAGAATCCAATGTACCGGCGGTCACGGACATATTTTCGACAGCGTTTCTGGCAGCGTCCGCCCGGTCCGCGCTGGCGGCGGCATCTGCCGCAGCGGTACCGATCTGCCCTGCAGCGTCCAGGGCGTTGCCGGCGGCCTCCTGAGCGGCCTCCACATACTGCTCCACGGACGCCTGGGCGAACTTTTTGAGCAGCCGTCCGGATACCTTCACCGCCCCGCCCTGCTGTTCCGCCGCCAGCAGCGAGTCGTCGTAGAGGTCCGCTGCGGCGGGCAGTTCTCCGATTCTCTTGTCAGCCATTGTCCTCATCCTCCTTTTCCGTCTCTGCCAGCTTGAATGCCGTGCGCAGATGTTCCCGGGCCGCGGCCATGACCTCCACGCCCTCCCCGCTGACGGGAATTGCGGATAAAAGCTTAAACGCCAGGCCCAACTCTTCTTGCATTTTTGTCATACTACCGCCTCCTCCAATTGCTTGACACGCAGTTTCAATTTCTGTATCTGGCCGATGCACAGGGCAATAAACTGTTCGTAACGCAGCGAGTAGCTTCCCGTCTCGCCGTCCGGCGCGACAAGCCCCGAAAAATCGTCCGCTGTCAGACCGCTCCTGTGCAGAGCGGCCTCCACATCTTGTGCGCCGAGGCCGGTGCATATCTGCTTCTCCCCGCTGTCCTTCAGGGTGTAGCAGATGGGGCGAAGGGCATCGAAGAAAGCGTCGTAGCGGCTTAGATCGTAGGCGACATTTTCTTTCAGGCGCAGGTCGGACACGATGACCGGCGCGCTCTGCAGATAGATGTTGTTCCACGGTCCCGGACGGTATTGCCCTGTAGGCGTACCCAGGTTATACTTTGTCAGGTTTCCCGCGTGGGGATCGGGGACAAGATTGCCGCGCAGATGCACGAACGCGCCCCAGCTGTCGCTGACATGACCGATCAGATCAATCACTGCGTAGTCCACATAGTTGCTGTTTTTGTTGAGCAGACTGATATCCGTAGCGCTCAGTTTGAATATCTCAGTCTCCATTTCCAACAGTCCGCCTGCGTTATACAGCGGCTTGATCGTACCGGCCAAAGCGCCGTCGGTGGTTAAAATCTCCACGGCGCCGCCCTTCAGTTTGGAGGCCATAATGGTTTCGCTGTAGATTTTTTCCCCGTCAATATAGGTCTTGCCGCCGTATGTACACGACCAGTCCTGAATGGTACTGTTGGCGGCGTTTGCCGCCGAAAGCGCGCTGGAAGCGTTGGAGCTGGCGGAATTGATTTTCCCCTGGGTATCGGACGCCAAATCCGAAAAGGAGATAAAACCGGTCAGCTTGAGCGTTTCCGCTTTGATCTGCCCGCCGTCGATCATGACCTTGGACCCTTTGGAGTTAGTGATCGTCACGCCATCCGGGGAAATGCGCAGCGTCTGGCCCAGTCCCTTTTCCACATCCTGCACCGTGGCCGTAATATCCTTTACGGTCTGTGTGATAGACGAAAAACTTCCCTCAACGCTTTGGACGCGGGTAGAAATTTCGTCAATCCCCACACGCAGCTGAGAAATACGTCCGTCAGCCGCCAGAATCTCCAGACGGATTTCCTCCGCCGTCTTGGTGATTCTGGACCGCGTCTCTGCGATTTTCCGGTTAAATTCCTGGGTCATGGGACCGCCGGTGGGGTATTCGTCTTCCAGCTCCGCTTCCCCTGGCGCGGACGCGCTGGGGAACCCGCTGCCGTCGTCGGCCACGCGGGATATGACGGAGTACACGCCGCTGGCGGTGATACCGTCTCCCAGCTCCATTGACGGATCGATGTTGATGTCGGAGGCGTCGTACATCTGGTACCGGAACCCCCGGACCTCTGCTAGAATGCCGTTGACAATCGCCTGGGTTGCGTGGGGACAGTCGGCAATCAGTTCAAAACCGGAGTCGTCCCCGGCGGTCAGGATGTTCTCGTCATCCAGTTTCAGCGTCACCCTTGAAATAGGCCGCTGGATGCCGTTGTTCTCAAAGCCGGTCAAATCCAGGCCCACATAAAATTTATCCGACAAGGATTCGCACACCTCCAAACGTGATTGGATCGCCGTACTCCGTCACCAGATAGTTGGTTTCCGGCGGCGCGGACAGCAGCGGTACCAGCAGCAGTTTCCCCTCGTCGGTGACAATCCAGTTCCCGCCGTGAGCTGCGGCGATAAACCGCAGCTCATCCCGGAGGGTGTAGTCGTTGGCGGGGTAGTCGATGGTACAGGCGGGGTTGAGTTGGGTGCGGGGGTCGATCTGCACCTGCATGATCCGGGCGATTTCCTTTACCGCATTGGGGGCGGTCATGGGGAAAACCAGGTACTGGTCCGGCGTCCACACCCACTCGGCTTTCCGCATAGCGTCAAAGGCTTCAATGGTCCACTGCCCGTCCTCCTCACTGCGCCGGTTCGTAAAGAAGACGCCCTTCGGCAGCCACTCCGATACCTGACTGCCGTTGCGCAGACGGATAAACCGCTTAATCGTCGCGGCGCGGGGGACGTTGTCCGTATAGAGCTTCAGAGTAAGTTTGGCAGTAGCGGCGTTGCCGATACCGAATTTCTCATACAGCCCTGCATCCACGGAGTGCTCCACCTCATGCTCCGGTCCGTAGGTCACGCCGTTGATGTCGAACAAATGCTCTGCTTTAGTTCCTCTGGTCCGCCGCAGCGATTTCCAGAGGCTGCTGGTTGTCTGTGCCATATCACACCTCAATTATGGTAAAGGACGCGCCTTCCCAGACCTCGTGTCCATCTGTAATCACGGCGGCTTTGGGCGCGAAGGCGGAGCAATAGAACTCCTTGCTGAAACTGCCGCCTACGCCGTACCCCGAAGCCTGGAAGGTCTGCTGCATAAGCGCAGCCTCAATTGCGGCCAGGACATCCGCCGGCGTCTCGCCAAGCTCAAAGGCAAGGGTAAGCTTGTCTGTAATCTTGTCAACACGGGCCTTGCCGTCTTTGGTACGTCCTGTTTTATCGCTGTGCAGCGCGTTTTTGGTCCAGGCGTACCCCCTGGCCTTGATGTACGGCGTCACATTCACGCCGCCTACAGTCAGTACGTTTTTCATGCTTCACCTCACACCAAAAGGACCGGTCTCCCGGCGGACCTGGTCATGTCGTTGATATGCGTCACAGTATTTCTGGCGATTACCTTACCGTCGAGGACGCTCTCGACGGTAATATGGACATCTCCGCCCATCCCGCTGCGGTCCAAAACATTTTGCAGAGCCTTCTCAATGGTAGCCAGAGGGGCCTCGATATTGACGCCGCTTCTCTGGTCGCCCAGGATTGCTGCGAACTGCTGGTTAGGGGGAATGACCGCGCCGTTGGCCAGCTTCGGCAGGCGAAAGTCCCTGGCCTCCTCTAAGATTGCCGCTGCCGGGCTGTATGCGCGGCTTTTCCGGCTGCTGCCCGCGGCATTGGAGACAGAGGAGCGGGCATTGCTGCTGGAGAACGCGCTGGTAATGGAGCTCCAGACCTTGGAGGCCCACCCAGAGATACGGCTGAAGATACCGCTCAGGCCGTTGAGGATTCCGTCCACCATATTGCTGCCGAGAGAGGCCCAGTCTTTTCCTCTCAGCTCCTCCATGGCCTCCGAGACCTTGGCGCACATAGTTGACTTTACTTCGCTGAAGCCCTGAAAGACTTTATCCCGGATACCCCCCACTTTTTCGTAAATAGTTTCCCGGATATTGCTCCATGTGGCGGCGGTGTCGGATTTTACGCTGGACCACGCCTCGGACACAGTCTGCCGGATACCCCCCAGCTTTTCGCTGAAGAACGCGACAATTCCGTTCCAGTTCTCGGAGATTCCCTGCAGGAGTCCGGCGATCAGGTTCTGCCCGATTTCTGCAAAAACCGTAGAGGGGGAGTGGATGCCGAAAAGGTTTTTGACGCCGTTGACGACAGGGTCCACGATGCGCTCTTTGAGCCAGGCGCCGATGGACGCGATTTTCTCCAGCATACCTTTCATCAGTCCCTCCACCACACGTACGCCGACCTCAGCGATATCGTCCCAGCTGATAAGCTTGAGCTTTGCGGACATCGTCTCGCCCATAAGCTCGCCCCATCTGGTAAGCAGGCCGCTCCAGTCGATATTTTCCAGCAGGGTCACAATAGACTGTCCGATTTCGTTCCAATCCAAGGTCCGCATCAGCTCCAGCGCGAAGTCGAGGGCCGCTTTCAGTCCGTCGCTGATGGTCCGACCGGCCTCAGCCCAGTCCACGGAGCGGAAGAACTCGTTGATTTTCTCTGCGATACCGCGGGCGATTTCCTGGATATGGGGTGTAACCGTATCCAGGAATCCCCGCACGGCCTGGATAGCCGCGCCGATTGCGGCGGCGATGATTTCCGCCAGTGCGCCCAGCGCGCCCACCCAGTCGATACCCATAAGGAAGCTGCCCACATCCGCGCCGATCTGGTACCAATTGATTCCCGCGATGATATCCCGCAGGAAGGCGACGGCTCGGATAAAGACGTTACCCAGCGTCTGCCCCAAGCCCTGCCAGTCAATCAGACCGAAGGAGCTGTTGACGGCGGTATAAATTTTTCTGGCGATATCGCCCCACTGCAAACCGTCAACGAACCCGTCCGCCATCTGTTTCAGCGCTGTCAGCGCGGCGGCAATAGCGGCCAGCGCGCCGGTAATCACGCCGTACCAGTCCACGTTGTTGAGGAACCTGGCGATCTGGACGCCGATTTCCGCCCACTGGATTCTCTCAATGGTATTTTTCATCTCATCGAAGAAGCCCTTAACGATATTTCCGGCGGCCTGCGCCAGCAGGGGCATATCCAGACCGAGGAGGAACCCGGCCAGCATTTCCAGGGAGATTTTGAACCCGGCCCAGAGCAGCCTGCCGAAGTCGTACCAGTCGATTTCGGAGAGCAGCCCGTTGACGAACGCAGCCAGTTTCCGGCCCAGATTGATCCAGTCGAATTGATAGAGGAATTCGGTCAGGAACTGGAGGGCCAGGTTCAGACCGGCGCCCAGGGTTTTCCCCAGCTGGTACCAGTCGATCCAGTTGACCAGCTTATTGAACGCATCGGCCAAATCTCTGCCCAGCCTCTCCACTTTTTCCAGCACACCAGGGAAGGTAAACATATCGTAGAGTTTTTTAGAGAAAGCGTTGAGCCAGTCCGCGAATTTCCGGAACGCGGCCTCCAGCTTTGGGATTCCGGCCAGCAGCTTGTCGAGGAATGCGCTGAAGGCTTCGCCCCAGGAATCGAAGGGGAATTCATCGTATTCGTAGCTGAAATCCGGCATTTCCACCGCGGTGCCGCCCCCGCCGCCCCCGCTGCTGCCCTGGTCTGGGAAGCTGAGGATATTGAACTCATCGAAGGCAGCGACAGCGGTTTCAACCTCTTTGGCGGCATTTTTCGCCGCGCCGCCTATGGCGTCCACGGCATGGGCCTGCTGATAGAGGGACTCTGCATTTTTCTGCGCTTTTTTCGCGGTTGTGCCGAAGAGGGACGCTGTAAATTGGGACACAGCGGCGATCACGCTGGAGAGCGCATGCAGCAGGGAGGTTAGCGCGGGGAGTACGGCCTCATACACGGGCTGGAAGGCGGTGAGGAGCACGCCCCGAATCTGGGCCAACGCCCCTACGAACTGCTGATTGACTATGAGATAAGCGCTCATTTCCTGGCGCAGCAGGGAGACGCCCCGGTAGATGACAGAGAAGACCACAGCCCGTTTGATGGTGTTTCCCAGCCGTTCCATCTTATCCCGCAGGGAACCTGCGGCGAGAGAAACGCCATTCAAATTCCGCACCAGGGGCAGGAAATTTTTTCCTGCGGTCCAGGCGTGTTTTGCCAGAGCTGCCCCGCGTTTTGCGACAGCGGCCAGGGCATTACCCACAGCGGCGGCATTTTTCTTCACCTTGGCGATCATATTTTCCCAGGCGTTGCCGGCTGCATCCGCAGCCTCCCGCAGCCCGTCTCTGAGGCTATCCAGCTGTTTCTGCCAACCGCCGGCCAGTGCGGAGATACCGGAGCCGTTTCCGGCGAAGGACGCGCCGATTTTCTCCAGGGAATCCATCAGTTCCGCGCTTTTTATGTTTCCCTCTCCGGTCTCCTGCAGTTGTTTTTGATACTGCTTCAGCTGGGCGGTCAAAGCGGCAATTTTGCTGACATTATCGTCATACTCCTGGAACCCCAAGCCCATCCCGGCGTTTTCCAAGGTCTTCTGACGTTCTTTCAGACTGGCCAGGGCATGGCTCAGCTCCACGATTTTCTGATTGCCCACCTCGGCGGAGCGGTTCATCTCCACCAATTCGTCTCTGGCATCTGTCATAGCATCGGCGGCTTGCTGGGCCTCAGTTCTCTGGACCTCCAGATCTGCTTTCAGCCCGGCAATTTTGCTGTCATAGGTCTCCACGCTGGCGGAAATCTTCTCGTACTCCCTGCGCAGCGCGTCCACGCTCTCCTTCTGGCGGTCCAGGTCCAGCTGTACGAGGGGGATTTTGGCCTCGGCCTCCAGCCGTGCGCTCTGGGGGAGCTTCTGGTTGTCCGCGATTTTCTGCAGCTCCAGCAGTTCTTTTTTGAGGGACTGGGCCTTTGCGGTTTCCTCCTCGAAAGCGGAGCGCTTCACCTGCGCGGCGGTCAGGGCCTCCCCGCGTTTTTTCTGCAAATCCTCCAAGAGCTTTTCAGAGCTTCTGACCTCTTTTTCCAAGCTGCTGGAGATTTCCTTCAGGCCCTTTGTGAGTCCGTCTCGATTGATTTGCGTATCAATTCTGATGACGCCGTCATAGCCAAGAGCCAAGCAGTATCACCTCCTTTCTAATGAAGAATGTTTATTTTTTGACTCGTTCCAGAACGGACTGGATTTCGGCCTGTTCCTCTCTGGTGTACTGCTCAGCCAGGGCGAACCGCTTTTGCATTCTGCGGAACTCGGCGCGTTTTTTCTCACAGATGCTGGCGGCGTCGGTGGTCCGGATATCGATCACGCTGGTAAAGGCGGTTCCGGCCAGATCGCCCAACATAGGGACGAACTGGAACCAGTGGAGGCGTTCCCGGCTGATATCCCGACCGAACACCTTCTGGAAAGCGGAGACGATCCGCGGCGCGTCCTGCTCGAAGGAGAACACGGCGTCCTGTGGGCCGTCGGACTCCTCGTTTGCAGGATTTCCGCAGGCGAGGAACCAGCGCAGCCCCTCCACGGCGGTCTGGAAGTCCGGTACGCCGTTTCCGTAGAGGAGGCCCAGCGCGACGGCGGTTTTATCGCAGTCATCCAACTCCGGGTCGGCGATGCAGAGCTGAATCTGCACGCCGATCCGGAAATCAGTTCGAATCAGCCAGCCGTTGTAATCCTCTGGGAGTCTGTCCAGGAGGGGGTTAAACATTGGCGGTTCTGGCTGCGCTGTAGCGGCCCAGCTTTTCGGCGCGTTCCCGGTTGTAGGCTTCGAAGTAGGGGAGGAGCTGGGAGAAGAAGTCGTCGAAGAGCTCGATTCCCGGTACGATCTCACCAAAGACCTTTCTGCAAGTATCTGCGCCAAAGAGCGCGTCGACCTCCCGCATCACGTCCTCGTGGAACTCTCTGTACATAGCGGCAGCGGTCCGCGCGGCGTCTCCGGCCTCGCAGTGTTCCCGGATTTCGTTTTCCTGGGCCTGCGCGTCCTCCGCCCGTTTCTGGATATGGTCGAGCATGGTAAAGAAGCGGTCGGGGAAGCTGTTGTCGCTGAAATTGAGGGTAATGCAGTCCCCCTGGTCGTTGACCTCGATTTTTTTAATGGAGGCAGATACGCGGATACCGGCCATACTCATCCCTCCTCTCCGGCGTTTCCGCGGGGCGTAAACGCCTTGGTATCGGGGTTAAAGGTACCCTCGACGCCCTCGCCGCGCCAGTTGATGGTGTAGGAGATTGCCAGCGGATCGGAGGCGGCGCCGCCATAGCTGTCAATCTGGATAGAGACGGGCTGCTTCGCGGCGGGATAACCGCCGCTGGATGCGCCTTCAAAGATATCGGTCATAACGATATCGGTGTGTGCGCCGCTTCCGATGGGGAGGCGTTTGCGCAGTCCATTGATGAACTCGAAGGCGGCGTCCCCCTTGACGACCTGGGCGGTAACGGGAGCGTTGGGCTGATAACCGGTCAGCTCCGTGTTGGCGGTATCCTGATGGATAAACTGTTCGGTGCTGGTCTGGGGGTTATAGGAGATGGACAATTCCGTAACGCCGTCGCCGACGAGGGCGTAGGTACCGGTGTTTTCGCCGGGGGCGGTGTTGACAAAGAGTAAAAATGCGCTTCTTTTCTCAGACATAGTAAAAAATCCTTTCAGTAGAATAAGTGATAGGGATTGGCCTGATAGGACAGGACCATAAGGATCTGATAATCCTCGCTGCCGTCCTCATACCGTGCGGTCAGGACGGCTGGGGAGGACCGTTCCACCTGGATTGCGCGCAGCCCGCGGCCCATTTTAGGCAGGGACTGACTCTGCTCGGCCCATGCGGCGATTGCGCTGAGGGTATCCAACGCATTGAGCCGGTCCTCGGAGCTGGCGGCGGCGGTACGGTACTGCAAAGAGAACTGGAACTGGGCCTCATAAGCGCCGCTGATAAAGGTTTTGGTTTTAACGGGGGCTGCGGCGGAGAACAGCCCCATGCTGGTGCAGCTGGACAGGTACTCTGCCTCGATCCGGCCCACATATTTGGGCAGGAGGCCGCAGGAATTGAACCACTTGAGCAGCGCGCGAGCGGCTCTGACGGACTCTGCGCCGGAGACGGCGTTATTCACTGGACTCATCCTCCGCCTCCCGCCCGCATCCGCACGCCTCTGACCCAATCCTGACCGCACCTTGCCTTAGCCGCCTCGAACCAGAGCCTCTGCGCGTCTGGATGATTACCGGAGCCTTTATGTATTTTGCGGTAGTACACCGGTGCGGCGTAGTGTGCGGACCACAGTACCGCACCGCCGCCGGGGGCGGACTGACCGCTGCGCAGCAGCTTACCGGTTCTGATGGGGACAAAGGGGGCGGCGTCCTGAAGGACGCGGTCATCGAGCCACAGCTGGGCCTGATGGAACTGTTTTTGAAACCGTCTGCAATGAGGGGACCAGGCAAAACCTCCGGACATATTATTTACCTCCAATCTGCCAATGGCGCATATTTCTGCTGCCAAAGTCCCTCGTAAAGACGGAGCTGACGCGGAACGCATCCTGAAAGCGGTCATGGATTTCGGCGAAGGACAAATCCGGCGCCACGACTTTGCCTCTGACGAAGAAGCAGTCCACGCAGGAGCGGGTATTTTTGGGACCCACGGTCCAGAAGCCGTTCCGGTTATCCAACCGGTCGAAATCCCCTGGGGGACAAAACTGCTGGACCTGACCGCCGGCTGCATCCACAGCCACGCAGTCAAAGGGGATGAACAGGAGCGCATTGCCGTCGCGGACCACTCCGTTTTTGCTGACGCTGCCTTCTTGGCCGGTTTCCAGGAACACGCCGTCGAGGAAGGTCATCCGAACCGTCCCATCTGGACAGACGTTGTAGACCGTCACTGCATTTGGTGCAAACATAGGAATGACCTCACACAAAACAGGCTCTGCAGGGCCGGCACGGCGGAGAGGAACCTGACCGCAGCCTCTTTTTTCTTTCTCTCCAGGTAACCGGCCGCCTGGCTGTCGAGGGCGCGGCTGCCATAGCTGACGGAATACCCGCCCACGGACTCGCTGACGATATTATTTTCACCGGAGAAGACGCGCTGTTCCATCCGCTCCTCGTTTAAGAGGACTTCAACTACAGCGCACACGGCGAACCGGAGCAAATCCCAGTCCTGTTCGGGGACTGACCCGCATTTTCCTCTGCACAGTTCTTCCACGAACTCCCCGGCTCTTGCGGCGAGTCTGGGGAATCGAACCGGCTCCAGCTCCCGTCCCAGAAACACATTGGCGTAGAAATCGTAATCAACAGGGGGCGTCATGGGCACACCTTCAGCACAGCGACCTCATCCATCCGCTCAAAGGAGGGCAGCACGATTTCGGAGGCAAAGGCAGTGATGTTCACCGGGTGTTCCCCGACAACTCTGGAGATAGCCACGCCGGTGTTGACGACAGCCACGTCGGCATTCTGAGCCGCCGAGAGGTCGGCCTCCTCCGGGGTTGTTCCGTACCAGGTTGCGCCCAGTGCGCCGTCGGGAATCAGGCAGACATAGCCATCGGGGACAAAGGCTCTGGCGGTACGGCTCTCATCCCGGTACATCCGGTCATAGAGGGCGACCTGGAGGCGGGAGGTATTTTTGACCACAGCGCGCACCTCGTCGTCGGAGAGGAAGGCTCTGGCCGCGCCGCTGGCGGAGAGGAACCGCTCTTTGAGGGCGTCGGTTTTAGCCATCAGATTAAAGGTGTTGGTGTTCATAATGGCGGTAGTGATTTCGGAACCGGTGCGGGTACGGACGGCGTCCATAGCGGTTTTGAAGTTCAGGAAGGGGTCCGCGGCGGCGGCATTGGACCACGCCGCATCGCTTTCCAGGGCGAAGTAATTGCTGCTTTTCCAGGTTCCGTCCGCGTCGTACTGGTAGGTATAATCGGCGCCGTTGGCTTTTATGGAGATTCCCATATTGCCGTCCGCGGGGAAGAGGAGCTGACAGATCATGCGTTCCGGGACGACGTTTGCGGCAGCGATCAGGTCGTACACGCCGTCAAAGATATGTTCCATCATGGCCTGCGCATAGGGGTCGCTGGCGTTAGCGGCGCGGAGCAGCTCCTGACGGTCCCGTTCGGTTAGCCGGAATCCCTCCCGGAAGAAGGGCATTTCCGCCTCCAGCTGATCGAATCCGATGGGGTTGCGGAGGGGGGCGTGGGCATCGAAGGGGGAGGGGGCGAGGGACACGGGCAGGCCGCCGGAGCCTTTCAGCCACGTCAGGTCAAGTCCGGCTTTTTTCCGCGGAGGGAAGAGGCCCGCGCCCAGGTAGGGAGACTGGGCGGCGGATACTTCTGCCCAGTTAGCGGCTATGGCATCGGCGGTAAAAAATTCTTTCAGATTCATACAGGTACCTCCATAGAATTAAGAATTGCTGACATCGGACGCGCCCACATTTTCCCGGAAGACGATATTGGGCAGGATTTCGCTCATTGTCTGGGCATCGGCCTGTGCGCCGTTGGCGCGGCACTTGGACCAGTCCACCACGCCATGCACCAGCATCGCGGCGTTGGGATTAACGCCGGGGTCCGCATCATAGAGGAGGATACCGGCGGCGCCAGTCCCGGCGGGCACAGGGGTCCCATCGTTTTTGATGGGCATACCGGCTCTGACAGCGGTACTGCCGGCCACCGCCACCGGTACGGCCAGGAAGTGGTCCGAGGCCAGGATTTCGCATCGTTTCCCCACGGGAGTATTTTTGAGTTTCATGCAATAATCTCCTTATAAAAAGTTTTTCAAAATCTCGCCGGATGACCGCATCGCGGCGGCTCTCTCCGCGCCCATAGCTCTGGCCTGGGCGACATGGTCTGCGGGTCTGCCGGCCAGACCGGCGGGAGCGACGAACCTGGGTAAACGTCTTTCCGAATCGAACGCGCCCGGGTCAGCCTCTCTCTGGGCCTGGACGAACGCCTCCAGCCCTTCCAGCCTTCCTTCTTTCAGCTCCAGGTTTTCGGCCTCCAGCCTGGCGATAAAATCCCGTTCAGCGGCCTTTGAGCTGAATTTAAGGCCCAATTCGCCCACGGCGCAGCGCACTGCGCCGGCGTATTCGTTCCGGGCCAGGGCCTCTCTGGCCTCCCGGCAGCTTGTTTCAGCGGAATCCGCCCGCTGGCATTCCCGTTCCACCTCCTTTCCATGTTCCTCCAGGATTCTGCGGCTGACATTCTCATCCAGCCCCAGACTATCCAAAAATTCCCAATCCATTTCAAGCTCCTTTCTGTATATTGAGAAACAGGTAAACCTGTATACTCCGTTCACATCACCGCGTCCTTGGCGGTCTGCTCATCCTCGCCGAACCATTTCATCCGGAACTCCCAATTTCGCAGCAGTCCCTTTTCCACCAATTCAGCGTCCAGGCTTTTGTCCAGCCGCCGCACATCGGGGTCGTCCAGCACGCCGTCGCCCCAGGAGAACTTAGCGGCGTAATCCCCTTCCGGGGCCAGTCCGGCCAGATCGCACCAGGCGTCCATGGCAAGCAGCAGGTCTTCCAGCGTAGACTGGAAAGCCTTCTGGATACCGCGCACGGCCACATACTGCCTGTGTTTTGCGGCGAGGACTTCTGTAGCGGTTTTCTCCACGCTCTGGGGGTCTGAGATAGTCCCGTAGGCCAGGCCCACCTGGAATTCGATTCTCTGTAAAATTCTCTGGAAGCCCCCGTAGAGGGGAGCGTCCCGGAACTCAGGACTGAACACATCGAAAAAGTTTCCGTCTTTGGAGAAGGGACCGACCACAAAGATTTCGTCGTTGAACTGTCCCGCATCCACGCCGTCCACATAGATTCTTCTTTTCCCGCTCTCGTACTCCCAACGAATCATTCTCCACTGCTCGTCGGCCTGCCGGATCAATTCAGCCGCTGCGCCGGCGTATACCGACGCGCCCAGTCTGGAGCCCGGCTCTTCGGCATTAGCTTCCGGCGGCTTAAAGCAGGCGAACAGGGGGCCTTGCAATCCCTGAATCACGGTTTCCGGCGCCAGCCCGGCCCATTCCGGCACGCACTCCAGTGGAGCTGGCTGTCCTGGGAAGCCGTCCGGCGAGCAGTAAAAGGCTTTGTTTCGGATCACGTACATTCCATCGCGGTCTGGAGGGAAGTCGTGGAATTCTAGGCGTACGAACCACTGTTTACCCTCCTGAACCGGCGCGGAGCGGAACGCGCCGCCTATAGCTCTGCCCTCTCCGTCGAACCTGGTTGGTGTAAAATCGGACACATCCACCAGCAGCCGTCCGTTTTCGAGGCAGGGTTTCAGAGCGATTCCCCCCAGACACAGGCCCAATTCCAGGCACCGGAGGAAATTTTTTTCAGCGGCCAGCATCTGCCGGTTCAGGAAGGCGGCTCTTTCGCCGCCGGACAGGGACAATCGAAATTCGGTGAGCGTCTGTCTGGCCAGCTCCCGTCCGACCGCGCCCGGCAAACCCAGGGGCCGCACCTCGCAGTTCTCCCAGGGCGGGTGATTGACGTACATATCCCACCACAGCCTCCGGTTTTTTGCGTCCAGCGGGGAGGCGGCCGCCGCCGCGCCGAACTCTCTCTCCAGGATTTCCCCGGCGAGCCTGTCCCGCCCGCCGAAGAAACCTCTAGCCAAATTAATCAAACCCATCTGCAACTCCTTTTCAGCAAGTATAGTCAATTCATTCTGTTCATTCCGCCGTACTGGACTGGGGGTGCGGATTTATGCAGCCGCCGGAATCTGACCATCACGGTAGCGGCGAAATAGCGCATCTGGTCCATTGCGTGGTCGAACTCTTTGATGACAGCGTCTTCGGGAGCGTCCACATCCCAGCGGTAGGACTGGAACTCCTCCAGGGTTCCCCGGCAGCTGCGGTGGAAGAGGAGCGCGTTTTCCTGCAGGAGCGCGCCGGTCAGACGGATACCGTCCAGGACTCTGTTGTCGGCGTCCCATACGGCGAACCTGCCATACCGGCGGACCGTCTCCTTAAAGCTGGCGGCGGAGGGGTCCACGATCATCCTTTCCACCTGCACGCCGGCGGCCAACGCTTCGATTTCCCTGTAATGTTCCTCATCGGTTCTGCGCCGTCCGGATTTTCTGCTGTCGTAGTAGTATTCCCTCATCATCCAGGCCCGGTCCTTCCACACGCACCATAGACCCGCTGCGGTAGGGTTCACGGTACCGTAGTCCACCGCGATATACCACCTGCCCATCCGTCTGGCCTCATCCGGCAGCTGGTCCACCACAAGGCGGTCCAGCTGTTCCTGTACCATGGGGTAGACAAGCCCCTCGGCGGCGGTCCACCGGCCCAGGATATAGCGGTCATAGAACACGGACCCGGCGTACTCCTTTTTGAGGCTTTCCCGGAAGGACACGGGGAGGAAGGGATTGTCGTCGATGGTATAGGTCTGGCAGAAGATATCCGCGCCGCTGTCCAGGAACTGCTTCAGCCAGTGGCCTGGATGTTGAGGGTTAAAGGTGCCGTCGAAGCAGGAGTATTCCCTGTCCAAGCGGCTTTTGAGCAGCTGGAAGACCTCGCCGGCCCAGTCTGCGACCTCGTCGCCGTAGCAGTATTTAATGGAAGCGCCCCGAATTTTCGCCACCTGGGAGGCCATCCCTGCGCCCAGGGCATAGCACTTTTCGCCGAAGAGGTATACGGTGTTGCTGCCGTCGATGCGGCCCACCAGGTCCTCGCCATAGACGCATCGCATCGGCTCCAGTACATTTCGTTCCACAGTGGCCTTGGTCACGCCTAGGATGACCACCAGGCCGTCTTTTCCGGCTCTCTCCCGGATTCTCATAGGGATTGTCCACCGGTAATCGAGGAAGGTTTTACCGCTTCTGGTTGCGCCGCCCTTAAAATTCCAGCGCCGGCGGGCGCACCGGACGAACTCACTCTGTTTCCTGCTCAGCTTCATGTTTGAAGTCTCCCAGCATCTCGTCCAGCTTCAGCAGGGACAGCTTACCGGCATCGGGTTTATCCTGCCATTTCTCCGGCATTCTGTTTTTCAGCCAAAAGATCTGGGCGGACAGATCTGCGGGCACATGGACCTGATCCACGCCCTGGGCCAGCTCTTCGAACTCGCACACTTTTTTACCGTCCTCATACTCGACCCGTCTCAGCTTATAGGACTTAGCCACATCGACGGTATACCCGGTAGCTTTTTTGAGCAAAGCGTTTTCGATCTTGGAATCGGCCCTGCTGGCTGCGTTTTTTTCACTCGCCATCATCATCGCTCCTTTCCGCCAGGCACTGCGCGTGGCAGACCTGACCATTTGAAAAACCGGTTTCTTCCTCCGAACCGATTTCATAGCAGCACAGGGCGCACACGACGCCGCTCTCCGGAGCAGGACGGAAACCGCCGCCCGGCTCATAGCGGTCATAGCGTGGGATCACTCTCAAAGAACTCGCTCCTCTCTGCTTGGTGATTGACTATGTGAGTATTATAACTCGCTCCGCATACTTTGTCAAGAGTTTTTTTGAAAAAAGATTGACGATGTGAGTTAAGGAGGTTATAATACATATGAAAGGAGGAATGAACCATGGAGCAAAGGATAAAAACCATACGCAAGAGTAACAATTTAACGCAGACGGAGTTTGGCAAACGCATTGGCGTCAAGGGCAACACCGTCACCAACTACGAGACGGGCCTGCGGATACCGTCGGAGGCAGTCATTCTGGCGATCTGCCGGGAATTCGACGTATCGGAGAGATGGCTGCGGACGGGCGAGGGGGTCATGCTGGTGGAGCGTAGCGCGGACGAGAAGCTCGCCGCGTTTCTGGGAGATGTCCTCAGCCGCGGCCCGGAGGATTTCCGGCGGCGTTGTCTGGAGACGCTGTCCCGACTGAAGCCGGAGGAGTGGTATGTGCTGGAGCATATGATTGAGAAAACCGGCAGCAAAAAGGGCAGCAAAAAAACCGGCCCCAAGGGGGCCGGCTGAGGTGCAGACATAGTGGGAGTGGAATGAGGACCGTGTCTGCATGCTGGGGCGGGTTATTGCACGATATGTAGGACGAACTGATAGACTGTGCGGATTCTCCGCACGTCTGTCGTCTGGAGGGCATTGACAATGCAGCCGATTAAGAACTGCATTTCCTCCTGAACCGAATCCTGATGATCCAAAACCAAATCGCTCCTTTCCTCATTCACATCCTTGGTACGGCATTATTATAATACAATCGTTCTATTAAGTCAATATGTAATTTTAGAGATTATGCGTGTAAAATTTCAGCAAAACTAAACAAACCGGCAGAGAGGGGGGAGACAGCATGAAGGGCAGCGAGGCAAGGAACCGGCGTATTGTAGTTATCGTAGTGATTGCGCTGCTGGTAGTGGCAGCGGAAGCGGGCGCGCTGTACAAGATGGTCAGCATAATACTGCGAGGGGAGAGCCCCCGGCAGGTGCAGGCGCAGAGCAGCGCGGAGCGGTTGGACTTAACCGGCGAGTGGGTGCAGACGAACAGCCCTTCGGAGCAAAGCTACCAGGCTGTCCGCATAGCCGGCGAGACAATTGACATCTACTGGATATCGGAAGCAGAGGGCATTTATATGCTCTACTGGTCTGGGACCTTCCGCGCGCCCGACACCAAGAAGGACGTTTACAGCTGGCTCTCGGAGAACGACACGGAGCGGACATCCACATCCCGCCGGGGCTCACAGGAAACGGAGAAGGAATTTCGCTATGAGGGCGGGGTTCTGACCTATCCGACAGCGGACGGCGAGGTCACGGCAGAGCGGCGGGAGTGGGGCCACGCGGCAGCGGCGGCGGCATCCGCGCCGGTATCCCAGGGGGAGCGGCTGGAGGGAGCCGGAGACCTTGGAGACTATCATATAGAGATCAACGGTGCGGAGCTGGTCCGGGACAGCGCGGGAAATCCCTCGGTGATTGTCACTTATACGTGGACGAACAACAGCGAGGCGACGGCCAGCGCGATGGTGATGCTGCTGGACCGGGCCAGCCAGGGAGAGACGCGGCTGGAGGCGGCACAGATGGGGCGGCGGCCTGGGTATGACGTCCGCTCTGTCTCCCGGAACGTACCTCCCGGCGGGACGGCCTCGGTACAGCGGGCGTACCGGCTGGCGGAAGAGGGAGGCGCATTGACCTTTGCGGTCACGGAGTTTCTGGACCAGGACGGGACCGCAGTGGTAAAAGAATTTGAGCTGCAATAGACAGGAGGAGGAAGCAATGCGAAGCATATGGAGGCGCACGCTGGCGGCGGCGGTGTTGACCGGGGCGGTTCTGACGGCCACGGGGGCCGCGCCGGCGGCTGATCCGTATCTCACCACCACATCGGTGAATGTCCGCACGGCCCCGGCCAGCGGCGCGGCGGTTCACAGCGTTCTGCCGGCTCTGACAGACGTAGCGGTGGCAGGGACGTCGGGCGGCTGGAGTCAAATCAAGCTGGACGGCGGCACATATTATATATACAGCAAGTATCTCCGCCAGCGGGCGCAGCCCAACGGCTGCCGGGTTGTGATTGACCCCGGACACCAGGCGAAGGGCAACGCGGCCAAGGAGCCGGTAGGTCCCGGAGCGCAGGAGCAGAAGGCGAAGGTAGCCAGCGGCGCCAGCGGGAAGGCCAGCGGGCTGAAGGAATACGAGCTGACGCTGCAGGTTTCCCAGAAGCTGCAGGCGGAGCTGACAGCCCGCGGCTACGAGGTTCTGATGACCCGCACGACCCATGAGGTAGACATCAGCAATGCGGAGCGGGCGCAGCAGGCCAACGAGGCGCAGGCGGACGCATTTATCCGGATTCATGCCAACGGCTCGGAGAATGCGTCGGTAAACGGCGCACTGACCATCTGCCAGACCTCGTCCAATCCGTATAATGGGGAATTGTACGCCCAGAGCAAGGATTTATCCACGAAGGTCCTGGACGGTCTGACAGCGGCCACGGGCTGCAAGCGGCAGCATGTGTGGGAGACGGACACCATGAGCGGGATCAACTGGTGTACGGTTCCTGTAACAATTGTTGAGATGGGCTACATGACGAACCCGACGGAGGACCGGCTCATGGCGTCGGAGTATTATCAGTACCAGATTGCGGAGGGGATAGCCGACGGGGTAGATGCGTTTCTGAACCAGGGTACCGAAGCAGGCTGAGGCCAGGGGAGGCTGATGGCCTCCCGTGTGAGGAAGGGAGGAAGCGTCATGACGAAAGCGGAGTTAAAGAAGTTGATCCAGACTGCCTCTGGAGAGATACCGGCGGAAACGGTAATCCGGAACTGCCGTGTGCTGGACGTTTTCACAGGAGATTTCACAGAGGGAGACATTGCGCTCGTTGGTGGACAGATTGCGGGTGTAGGGGCGTACCGGGGTGAGGATGAGATCGACGGCGGAGGCCGCTGGGCGGTTCCCGGCCTGATTGACAGCCATATTCATATAGAATCGTCCTATCTCAGTCCGGAGGAGCTGGGGCGGATGGTGGTTCCCCACGGCAGCACGACCGTGATAGCGGATCCCCATGAGATTGTGAATGTGTGCGGCATAGCGGGGCTGGACTACATGATGTCCGCGGCGGAGCGGACTGCGCTGGACATATTGTTCATGCTGCCCTCCTGCGTACCGGCGACGGCGTTTGAGCATTCCGGCGCAGAGATGAAGGCGGCGGCGATGGCGGAGCCGCTGCAGCGTAAGAAGGTATTGGGGCTTGGCGAGTTCATGAACTTTCCCGGCCTGCTGTCTGGGGACAGCGATGTCTTGGACAAATTACTGCTGGCCAAAGCGGCGGGCAAGCTGATCGACGGCCACTCGCCGGGTCTGACGGGGTATGGGCTGAACGGCTACGCGGCGGCAGGCATATCGGGGGACCACGAGTGCGGCACGGTAGCGGCGATGGCGGAGCGGCTGTCGCTGGGCATGTATGTATTGCTGCGGCAGGGGTCGGCGTGTCATGACCTGCGGCGTCTGATTCCCGGCGTAACGGCGGCGAACAGCCGGCGGTGCCTGCTCTGTTCTGACGACCGCCAGCCGAAAACGATTCTCACCGAGGGGCATATAGACAGCCACCTGCGCATCTGCGTGGAGGAGGGGCTGGACGCGGTCACGGCGCTGCGGATGGCGACGCTGAATGCTGCGGAGTGCTTCCGCCTCTATGACCGCGGGGCGATTGCGCCGGGCTACCGTGCAGATATTGTACTGCTGGACGATTTGCAGGCGTTCCATGTAGACCGGGTCTGGATTCAGGGGCGGCTGGCGGCATCCGGCGGCGAATATCTGTATCCGGTGGAGCGGCAGGACATATCGCCGGTTGCGGGGAGCATCCGCATCAAGGATTTCTCTGAGGAGAAATTGAAAATGCGTCTGAAGAGCCGCCGCGTGCATGTCATAGAACTGCGGCCAGGGAGTGTGGAGACGTCGAAAGCTGTCGTTGAGGTGGAGCTGGATGAGCACGGAGAATTCGTCTGGTCCCCGGAAGCGGACGTTGTCAAGGTTGCGGTAGTAGAACGCCACCGGCAGACCGGGCAGGCCGCCTGCGGTTTTCTGAAGGGCTACGGCATCCGGGCGGGTGCGATTGCGCTTTCGGTAGCCCATGACTCCCACAATGTGATTGTCACAGGGGTCAGCGACCAGGAGATGGTATATGCGGTAGAGAAACTGCGGGAGCAGAACGGCGGCATAGCGCTGGTCAAGGACGGTACGGTACTGGAGTCGATGCCCATGCCCATAGCGGGACTGATGAGCGACCGCAGCGGGGAGTGGGTAGCGGAGCGTTTGGACCGCATTCACGCGGCGGCGCGGGAGCATCTGGGAATCAGCGGCTCTGTGGAGCCGGTGATGACGTTGTGTTTCATGTCTCTGCCGGTGATTCCGGAGATCAAGCTGACAGACATGGGGTTGTTTGACGTGACAAAATTTAAGTTTATTCCTGTAGAAGCGGAGTAAAAACGGCAAAGAAGGCAGACCCTGTGTCAATACCGCGCAGGGTCTGTCCTTCTTTTGCTGCCGGCCACGACAAACGCATGAGTAAAGAGGAAGTATTGTCTTTCTCCATAATTAGTCTGCTATACATCAAGGGTGGCGGTTTTAGTATGATAATCTATTTACAAACAATAGCTGATCCCGGTGACAAATCGAAATTTGAGTATGTATATTTAACCTATCGAGCCTTTATGTTTTACATTGCTAACGGGATTTTACATAATGCACAAGATGCCGAAGATGCTGTACATAATGCCTTTCTCAGTATTGCAAAGAATATCGAAAAGATCGGGGACCCTGCGAGTCTGAAAACCAAAGGTTATATTTCGATTATTACAGAACGGAAAGCAATTGATTTATACCGAGAAAGGAAGAAGTATGAGAGTGATGAACTAGCAGAAGAAGAGGCCGGCATCTCCTTCCCATTACCCGAAGAACATGGTTTAGACTGGTGTATCTCTAAACTGCCGCCGCGATATCGCCAAGTCATCCTTCTAAAATACAGCCATGGGTACTCCACAAAAGAAATTGCTGAGATATTGTGTATCAGCTCTGCTGCGGCCAGCAAACTGGATCAGCGAGCAAAAAAGCGGCTGTATGAACTTTGTCAAAAGGAGGGTATTCTATGATCTCTGATGAACAGATACGTCAAGCGGCATGTCAGGCTGAAAAAAATCTTCTTGCCAGTCTGCCGGAACCGGAAGATTGTAATGCCTTGTTCACTTCAGGCTTTCAGCGGAAAATGCGGAAATTAGTTCGCCGCACAGAGCATCCATTCATTTACCGAATGCGGGAAACGGCGGCCTGTATTCTGCTGGTTGCTTTACTTGGCGGAGTCAGTCTGCTGGCATTTGTTACAGAGGCAAGAGCCGCTTTTGCCGGGTGGATGAGAGAGGTGTATGAAATCTGGTTTGTTTACAAATATGAGGGCGAAGAGAACGAACTTCCCCAAGATGTTGTGTATCGTCCCAAGTGGGTCCCCGATGGGTATACTGAATGGAAACAAACTATATCAGGCGATATAGTAAGCATTATTTATAAAGATGATGCTGGTGTGTTTATGACATTTGCATATACAAGGAACAGGGAATCTGTGCGTGTGTACGCTGAAAATGATGAGACTGTACTTCAAACAGTTCAGGTGGGAGATCAATGCGCTGATTTATATTTAGACCAGCGGAAGGGGAATGCTAACTCTTTAATATGGACAGATAAAGAAAGAGGCGTTATTTTTTTAATCTCAGCTCATTGTACCGAGGAAGAACTGATAAAAATTGCTGAAAGCATAGTAGAACAGCAGTAATTCAGTTGTTGTGTGTGAAAAGAAAAAATTTCTACCTGAGCGGATGGACGTGGGGCGCAACATCAAAAAAGGCTCCCCTGAAAGGGGAGCTGGCACGCGAAGCGTGACGGAGGGGTTGTTCTGCTTTCCGGCAGAAAAATTTTTATCAGAAGAAGAAACTACTTGTCAAAGCGAGGA